>Ga0315915_1000675_pt1 | contig 37044 bp, 17 predicted proteins | sample MpolbnodulesMG_FD_207738 | JGI IMG/M metagenome (GOLD analysis project Ga0315915, IMG submission 207738) | Medicago polymorpha root nodule microbial communities from Los Angeles, California, United States - branched nodules | ecosystem: Host-associated > Plants > Roots > Nodule | place: USA...
ACACAAAGCAAGGTAGTTAGGAGTAGATTCAACCCAAGATTTATTGAGACATCATGAATCTAGGCATGAAATCTTCATCTTTTTTTCATCCTTTGCAAAGCTATCGTAGACATATGTAGCTACATCTACTCTTGTGGGTTTTGAGGTATTCAAACAAACTATTATGTAATTTCTTGATCTTTTAATATATGGTTCTAACTTATTTATTCAATATTGTTGTTATTCTTGTATTTAATGTTTTATTGAGATTCAAAATGATATTGACAAATACTTTTGGATTTAAGAAATAGAATAACAATCTATCTTAAGTTATCATTCTAGACATAGATGTTAATATTTGATAATCACTTTTAATCTAGAACTTAATGTTTTTGGGTCATTTAATCGGTTGGAAAATCGTCGATTAAACTATTCAATCGACTTTGTGATTGTTTAAATGTTTGGGAAATCGACATTTAAACAATCCCTTAGAAATAACGATATCATTTGGACACGAATGATATTGTCGAGTGATTGTGATAATATCGTTTAAAAAACTAGAATCTGTTATTTGATCGAGAGATTGCAGCTGTTACGCTTGGTTGATGTCTCTGACCCCAAGTGAAATAGTCCTATCTCTTCTCTCTGACCCCAATTTATACCCAAATACTTAATATGATAAATGACGTTAAAATGCGTAAGATATACGCAACTCCCTGTGAAAACGATCATATTATACTTACGTGTAAATAGTTTTATGATATAGTTTTATGATATGTAAAAATCCTACATCGCTTGCTCAAAAATTTAACTATGAAATGGAGCTAAATTTGATATAATTTTAATTATAGCAAGTAACTTAGATAAAAGCAAAATTGAAATACGAGGAAAGGTAACGATCAAGAAAAAAGAAAAGAAAACTCAACTTTTACATATTTATGTGGAATCATCTTTTCAAAAAAAATCAAGTTGAATTTCGAGCAAAATCAAGTTGAAATTTATGAATTATTGGTTTGGCAGGACTTTATGAAGCAAGAAATATCCATACCATTTGTTTGTTAATTGAAGTTACTGGTTTGATCTATAGTGTTCCCATAACTCTATTATAGTTTGACCTCTTGGTCTTTTGTGTGACAAAGGAAGAAACACCAATTTTTTTTGACAATAGTCCATTTCAGTGTGCGTCAATCCTTGTGTGAGCTAGTGTAACTAAGAACAAAACTTTACAATAATTTTTTTACTTTTATACATGTGTCTTGGATCTTCTTCATCTTGTAGTAAGTAGTAATTCTTAGACTTCTTTGTTATATACAACCATTTCTCATCAACATGAATGATGGTATACATCAAGTTGGATCACGCGGCAAACTGACATTTTCAAGCATTGATATTGATATATAATAAAAGCGCAATCTAGCTCCTTTATTCTCTTAATTTAGAAAAGGCTTTATAGAATTTGAATGTTTTCATATGAGTCCTATCTTAAGATGGTGATGTATTGTGGTTATACTCGCATTCAACACACATGGGAGGGATCTAATTGATGTTCCTTGAGGCAACGAATGTCACGAATTCGAGCAAAATCGAGTTGAAATTCTTTTGCAGCCACAATTTTTTGTCAATTTATGGAATACATTAGCATATGCATCGTAATTTTTCCTGATTTCCAAATGTCCTATATTGTATGTATGGAAATTCAAAATTGCGATGCCAACAATTTTCTCACAACTTTTTTCAATTTCCTTTTCGAACTCTTCTCTAAAAGAGACTCATATATGGCTCTTCTTTCTTCATTAATCAAATTAAAAAAAAAAAATAGTCCGTTGGTGCTTCATCCATAAGATATTTTGATCACCTATAAAAAAGTGTGATGAGATGTGTCATGTTTTATAAGATTGAGTTAGACCTAACCCAAATTCTAAGAGTTATATAACCTCACAAAGGAAATGTGTAACACGAATGTGAAGTTTGAAATATAGGACTACTAAGTGGCCAAGGAACGAATATTTAGTATATTGTCCAATAAGAATAAGCATTCTGTATCAGCATTAAATTCATTGCTAAATATGTTATTCTGTTGACAATGTTATGATCGATCCAGAATGTAATTGTAGTATAGCAATGACAAAAGTTCTGTTAATATGCTTTAAATTAAGCATTTATCCAATTAAATTTCATCTTACATTTTACATGCATATGTCTTAATCAAATCCAAAAAAGCATAACAATGTGTAATTGTAATGTAACAAGTAACATGCAACAGCCATGTTATTAAGCTGGCACAACTAAGGCAGACAATAACTAAAACATTTTGAAATTAAGACCAATCGAAAACCTTACTCAATCGGTCACTGATCTGTTCTTAGCTTCATGAGAGTGAAGACCACCAACTATGAGAAGATGGTGAAGACAAATTCAATTCCAATAAACCTGATTGCTTTGTAACACCACTACTCTCTTGAGATTGCACCCCTTTGTTCCAATTAGTTGAGACCGCTGAATTTGTTGTTGTAATGTCTCTATTTAACAACACTTGGTTTTGTTGATGTTGTTGAGGCTTGAATTCTGGTGCACCTGTGAGCTGTTGAACTACCTCTCGAAAATTCATAACATCAACTTCATAAACCCTAACTGCTGTTAAAGGTTGTGGTGTCATTGAAGCTTTTTTCCATGGTTTTGATTGTGGCTTTCTAACGGAATGGAGTAATGAATTATTATGAGACTTAGGATAAGAGGTGGTTGAATAAGCTTCCATGGTTGTATAAAAGTTTAGAGTTTGAAGAAATAATAAGACCAAATTAAGATACCACTTTTATAATTTATGTTGTACTATATTGATTCAACTATTTATAGATTGTTGTTAGCAGCCTAAGCAGTGAGGGCAACTATATTATATTATTAGTTATCACTATATAAAATAAAATGTGCTGATTTATGTGTGTTGCGTTGATAGTCAAATAAAGCCAACGATGGATTAAAGTTTAAAGGATGAGATTCTGACGTATATTTTGTCTGGACCGTCGGCTGAATCAGTATTATTTGATTCTGTGTTAGCCATGACATAAGCAAATTAACCAATTCAATTTGCTCTGGTCAACATTATCTTGTTGAATGGCTCAACTATAATGTGAAAAAAGACATCATCCAAATTAAACTTATGTCTCATGTGTTGTTTTCTTTTCTTTTTTCCTTCACGAAATCAAAAATATAGCAGTTAAATAAATTTTTGTTTCTTATAAATATCTTCAATTTTATTTGGCTCCTTAAAAAATATCAACAAATTTTGTTCCTCAAAATGTTTTCTGTCACAATTTTTTATCTAAATTTATGTGTATTATTCGAAATTTTGAATTATTTTTTCATACATGTAGTAATCTCTCTTGCAAAAGTTTGAATTTTTTAAACTAGGGATGAATTAGGTAAGAATTTTAAGTTTTTAGCATTTAAAAATTTATTCTTCATACTTATTCTACTAAGAAAGTCTACATTTTTGTGGAAGAGGTTGTTATATTATTCTAAACATTTCTGTAAAAAAAAATCATTTAAAAATATGATTACTACACATGAGATTCTTTAAAAGCGAGAACCAAAATTTGTGATGGAAAATATTTGAAGGCCTAAACTCATTGATGGAGTTTATCACTTGTTAACTACGACAGAGTCAAATTCTCAATAGAAAATGCAAGAAATAATTTGGTCCGTCGTGAAGGCTTCTTCAGAATAGACTTCTCACAAAAGATAATTTAGTTCATCGAGGTATTATATATCAAAATGTCAATGTTTGTGTTGTGGGATGCGGCAATTCGGAATCTGTGAATAATTTTTTTTTGGATGTTAGTAGCGAGGCAATGGTTTGGTATCTACTCAGCGAATCTCTCTACTATGTTTGATCACATTACTCATTTTAATAATTTGGGTAGTTTTTCAAAATCAGTTCAAAAAAGGATGCAGGCGGTATGACTTGCTTGTGTGTGGATAATTAAGAAGGAAATGAACAACCCTTGTTTTAGTAATAAGGAGGAATCAGTTGATCAACTACTCGTGGTTGAAAACTAAGAATCTTTGTTTATCTTTTGATTTTAATAATTGATGTTTGCATCCGTTAATGGTTGTAGTCTAATGGATTGTTTATTTCGGTTATTTTTATAAGGATCCCTTTGTGGATGTAAAATTATGCTTATAACTAGGCATGTCAACAAAACTCATACATATGGTTACCCACCCAAACCAAACCCAATATGATGGGTTTTCCCCGTTTTGACTGGGTTTGGGTATGGGTTTTCCCCGATTTTAGAACACGGGTATGGGACGGGTAACGAGTATATAGATACCCACCCCGAACCCATATCTAAACCCGTCTCAAATGCAGAAAATTACTTTATGTTGATATGTCATGTTATTTTATTTGATAATTGTCGTGTTATAAAAACTATCATTGATATTTAAAGGAGCAACTAAATCAATCGGTCTAACAAATGTTAAAGTGAACATATTGTTGGATAATGCATTACAACATTTCTCTAGGGGTTGCGAAAAAAGTTCTATTTATTATTAAAAAAAATTATTTAATGTGGGGACGGGGATGGGGCGGGGATACCCGAACCTGTCGGGGGCAGGGATGGAGTTCAATTTCTCATCTCTGTTGGGTATAGGTAGGGTAACAGATAAGTATATGAGAATCAGGTATGGGGATGGGGAATGTAAAACCCGTCCGCACCCCGCTCCATTGCCATGTCTAGCAAGGGATCACATCGGGAGTAAATAAATAAGATTATATTTTCGAAAAAGTTATAATATTTTGAACTGTCAAAAGAAATAAGCTTTTATGAAAAAATGATATATTTATTGTATCAACGAATTTTTTATAGATGTAACAAAAAAAAAAAACAAATTTTTTATAGATGTTATAAAAAAACATCCTTTTTATAGATTTGTAAACCCAATACTCTTAAACATTCCTTAGCAAAATCATTATTTTACGATAGAAGGAATATGTACATTGTCTTATTGTCAATTTTATTGCTCGATTAGACTAATAAGGTGTTAGGTCAAATAACTCGATTATTTTAGGACACTCATTAACAAAAGGAAAGAAAAATAATAGATTGACAAAACTTTTATGTTATACACACCTTTTATACCACTGATGATATGACATGGTTAATTTAAAATAATGTCAAGTTAGCAAAATGGTTATTTAAAAAAACATAAGGAATATGTGCGTGTGTCTTATTGTAAACTTGATTGGTCTATTGCACTAATCAAGTTAGATCCAATTAGTTAATACATATTAGTAGTGATACACACCTATTTCCTTCATTATGTGATCATAGTCTCTTTTGTTCATCAAACGCAAGCAGATGAGAGATAGGGGTAGAAGTCCTCCTTGGACTGTGTGTAAAATTATCTCTTGTTGTATGTATAATTCTCCTTTGAAGTATAAAAGAGGAGACATGATTTGCAAACCGAACATGAACGAAATCATTTTTTAAAGCATTTGTGATAATCTTTCTAGATCTCAATTAATATTTTATTCTTCAATTCCTTTCAAAAGCTAGCCATAAATATTTTATTCTTGAATGACCTATGAACTCTTTTAAATCAAATTCCAAATTTGCTGCTCATCGGTCTTGTAATCTTGTTCATATTAATTGGTAAGTTAATTTAACGTATAAAATAGAGAGATAAATAAGGAAAAATTGAAGAATCTTGCAGAAAAATTGCTAAATGATGACATATTGCATGGTAGCGAAAGTCCTATTACGGCATTTGACATGCATGCCTCCTCACGTAAAGAATTTGTAGTGTTTCACTTATATTAACCCACACTAGTAACTGTTGTTTATTTTATTTTATTCTTTTCTTATGTTCTTCAAATTGATACAAACTTCCATTCCCCCTAGACTTAGTACTTTAATTTAGAAAACTAAAAGTTAGTCAAGTCATGTGTAAATTGATTAGTTGGGAGCCAACGCAGTATCAAATTCAACATGCCGTTGCCTTTGAAGAATATGTATGTGCACGAGTGTAACTGATATATACATAAGTAGTTAGTTTGTTAGCAAACCAAGGACTGATTAATCAAACTTAAGAGAACTTAATTAACAATTAAACATGGACATAACAATAAAGAATAGAGCAGAGCAGTGATGCAAATTAGTTCAATATTTGCACTTAGTTTTTTAATGTCTTGCGATGCCCACAGCGCCACAGTCTGATTTTGACTTGGTCCGTGTTAGGAAGAGGGCAACCAATAATTAATTGGTTTCTTTCATCATATGTTTTTCTTTTGAATTTGTATACGAGGGTTAAAATCATTTTGGAGATTGCTCTTTAGGCATTTATTGATTGTTCACAATTGTCATTTGGGCACTTATTGAATTAAGCCGATTTAAAATGTGATTTAACCGCTTTAAAAAGTGCTTGGATGTAAATTAATTGTCGTTCAAATCTAAATAATAATTAATTGTCGATTGACCTCTTTTTAGAGTTTCTGATGAGCAATTGTCAATCATTTCTAGTTTACTATAGAAAATACTACGTTGATAACAGAAAAATTATGGCAGTGTATTTTGTCGGACCATCCACGATGGAGCGCCTATTTTAGGTGCTTAAGTGGATAACATCTATGTCCAATTATGATTTTGTGCCATATATGTTTTATATCAAAGTTTAATCAATATTAGTTTGCCTTTCGCAAAAATATGCTGGTTGCTGAATTTTTATTTTTTTTTCTTTCTCAATTACAATCTTTTTATCAATATGCTGGTGGAAGTTTGCTCGTTCGATCAGAATTTGTATGCTGATGGATGCTCCAATGAATCGATTTGGTGAGTGTTATAGCTCTAAAAATCAATTCCTTAACTCAATAATAAATCGATTAACACTATGTCAGCAATATATGTACTTTGTTTTAGGCAATTGCTATTTAGGCACCTAACAATTACTTAAAGATATCTTCTTTCAAAAAAAAATTACTTAAAGACATCTTAAAAAAAACACCACGAACGAGAGTTAACTAATGTTTATTGTCGAAAGATAGCTAACTATCGATAGGTTTTTTTGACAAAAATAAACGATATTCATTCATTCAAATTGATGGAGTACATCGATACAATACAAATCCAAATTCGCTAAAAACAAAAAGGATGAATCTGTGAACAAACTCACAACATCCATGTTAATAGCATGAAACGGCAAAGTACCTATGCCTACAAATATGACTAATATGACTATATTAAAGTCTCTGGAATATTCATGTCTCTGGATCTGCAACGTTGACGACGTCAAAGTCATTGTCATTGATTAGATCTGCACTTGCTCAAAGCTAATCTTTCAACCTGAATCAAATAAACACCGTACTAAGATGGGAAACCAAAAATACACAGCACAAAGACGGGAAATCAAAACACACAGAGTCGTTTCAGAGACGACGAAATCACAAAAACAAACAAAAGAAAACAGAAAATATGTGGAATCACTTATTCAAATAGAATATAAGGAAAAGTAACTCTAGGGGTGAATTTTGGATCAAAATTGACCCTAAATCACCCCTCTGACAAGAAGTTGAAGAAGAAGAAAAGGGTGACGACTAAGGTTTGAGAAGGAGAGAAGAGAGAGAGGAAGAGAACTATCAATAGGGTTATTTTCATCGAATTAAGGTGTTTGTGGGAATTAGGGAGGGAATAGGTCATGCAGGCCAGACTTTGATAGACCTAAGTCTGACCTACGAAAAAAATATTTAAACTTGACCTATAGCCTTTTGTAGGCCTATTTTTCCGGTTAGCCTCACTGATACTTGACAGTGACGCCACAAAATTCAACGGTCAAGATTGTAAAGAGTAAAATTTGTATTCTACCGTTCCTCATCTTCTAAAGGATACCCATCTGCAAGAGTCCGATGAATCCTCCACTCAAGTTGTGTTGTTCTTAATAAAAGCATAATAACAACATTGAATCTTGTTTCCTCCTCTTCACTCAAGATTTGTTTCTAATTAAACTCAAAAAACAATAAATTTAGATCCAGACAATCGAGTTCTTCCATCAACAACACCATGGAAAGGAATCTAGGGGGACGTACTCACCAAAAACATCACCGGAGAGAAGCTTCTGATGTATAGAATAGAGAGACATCTGAACGGAGTGGTTGTTGTCCGAGTGGGATGAAGGTTTGAGAGAGGTGTGGGCGGAGTAAAAGAAAGGGCAAAGAAGCAGAACAGGAAACGATAATTTTCATTTTTTAATCTTCATCGTTGAAAACTTATTTCGCCACATGTCACGTATCGGTGGATTTAACTGGAAACTGGAGCAGGTTGTGGACTGGAGCTGATCCAAACTCCCTTTTATAGGCCTATATTTTTTTGCCTCGCGTGCCCCATTTAAAAGTCTGGTATGGCATGAAAGCCTATAGACTTAATTCATATTAAAGTCATTAAATAGTTCATTTTATCTACTTCTGAAAAGGCTAAATCGGCCTTGAAACCTATTTAACTGTAAGGATTGTCTATCACTATAATGTCTGAAAAATCTATTTCACTATAGTGCCTTAAAGCCTATTAAAAAATTGGGTTAATAGTGTTTTACCCCTTTGTAATATAGATCATTTTCGGTTTCTCCCTCAGTAATTTTTTTTTAAGATTTCGTCCTTCGAAGATAAAGATTCACCAAAATACCCCCCTCGCTCATATGACTCAATTTTAAAATCTAAAAATTAATTTTGGAAAAATTTAAAAAATCGAAAAAATTCAGATTTTTTTTGAAATTAAATATTCTAGAACTTAATATTGAAAATAAAAACAAAAACAAAAAAAAATCGAAATAAAAGTTTTTATTTTTTCCAGTATAAAAAAAATTATATAATATTTTTTGAAAATAAAAAACTTAATTTCCATAATTATATTTTTTAGAAAAAATAAAATACTATTACTACCAAATAAAAACTTTTATTACAAAAATAAAAAAATTGTTTTTTTTTAGAAAAATAAAAACTTATCTTAGTTTCCAGATTTTTTTTTTTGGAAAAAAACTTTTTATTTCCATTTTTTTACTTTTTTAATTTTAATTTTTTTTCTTCTAATTTTTTATTTATTTTGAAATTTAAGTTTCATAATGGAAAAATACACTAATGTAACCAACCATGTGCCTGGGGCATGCTAGGAGCGGGTCATAACCGCTTTTTCCACTTTTTTAGTAGAAAAAGCCAAGTTTTCAACCTTATCCCAGTTGGAAACATACCTATAAATACCAGACCTCTTATTCATTATTTCTCATTCAGAAGGAAGCGGTTCAAGAGGAAGACAACCACTATGAGCTTCAAGGGAGGAGTGTATCCTAACTCTAAGTCTCTAGGGTATGTCATATTTCTTTTGTAATTTATCTTTAGTTACAATGAGTAAGCAACCCCTATTGGGGTAGGGTTTTAATATGAACCTCTATTTTGTTTGTTAGATTATTTAATTTAAGTTCTTTATTCATTTATTTTATGAATCCTATTTAATTTTACTATAATGTAAGACTTTGCTTCTTTTGAGTGAACCAACCCTGGGATAACGGTACTTAGGAAAGTGACATACCTAATATTGGTGCAAATCTACCCAGATCAGGAAGTAACTAATAATGGACCACGTAATTAGGGAAATGTAGTGACGCATAGATTTAAATCAATGTAGTAACTTTATTCTTCTTACAAATCTTTGGGCCTCAATAAGATAGACAAGGTAGGGTTGTCTGTTTGTAGAACTACCGAGAGGGAGAATAGGTTGATGTCTTTCTAAGATTCAATAGACGAGGGAACCTTTACGACATAGAGAATTTAGGAACCTTAATATCCGTAATTGTTTCAAATACCTATCAGAGAGTAAGAACCCACGCATACCTCTACGCGTAGAAATGTATCTCCATACAAGATTGACGAGCCTAAACATTAACTCGTGTAGAAACTTTGATGTAAGGTTGAAACTCGATAGCTAGAGGGGAATAAACCAAGACCCATAAGACTGTAAGGCCCCACGCGTACAAACTTGTGTGATCAATAGGTGCAACTTGACAACTGGTAGGAAATAAAACCCCATAAACTCATCACTCAGATAGAAGACATAAAACCAAATACGAATAATGTTTGACCAATAATTTAATCCAACAAATGAATAGAGGAGATTTGAAGAATCCTAACCACCTCTAACATTCTGCAATCAAAAACATGTTAACTCCTAAACTCTTGCTCTGCTGCAAAAAGACTAAATTGAAAACTCCCCTTTATCTTTTATTTATTGTTTCTGTTTCCAAATAAGTAACGTGAATTTTCTAGTTGGAACGACAATCCTTGTAGATACAATACGCTTCTTATCACTTTATTACTTGCTAAACGATTTCGCACACTTGCCTAAATATGACCACTACCACCCCGCCTGCAATCAATCTAATTGTCTTCGATCTACATTCAAACCCTTTGTTTCAACCTACCCCTCTAACATCCATCTCATATGCCCTTCTTCCACCTATCGCTGAACTAGGTAACCTCTGCTTGGATTAAATCCAACATTTCTGGCGTCAACTTGGCTAGAGCACACTACAAGATGCACACCACACGACCAAACCACCAACTTCATGGTCATGCTACATTGTTAAGAAGCCTCTTATCTTTGTTGGGAGGTTTCTCCTCCCCTCCTCCCACTTATCGATGATGCACCCACCTGTGGCAAAAAAATTACTTATCCATTACAACCAGAGGATGCTTTCACTCAAACAGATATAGTTTCCTTTTAGCCTCCACCTGAAGCATCTGCTATAAGTAAACATTATGAAATTGGGTATTTTATTTGTGTGCCTTTGATTGTACCCTATTTGCGTTGTTGGATCCAATTTTCAAGAATGGTCAAAGAAGAAAGGTGAAAAAATTTAGGTGTTGATGGTGCACTACTAGATCTAGTAGACATGCATTATCTAATGGTTGTCATTTTAGAATGAAAAAAACAAAATCAAACGGTTAATATTAGACACTAGTTGATGATTTTGACGGAGAGAATTTATTTGGTTAACATAGTATAACTTAAAGAAGCAAAATGTAACATTAATTAGATATGAGGTCAAAATGAAAACAACAAATAAGTTAAGGGACCTAAGTATGCAAATTAGCTCAAAACATATGTAGTTTGAAGTTTTAGGACAATATTCGTATAACATTGAACAAATACCATTTTTTGGTGGTGTCCGATATGAAACACAAAGGATCACCTAGACAGGTGATGTGAATTCAAATTTGGTGATGTCCCGGTATGAAACAACAAAGATCGTCTAGAATGGTGATGCGAATTCAAATCATGATGTTATGGTATATACGTCTTCTTTTTGTACGCGTCATCTCCATATGGGAACGTACCTGCAAAAACACTTTGATGTCAAAGTAAGACAAAATATAAGCAGGTTTAAGTGAAGTGAATTCAATGATCACACTTAGGGAGGACCCCCTATTGAGAGAATATTTAAGTCGCAGTTTGTTGATATCTTCACCGAAGTGGTTGTTGAGATCATAGTCGGATGGGCAGTGAATGTATGTGTTCTTGGAATCCAAGATAGGCGAAAGCGCCTTTATGAGTGGGTTTGCTCCATTAGATTAAGATCTTCTTGGTGCTTGATTCAATCACTCTTTAGGTTGGGATTTTTAGGCTTTGTTTGGGAGTTTGGAGGGGAGAAGAGGGAAGGGAGTGCTTTGGGGGTGGAAAATATAGAGAGAAATTGAGAAATCTTTCACATTTTTTTGAAAGAGTATTTTTTAGAGAATGATAAATGTTTATAATTCCTACATTTTTAATATTAAGAATATTATAACAACATAAATTAAACTTGAAAAATTCATGTAAACCCTCCAAAAACCTTCTCTAATACAATTTTTTAGTTCATAAATGATGAGCGATTTTTATTGTGAGAAAAATTAACCCCCTAAAACCTCCATCTCTCAATGTCCTCTATTTATTCAACTTGCTCCTTCCATTTTTTCCAAAACTTTCCTCTCCCTATTACTTCAAACTCACAAACAAAATCTTAAACCCACACCGTTACAGATGTAAATGTAGAACATCTTAGTATATGGCCTGACAACTAATAGATAATACTATACTATACTATAATATAAATATAATAATGAGTTTATCACAAGCTTAGTAGATGTAGATGGAGATGCTCCATCGCTAGAATATAGATCTGCCCCAGCATGGCAACATATATGAGTCAATCTTTTTGCACTCAAAGGCAAAGCTCAACTTGTTTCTTCATAATTATTTGAGTCAACAACACGAGGTGTAATAAGATATTAAATCTTTACACGTGAGACAGTTGAGCAGACAACATGGTTTTGAGTTTTGACTGTTGACCACCACCGAGTGCTGATTTGCTAATATGTCCTTGTTAGCATTATGAATCATATGTACTTTAAAAATCCTAGTTGGTCCTGTCATGTTCTATTTTAGTTGAGTTAATGAAATTTGTACCATTAACTTACAAAGACTAATCTGGGAAGATGATTAATAAAAGTTGAAGTCAAAATTCTCAATGATATGCTTAAATAGAACCAAATGAATAATGCAGAACATTAGTACACACCCTACCTATAATTGGAGGAGCAAAAGGCGAAGTTATGATCAATAGTATGTTTGCATAAGTACATGTCAATCAATGCTTTTGTAAGAAACTACTATAATTTTGAGATAATTACTTCTTCATAGTTGAAATACAATGTATAATGTGAGTATAGTTTGGTTGGCAAGAAGTTCAATCTCCAGATGATGTCTGACTTATTTACCTTAAAGATGAATTCTTGCTACTAGTTTACTTGCCCAAAAACAAATATACACTGTATAATATAGAATCAAGTAATCCTTCATCCAAAAATTCAAAAATGTGCCAACAAACTGAATGAAGAGAATAGAAAAAGATAAAAGAAAATAGGCTAAATTACACAAGGGGTCTTTTAAGTTTGAGGTCTGTAACAGATTGGTTCTTTAAGCTATTTTGATCACACATAAGTCATTTAAGTTTGAGGTTTGTAATAGATTAGTCATTTAAGTTATTTTGGTCACACATAAGTCTTTAAGTTTGTAAACGTTTTCAATTTAGTCATTCTGCTACATCATTGTTTTGGTTAACATTAAAGGACCAATCTATTGCAAACCTCAAACTTAAAGAATTTATGTGTAACCAAAATAACTAATATGTTACAAAACTCAAACTTCAAAAAACCCTTGTGTAATTTAGCCAAGAAAATAAACGAAATGTTATTTTCATCGTTTGAATATCACATTAAAGAGACAGAGACGGATAATCATTTTGAGCAACAAGAATATCCTAATTTTCCCTAAACAACAGCCTACGATCAACACTACTACTACTACTCTACTACCATAAGTCCCAAGGCTATTTTTATTTTAGACTTGGCCTTTATCCTCCTTAGTAGCATTATTTGCATGGACATTTGGAAAAGGATGTTTTGTGATTTGTAGGTATTCCTATGGCCAAACAGCAATTCAACGTTCCTATTCCTTGAAAGCTCTAAAGCTTTCTTATCTATCTTTTTCAATCAACCACTGATTCAGTGAATGGTTAAATTGGGTCTTGTCCTTAAATACTACCTACAAAAGGAAAAGCAAAAGTATACACTAACTGGAACGTCTAGTCATCCATAAATACTGTGTGAAATTCACCACTTCTGGTGGATGGTCTACCACTCTTCTCCCCTAATTTTTTCACTTTGTTCCCTCCCCTCATAAGGTCATTTCAATTACAGCAACACCAAAGTGACATTTTTTTAAACATAACCTCAGGAAGAAAACCTCCTATAACCAGGAGTTCGGCTGAAAGTCAAGTAAAATCTAACAAAAAAATTATTTGAATCGGAATTCAAACTCAGCAATTATTTAAGTAAAATAAATATCACAATTTGAGATGTTGAAGTGCAGAATAATTAAATTAAATGAAAAATGAAATAGTTGTTTTCAATTCCATTGTACACATAAAAATTGAAGGTTTCACAGGCTCTCCACTGTCTCTACACATGATTGAGATCAAAAGCAAAATTTCCAGTATTTTTGTAATGGAAAATTGGAGGCCTCTGAAAAGATCCCAAGAGGAAGAAGATACAATGAAAGTAAGGGCATGGAGCAAAGCAACTCCTCAACAATTACAATTGAAATTGCAAGCTCCATCTTTGCTATGTGATGATCACTCTCCTAACAAGCATCTTTATCCAACAACAACAGCATGACTTCTACATCCATATAACCAAACCCCAAAAGCAGTATAAATAATTCAAGTATCTTCATGATGGGGCTTATTGTAACAACATGAACATTGGACAAAAAGAAGTAGATGCACAAAAGCAAGGGTGTGCAATTTCCACATTATGATTTCTTCTTCATTCATCAAATTAATTGTTGGAACCAAAATACTTAAAAAATATTTACAGGAGAGACTTGCACCTCAATCCCATTTTCACATTTTGGAAGTTATTGGAGTTCTGTTCTGTGGTCTGAGAAGCTGCTGACCTTTAATTCTACTCTTGCCCCTTGTGAATTTACAAAATTATTGGCACCACCGCCAAGTTTAATCCAGTGTCATTGGATGGTTCTTGTAAGCTTGCACTTGGAAATGAAGATGGTATCTGAATAATTCAAACTACATAGTTTCAAAAGCTCAGCAGATTGTTGTTTCAATATTGGATTGCAACCACTTTGAATCACAAGAAGGAGCTTAGCGGCAAGTCCTGCATCAACGGCAATCGACGAACACTCCTCTGGCGCGAGCTTGCAAACAGACCACAAAATTGACAATGCATACTGAGTACAGCTTTCTGATATCCTCATCAAAAGTCTCACCATGATAGGTATGGTGTTAACACATTCCTTCAAAGCTACCCTGCCTTCGGGTATTGACGATAACGAATCCAAAACACAAAGGGCTAATTCCAAACAATCATGGTCCATACCAGACAACAATTCAACTAATTGAGAAACAGCACCAATGCTAACTAACAAAATCTTAACTTCCTTATAGAAGCACACTGTTCTGAGAAGGCTTAATCCAGGACAGATTCCATTGCTATGTCTCTTATCCTTAACAAGCCTCATCAATCCAACCAATAAACTATGGCTGGAGATAATCTCGGAACGAAAATCTTTCTCCTCAATTAACGTTTCAATCAACCGCGTGCAATTGATTTTAGTCTCAATTGAACCCTCATTCAAGATATCAACCATCAAAGAAATCTTAGCAGGTTGCATAAGATTCTTCTTAGATTCAGAATCAAGTGTCAAACTGACAAGAATACCAATAACTTCAGAACCAACAGCATGTGAAGTAAAAGGACCAAGTAAAGAAGATAAAACAGAAACACCACCTCCATCAATCACAGACTTACGAGCAGTAGCATGAACAGCCACAACTTGATGAAGCTCCTTCAAAGCATGAACTCTAGCTTGACCCTTCACCTTCTTGAGTGTCTCCACAAGCTCAGAAGCTCTTCCTTGAACATCTTCAGACCTCTTCTTCATCAACAAGTACTTCTGAGAAAACCAAGTATATATCAACCTATAAAGTGTTGTGTTTGGAGTGATGGAATCATCCCAAAGCTCTTGCATAGTTGTAGGACAAGTAAAGTGTCCCATGTTAAACCATTTGAGAATGTTGTTCCTCTCATAGGTTTGTCCAGTGCAAAGAGTAACAGGGTCTTGCATTGGTTCAAGAGAAATTGGACAAATGAAAACACTAGGTACTTCACATAACTCAAGCTCTTGAATCATTTTTCTCAGATCTAATTTCTCACCAACAACACCAGTTCCTACAATACCACCACAATCAACACCACCCAAAACCCCATCTTTTACAGCTGTGTCCAGATCTAGAATCTGACCATCACCACCACCCTCATACCCAACAACCATATCCCTTTTAGAAGGCTGATACATAGGCATTTTTTCCTATAAAAAAAAAAAAAATCCCTTTTTTAGACCTAGAAAGCTATGAATGAAAAAACCCACGACCCAAAAATCAGTTCAATGACAAGAACTCTTCAAAGGGTCATCAAATCACATTACATTACAGTCTATGACAAAAGTGAAAAAAAATATGAGAAGAGAGAGAAAATGGGTTATTTCACTGTAGAAAAAAATCACTTTTTTTTGGTATGGTCAAAAAGGAAAATAATGCAATCACATCTCAAATCATGAAGATATAATAAAAACTTGGTTGAAAGAGAAAAAGAAAGAGAGGTAGCAATGAAAGAAAGAAAGAAGAAACAGTGGTGACCACCACACAGTGATAGTACAAGAAAGAAGTGAAATGAATGGCAGAAGGAAAAAACCTGACAAAGAGTTGAAAGAAGATGGGTGAGTGGGTTGAAGAGAAATAATTGAGAAACAGATCAGAGAATGAACAGTTAAGGATTAATAGAAATTAAAACAGGTACTTTGTGAGATTTATTGTTGTTTCAACTCATTCATGAGTTGAGTTGGGGTTAGAGAGAGAAACATAACATGTGAGAGAAGAAGCAACAAAATGCAAATGAAATAATGTATGTTACTACTATGTTCTTTTGGGGGCATTTGGTCAACAAAGCAGAAGATTAATTAAACTAAATAATTGAATCTTTTTGGGTAATTAATGATTTCAAGAAATGGATAACCGGGAAAGTATGGGTATGGGGTGTAGCCGGTCAATGAAATGAGACGAGACTGTCTAGGCTTGTGCACCACACGTGCACTTATCAAACATGTCGCCGTAAACTTTCCTTTTCTTTCTTTACTAATCCACTACTAGGACTACTATAATCATACTCCTTTCGACCATTTTATTACATACAATGATACCAAGATAAATCGTCATTTTCGTTTTTAAATTTGTAACGATTAGCATTAAAATTATAAAATAATATTTCTTATGAATTTGGTTAGTCAAATTATTTCTTTCAAAAACAAATACACTCATTTTATCTAAAAAGGTACATAAATTATTTTTAAGAAAATGTTAACTAGTGTCCCGGGGCACTAGTTAAGAAAACTAAATATAGTATAAGAACATTGAAACTTGTGTAGTCAAAGTTAAAAAAGTGTAAAGAATTATGTTTTCAATGCAAATATTTCCTTTTTTGTTTCCTTAACTAGTGCCCTGGAGGCACTAGTTAACAAGACCTTTTTTTTATTGTCGAATTTCAATTTCAAAACATCTTAACATGAAGTCATTAAGGTACAGGCTAGCAAGAATCATGAATTTTTTTTTTCTTTAGAGAGGGATACTGCACATTTGAACTAGGAGTAAAACTTGTTTGATCAGAAATCCCAAATCAAAATTATTTGCAGACACATACATATATCATTTTAAAAGATTAATTGACATGTATATTTATATGTAAATTATTTATTGTGATTGTGCTAAAGCAAGTGTTGCTATGGTTATACAAACTATTTTTAAATTTCATGGATCGAATATAAACCCCATTGAGGTATAAAAATGACTCGGTGTTTCTTAAATCATATTATTATCACTATATCTATCTTACAATTATTGATCAATTTGTAAGATACGATTTATTTCAAAGTGAATGGTATTTTTACTTTTTAATACAACACTAGCTACTTTTTTTCAATTATATCTTCTAATTAACATTTAACACTAATATTTATTTCCTGCTACTTTTTAATACAACATTACAAATGGCTTGATTTGTGAGAGAGAAAAACATTTGTATCAAATTTTAACATTATTATTTATTTCCTGCTCTTCCATTTTCTTGCTACTTTAATTGCTCCAGCCAGGATTTTAATTGGTATTACTTACTACTAGTACATTTTAGTATATTAGGTGCTTTTTTTTACAGTGTATTTGGTGATAGTTTTAAATACTTGTAAACTATAGACGAACATTTTTAATGCAATTACTCCTCCACACAGGTAAAAACTTTTATACTAGCGTGTAATTTTTTTCTCTACCAAACATTATAGCGTGTTTGTAGGCCGGTTTAATTTAGACAAAGTAGTTGGAGAGCATAAAATCTTTGAACAAATATATAACATTTTATTTGAATACTTTTTCTGCGAACCACTTCAGCTCTCTCAATTGGCCAAATTTGTCACAGGAAAGCCTGGCTTAGTTCAGTTACAAGAAATACAAGCAATGTTAGTCAAATATTATGGAAATAACAGTAGTATTTTTGTCTAACACATTTGAATAAATGTGGTAACTTTATCTTTTGTCAAAAAGAAAAAAGAAAAATTCCAACAAAGGCAAAGGTTTGATTTTCATACTAATTAGTTAGTGTCTTTTTCTTTTGGTGGTGAAAGGTGAAAAAGGATAAAATGGTCTTTGAAATGAATAATTTAGTGCGCACGAAGCAAGAAAGGCAGAAGAGTTTCACAAAAGTCCAGGGAAACCCCACGAGGGTGTGTGAATGAATGAACAAAAGGTGCTGCCCACGATACAACCAATGTTCAAACTACGTAAAAAAAAATGAAATATAAAATAAATTCATTAAATTGAATAGTGGACCACTCTAATGTCTTTGGCAAACCAAAAAATAAATAAATAAGAGGAGGTTCTGCTGCGCAATGGTATCTCTCTTTTTAGTAAATCGAATATATTAGATACTTTTGAAAAGAAAAAAAGAAATATAAAGAAAAAAAAACTACTGTCAATTTATTTATTTGTTGAGAGGATCAATTTATTTAAAATAAACAGAGACGTTCTTTATTAAAAATAATAATTGAGAAACGACAATATGTGGTCTCCCAGAAAACCCAAAAAAAAATTAAAAAAACTCAAAATGAAAGAAGAATGGGCCACCAAAAGGATTACCCTTTAATTTTAGGAAAAAATGCCAGCAAAGCAATGGACTGTGACAGTTTTTGCTTTGACTGTACGCATTGGTTTGCTTATCTAATCCAGTCTTTGCCTTTGACTGCCTTTGCCAAAATGCATATCAAATATCAAATTCCAACTCTCTTTACCTTACACTCAACCCAATTAGACATTTACACGTGACTCTGCCAACTCTGTCCCCATCTTTCTCTCTATGTCACTGTTTTTCATGCCTAAACCTTGTACAATTTACACTTTAATAACCCTCTAATCCTATACTTTCATTTTCATCAGTTTACTTATTAAGGCAGTGTCATCAGATTTCTCCCAGGCAGGAAGACCAGATTTTGTACTTGCATAAACCTTTTTTTATTTTCTTGTATGGTCAATAGGTGATATTAATTGTGACACCTTCAAAAAGCATAAGTTTTGATTTCTATACTATTTCTTCAATTTAAACCAATTAAGCATCAATATTTTTACTAACTTTGTTTTCTTTCATTTATGAATTCAATCAAAAAGTGTAATAGGTAGAAATTTGTCATAAAGTATCGCTGTTATAAACAAAACTTCATTTTTTAAATACATTAAATAATTGATGTATTATTAAATACATTAATTATTCAATGTATCTAGTTTAAAAAGTGAAATTTTACTTATATTAGTGATCGAATGGAGTATCTTTCAACTCGTGTTAGACAATATAATGTTGCTAACTTTATTTTTAATAGTATTAATGTATAATGCTAAAAAAAATATTATGTATAAAAAATCGGATGTATGTCTTAATTGAAATTGAATAGGGTGTAGATGGCGCCGATGAAAGTGTTATGTGTCCAGACTGGATGTATCTTTATAGTTGGAATTCAATTTTTTACTCAAATTGGAGTTGGGACTTGGAGGGACAGATATTTTTTTTAGTATATGGTATTAATTATTAATATTAAATTTAAGAGGTCTTCGATCTAGAGGTGGGGAAAGCTTGGTTATGTGAGTGCAATTTCAATTTTAAAATAAATAAAAAGTTCATAGATATAGACCAATATCAGGATTCAACTTTCAGACACTGTGGGGGGTCACATGATCGAGCACATTATAATACTTTTATAATATACAATGTCACATGATCATCTTAGGCCTTGGTTAGCCACTTATTCATAATGACTCAAATATTAGTAATCTGACTTAGGAGATTACCAATACTCTCACCCATTCCATGTTGCTTTTAACTTGGATACTATCATAACACTAACATATTTTAATTTTAAGGATCGAAAATGGAATATTCTTTCACCATGCTATTTGTGTACCAACGTACATTTTCATGTCTTTTTAATTTACATGTTTGTTTCCAACATGATTTTTGTATTATTTATTTAACCCACTATAATTATAATCTACCTCTAAAATGAATAGCTCGATAAATCAAATTCAGACTCCTTTTCTGATAGAAAAACATGTTATGAACTCTCTCGGTGTTTATATTTGTTGTTGAAAATATTCTAGGATCGACAACTCCCAATATTTTCGTTGATATGAATTTTGTATTTTACTAATTCCATTTAACACTACTCTAATCTCACAACGTTTGTTATAGAAGTTAATTGTAGCCATAGTAACGTTGAAAAGATAGCCCAACCCATTATGTTTTTCGTACAGGTCAGAGGAACTATAGCTTGAAATTCCACACCTAGACTGGAAAATGATGTAATTAGAGAGGTTGGACAATGATGAACAATCCCAAACACGAAGAAGAGACGTGTTTGCCATCATGAGGAATGAATACAACAGTTGGACTAGTTGCATACACATCGCACATATATTAAATATGAATACGATCTCTTGAATTTAGATCCGTTGATAGAAACAATACATAATATATATAAGAACTGAGATTTAAACTATATGTATCTTATTTCTTTTCATTTAAAATGTGTAAGTTCCAGTAATTAGACTATTTAACGAGAGAGAAAATATGAATACAACAGTTTGACTAGTTGGACTAGTGCTCGAGGCACTATTAGTTTGCATTTTTCATTAAATAATTCTACAGTATTTAACTACATATTTAATTTTTGTAAAAGGATTTTATAAATGTACTTAATGATTTATTGTCTCGTCATTAACTACTAACCATTCCTCCATTTATTTTTAAATATAGCTACATTTTTATTAACAAATAATGTATAGTCTTTTGTATGCTTTATAATCTGGCATTGCAAAATATGGAAGCTGGTGTTGCCACTTCCCAATCCCCGAAGGCTCTCAAGAGAGTCTCCATGGCGGGTTTATTTTGCAAGCTAAGGTTGTTTCTGCGAGGCATATGAACATGTGGAAGGCATCTGGCTTACCATCAGTAGGGTGTGAGGCGTCTAAGGTGGGGTGCTAGGTGTCTTCCTGAGTTCGAAACTATATTTAAGCATTTTTTTCATTAAACGGCATTAGACCTTTTCAAATTAACTCAAACATCCTTAATTTTCTATGATCGACTCAAGTGACTCTCCGATAACAATGATTCTTTGAGCAACTTATATGCTAACTTGACCGTGAATAACCTGGTTTCATCCGCTCTCCACGGCCAACCATCCTCGAAATATGAACCCCTCCACTCGTGGACCACCTCCTTCAAAATATTAAGCAAATTTAATTTTCATACGAAAAGTGGTCTATGCTACGAAAAAGACCAACCTCTAACCCCTTCAATAACCCCCCACAAAATCCCCCACCTTCGCGTCTGTTTAGGTCGAGATTGAAAAAAAAATGTGGGAAAGAAATGCTTAGCGGTGCATTCCCCACCCAAGTGTCCTTCCATTCCTCACCTTTCTCTCCACATTTCTATTAAACCAGCTTGTACTCTCCGAATCATCAATTGCCACTTCATCCTTCCACCACCTCGATGCAAGCTAAGACCACTCTTTCCCACTCCCATCAAACAAACCTCATGCACGGTATCCATACTTGCACACAAGAACTTCTTTATAAAGTGGAATTTCACTTTGTATCAACCTTCATCTCTATTTTGCCAAGAGACTTAAATTTACGAAGTGAAACTTCACTTTGTATCAACCTTCATCTCTATTTTGCCAAGATACTTAAATTGATCACCCTAAAACTTTTAACTCCTAGGTCCCCTTTATCACAAAACAAACACACACACACACACACACACACACACACACACATAAATTTACAAAGTGGAATTTCACTTTGTATCAACCTTCATCTCTATTTTGCCAAGAGACTTAAATTAATCACCCTAAAACTTTTAACTCCTAGGTCCCCTTTATCACACACACACCCACCCCAAGGAATTCTTTTTGGAGTTTAACTATCCTCTTCCAAACCTTCACAGGTGGCTTCAAGTATGATAAATAAAAGGGTCTTTCTAACCATAAATAGAAAATTTGTCTTGAAAATATAAATTTTAACTTTTGATTAAGTAATAATTACACCACTTTTTTTATAAAAAAAATTACTTATTTTGGTTGCTTAATCAATCCCCTAAGAGCACTGTTTAACATTCTCCTAAATAAAAAATAGGAATAGAATTCAACGCTGAATTTAGAAGGACAATCTTACCTTCAACAATGGCTCCCAAGTTGATAACTTACTCGAATTTGCCCCCACTGGTAGCCTTAAATAATTAAAAGGGATAGTTCCTTCATAACAATTCAAAAAATCACACACTCTTTCCATAAATTCCTTTCCCAAATTCATCCATGTTAAACAACTTTTATAGAAATCTACTTTCAATCTGAAAACCATTTCAAAGCAAGTTAACAACGCCTTAAGTGTCCATAGGTTTTCTACGAACGTCTCTCCTATACAAAGCGTACAATCTGCATATTGTACATGTGAAACTACTAAACCTTCACTCCCCAGCGGAAAACCCCTTGGACATATCAATATTGATTGCATTCCTCATCAAACCATCAAAACCCTCTACTACCAAAAAAAAAAAGAATGGTGCTAAAGGATCACATTGTTTTAAACCTCTTTGGATACTAAGTTCCTCCGTATGACACCCACTTACAAGGATATACATATTACTTCTAAAAACACAAGCCTTCATTCCCTCCACCCACTTATTACAAAAACCAACTCTTCTCAATTTATGTTCTAAAAACTCGAATCCACCGAGTCATAAGCCTTTTCAAAATCAACGTTTGAAATCAAGCATCAAAGCTTTAACTTTTTTATCCATATCCACCACCTTATTTACAACCAACACTCCATCTACCAAATTTCTCCATTTTAGGAAGTCCGATTAAATTAGAGAAATAATAGAATTCATTACCCCGACTAATCTTGACGCTAACACTTTGGAAAGAAACTTTAGAGACTTCCTAATTGAGAAATATGATGAAACTCCTTAAGGGAAAAAAGATTCTTAACCTTTGGGATCTACATGATGAAATACAACAAGAAGCTTTTTGACAACACCCATTTACGATGAAATTGACCAAACATAATCCGCACCTCATTTTTAAAAAGGTACCAAAATTCTTTTTTTTTTTAAAAAAAGTTAAAGCCATCTGGACTCGAACTTTTATTTTAATCAGTTTCCATCACCACCATTTGAATTTCCTCTAAAGAAAAAGAAGCAATTAAAACCCTATTTTCCTAATCGGTTAGCCTAGCAAAAACCACTTCATCCAACTTGGGTCTCTCCCAATTATTTTGCGCAACATGTCTATCAAAGTACTCCACCACTGCTCTTTTAACCGCTTTCAGAGTTTGTAACCACATATCATCCACCGTTAGAGCTTTAGTAGAATTATGGTTGAACCGAACTTTGACACGTCTATGGGAAAAATTGAAATTAACATCACCTTCTTTGAGCCGTTTAGATCTAAATCTTTGCACCAAGTCTGCATCTATACTCTTGAGAAGCTTCCACAATTCTCCAAACAAAAGGTTTCTACCTTTTACCTCCTCATTTGAAAGCATCTCTTTCTCACCTTTCACATCTAACTCCACTATATCGTCCATCAACAAATTAATTATATTATCCATCCCACCATACTCCATCTTACTCCACTCCTTAAGTCTTATTTTCAGTCCCTTTAATTTATTTTTCAACACAACTTCCATCCATCCACTTCGACTTTGACTCCCCCAAACCTTATCCACCACCCTTTTAAAATTAACATTTTCAATCCATTGCTTATTAAAGCAAAAAGGTTTCTGCCTCCAATCCACCCCACCAACCTTTAGGACCAAAGTACAATGGTCCGAAACATCTCTAGGAAGTACACAAAGCGACAGACTTCCCCAACATTCCCTCACGCTTTCGAAAGGTAAACTATATCTATCTGGCACATCGCCATACCATTTTAATGATACCATGTAAATTTTCGACTCAAAGGATTAATATCCTCTAAGTCCAACGCGATCAAGAAACGATTAAAAAGATTCATTTCCAACACTTGCCTCCGGTGTGGCATCCACATTTACACCCATTCTCTCGTCTCAACTACTCACTTCATTGAAGTCACCAAAGATACACCACACTTCATCCCCAACCCATATTTCACTTCCAAGAGTTTCTCCCAAAGGCTCATTTTTGCCTCCAAATCACATTTGAAATAAACATTAATTACAAAGCATCTAATATTTAATGGCCTCCAATCCAAACAAACACCTACAAAACCTTCTTCCACAAAAATGACATTAAGTTTCGCCATCGACTAATTCCACAAGGATAGGATACCATCGTTATTTTCCTCTGTTGGAAAGAAAACGCACTCACAATACTCACTCCCCCATAAAATAGAACATAATTGTAAGAATGATTTTTTGTCTATTGGCTATTCGGTGATATAAAGATGAGAACTTGGTTGATCGAGGATTGTCGAACGATGATTCAAATGAACTTAATTATAAGAAATTTAGAGATATTTAATATTTGAGAAACACGCTAACAAATAAAACATATTTGTAAAATAAAAAACATAAGAAGGTACCTCTCAAAAGAATGTGAGCTAAGCCCATAATCCATGAAACTATTTAAAAGGATTTTTTATAAGAATATTTGGCTATTACTTTTCTGAGCTTATTAGGTTCTTACGCGTTCTTTTCTTTTGTTACAAAAATGTTTATGGGGTTTTAAATTCTATAATTTGAACATAGTTTAGATGTGTTCGGATTTTAGAATCCGAAATATGCTTATATATATGTAGCAATAAGAATCTCTCATATTTCAACAACTGCGAATTTCGCTTTTAAAAACAACCAAAAATCAAAGTAAAAAAATGATAAAAACATGTAAAATAAAATAAAAATACAACCAAAAAATTCTAAAAATCAAATAAAACTAATGCAATTTTATTTTGGATTTTTCTAAAAATATGAAAAAATTTAAATAAAAAAATGGGTCTAAGCAATGAAATTTTGAATTTTGAAGGGCGGGGTGCCATAAAAAGTCTCTTCTATGAGAGTCTTGATCCTTAATTATTTTTTTCTCTTTTAATTTTATGAGAAAGTTATGGAACAATACCAAGTAGCCCAAAAACTAGATTTTCGACTCGGACACGGTGGAAACAGATAAAAATGACCTTAAACGGCATATCCATGTTATAAACATATTAAATATTTGTGTTGATACAGTTCGAATTCTATAATCCGAACTATTTTCCCCCTGAATTTGTGGCATGAAAGAGGTATTTAGAGGGTGTTCAGATTTTATATTCCGAAGAAAGTAAGGAACATAGCCTATTTTTTGGGGTGTTCGGATTTTCAAATCCGAATTGATGAAAAATTATTTTTCCATCCCATGAGCATTTTGGTAAAAAAAAAAAAAAAAGGCATACGAGAAATGGATAGAGTGAAAAAAGTTGTAGTCAAAACATTTAACGAGATTTAAAACTACCATGGACGCTTTCCATTAAATTTCTCCACGAATAATAAAGTGAGTTTGAAACTATGAGTGCTTTTGATTTGCTAAACAATATGTTTATGAACAGAACAACACAACACAAGACAAAACATCACAAGCCAAACTTTTATGGGATTGAATTATTTTTGATTGACAAAAAACTAATTTTGTATTTTAGATGTAGTTTAGTTAGTGACAAAAATTTCTGTTTTTTTCTTATCTCTTGCCTTCAATTTGTCATTATTTCTGAAATAGTTTTATAAATCAAACAATGTACAACTGAAGTTGTCATGTCCTGTATTTCATTTTTTTAGCAAATCAAATGCACCTCTCAATCTATAACAACTATTTGTGAAATTCTTTTTACACCCCATGATTAGTTCTCTCAAAAATATCTTCATCCAGGGTTTAGAATCGAGACTATTGTGGAAATCCCGCCATTTAAAAAAGAAAAAAAAAGTACATTTTGCCACAGTAAATTTCGGATAAAATGCATCCAGATTATAAAACATGGGTAATTTCGAAGAGTGGTACTAAATTGACACCAAAATCATGAACCGGGACGAGAGAAAACGCAGGTTTAACGAAGCAATTGTTAACACGCTATATCCCTCATCTCCACAAGTATACTATCTTTCTTTCTTTAATAATTCAATGATTTAATTAATACATTATCATCATCATTAATTTATCTGAACAGGATTTGGAACCAGAAGAAGACTCTATCGAATTGCGGTCTTACTCCGACGTTATTTCAGGCACATTAGATGACTGTGAAAATGCCTCAACAAGCGGTGAAGAAGAAGGACATGATTCTGAGACGGAGAAACTCACTAGAGCTCAACGGAAGAGAATTCGTAAGAAGAAGATGAAGGAAGAAGCAATACTACGTGGAAAATTGATTGGGCCATTGTTGCCTCCGACCCAAGCAACCCAGTGTGGGGATGATGCTCCTCCTCCAACTGTTCGATCAAATGCTTCTCAGGAAGGTTATTCAATTTTGAACCTCTATTGACTATGGTTTTATGAATGTTTTGTTTATTTCCTAAAAATAATAAGAGTAAGACCAAATTTAGAAAATTCTAAAAATGATCGGTGTTGAATTCCATAAGTAGAAACTCATATTATTACTTGTTTTCAAGACGATATGACAATGATCCGGTTGGTGCTGGTTCAGAAAATTTTATCTTGTTTTTATTGAATTACACATATCAGCTCACTTTCTTAGTCGTAACTTGTAAGGATGTAAAGACCTAGAGGACCAAACAATTATACATGAAGGTGAGACATTGATCGTCATCAAAATTTTGAACGATCTTCAAATATTAATCCAACATTGACAAAATGTGACACTTTTCCATCCTAACGACTGCATTGAATTTGAAGCAAATAATATAAAATGGACATGTTTTGCTCTGACTCAACTTGATTTTAGGTAATGAGACGACTTGCGTTAACTCCAAGAAAATGAAGCAGCGGAGGATGGCAAAAAGAGCTGCCAAAGAAAAGCGAGTTACCTCTCCATTAGACAAATGCAATCAAAGTCCAATTTCAAGTGATGTTGTTGATGACATGAAAGAAGGGGGTAAATAAGGCATATGTGTGTAGCTCTTTTGTCTGTGAACTGAAAATATACTAGTTTGTAGCAACAATCCCAAAAATGAAGACGTTATTTAGAGTATTGTTTTTGGTTATGTGTTGTTATGCTCTATGCAGTGATCATAATTTTAAGCATTATAGATGGGATGACTTTACAAACTAAACCATGTATGTGTTTCACAGTTGTTTGTTAATTAAAATCTAGGAATTTTCTTGTTTTAAGCTTTAAGTTTCAGTTGTGAATTGAATACTATCACTATGAAGTTTTCACTGCCATTTGAAACCAAATAATCTTCGTTAGGTAATTAGCGGGACGCATAAGGTGAGTTCTCTCAACACAATCAGATTTTTTTTCCATACACAGTAGTCGGGGATTGAACTCCTGACCACTTACATAAGGGATCCAAACCCCTTATCACTTGAACCAATCCATTGTTGGTTGAATACTATTATTCTTTTAGCCGTAATTGTTGGTTTTCATTATTTATTTATTCCCCCTCAACTTATGCACTGAATAAATAGATGAAGAGAGGAATACTAAAATGGTGGATGAAGTGGTACTTTGCATTCTATGAAGGATGATATTTTTGTCACTTTTTTTCTTTCTTTTTTTTCGCGAAATGTTCTGTAATTTTTTTGAGTCTGAAAAGAAGAAAAAAAAACTAAGCATTTATTCTAACAATCCCAATCCCATATGAAACAACTAGATGGCTGATGTGGGTAGGGCAAGAAGCTAAATGAACCAAAGGAGATTCTTGAATGCTCCCATCTTCACAAGAGAATTTGCACTCTTATTTCCTTCCCTCAAAGTGTGTAAGAAGGACAATTGCCAATTGTAAACCAGGAATCTACGAATAGCATCTACCGTTGGAGCACACATGTGAGTTGGAACTACTACTTTAGAAACCATATCAACTGCCATTAAGGAACCACCAAATAACATATGTGTAACCTGTTGCCCAAGTTAACTCAAGGGCTTTGAATACAGCCAATAATTCAGCATTCATAATGGCATCAATGCCATAGAAACCTACAACCATTCTCCAAGAGAGTTACCAAGGATGCCTCCTAAGCCTGATCTATCGGGATTAACTAACTAGCTCCCATCCCCAATGAGATTGAAATGTTATGTAATATTATTTCCTTGATGAAACTTTCTTTTTAATGCTAATATTTTTAAAATTTATATGTGAAAAAGTTTTAATTTGACCAGTATTATTTGCATTGAATGACATTATCATCTCATGCATCGTTGTATTTTATAAGATGAAAACGAGTTTAACCTCGAAGTTAACCAAAATTCGATGAAAATAAAATTAGAGTAAACTACTATTTCACTTCTTGAAGTTGTAAATGTTTGATGGTTTGAGATAGCAACGACAAAAGACAAGTTATAGAGGCGAGGGACGTGCGATGTTGAGAAGTGGGACGGCACCTCCCAGGCTATAGTGGCAGTGGAAGCGATTTTGGTAATCACTAGTCAGACATAGCTTCATGCTCATGCAGATCCATCTATCATGAATTATTATTATATGAATGTGAATCTGAACGAGAGGTTGCCGGCTCCTAAAATGCAATAAACTGCGAGTTGCGCCTATCTATGTAATAAAGAAAGTAATACATATTTTAGTTAGAAAATAAAATCAACATGTTCTCTAGTTTATCGAACTCTATCAATCCCTTTCTTTGTTGACTACAGAACTCTGTTGATCTTAGATGCACCAAATTATAACAGTATCACAAAGATTAACACAGCTATATTACTATACATGTAACACTTCTAGCAATGCAGTGAAAGGGGAAGAACAGACAAAGGGTAGATGTACTAGGAATGGCCAAACTGTTTCAGGTAAGCATCACTGTTGTTATACTTATATGTGAGTATGTGATTGAGCATTGACATGAATCACATGATACAGTTTTGATAATGTTTTGACCCACAACCCCTTATATGACACAATACGGGTCAATGACAACGTTTGGAGGTATTCACATGCTTCATCTACCCCTTCTTTAATGGGCCATAGTAAATTTTCCCCAAATTCAGTTGGGTGGGTCTTCACAATGAAGGTCCAAAATACGTACATTTATGAGATCCGCAAGAAAATGCTTCCCCAACAAACAACACATGTATGGTTAAGAGTTCAGAGAAATATTGGAAGCATGTGCTGTGGATTTCTCGAATTAATATGCTACGCAATTCTAAACCATCATAAAATATACATCATCCGATCACTATTATAAGCAAAAATCTATATTTTAGGTTTATTCACTAGTATTTATTGAATGAATCTAAAATATGAGTTTTTGCGTGACCAAGAGTGTACTTCTTTAGTTTTTGGTTGAAATGTAAATTATTTTTCTAAGAAATATTAAAATATTTAATTCTAACAACTATTTTATAAATGAATGTTAAATTATGCATTATAAATACTTTTATTGAGCATATAACAAGTACATTTTTTTATAGATTATTGTTTAAAAAGCGTTAACACTTATGACCATTTAACTTTAAATATTCAAAAGCTAAAAAATTGTGGTTGGTTCAAATAATAAGAAATAAAAAGTATCATATAGCTGAATGTGGGGACTTATGCAAAAGTAACACTATAGCAAAGTTAGCAACCAGTTAGCCAGGCCATATGGAAGACACTCTTTTAGTTAATGCCATCATTGTCAGAAAACAATACTACAAGAAATAATAAACATTAATATAGGGGAGATTAACTCCAGTGGAATCTAATAATTTGAGTATAATGGTGGTTGAGCGACATTGGACAAATCCATAATCTAAGACAATAAGGTATCAATTTTCATTAAGTTATACAAAGTGGAGAGTAATGAGGAAATGATGTGTGTATAGTGACACACGTTTCTTTCATTTGTTGATCGGTTGTTATTCTTCTTCGTTAACATTATTGCCATAGTTTTTGCTAACATTGTAGTAAACACTCGTATTGTACCTTACCTTGCCACACCACCTTAGGCCACTTGCATATAAACTACAGTATTCAACAATTCAATAATCATGCATGCACATACTTTTTATCGTAAAGCTTTCGCTAAAATGATTCCAAATATTGGTGGGACACATACCCAAAATATAATATTGATGGGACTAGTTTTTTTTTGGTGAATATTGATGGGACTAGTTTGTTTAAAAATAAAATCTCAGTCAGAAATCTTCTTTATTATAAGGAAAAAAAGTTAGGTCTAAATCATTATACAAAATACGAGTAGTATTTTTCAATGAGTTAGTTAATATATTGATTAAAAAAAAGCCAAAATATCATTTCAATACTATGTCTTAATACTTGATGAAAAAAGCAGTATCCAAAGAATTGGCAATGTAAAAACTCGAAGAAACCCCACTTCAAAGTTTTACTCATGGTTTGAACTGATGGATAATCTAAAATATTAATTATGTGATGTTCGGTAATATGAAACGGTTGAACTATCTCACAAATATGAAATGGTGTAAAAAGATATTTTTAATAAATATTTAAATTTTCCAATTAAAATAATAAGGGGAAAAATATAAGTTATAAGTTCAAACATTGTTTGAAGCAACTTATATGAAAACACTATAAGATAGTAAAAAAAAAACATCATAAGCTCATGAATTTATTTTATCAAACATGTCTACTTTAGTTATATAAACTTATAAGCTATAAACTCAAAAATTGGTTTCGCCAAATATAGCCCTTAAATGAGAAAAGGTATAATCTCAAATGCTACTTAAATATCAATTTAAAAAAAGTTATAAGCTAGTGATAAAAGCTTATTTACCAAATAAGTCTCATTTGATCAACCAAGAGTATAAGTCAAACCAATAAGCTATAAGCTAGCATAATTTTTCATCAAAATGGAATGCTAAATTATTATGATTAGGGTGTTTAAAGTTCTAATTAATGTCATCTATCACACGATCGGTCTGTTTGACAAGCACAATAAACTAGCTTATAGATGATATTTTAAAACTTAAAAGTTCACATGACTAAAACAATCGATTTAGTGACCTTCACTTTCTCATGAATGTGTATATTATTTTTACTAGTTTATAACGTGTTTTACTAGATAATTCTAGTAGCTTATAGCTTATATTTTTTTCCTCTCAATATTACCAATATTATTTTATTGAAAATATTGAAGGTTAATTAAATATATAATTTTTTTGGGTAAAATTAAATTTATCATTTTTGCAGTTTCATATTTATAAACAAGTTTATCGATTGATTTTACAAAATACTACAAATTCAATCAACTATTTATCTATTATCAATTCACTTATTAGTTATCCTATACAAGTTAGGCTAGCTTGACAGTATACATCCAAAACGGTCATTGCAGCACAGCAATCGTGGGGTATAACATGGAAATGCAACAATCTGAGTCTCAAATGAGAGTACATTTGACACTATGCAAATTCTAATTATCAAGCATGCACTAACAATAGTCCAAAAACAAAACAGGGGCATGTTGAAACTAGAATTAAGAACCATTTCTTTTGACAAAAACAGGACAAAAAGACAGGATTATCCAAGAATAAGAGACAAACCAACCAACAACATCATACATATAGGGATTCGAGGAAGAATAAAATTATCCCCAGTTTATGCAAATATTGACAAATCAAATCCATAATCTAATATTTATACCAAAACCCCACCTCTAATACGCCAAAAAAGATCCCTTAAAATATTATACAAAAGCAGAATAAAATATATCAATAGTTCACATTTCACAATATCATATTATCATCATACAGAATCTTACTACACATTGGTCACACCAATAATTGGACCCCTATTAAAATATGATTAAAAGATTATACCTGAAGGGTCATGATCATAATATCATAGTCATAGTCATAGTCATGAAACATAATCATACTTGAGGATAATCAAAAGGTAAAGAAGAAACTCCATTATCCCCAAGATCTTTATGCACAAAACCAAATTTACGCATAATCTGATTATCAGCAAAATTAAGTGCTTTTTTCATCCCATTCCAACAAGCATCAGCAGAGTACATTTCATTATACTTCCCACTACAAGGTTGACAACCTGTAAAATGTGTAACAAATGGTCTTCTCCAACTTCCTTTACCATAACCAGCATCTTTCAAATACTCTTCTCTAATAACACCATAAGCTTCACTCACTTTCTCAGCATGACGCCTTCTTAACTTAGGCTCATCTTTTTCAATATCTTCATATTTCTTACTTATGTTCGAGAAAGTTTCTACTATCTCTTCCCAATACCCCTCGAAGTAATATTCGCCTTCTAGATAAATCCTGTCAGCCCATTTTTCTTTCTCGATCGCGATCAGATAGGCTAAGCCTGTCTGATCGTCTGACTCGGGAAAGAATTTATCTTTAAAAGTTGACCGGAGGGTTTTACCCCATTCTTCATAATCTGGGCTTTGTGGGCCCATTCCAGCCCAAGCCTCCATGAAATCTAATGACCATTGACAGTTCCTGATCAAGAACACACCAGCGTTTAACCCGGTCCAGCTCCGTTTCTCATGGATCAAGTGGGGCCAGCCATGAACAACAAGGTTATGATCCTTGTAACGTTTGAGAGGAAGCTTGAAATCCATGTCGGTAAACAATGCATCTGAATCAACCCACCAGATCCACTCTGCTTCTGGGTGTGCCATCATTGCAGCTTTCACAACAGGGTACTTAGCCCAATAAGCAAACATCTTAGGATGCAAAAGAGCGTTGTTGTAGAAAATGTCATAACCATGAATACGACAATAATCCACTTTGTTTTTGAAGAATCTTAACAACAAATTGTCACCTATTGGATTCTTGCACGGAGAAGGTTGTGATCCAGTGACCATCAAGACTCTATCCTTTGCTCCGGCAGAGAAAGATGGGTGATGTTTTAACCACTCCTCACGCTTTTCATCCCAGTCGTCTATTTTGGTGGTCATGGTATACTCCATTTCAGGATCATCGTAGAATGTTTGGTCTGGTGGGTCAAAGCGTAGATCGGGTGTTGAGTATGAAACAGCATTGTTTTTGTGAGTGTTTGGGATGGGGTTTGTGAAGGAAGAGAAACCCCAAACAAGTACAAGAGCTGAAAATGCTCCTCCAAGGAAGAGGAAGCCATCAGAGAGAAATATAGAAGAAGATTTGTTTCTGGGAATGGGTTTTGCCATGATGGAAGAAAAATGAGTGTGTGAGAGTTCTGTTGTTGTAACCATATTAATTAATTGTCTTTTCTTTCGTGTAAACGGTGGTTTGTTTTGTGACGTTAGGTTCTTAGTAGTGTGAGTGACAAGTATATGGACTATGAAGAAGCTGAGCTTGATTGAAACTTTGAAGGAAACACTAAAAGGTGAGTGAGTGAGTTGAGTGAAGTTTGGTTTGGGAAGTTGGTTTGTCGGTTTATGTAAAGAGGGGGTGCGTATCATCTAAAGCATGCGCAAATTTGTGGATTGAAAAGTATTGGACTAGAATAAGTAATCAAGGAACTTATGAACTTTAATTGATTGACAAGATCTCTTTATTTTCTCCCAAACAAAATATATTTATTTGTTAAACAATCAAATTTCGTGAAAAAATCAAAGATATACACTTTTTTTTTTTTTTGTTATTACCAAGAGTTTTGTTGTTATTCTTTTTTGAGAGATAGAGTCAAAGAATTGAATGTACTAGCTTTGTTTGTTTCAATTGTTAAGATTTGAGAGCGATGGGTGAAATGAACTACCCATGACATGACCATGAGTCTATGACCATGTGAAGGGGTAACTTTAAAATTTATAGGTATGACAATAGCCGATTTGATTAGCGTGCTTTTCTTGATCATGTCGTGATTTAAGCTGCTGCTAACTTCCAAAGATTGCCTGCATTTTTTCAACACAAAAATGTTCATGAACACCAAACTTTCTTATACATCCATATATCTAACTTATGCTTTCAAGAACACCCCTTAAAAAACTCATTATAGAAATCAAAAGTCGTACATTCAACTTCTTAAAAGTTGATATATTATGTTTTTCAATCCAAAATTGTTTTTTTTTTTGCTTAACATGTGTTTTAAGGGCACAAGTTAGCATGTCCTTTAAGTTAAGAGTTATGCTAACAAGTGTCTTAAAGACATTTGTTAAGAATTTAAAAAATGAAATAATTGTGGAATTTTATGTAAAAAAAAGTTGTTTTTTAATCTTTCAATAAGTTGAATGCACAATTCCCAAGATAAAATTATTAGTTTAAACTTTTTAGTGCCTTTATGACAATTGTTAGCATTTTCATTAAGTTAAATACTCCTTCCATCCCTATTTGTAAGCATTTTTTTACTTTTTTCACATTTTTTATGAAAAGTAGTTATTGCAATTAAGGTGTCTATTTTGTGTATTAAAATTACCAAATTATCTTTTGTTTATACTCCTTCCGTTTCATAATACTTGTCCATTTCGGAGAATAATTTTGGTTCACAAATACTTGTCACTTTCAAGTTTCAATGCAACATTAATTATTGTCTTGTCAATAATACCCTCACATGTTTATTGTAGAGAGATAAAAATAATATAATGAAATAATAAATGGTTAAAGGTATTATAGAAAACACACACATAATTTGATCAAAAATAACAAAATTTATTTGGTTTCTTGGTTACTGCAATTTCTTTAAAATGGACATGTATTTTGAAACGGATGGAGTATATATTAAATTTGACTTTTCATATTTTAAGATAAAGTTGGTAGTATTAATTAAAGGTATGTTAAGAAAAATAATGATAAATGCATCTAATAATTTAAAAATAGGTTTACATGTGAAAACAATTTTTTTGTCAAATAAATACTTAAATATCAGAACAGAGAGAGTATTAGATAGTTACTCAATTGAATATAAGTTGAAATATATAGTTAGTTCACGTAGTTGAGTTAATTATAAATTTAATCGTGAATTTAATTACGCACAAATTTAAACATGATGGTTTATAGATGGAGCATGGATGTACAAAATGTGGATGTTGTTCATGTATCATTTTTTATTCAAACCTCCACTTCTATTTTTCTCTAAATTAGACTTACCACATTCCAAAGTAGCGGTTCTCTTAACAAAAAGTATCTTATATTACATAATTGTAAAAATTCAAAATGTTAATTTTATTGTTTTTTCATTAATAAAATGCCTTTTATTGTTTTTTCTTTCTATTCAACGCAATATTAATTTTGGAATACATTTAACTAGGTATTCAAAACCGAACCAACCCAATAGAAAAACCGCAAACCGAACTAACCCAAACCGAAACCGTAAAAAACCGCATATAGTTCGGATGTAATCGGATCATTTTCTTACTCAACCGCATGGTTTGGTTTGGTTTGCGGCTTTCATTTTACCAACCAAACCAAACCGTAACATAAGAAAAATATTAATTAAACATATGTCACCTGGACCAATACTCTTATAAACTATGAAAACTTTTATAAAATGACATATTTTTTCTCTTGTTTAGTTCCTTCTTTACTTTTTATTTCAAAAACGTATTTATGTGATACTTGTACTTTTAGAGAATGATAAAATTTTAGTATTTTGCATTTCTTACAAAATATGATTACTTTTTGTCCACGTTTTTAACTTGCTCTATGTCGTTGAAAACATTGTAAAATGAAAAATAAATTGTAATGTTTGATGAAATTTAAAACATTGCGAAAAATATGTTGCGTTTCGGCTTTTTAACTTAATTTTAATGTTTGAAACAAAAAATTATATCGTCTCAAAAAAACCGCACTAACCGATCCAAACCAAACCGTATTGGTTTGGTTTGTTTTGGTTCGGATTTTGTTTTTAAAGTCAACCGAACCAAACCAAACCGCATGTTTTTTTATTTTGCAGTTCGGATGACTTTTACTCTCAAAACCGAATCAAACCGCACCGCGAACACCCCTACATTTAACACAATATATACTATCAGGGTCGTTCCTACAAATCCGGAGGCTCGGCTCTGTAAGTGAAAAGAGACTTGTAATAAAATAAAAACGTATTTTTTTTAAAAGACAATGTTCTATTTAAATTTTTTAAAAGTTAAATACAAGGTGCGTATATATGCGATACACCCAAAGGTGAAAATCACTATCGTATACATGAGGAAACTCAAACCACCCTTCCAAAAAAAACAACCACCTAACACCAAAAGCAAGATGATCTAATTCTAATAGGCCTAAAACAAGACAACAGAAGAGGAAAAGGAAATCAAATAGGGGAAGAAGAAAAAGAACTTCCGATGGAGTGATGGTGATGAAACGCGTGGTATCAGAGAGAAATAGAATAAATATTTTTTTTAGTGGGGTAGTACTTAGTAGTACTACTTGACTATAATTTTTTTTTTTAGGCTCATACATTGGGGTTTTTTAGTGGGGGTAGTACTTAGTAGTACTACTTGGCTATATTTTATTTTTTTAGGCTCATACATTGGAGAGACCTGGTTCCATTGAGCTCTTTGCACACCCCAAAGTTCGGCGCTGTATATTATAAAGAAAAGATAAATTAACCATTTCTCTCAAAAGAGTATAGTTGGAAAATTGCTCGGTATACCATAAAGTCTTGTATTGTCTAAGAGTCGAGACCAATGGTAGTTTATATACAACATTCACGCTCCTCAATCCATTAAAATGCATTTTATGTACTAGCTTTGTTATTCTTTTTTGAGAGATAGAGTCAAAGAATTGAATGTACTAGCTTTGTTTGTTTCAATTGTTAAGATTTGAGAGCGATGGGTGAAATGAACTACCCATG
>Ga0315915_1000677_pt1 | contig 37001 bp, 23 predicted proteins | sample MpolbnodulesMG_FD_207738 | JGI IMG/M metagenome (GOLD analysis project Ga0315915, IMG submission 207738) | Medicago polymorpha root nodule microbial communities from Los Angeles, California, United States - branched nodules | ecosystem: Host-associated > Plants > Roots > Nodule | place: USA...
CGTTAATCAATTTACCCCCTCCGTCAAATTCTTCTGTTAGTCAACTTGACGTTTTGCAAATACCCCCCTGAAGTTTTGCACTTATGTGCAAAATGCCCTCCAAACTTGAAAATTTATATTATTTTTTTCTTATCCTTGACTTAAGCTTGAAGAAATAAAAATCACCAACATCAATGAAACAACAAAATCTAATTTATAATCACCAACATCAATAATGTTTAATTAAGGAAACACATAAATTGAGATTGTTGTTAAATACCTAAATGGTGTGGGAATACTAGGAATTAGATATGGATGCCTTGAGTCTAATGACAAAGTGTTAATGTAGAACATGTTTGACCATTCTAGCTTTGTTCATAAGATACAACAAACAACTGACCAAATCCTTGTATATCATTTGGTGTTTGCCAAAATTTGAGGGGTAATTACCTATTAACTCATTGGAAAACTATGTCAATTACTATGCACGTTCAACGGGTTCCTGGTTCAATTCCACCAGCATAATCGGCTCCCGAATCATGTCAATTCCGACGATTCTCAAAGTTCTCGGAATCATTCTCCCGATTCCACCATCCACCACTGCCACCAGATTCTTGCGGACCTCCATAGTATCACCACCATCACCGGAGCAACACTAACTCTGGTCTTTCATCTCCTCCGCACCAGTCTCTGATATCGACCTCTATTTCGCTCTTCTCTCTCAATCGCTGATTTCGCAACTTTTCTTCATCCTCATCGCCTTCAATTAAGAGTAGTTGAATCATTTGTTTTTGATCTGCTTTCGGCGACGATTCGATTTCGACCGTTAAGGTAATGCTTAGATCTGCTTCTCTTATGGTATTTAATGGTTTGTTGTGAAATTGAGAGTAGCTGAATCATTTGTTTTTGATCGGTTTGTTGATTTTATAGTTTATGAATTTTCAAATTTGACTTTTTGGTTATTCGTAATGTGGTGAGTGTTTAAATTTTATTGCTACACTCAATTTGTACATGACCTATGTGCATCTTTGAACCACCATAATCTATTTTGTTGATATATATGGTTCAGTTTTGGTTGTTTTAATTGTATTCCTTAATATGCTTAGCTACTGTAACTGTTTTATTTTTATAGATGTTCTAGCAAATAAAATGTTGATTTTTGCTTTTTCTTTACTATAATTGTTTTTCCTTTTCGTTTTGGAATTCTGATTGCATTTACCCTTCAGCTCTACACATGGAAACATGCCTCACACAACCTCCAATCACATGAAAATAGTCTTTTATGTATTCTGATTTCTACTTCTTGGTTTGATTATCTTCCCCTTTCCATTTTCATTCCTATTTTCTCACTCAAGAAAAAGCAACAAGGGCGTCGTTGGTGGAAAATACGAAGTCGTAGTCGAAGGTGTTGTGTCCCAGCAGAATTTAGCGATTTTCGTCATATTTCTCCTGCAACATGATGTCTTCTTCAAAAAGTGACGGCCCTTTCATGTTGAGTGACTTCGTCTATGGTGAGAGGTAAGCTATTCAAACATAACTGTTAGTGTTGGGTCTTTAAGCTAGGGGTTTCGATTTCAAAAATCATTGCAAAATTTACGTTGTATACATGTTTAATTAGTTTGATGGAATTTGCATGATTCTCTTTGATTTTTTTGCATTGGATCCTGAACATTTTTAATAGCTTCTTTACCGGCATTCATGCGATGGTTTTTACCGTTATCCTGAACTCTGTTATTTTCACATGCCATTTTCACATTGCTATTTTCACATTTCTGACACAACCCATGCTCTCATTGCTATTTTCACATTTCTTCAACTAATACATTTTCTTCATCCTCATCGCTATGCTCACAACAGGTTTTCCTCTCCTGCGTCACCGACGAGCTAAAGCAGAATTTCCACGAGAGAAGATAAAAAAGCAGCAAGACCTCTGCGAGGTTCGAGTTCTGTGTTCTTATTTAGTTAAAATTTCAATCTCTTTTGACACTTAGATTTGGAATTCCAACATGATACTAGAACTGGAAGTGTTACTTTGTGTGACTTTTGTTGTGTGAAGTTAATTCCATCATTTTTTATACAGGTGATTTGTTTTTTTTTTTAGTTTAATATATATATATATATATATATATATATATATAGGAAGTTAGTGATTTGATTTGGTTTTTCTACAGGTGATTTGGTATTTTTGAATATCTAAGAGCAAAAGCATGTTGTCTTCCTATCATTTAGTTAATTTGATTTTTTGTTTGTGTTTGGTCTCCTTTTCTATGTGATATTCTCGGTTGTCCTTCTTTCCACCACTTGGAATCATTCTGCACTCACCTTCACTCCTCTTCCAACCCTCTCACACAATCCATTCATGGCAGACCTGTTCCTCTCTGTAAGCCTATATTTCTCTGTTACGTTTTTTTTCCTTTTCTGCTTGGAAAATTATGTTCCTGTTTCAATTGAAATTTGTTTTGCTTTTTCTATTTATTTTAGGATATTGATGAAAGAACTGAATATCAGATACAACCTTATTCCATAAGGTGTTCATCTTAGACACATGGAGCCACATAAAACTTGATATAAGTAGTGGAACTTTGTTGAACTGAAACAGAATACTAACATAAACAATAATACTAAATTATGAAGCCTTTAAATCTGATATTTTTCACAAAGCTCCCTCATTTAAAATTAAAGTTTAGGCACAACAGAATTATCTATTTGAACTGCTCTTCCAATTATGTTGATGATCTCATCGTCGTTTTAACATCTCTTCGACTGCTACGTTTTGTTTTCTTTTTGACAGTGTTTCGATCAATTGCCCATATACGGAATAATTGTTTTTTGTTGCCACATCCAGATCACTAAGTTCTCTCCGATGTCACCGGCCAGCTGAAGTGGAAGCTCTATGAGAGAAGACGAAATAGTGCAAGACAGTTGTTTGGAGCTGTTTGTATAGTAACAAGTTTTTTAAAATTTGACTTCTGTCTAACTGTCTTTTAACTCCACATAGGTATTGAAATCAGAGTTAAATTAACATTCTTTTAGATTTTATTTTGTCTATCAATTCTGTGTGCTTTTTTCTTAATGTTTGTTCACTGATACTTATTGGTTCATGAAACAACATAAGGGGTTGATAGCTCTATTAGTTGTAATTATCTGTTATTGAAAGTAGTTCACTGATTTGAATGCTTAAATTGATTCTGTTACTAAACTTCAATTTGATTATAAGCGGTAAAAATAGTTTTTGCTCGGAATTGGAAAATGACATCAATACTTATATTTGTCATGTTCATCCAAACACCACTATGTTACCATGATAGTGGCAATCATTGAGTAGTGATTAGTCCTGGGAACGTAGCTTTAAAAACATCACTACTTTCAACCATTGCCTTTCATTTTTGTATACTATTTTTGGTGTGAGTATAATGTCATATTGGATCTCAAGAAATATGTGCATATTTTCATATGGATCAATATGTTCCATTGTGCCTTTCAAGAAATATTCCACTCTTCTATCCTTCTCTCTTTTATGTAGATTTTTTTTAATGTTCTTTGGTTTTTGAAACAATTTTTAAATGCCTTTATGAGGCCGAGCAAAAATATTTTGTCCCTGCTTTGGCATCATGCTTATTCATTGTTGTTTCATAGTCACACTACTTTTTTTTTTGTGTAAAGAACAGAAAAAGTTACTTACTATTTGGTAATTGGTTCAACGTAGATTTGAGTTAGGGTACAATTTTCATAAAATTTGGAGTGAGTGTTATGAATACCAAGAATGTATATCAATGTGATGATCATAGGAAAATGTCAGTGTTCTTTCGATGAAGATGGTGATTGCATTGATACGACTTCAAATGTAGTATATAATTTTTTTGCCGAAATGTGTAAATATGAAATCAAATCATCTTTATTACTGTAAATATGAAATCAAATCATCTTTATTACTATGACTTTCAAGTTTTTAGATGTGTTTACAAATGAAAGGTTGATTTTTATGGATTATCTAACTTACTGAGTCATATATGCTCATTCAAAAAAATAAAATACTTACAGGTAAAAGCTTATTTATACTAAACAAATAATCGTATATATGTATAACATGAGTTTTTATAAAATACCGGATGATATTTCGCACCTATATTTTTTAATAAAAAGTGAAGGTAATGTTTAGAACTATATATGACCTGTGCGGTAGCACGGGTGAAAAGTCTAGCTATTTATTGAAATAAACTAGATGCATTATTTATTGAATGAACCTAAAACTAAATTTTCTTTTATAAATGAGACTCGAGGAAGTATTATCTATTTATTTATCTTAAAGAGGTGAAATTTTGATCATTTAACTACTTGAAAGAAGAAGAAAAATGTTAGATGGCTTTTTCTTTTGTTGAAAGGCACGGTCTTACCGTCAAAGACATAATTTGAAAATAACTTTAGCATAGATCTACAATCATTCAAAAATTTATAATTACAACGATTATCCAAGTGTTGAACGGTTTGTCCAAACTTCATCGGGTTTGGCCTAAGGTCCTAAACAAAGCTTAAAGTTTGGCAATTGCCTTGAGGAGCTTTGTACACGAGCTGATTCCCTTTTCGTGAAGCTAGCTGAACAAGTGAAACTTGACTAAGGATGCAAGCATAAACACTTTATTTGAGACTAAAAATTTACTAAATCAATTTTACAAACAATGTTATATGAAATTATGTTGTCAAATGTTAATCGCAACACAGAAGTTTCCCTTGAGGAATCTTGTACTTGTTTGGATTAGGATTTGACGAATGTAATTTGAAATGAACTTGATTTTATAAACAAGTCTTAAATAAAGCAGCTGCGCTTGATGTTTTTGCTTCAAAAGTAAATTTCACAAAACAATTTTTATATATACATTTCATTTGCTTATGGTTTTATGCTTGGAAGAAATTTTCATAAACCTCATGGAGTGTGGCCCGAGCTTTGAGTTTTGAGGGCGCTTGACATAGAATCAGTCATACTTTTGTACGTCAAATGATTCATCTTTGAGATTAGTTCAACAGGTTAAATGTGCCCAATCTTTTATTATTGAGATCATTCTTTTTCTTCTTCAGCAAAATATGATCGGAGAACGTTTATCTATCACACATCCACAGTTAGAGAAGTTAATGCTCGTCAATTGCATGTACTTTCATGATAGATTTAGTAAAAGCATAATCAAATCTTTTTTCATGGTACCACCCAAAAAGGAGATTGTTCATTGTACATTCACTGAATATGAAACCAATAATGTTGCTGAATTTCGGGCTTTAGCCGTGGTACATAGAAGACCCTGTGAAACTAGATTCCAAGAACAAAGGTTTCTTTGTAAAAACCTTATGTACAACAATCATTGTATGGGAACTTGCATGGCATAGCACCATCTGTTCCCCTATAACAGGAATGTTGCTAAAAACTCACCAAACATCTTATCTTTAATGAGTTTCTGCACTTGACAAAACCTCAATAATACCACAAGCAACATCTTGACACCAAAATTTATATAATTTTTCTTCCTCTTTCTTACAGTTGAGATACAATAAAACTTCCATCTCTATTCATACAAGCTAACCTATCAAAAAAGGATAACTGGTTCAAATCTACACGTCTTCTCATCTCCCACCAGATAACTCAATGGCATCTTGATTATAAACTGAATCTTCTCCCCAATCAAATCTTCTTTGTAATCTATCGTATTCTTGCCTCCGATTCACCTCCACATGCTGCCATTCCTCCCACCTTTCGGCCAACCCTTCTCCTTCTAGCATTCTTACAACCTCAGACATCAGGGGACGGTCCTCCGAGGTTGCTTGAGTGCACAGTAATGCAACTTTTATCATCATTTCTACCTCTTGCATGTTGTAATTTTTATTTAGGTTGCGATCAACAATAGCTTCTAGTCTTTTCTCTCGTTCTAATTTCTTAACCTATACAACACAAAGCAGAGTAAAAACAGTTACTGGCATGTATAAACTGATGAACGATGATACATTTTTTTTTCTTTAATATATGACACTGTTTAGATAAACAACTTAATTAAGAGCTTATAGTATATAAAATTAGCTATTTCTATAACAACATAAAAAATAAAGTCAAATTGTGTTTATATAAACTATAAGTTGTTTATATCAGCAATCTTGAAGAGTTTATGGAAATAAGCTGATAACAACTTATAACATATATATTTTCGTAATTTCTCCCAAACATTCTCACAAGTGCTTATGGTGGTAGATAAGTTCAAATAAGCCGATCCAAACAGCCACAAACACAATAAACTCAAACACAACTCCAAAAAAGCAGTTCACCATTACTTACCAAACCACTGAAAAGAGGCATACAAAAGTTCCAAGCATGCTACACAAACAAGAAACAAACGCCAAGATTCAAAGCAGAAAACAAGGAGGAAAAAGAGGTCTTACATGGTCAAGCAACAGCACATCGTCTTCCTCTTCCAAACGTGAAAAGTCGATTGCGCGTTGACCTGTAACAAGCTCCAGAAGCATAATCCCGTAACCAAAAACATCAGTCCTTTCTGAAGATTTTCCGGTCGACAGATATTCAGGAGCTATGTGACCCATTGTCCCGCGAACTTGAGTTGTCACATTAGTCTTTCGAATGTCAACTAACTTTGCCAAACCAAAGTCACCGACAACTGCCTCAAAATCTTCGTCTAGTAATACATTAGCTGCCTTCACATCACGATGAATAATCTTAGGATTGCAATGCTCATGAAGATATTCTAGGCCCCGTGCAGTTCCCAGAGCCACTCGTTTTCTCGTAGGCCAATCCAAAACAGCTTCCCCAGCTTTGAGTTCTGCATCAGTATTAGCACAGTAAAATTTTACTGATAAAAAAATATGGACAACAGAGATCCTACTATCTACCTTACATACAATTCAAGAGAAATGAAAATATGAATGGCCTCTACAGTAAATACCATCAAGGGTATTTTAAAAATGTGTTTCACTTTCTATATGAGTTAAAGAAAATTAAATTAACATGACTATTAACTAACATCCTTAATTTGTGTGTAAATAGTTTTTCATTTAAGGTAATAGGTTCATATCACAGTTATAGGTACACATTGGGAAAAATCAAAGAATTGTTAGTGTTTATCATTAAATGCACGGTTAAATCTTCCAAATACTTTCTTTGCCCGATTAATTTCTGAAATAATTGACATAGTAATATGACTGAAAGAAAATCAGAACTGTGGCAGAATTCAATAATATGAATGACCCTCCAGTTCAAGTAATAAAATATTCAACGCTTTCTTTTTTATAGAAAATCAAATTGAATGCTTAGCATACCAGCAATGTCAATATGCACTGTATTGTAACTTAATACCTCGTAGACGATATGCGACACTTAAGTTCTGCATGAAGGGATAAACCAAGAGACGCTCAGTTGGAGTAGTACAAAACCCAATCAGCCGTAACAAGTTCCTATGAACAGCTACACTTATCATCTCAACTTCACGCGTGAAAGCTGCATCCCCACCAGGGCTTTCATAATCAGTTAACCTTTTGACAGCAACTTTTGTGTTATCAGCAAGGACGCCTTTATAAACCTTTCCAAAGCCTCCCTGTCCTAAAACATTTTTTTCACTGAAGTTGTCAGTAGCTATTTGTAGTTCTCTCCATGCAAATCTTCTTAGTTGACCAAACGCAATTCGCCGATCAACTTCACCTGATGAAACAACAACAAAATAATAATGATAAAATATAGTATTGGAGTTGATAATTGGCTGCACCTAACTCAAACTTCACTTGATGAAACAGGAAACAAGTATAATGATAAAATAAGAGTATTAGAATTGACAATAGACAGAGCCTAACTCCGCCTCAAAAGTTAGTTCAAGTGATGAGAATTGTTCAAACCTTTCATTATAAGTACAGCTTTAATCATATCTCTAGTAAGTGGGGAATCTCAATATTTATAGCACAGGAAAATATTAAAAAGGAGATGGTTCATGTCAGTCTCAATTAAGGTTCAACGGAATGGAAATGGGTATATTCCAATGTGAAGTTTTAAGTTCCAATAAATCCCAAAAACTTATCCCATTTGATGGGAGCTCGGTATTAGTTCATTTAGAAATTCATAACAGACAGAAAGTAATATGAATTCACAGTTAGTTGGTTACATGGAAATTAGATCGTACAGCTGAACACATGAGAGACTGGGTGAGCTTGGGAGTAGTTTACTCTAATAGTTTTAAATTCCTAACAACTAGTCCCAGATCCAGTTGGGCACAGAATTTGATCATATCCCACATTCATTGAACATGAAATGTTTAAAGGAATGGAAATTGGTATATTCAAAATTCCAATGAGTAGTTGTAAGGACCAGTTATCCCAAAAGATTAAACTATTAGACGGCCTAATGTCTAGTCACTGAATCCAGTGGATCACTGGATGCGAGGACACCAGAAAGAGGGGGGGAAACACGATCAAAACTAAATAAATGAGCATAGCAGTAATTAACATATGCTTAAATATTTCACTAAAGAGAAGCATAATACAAAAATACAAGAACATTGGAGATTGAACAACTCAAACCTGCAACGTCAACAAAAACTTCACGCTTGTAGCCCTTGTGTCTACCCTTGCACCAAAATAGCAGCAGACCACCAATAACAAGGATAGCTATAAACGCTATGCTAATCCCAATTATGAGGCCAGTTGGTTTATGTGATGAACCTGCCATGTGAAGGAAAATTAGTCTTCAGATTGTAAGGGAAGGGAGAAAGTTGTCAATAACAACACATCATAGAACAGGGCCAACAAAATATTCCCATCGAATTACCTTGATCTGCATTGTTATTATATGCACAAGGTTGATCATAACTCACACCACAATACAAAGTATTTCCACTGAAACTGCAATAAGGAGCACAGTTAAAAAGGTGGGATGTAATTGGGGGTTGCTACAGCAAAAAAAAACATTTTGTATACGCCACTTAAATTAATCTATCCATGGACTCTGTAGACATATATGTTATTAACATTAATTGTTTTCTGTGTCTGGGCTCTTTGGATGCATGCGACCACTTTTCCAGTGTTTCATGGAATAAATGATGCGGTAAGGGATAGAAAGATATGTTTAAATGGTGCTAAAAATGATCGTTTAAATACTAATCTACCATCCATACTTGTATTTAGGAACTTGAAATAAATGCTGTGGAATTCGGCCGCTAAGATTATTTGAATCTAGCTGGCTGCAAAAGAGATGTTTGGACAAACAGTTAGATACTAAATTGATGGAATATAGAAGTAACAGATAAACTTACAGAAACCATTTTTCACATACATTTCGCTCAAGCTTGATATATTGGCAAGTGATTCAGGAATAGTTCCACTGAGATTGTTTTGACTCAATGTCCTGGTAACAGACAAAAGATGACACTTTTAAACATTATAACACGATAAAAACAGATGCCAAGACGCATTATATATCTGTCAAACCTACCAAACAGATTGCCATACTTACAAGAATTGGAGCTTTTTCAGATTACCAAAGGAAGACGGTATTTCACCAGTTAATCTGTTGTTTTCCAAATCCAACCTGATCAAGCTTGTCAGGTTTCCGAACTCTTTTGGTATGTCGCCAGTGATGCCATTTCCTTGCAAAGAACTGCATTATTATTGCATAACATGCATCAATGGTTACCCACATAAATTTCACTCCATGAGAGAGAGTGTGTTAGTAGAACTTCCCTTCAAAAGAATGAAATATTGAACAAGAAGGGGGAAAAAAAGAGCCAACATCCCAAAATTCACCTAATGTTATCTAAATCACCAAGACTTGGCGGAGTAAGGATCATAACCACAACATTAGGTTCAGACTTATTTAACCCAAACAACTAAAGTTCATCAAATGCACAACATACACAGCTGTGAAAAGCTTGGACCCTAAAATAAGTAATATAAAATAGCATAGATGTTACACATACAACTTACCATCATAACACTAGAATGCACAAGTCAAGAACTATAAGAGTAGTCAGCAAACAGAAAAAAGAAAAAAAAATGGAAAAGAGGGCTGCAAGAACAATGTAAACAATTGGTTTTATATAATTAACAAATGAAGACAAACTTATAACTTCCCAATCATCTAAAATTTAGTGAGTGGAATGCCAAACATATCCTTAGCAATATGGAATTGACCTAAATAGTGTGGATATTGTGATATAAATACTTACAGAGTTTCGAGAAATTTTAGAGCTCCTATCCTTGGGGTCAAGTGTCCTGGGAATCCCATCATCGCTAGTGAACTGCAATGAACACATAATTACACGGCATGCACAAACTAGAGATCTAAGAGTTTGAAATATATAGCATCGATATATAATTTCCCATGAACAATGAAGGTACAAGGGTTTGAACACGTTATGACTGTGAACATCTTTTCTAGACCAAACATTAAAAAATAGTCAATTGAGAATATCTTACACTTGATTAACATTGTTGTTAAAGTCACAGTTAACGCGCGACCAGGTACAAGGGTTGACTTGATTTTCATTCCAGTCACTAAGCTGTTGACCTGAAGCATTCAGTGATAACTTCAATGCAATCAGTGCATCTCCTGAAATGAACAAAACCATTAATAAAAACTAAAAAAATGAGAGTCATTAAACTCTCTCAATGTATTACAGATGTCGTAAATGTTTATTTCTGCTCATAAACGAATGTTTGAGAGGCTTTGTTTTTATCCACCCTCCCAATAAAAAGAATGTGAATGCAGTTGCATATTTAACAATTAAATCTTATCTTACATAGCGAGTGACGAGCAAATATAAGAATGTACCTTGTGAATCAGGTAACACAAATGAATAGAAGCAACCCAACAGCAATAGTACAAATAAGAAGTCCATATCTACTTGCTGGCATTAACCACTGATTCAATGACCATGATCCTCAATTATCATATGAGAAATGTTCATCACTGCAGTGTAGAATCATATTTCTATTAAGCATTAAGAACTGATAAGAAAAAAACAAATAACGCTACTCTAGCAACGAAAACAAGTATATTGCATCACTGAGCAGTTCCAAATAGGAAAGTCTTATTTCTGCTATATTCTGTTCTGTTCTTCTGGCAAAAAAGCGTTATTGCATCACGGAGAAGTTCTAAAAAAGGAAAGTTAAGCTAGAAAAGTTAATAAGCATCAATGTAAAATCTAAGAAGTGTTTTCGCTTCCTTTTATGTTTGATTGGATAAGGTACAGAAAACGAGGAACAGAATAAACAACAGTATTGAATAAAAAATTAAAAAAGAAAAATATAACAGAAGAAGAAGAAGAATTGAGGTGGATGCAAGATCAGGGAATCGAATCAAGCAAAGAGGCACAAAATCACAGACAAACAGAAAAACAATTATAAATCGTACGAGGAAAAGCAAAACAACAAGACTTACAAAGAGAAATGAAAGAACATGTAATAAAATAGTAGTAATAATAAACTGAAAATTGGAATGAGAAGAAGAATCTGAAAGTGTAAAAGATAGATAGATTAAGGGTTAAAAGAGGAAAAAAGTGAATGAGAGAAAGAAACTCAAAGAAAAAGCATAGCATTAGCTGGCAGAATGGGTGTTTGTGTGTGTATGACAGCGAATCTGGAACAGAACCTTCTAATGCCTGTGCTTATTGGTTCTAGTTTTGTTTTTTGTTTATTGCATTTTACCAGAATTGAGTCATACAAATTTCTAATCTATGAAGAAATTTAGCAATTAAAGTTAAATAATTCATTTTGGTGGCTGCCTGGCCCACTCACTTGTGCTTGGATAATTGGATTGGACTTCAGTCAATGTCGCTCTTATGTCTGTCTCCTTGGGAAAAATTAAACAAAACAAGATATGCCGTCCATGTCTAAATATTATTTTCAAAGATTCTTTTTTAATTTTAATTCACAACCTTTCATTTATCCGAAAAAGATTAAAGATTTCTTGTCATCTCATCTCATTGTGTTTAATTTTATTTTATTTAATAAAAATAATTAGTGCAAAGTATGATAATTAATTTAAATTACTTAGTAAAGTTGATTATACATGATTCACTTGGGTTAAAAGTGAGTTGAACAAAATCAATTTATGTTTAAATGTATTTGTTAAATGTTCTCGTGAGCTTAACTCGGCAATGCATAACATATGTAAGGTCTGGGGTTCAAACCCCAACCACCACGAAAAAAAAAATGTATTTGTTAAATAGGTTTGGATCTCATCTAGGGATGGGAATAGACCAAGTCAGACCTTGATAGGTCTGAGTCTGGCTTACGAATTTTTTTTACAAGTCTGTGCCTATCATAGGTTGTTTTTCTTGCCATGGCCTATTTAAAAGAGGTTGTTTTTCTTGGCATGACCTATTTAAGAGTCCGACCTAGTCTGAAACTTACTTCCAGTTCTATTTTACATTAAGGTCATTAAATAGTTCATTTGACCTACTAAATAGGCTACACAAACCTTAAAGCCTACTTAAAAGCATATTTCACTGCAAACAAATTTTAACAACATTGAAGCTTGCTTAAAAGCCTATTACAACAAAGACTATTGTGAGACTGATAGGTAGAGAAAAATATGTTTCTATTTTTAATGCATGCAATTATTTTAATATAAAAAAAATATTTTTTAATAGATAGGTATTAATAAGCATGTCTATCAGGCTTAACATGTTTTTTTGAAACCCTAAGTCTGACTTATTTATCTAAACAGGCTTTTTAAAAAGTCTAAGTATGGGCTTCTATACTAAACAGGTCAGACCAGGTCATGCCATAGCAGGTTAGGCCGTAGGCCCCTATAGGTCAGTATGATCTATTCCCAACCCTAATCCCATCTCAAAAGCTAGTTTAAAGGATAAAAATACTCAAACATATTTATATGTTAAATAACCCAAAAAACTTGAGCAATATGGGACTAAAAATAAACCACAAACAACTTCAAAATCAACTTCTACCAAAAGTGACTCTTTTTGACATCTTTTTTCTCTTCCAAATACAACAGATAATACGGGACATATGTTAATTCATTTTGATCAATTCACCTTTTATGCAAGCCGACATACCTAAATCGTTTGGTTAATGTTAATGAATGGTATAACAACAATGATCAAGAAAGTAATAAAAGGAAACTTTGTTTTGAAAATTTAACTTTTTTGCAAATTAAAAATGTAGTGACTACGTATTTTTCCATAATAAAAAATCACCTCTTCTTAAGTAAGAACCCAAGGATACTTGTTACAACAACAACAATAATTAAGTTTTATCTCACTAAATAAGATCGATTATATGGATCAAATTGTGTCATAATATTCTATCATAAATCATATTTGAATAAAATTCATTAGTTGTTGAGATAAAATCTAAAAATCCTTAATTGATGTTTTAATGAGAAAAAACTTTATGAATTAAAATGTTAAGTTTTAGAATAGTGATTTATTGATGTTTGTGCTTGAGTTTTTATTGAAAGGATAATAATCAAATAACTGGACAAGTTTGAAGCTACTTACATCAACAAATGCACTATATCTACTCAAGAATAAAGGAATTCGAGTAGAATATGAGTATTACCACATCAGTATCACAAGCTATACAAGAATATGCTTTAAGTTTATGCGACAACTCACATTGAGTTTGTGTGTCCCATGCATTGAGGATTTACTGCACAATTAATGCCAAAAGGAATAATGGATACACCTTGTAAGGATATTCATAACTTACTCAAAATGTGATCCTACTAAATGTTTTCAAAGCTATTTAACGAACAAGATACATCGTAAGAAAACATCAAGAGAAATTGTGAAAAATAATGCAACAACAATGGATTTCACGGTTGCTTTATTACAATGAAAATAGTGCAAATACCATGATGAACCTGCACTCAAAAGTATTCATACCAATTCAGCAAGAATCAAGCAACTTCATTTAGAAGTGAAGAAAAGGGATTTACATTTAGAGTTGTACTGAAAAAAGTTAAGGAACCCGCAACTAAGGGACATGGTCCATCCCTCAATGCTAATCGTTTGACGTAAAGAGAATCAAAGTTGAGGAAACTCAGCCGACCTCGACTAATTTAAGCTTCCATCAACAACTAACTAATTCAACGTTCAATCTTATCAAACTCTTAAAATGCAATCTAGTGGTTTTTCACTCTCAACTAACCTATCTGTTGTAAGCTCATAGTCTATCGGTGTTAACTTTACTTTTTACCTTTTTCATCATGAAAGAAAAATTGTACTTTTTACTCCATAGGTCATAAATTATAAGTTATTTTGCGATAAAAAAATTGTCTTAAATTATAAGTCATTTTATAATATTAATAAAATATTAATGTTACTCACTTGCGATGGTATACTTATCTCACAAGTGAATTCCAAATTACCAAGACCATTTCCTTATAAATCAAATAATTAACATTAAAAAAAAAATATTTTTAGCATGTGTAAAATTGTCAAAGTGCTTTATAATTTGAATAAGCAATATGGTGTTGGAACTCAGAATGACTCGTGTCCATATGATATTAATCGGGAACGCTTAGACCAGACAAATTCCTCTACAAAAAATGAACGGTGCAATCATTTGGACGAACGTGAAATTGACAAAACCAGAGGAAACGACCGTAGCTCTGTCAAAAGCTAAATTACAGGTTCGCTAGTGACTGAAACACAATGTGTGTTGATGTAAATCCATTGGAATGGGAAGTTTCGGTGGTGAGCCATGACAGTAACCTCTTAATTGTTAGAGTTTGGTACACAATTGGTTATGTAGTTTGCGTTCGAAACACCAAACACAAATCAAACTATTTGAATCGGTTGGAAAAACAAACAAAGAAAGATGAGGTTTGACGACAAGCGTCCAAATATTTGTCCTTCTGTTTTTCCAACCTGTCGACTTGGACTTCTTACACCGTTCTCCACCCTTTCACGAATTTTGACTTTAATTTGTTTTATATCTAATTATTTTATCTCACTCACAGTATATAATATATGTATTCTGATTTATTTTTTTGACAAAAAGTTTATAAATGTTTTAAAAAATAGCTATATATGTTAAACACCGTCATCGTGAGCTTAACTCACCTGGTATGGATATAACATAGTATATGCAAGGTTTGGGGTTCAAACCTCGACCACAAAAAAAAAACATCGTAAAAAAATGATATATACTAGCGAAAAACATATATTCAGTTGTCTGTTTTTTCACTCCTTTTATTACATTGACACATGTAAATTATAAACAGTATTTTATATGAAATTTTGATTTTGATTTAAATTATAAGTACAAATATTTGTGACTTTAAATTGTAACAAACACAAAAAACCATGTTAATTTTTTTCAAAATAACATTAATTTAACAAATATAATATAAATTCTTATATTTTTTAATATCACCAACAATATAACGTTAATATAGCCTAAAATCTCTATCCCCTTCATACATAATATATAATGTTGATAATATTGTTCCTATTGTAGTGAGATATTTTCTATTTTAGTGGGACTTAATTTTTTTAATTAAAATTTAAAATAATCCTATTAAGGGATAAAATAATAAATAAAATAGTTTAAATGAAGAGAAAAATATGTAATTAAAAAGGAAACCCAAACTCGTGTATTTTTAGTATATTTTTCTTTATATACAGTATAGATATTAATGTCACTACATTGTTACTCAAGTATTTAGAAATTAATCCCTTAAAAAAATGAAAAATTATTGATTGATGATAAAAAATTATCGTGAATTATTTATATCTATACTATATATAAAGAAGTCCTCGCGAACTTAGTTCAGTTGGTAAGGACAATGCATAATATATGCAATGTGGGATTCGAACCCCGGCCACCACCAAAAAAATATATAAAGAAAATAACATGTTTTGACTCTTTTGGATTGACTTTTTTGTTATTCCAATTATATCCTTAAACATATTTTCTATAAAAATGTTATATTGTTGGTGTTATTAAAAAAGATAAGAATTTTTATTATATTTGATATATTATTGTTGTCAATATAAAAAGATAAATATCGTTTGTTGAGTTTATTCCATTTGAAAGTCACAAATATTTATACTTATAATTTTAATGTATATCAAAAAAATTATATAAAATATTGTTTGTAATTTACATGCAAATTTTGTTAAAATATCATTGATAATATACACGCATTAGTGCAATAAAAAAAGCGGAAAGACGGGCACATGAGAGTCCGTCTTTTTGCTAGTTGTATATAAAGAAAATAGATCGTTTTGGGCCGACGTTTTCTTCTTTCAATTATACCCTTAAGCAAATTTGACTATAAATATGCTATTTTGTATGTATCATTCAAAAAGGTAAGAGTTTGTTGTATTTTTTTTAAAGAAATTATATTTGTTATATTGTTGGTATCATTTAAAAAGATAAGTATAATATGTTACAAATGTAAAATTGCAAAATATCTATTATATATACCTATAAATTTAATTAAAATCAAAATAATTTTAATAAAATTTTCATAAAAACTATTATTCGTAATTTATACGCATTAACACAATAAATTTTTAAAGATATTATATTTGTTATATTGTTGGTATCATTTAAAAAGATAAGTATAATTTGTTATAATGTAAAATTGCAAAATATCTATTATATATACCTATAAATTTAATAAAAATCAAATTAATTTTAATAAAATTTTCATACAAACTATTATTCGTAATTTATACGCATTAATGCAATAAAAAGATGAGACAGAGTGACCGGTCTAAACACTAGTTATTAAACTTTAATTATGAATGAAATGTTTGTTGAGCTTTATCTTTAAATAAACCCTAATGATGCTATTAAATTCTATAAAAGGTTAGTCTAACTATTATTTCATTGTCTCACTAAAAAATTAATCATAACTCCAAAAATCTAAAATAAAACGAGGATGATTCATCGCTCTTACTCTACAAATCTCAGTTCCCTCCTCCCTATCTCTCAATTTTCAACGATGATTATGGTACATAATTCTTTATCTATCTTCTATTATTATAAATATGCTATAATTTGTATCAACTATTTTTCTAATAAAATCAACATGTCTTCTTTTTATAATATCGTTTTTTTCTTTCGGTTATCGTTATTATCCTAAACATGTTTCAATATTGTAACAAAAAAAAACATGTTTCAATATGAATTAGGGCAAAATTCAGAGCGCTTAAGAGCGATCGCACTACACTATAGTGTAATTATTAATTGCTAAACCAGCAAGTATTTTTTTTGAATGGTCCCTTGAAAACGTCAAACAAAAGCTTTTCTATAAATAACCGTTCCACTAATTTGGTGCTATACTTCATGAGTAATATCATAAAAAAAACCCCTAAGTTAATTCTATTCCACAAGCTTTCAAAATCATATTCATCACTATTGTTGAAATTGAATGATTGGAATGAGAACAATTTAAATATTTTAAGGGTCAAAATTAGTTTAAAAAATTCATCATTGTAAATAGTAGGGTCCTATCTTTTTAATTGTTTTTTTTTCCTTCATCTAAACATATGCACATATCCCTATAAAAACTTCCAATGAGTTCACATAGTTCTTACAGCATGAGATCCAAAGGATCCATGGAAAATGAAAACAAGGGCACGGTTAAAGAAAGCGGGGTAAGTAAAACACAATTGATTCTTATAATCTTTTCCCACACCATTTATTGAAGAAATTACTTTGATAATCTGATTTTGTTGAAGCTTCATAATGTGTATTTGAATTCGCGGTGAATTTAACAAAATCACAATGATACATCGTGATATTGACAAAAGTGAAAGTTATATTTTGAAGCTTCAATAAAATCATATTGTTATAAATTATAACGATTTCATTAAATTTACCGTGATTTCAAATATGCACAAAGTGCATTTTTTGTTAAAAATTAATGAGAGACGTCGTGATTCTGACAAACCCATGGTGTTACAGCAAATCAAGCTCATAAATAAGGGTAAAAAAGAAAGGAAAAAGATGTTTTTTGTCAAAATTGTATTTGTGTAGTTCAAAATGATGACAGTTTGATAAACACATTGCAAATCCAGGGAGGAGGTGGAATCAAATCAGGGAAGATGGTGACACCAAACAACAAAGAATTCATGTTCATATGTTTTCTTGTGGCTCTTTGGTACTCATCAAACATTGGTGTCATTCTTCTCAACAAGTACCTTATCTCAAATTATGGTTTCAAGTTTCCAATCTTCCTCACAATGTGTCACATGACAGCTTGTGCTATTTTTAGTTACATCTCCATTGTGTTCTTTAAGATTGTTCCTCAACAGATGATTAAATCAAGGTCACAATTCTTAAAGGTTGCAACTCTGAGCTTTGTTTTTTGTGGGTCTGTGGTTGGTGGCAATATCTCTCTCAAGTATTTGGCTGTTTCTTTCAACCAAGCTGTAGGTGCAACCACACCTTTCTTCACTGCTGTTTTTGCTTATTTAGCTACTTTTAAGAGAGAAGCTTGGATCACATATGTTGCTCTTGTTCCTGTTGTTGCTGGTGTTGCCATTGCAAGTGGGGTATGTTTTTTTGTTTGATTTGATGGAATTATAAGCTCAATACATTTGATTTATTATAATTGCTTATAATATAGGTGTGTTGATTGGTACATGTTTATTAGTGAATGAAATTATACATAGATGTTTTGGTTTTGATTTTGAAACTATGGATGTTTTGGCATCACATCCATAATCCCACTCCAGATCTGGAAATATAGTTAATAAGATCTCAGTTTTTCAAGAACTGCAAATCTGTGGCATTTGGAGTTTTAATTTTCTGGATCTGCACTCATCTGGTTTATTATTATAATATCATATAGCAGATAGCCAGATTTTTGGTATTTTTATAATCAATTAGCATTTAGGTACTTAATTAATTGTTATTTCATCTATTCATGTGGATAACATATAAAACCTACCATAAAAATTGTCATGAATTAGGCTCTTTTCCGTTATCATTTCATGTATTTCCACACCATATTATAATTTTATTTGCTATTGGACCAGCATGGTGTAAATTTTTACTCTGCAGAACTTTAATATGTTGTTGGTGATGGCAGGGTGAGCCAGGGTTTCACTTGTTCGGATTTATTATGTGCCTAAGTGCAACCGCTGCAAGAGCTTTCAAGTCTGTTCTTCAGGGCATTTTACTTTCTTCCGAAGGGTAACATATTTTGCACTATATCTATGATTTCTAAATCATATTGGTTGAAAATAGATAGTTATTGTGAATTGTGGATTTAAGAGTATGTGTTTTAATTAAAATCTTATAGCACTGTTCCAAAGGCAATGTTTATTATTCAGCTCTTTGTTGGTATTAGCGGTCTGCAACTCTCTAATTGAAATTTGTATTGCTGATAATTCTTGTCCAATATGTTCCCTGAATCCCATTTTTGATATGTGAGAATGATGAAAATTTGTTCAAATCTACGTTTTTTGCGAACAACACTTTTAGCCACCAAATATCATTAAGGAGAAAACACCCTTTCACAGTTTATTAAGCATTTTGATATTGATATATCATGTTATTTGTTTTACCATCCATTGTTCACACACAATTGAAAAGGCCAAAAGTTTTAATACACTGATGTTTCTTACTGAAAACTTTTCATTGTTTCTATGTTTTCTACTAGTTACATGTATTTCGTTTGAGTGAGATGTGTATATCATTTACCAGCTTAAATTACTTTTGCTTTATCATTTTCTTCTTTACTTTGCAATAAATATTGGTTATTTTTGTGTTACTTCCAAGCTATAGAAATTGACCATAACTTGAGGTGCCTTCCTCCCCATAATTTTTTGGATTCTTAGTACAACAAAATTGCATAATCCTTGTTACATATGGCAAAGAACTGCTTCTTATAATGTTTCATCTATTTCAACCTACCAGGGAGAAGTTGAACTCAATGAATTTGCTCCTGTATATGTCTCCAATCGCAGTCGTATTTTTGTTGCCTGCAGTAGTTTTCATGGAGCCGAATGTTTTAGATATCACGCTATCACTTGGAAAGGAACATAAATTTATGGGCGTGCTTCTTTTTCTTAACTCAGCCGCAGCATATGGAGCAAACTTAACAAACTTCTTGGTCACTAAACATACAAGTGCTTTGACACTCCAGGTTTGTCGTTTTTTATCTCTTGTTTCCACAACTAAAAATTATGAGCACTTATTTACCTCAAAGCTAAAAATATAATTATTAAGACAAAAGTTTATAAATTATTATTACAACCTTCAATGGCAAACCGAAAATGACTTTTATGTACATTTTATATAGCATATATTAGCACATTATATGTTTAACTAACAAAAAGTGTCTTGACTCGTATAATTCGACGCAAAATCAAAACAATTCATGTCAACGCGTTCCTATTGCAAACTCAGCTTTGTTAATGTGCAACTGATATACTGAATTCTCTGTCAAATTATGTTAATCAGGTATTAGGCAATGCGAAAGGTGCTGTAGCTGTTGTTATCTCAATACTCCTGTTCCAAAACCCTGTCACTTTTATTGGCATGGCTGGCTACTCAGTTACTGTAATGGGAGTTATTGCATACGGAGAAACAAAAAGGAGGTTTAGATGAACAAATCTCTCGCATTCACCGATAGTTATACTCGTGTATTTTATTGTAGTTTATTTACACCTTTAACATTATTTGTACCGTGACTAGGAGTAGGGGAGAGTATGCGAGTGAAGTGATTTTATAAATTAATTTTGTCGAATCTAGCACATAATTACTTATTTATCATGATTTGATGGGATGATGGCTTGTGAAGTAGAGGAAATTGAACTCATATAGGATAGGAAGGCCTTGTAGGCAAATGTTTCAAAATTAAACTCGAATTTGAGATCAATCATGAATTTGATGTTCAATGACGTTTATATTACAAGCTCCACCATATAAATACAGGTTTCAACATTTAAGATGTATACAATTTTATTGTACATTACAAAAATGCACTTATCAGCAATAATGTTCAAGAGATCCCTACTTTTTGCTCGGCAATTATAAACGTCACTATCAAATTAGCACATGTTGAGATATTTGTATTACAAGCCAAAAAATCAAAGTAGCTTGGATAGACACATTCTTGTGAATGCTCAAATTTAATTCAAATCTAAAAGCATTGAATTAGATAAGAACAAAAATATTCAGAACCATACTTTATTTTATGCTAGCTCGGGACCAGATGGAAGTGCCTCATAACCATCATGGTTTTGTTTAATACTATTTTTTCTTTCAACTGGGATGCATTTCACGATAACAGCTAAAGGCATGCTAATTGCTCCAATTAAAACACTGAGCAACCAGAATTGCCAGCTTAGAGGCACAGTGCTGGCAAATGCTCCAAGGAATTCAACTATCACCACTTGAAATGCCACAGTGGCGAAAATTATCAACAAAAATATCCAGCTGTCAAACATGCCTCTGAATATGTTTATCTTTTCTATATCTCTGCTGTTTATCTCATTAAACACCTGCAAAAAATAGACAGAGAAACGGTAAAAATTAATTGGAAACAATGTTCTGTGTACCATATACACACACACACACACACACACACACATTATCAATGTCATGAGTCATGGTATGGTATTTCTGTTCAAATTTGATGGACATAGGTACTGCATGATGAGAACATCCAGGTGCTACAAATCATGTGCTTTTAGTCACACTGCTTTGATTGGACCTAAAAGCACAATTTCCGCATTGGTAATTTTATAGGGCTAAAAAGCGAATAAATTATTTATAAAGACCAAAATCCAAAAATTCTATATTTGCAAGGATGAGTGACATATTTAACAAATTAAGTCTAAAATAAATTACAATGGTGTTTAAGTTATTGATATTTGATGAACTGCAAATACTAATTGGTACTTGGATCTCTCGATGTTCTAATGAAAAAGATCTTTGTTACTTACGGTTATGTTCAAATTGACGGTATAAGGTGAAATAAACAAAATGGGATGCCATCCATTTTTAAATTTTATTAGACTACTTCATTTCATTCCGTTTTATTCTTATACTACAAATCTAAACATACCCTGGAAAAGAGATTTAGCTATGCTGGCAACGAGCATACTAAGACATTATTACCTGGCAAAATACAAAGGAGTTGAATATCAAAGTGTTGAGCACTTCAGTTGCATCTGAACTATTAATTCCGAGTAGCCTCTTCCCATCAAAATTTAGAATCGCAAGTACGATTAATTGATAAATACTTTGACCAATGATATTCCTCCACATAGTTTTAGTGATAAAGCTTGCTCCCCTTCCAACAGGGGGTCTTTTCAGAAGTCCATCGTTGGGAGGTTCAGTAGCAAGGGCTAAAGCCCCTAGAGTGTCCATAATCAAGTTTACCCAAAGTAATTGAACAGCTGTGAGTGGTGCAGACCCTGAAAGTAAGGAAGACTATATCATATCACCCATTTTCCTTTGAAACATTTCAAATGAACTTTAAAAATATAAATTCTAAAAACAGCAAACCAGTGATGCATGCAGAGACGAAGTTGATAATGAGTGCAACAACATTCACTGTTAACTGAAACTGCACAAATTTTTGAATGTTTATATATACTGCCCGTCCCCATTTCACCACATTGACAATAGTCGCAAAGTTATCGTCCATTATTATCACATCGGCCTTTTCTTTGGCAACCTGTAAACAGTTTTAATGTCCCAAAAATAAATTATGAGTTGTCACTTATCAATAGCATCTAAGGATGGCATAAAAAAATACCACAGCAAATAGTATAAAGATCTAAACAAATATCACAAGTACTACAAACTGTACAATCTCTTTTGTCAAGAAAAATGGAAAGAACTTATAAATATATAGTGTAATTATACTAACAAAATATACCATCTAATGTCTGTAAAGTATAGACGTAATGCAGGACAATCATACACAACTAGAACAACACTTATCTGACAGAAATCAAAATCAATATCGTAAACAAGAGAGATGAACCTCAGTTCCAGCTATGCCCATGGCAAGTCCAATGTCTGCCTCATGCAATGCGGGGGCATCATTTGTTCCATCGCCAGTAACAGCAACAACCTCACCAAACATATTTCTCAAATTGGTCACTAACTTATGTTTGTCAAGCGGTAAGGATCGTGCCATCACCTGATACCAAATTTAAGCACCAATTACATGAAAGTTAAGCAATTTAAGAGAATTGAAAGTCACAGAATATACAATGAGATCGTAACCTGGATTCTTGGTATGATATCCTTCATTTGTTCATCGGATAATTCACGAAAAGTCGGCCCCTCTATGGCTACACCATCATCAGTAAGTATACCACATTCTTTAGCTATAGCTTTAGCTGTATTTATGTTATCACCGGTGACCATGCGAACGGTTATTCCAGCTGCAATACAAGTTTGAACAGCTTCCTTAACCCCAGGGCGTACAGGATCCTTGATTCCAACTAAAGCTATTAGAGTATAACCACTATCAGGAATGTTAGGTTCTCCCTGAGTTTCATTTATATCTTTGACAGCCAAACACAGAGTTCTTAAAGCTTCAGAGGCAAAGCTATTTATAACATCTAAGACGATATTTGCACGGTCTGCAGGAAGATCAACTACTTCTCCATTGCAATCAATAATTTTGTCACACATTTCTAATATTATTTCAGATGCACCTTTGCAGAAAGCCTGGACCCTTCCATCAGGGAGGCCGACAAGTACAGACATCTTCTTCCGGACGGAATTAAATGGCTCAAGCTTAAGTATCTTATAAGCTTTACTACGGTTGCGAGTATCAAACTCAGAACCCAAAAGCAAGCCAAATTCTAACAACGCTGATTCTGTTGGGCTTCCCAATATTGTGTTCTTTCCGTTTTTATCCTTAACTACTTCAGCAGAAGTATTTTGAAATATAGCCTGCAAAAGGATGCTTAAAACTCCTTCAGATATGTTTGTTTTCAGTTCATCAGCACTCTCATTACCTTTCAATTGTGTGGTATTTTCACATACCCATATTTTGTTAACCACCATATGGTTAGTGGTTAATGTCCCTGTCTTATCTGTGCAAATGCAACTAGCTGAACCCATGGTCTCACAAGCAGAAAGATGTCTCACAAGTGCCATGTCATTCATTAATTTTTTCATTGCAAAAGCAAGACTGAGTGTCACAGCCAGTGGTAACCCTTCAGGAACCGCAACAACTATTATGGTTACAGCAATAGCAAAAAAGTCCAGTAGCTTTGTTGCATCATTTGAAGACCAATTACCAAACTCACCATGAAGTGCTTTTTCGACAAGAAACCTCACTGTCAATACCAAAAATGTCACAATGGCAAAAAATAAACCGATTTTACCAATTATAGTAGCAACTCCATTCAATTTCACCTGCAACGGGGTCTCATCCTCTCCTCCCTCGTTTAGAGTTTCCATCAATTTTCCCCATTCAGTCCTCATGCCAACGGTTGTAACTAACATCTTCCCCTGACCATCCTGTACTTTAGTTCCTGAGAGAAGGAAGGGGTGTTTTTCAGTTATAAATACAGGTTCGCTCTCACCTGACAAACTCGATTCATCAATAAGCAAAGAGTATCCAGATATATAGATTCCATCAGCTGGAACTTGATCTCCGGTTGACAAATGAACAATATCACCAACTACTACATCATAGATTGAGATCTTCTTTCTTTTCCCATCCCTGTTGACCTGAACAAATATCTTTTTTTTCTCTTTGTCCAAATCCATGAACTGTAGAGATTGCCTGTAGTCACTAACAGCGGTAACAATGACTACCAAGAATATACTGAGTATGATTCCCACACCATCATATGTTCCCTTTGGCCACCCTTCAGTGGCAAGCCCAATACCTATGGAAACTACAGCACAAACCATGAGAATGGTTAGAGTCAAGTCCTGCAATGCATCCCAAACAAACATCAGGAATGTTCTCGAAGGTTTCTCTGTATAACGATTGGTCCCAAAGATTTGTTGTCTGCAATCTACACTTGCTTCACTGACACCTTCATCTATAGAAACCGACAGTTTCCTTGCAACAGCTTCAACTCCACCATTATTACTCAAGTTCTTGTAATCCTGACTACGAACAATAGAAGCAATCTCATTTGGATGAATGTCAAAACCAGCCTCTATCGCCTCTTGTGATAGCTTGTATTCAACTCGATTACCAGCTGCATATGAAAACCAGATGAACTAAGAAAAACAGTTGACGAGAAAGTGATTAGTTCCAAAGCGATGGCATGAACTTCAACTACTGAAATTTGAGTACCACACATACCATCAATAAATTGCAATGCTGCCTTCTGAACATAGAGAGCTATTCGAATCTTTTCCTGATGGAGTAAATAAAGTTAATGTAGCCAAAGTGGTACTCAGGAATTGACAGTATATGCATAATGATAGTATAACCTTATTTTATATGTAAGTCACAATACATTACCCCTTATACTGTCACGGTAAAACTTTTCCTAAAATCGATGCCAAAATTGAACTTTGAGAGCGATAAGCAGAATTCTTTCAAGCATATAATATGCACGCTCAAAATTCTTACAATGTACTATACGCACACATGCATATCAAATCATAGGTGCCTTAAAATATAAATAGTTAATTTTCTAATCATTAATTAATATATCTTATTTTACTAAAGTGAAAATCTGCTTATTTAAGAGCCATACTACATTGCTACAATAATTAAAGCTCCTCTAAAGTAAGTTTCTAAGCAAACTGAGCAAGTAAGGCTAAATCCACAACACGACAAACATCTAAAGGTCATTTTTTTCTGGGCGGACATGATCATTTTAGAAGACATTTTTCCTGTTATAAAAATAGACTTGAGTAGAAGTTTAAGGCAAGTTCTATAGTAGACTACTTTGATATGTGGTCCACCATGGACCGATATTTGAAAATTTCCTGAAACATCAACGAATGATTGACATTGTCTTACAAAAGTATAATTTCAAGTTCCTCTCTGTCCTCATGGCTAGACATGAGCTGATTGTGTCTGTTGAACAAAAACAATGGCAAAAAAATATGTGCGCCTCAAAATTCAACTCATATTTGTTCTCCTTGTTTTTGTCGAATTGGCACTGATCAGGTCACCTTCCCAGTTGTAAGGATGAGTTTAACTTCCAGTCGTTGTTGAAGTTTCAAATAGCTTTCAAGTACATGTCCATCAAAGACTACTTACCTATTAAGGCAGTCCACTGTAAAATTCGCCTAAGTTTATTGCTTATATCAGACTTTCAAAAATATCAGCACTTGGAAAAAGACCTATGTTAGCAAGTCCGTCACACTATTTGCTACCTTCTTTGCATGCATCTTAAGTGTTTTTATTTTATTTTCGTAAGCTATCTTAACTAGAGCTGAAGATAATAAGTGTTACTGTTGTTGAACCAGGTTACTAGTCAATTTTCGGGAGAAAAATGTAGGCATAAACCAAGTAAAATCGTCCACAAGGAAATATTAAATGTGCACCAACTAACATCCACCACTGTTGAAATCACTTTACATGCAGTTTTCAATTGTTGAGATAAAATCAACCATTCAACCAGACGCGTCTAAGCCGTGTTTAAAGAATTAATGGTCAATTCAAGACCAAAAAGAAGTCAATGGTTGTTATGTCATGTCGTGATTGTTTCGTAAGAGACTGCAATAATAGGTGACAGAGTACCTTCCGTGTCAAGAAAGTTAACATGGAATCAAATCATGTCCACCTTTCTAATATTCCTTTCATTTTTTTTTTGTTCAAGTTCTAATATTCCTTTTTATTAAATTCAAAAAAGGAACTTCAATAATAAATGCTTTTTAACTTTTTTGACAAAATAAATAACATAAAAGAGAGAAATTTTCCAAGTGAATTACTTTTCAACTAAAGAAGATCCACCAAAAGAAAAAAACTAAAATGAACTTTAAATAGAAAAACTAGTAAATGCTTTAAATCAAAAGTGACACATATCTCAATTTCAAAATTTGCAAATTTTTTTATTTTTTTTTAAAATAGCTGCTAAATACTATCCACTTTCTCTTGTTTATATCCCACTAGTTGTCACATTGTCTATCAAATTCATCATGTCCTTGTCAAACAATGTTCACATATTTTGCTAGGGAAATTTCGAGGAAGTTGGCCTTTCTCCTATTATTACTAGGTTGAACACAAATAAATACTACAAAAATAGCTTTTATAATTGATCTATATCATTAAAATAAAAAAAAAATAAAGCGGAGGTTTTCATACCTCCTTTTGTCGGCAATTATTTTTTTTTGCTGACAAGTAATTTAAATAAATTCATTAAAAAAAAATTAAAATGCAATTAACAGAAAATTTGAAGGAAAAAACTAAAGAAAAATTGTTTGAAAATAGTTGTAACAATTTTAAATGGCCGTGAAAAACGGGTGATAGACCACAAAGAGTCCTTGGAGTATAACAAAAAATAAAAGTCTTTTAATATTATTTTTTTGTGAAATTTTTTTTAGATGGGTTCGATTTTGAGGACCACTCACCAAAATTAAGAAGACCTCAAAGCTTAAAAACCGCTTACAAAAGTACTTACCTTTTTTTGTCAACTTAGTCGAAAAGAAAAATAACAACAAGTGCGCACACTTACATGACAACATCCGAATTCGAATCCCAAAACCAATGTCCCCGTATCATTGAAAATGTCAAAGCAACCAAGAGGTGGAAGACAAAAATACTTACCTACATTTCCTAAGAAACTACTACTAAAATTTGCATGTCAAAGAATTGGCTGAAAAGAGTCTCGCGCATTGTAGGTAAGTATTCTTCTTTTCTTTATTAATAAAGGTTTAGGTGTGTTGGTTCTTCAGGATTAAAGCAAAGTTCTCTCAACCAACCCTCTAAAGAGTTTATTACATTTGACAGCGGAGTGAACTTTGATCCTGCGAGTGAGTCAACTTCTTAAATGTAAGTATCTTTGTTTGGTATATTAACTTTTAAAATACCTCTATAATTATCTCCTTAATTTTTTTTTATCATGCAATTATCTACTTAATGAAATGTAATTGAATGCATATATAATTATATATACATATAATTTAAACTCTGAAAAATATAGCATGTAGATTCTAATAATTGGCCGTACAAAAAAATTAAGAGCTTAAATTTTTTTCTTCAAATAATTTCTAAAGATGAATAATTATAAAAGAAATTATTTGCATATAGTGTAAAATAATTTTATCCAGTTGTTTAATCAGATTTTACTATTTACATTACATTTTTCGTAGGTATTAAAAGGTAATTTATTAAGCTGCAAGTTTTAGATGTTTATTCAGAAAAAATATTGCAAAAATTGAGCCAAAAGTAAATAAACTGCATAATTGACGATTTCCCCCCAATTTTGCGGTATGGATGTAAATTCGATTGGCATCAACACTCACATTTTTTTGAAGGGCTTCACATATATATATTTTTTTAAATATACTATTATTATACAAGTTAAAATGGCAACAAAAAGAAAAATAAAAAAATGGTCATTAATAAATTTTACCGTTAAATATGTCCATTAATTAAGAATTTGAAGAAACTGAAAGAATCCCTACTCAGATATTGTAGCAGTGACAATTCAGGAAGCATGTGAATTTCCAACTTGTCCATGAAAGAAAAGAAAACTAACAGATAATAATAAATTAACAATACTCGTATATATTAAATAAATAAATATTTAATAGCAACAAGAACAATGAACATGCTACTAATTAAAACTCCCCCTTTGATTTGTTTTCCCTTTCATGTTAGTTAGTACTAGTAGCTAGATTCTACTTTTCGCCTAATAATATTATGACTAATTATGATTACCTTTTTCTAGCTAATTTTGTATGTGTTTATTTAGAAGTTTCAATCTGAACTTGTTTTCCTAATTCCTGTAGCGGTTAAGGTTAGGGATAAAATGATAGAAGAAATGAAAGGAAAAGAGAAAGGTGAAAACGAACCTTGATTCCCTGCTTAATCTGTTCAGCTTCAGAGCGTTTTTCAAGATCGGCAACCATACGAAACCGTCTGCGGCGGTTTTTGACGAGAGTGACGGCGGATCTCCACCTCCTGAGAGCTTCAACAGAACGATTCTTTGGTTCAAGCTCGAAATCCTTGAGCAGATTCCACTCCATTGCTGATTCCGAGAGAGATTTAGATTAGAGAGTGTCAACGCGAGAAACGAAGACTGAAACCGCGCAAATTTTGAACATCGATTTTCGTATATTCGTAGAGTGAGGACTAAAAGGGAGAAAGTATGTTTGTTTGTGCCCGCTCAAGGGCTTAGAAAGACGCAAAGGGAGAAATATTTGGCAGTGGAGTACAATTCTACCCTATAGTTATACACACAAAGTCTTTAAAAATTAATGGAAGTCACGTCCTCATCCTCTTTTGTCAAAGGATCCATTATGTACTTATAGGACTAATAATCTGCTATCTATTTATATTGATTTACATGCATAAAGTATTGTTAATTTATCAAACTTTTTACTTTTTGCGATTTTAAATTTTTATTGCGTCTATATACTCTATCAATTTGAATAAATGTCTTTTAATTTTGTTAAAAAAAATTAGCATATAAAAAAAACTCTAAGGTTTTATTTAGTCATAAAAAAAATCTGATCATGAATCTAATAGATCCTAAGGTCTTAAGTCATACCTCCACCTTAAATTTTTCACATAAAAAATAAACTATCAAATCAATATTTTTTAAGAAATCAAAGTAATATTATTGTCATGAATATAAATTTAGGTTTAATTATCCTAGGCATCTTTGAATTATTTAAAGATTTTTTAATTTAAGAAATTTTAATTAAGCTATTAAATTATTCAATATTTTTTTGGTACAAAATATTTCAATATTTTAAAATTTTATTCATAAATTAATTTCATTTATTCACAAAAATAAATAAAATTCATTTAACTAGATCTCTAATGTTTTAAAAGATTAATAGTTATGTCTCTAAATTTTTAAATTCTTTTTTTTTTAAAGCTAAATTTTAAATTCTAACTACCTTTCTAAATTGAGGGACCTGATTACAGATCATTTAGGGATTCGATTTATTTTTTAATTTTGATACTTTACTTCAAATTATTACTAAAACTAGTTTATTTTTAAATTCGGTTCAGTATGGTTTATAATTGGTCCTTTCAATCTGAAATGGTTTCTTATTTAAACTCAGTTTTTTGTCTTGACCCATATTTTCTTGATTAAATCTGATTTTTTAGAAAGCATATTTTTGTATGGAAGACAACAAGGAGTGGAAACGCTTCGAAAACAGAGTGCAGGTTCTGTGTATTTGATTCCAAGTTTTACAACACGCTGATCCGCAAATACACAGTTGAGACTCAAGATATGCGCCTCATGGTTGCTCAAATCACTTCACCTTCGTTTCTGATAAGAGATTGCGACTTAGACCAGTGCAGTGGAAAGAGAAGCGAAAATAGAAGGTACGTGGACGAAAACAATATTGTTGAGAGGGTTTTATGTTGTTGCGGTGGAAGTGACGATAATGATGGCGGAGGATGTGGCAGTGAGAGTTTGTGAAATAACATGAATAGCGAAAAAAGAGTTGTGAAACAAACATGTAAAGTTATAGTTCTGGTTTTGAGAAACAATAAACCAAACAGTTTTTTTTTAAAAAAAAAAATTGGGTTGGATCAGCTTTTATAAATATTGATTTAGATAAGTCATGGTTCATGCAAACAATTTTTATACACACTCCTACGTATGTAGGTGCCTAAATTGTTCTCTCAAACTTTGTTTGTATGATCATCAAGACATAATAAAGTATATAAATAATCATTCTATTTTTTTTAATTACGAAAGAAGTTTTTTTTTTTTATCAACAAACTTGCTAACATCTTACTTGCTCTAAAAATTAATTAGGTCAAGCAATTGCTTAACCCTAATTGCTATGCTAATTTCCCTCCCAAATACTTAATGAAATCGTGCTTTGCAAGCTAATTGTTACTCATTAAATATTGTTTCATAATTTGAAATTTGAATTTCTCTCTTAAAAAGCACATGTCATAGCAATACGACCTTTGTTATTCCAACTACTTCAATAAATGCATCACTTTATGTTATGTAACCTAACTAGCTGTTATGTGCACACGGCTCAATGAACTTCAGATTAAACTTTCTCTCTCATTTGTTATGACAAAATATTATGATTTGTCTCTTCTCTCATTTCCACTAGATTTCCATTGGCCTCCCTTCTCTCCCTCTCTCTGTCCAGCATTCCTTTCTCTCTTCCATAAGCTTACTCTCTCTGTCCACCACCGCTCTGCCCTCACATGGTCATGGGTCTCAACCTTAACACACCGCCTCTACACTTATCCCGTCGGCAACGCTACCTCTGCAACCTTCTGCCTTGCCTGTTATCTCTCTCTCAAACCATGTTCATTGTAAGTTCATCAATGGTGATTCTTATTTTTGGGTTTTGATTCTTTTTTAATTTTTGTGTAATTAAATAATGGTGATTTTTTTGTTTATGTACATATAGGAATTAGATGCTCATGCAAGGAAGATATATGCTAAGGTATTTGGGGAAGCTCTTAAAGCTGCAATTCTCACTAAACCGGATGTTTTCACTTTAATTGATGTTTGTGTTGCAAAATAGTAGTGTCAAACATGCTGATTATCAATGATAAGTTTCTCTAAATCGATCTGTTTACCCTCTGTTTGGATTTTAACTCAGTTTATTTACATGCCTGATAGCTTATTAAAACAACTTATAGCTTATATTACAACAATTTGAGTTTATATTAAAAATAACTTATACATAAGCACTTGATTAAGCTATTTATCCAAACAGCCACATAGCATTTTATATGCACCCTACATCGGCAATCAAAGTTTATTTGTTTTTTACATTATTTGTGCAGAAGTAATGCAATGAGTCTTTTTGCTAAGATGAAAGGGCAGCAAACGGAATTCAAAAATCCATGTTCACTTGGAGGTATAATCAGAGCTAATTTCCTTTTTATTAATTACTGATTTTTATTAATCAGAGCTAAGGCTTATATGCATTTGAATTGATCACTTACAAGCCATGTTTATGTTTAGTTAAGTTTCCTACACTCATATCCTTGAGCCAGCATAATCTATTTTGATGATAGTATGGTCATTATTGGTAGAACCATAACTGTCACTAATAGAGTGATAGTTCTTTTTCCAACGACATGGTGATATGTTCCAATGAAGATCTAAACAAGCATATAGAGGGGGAAATCTTATATATGTTTGCTTGAATACATATAGATTAAAAGACCTGATCTACATGTAAGAAATAAGTGATATTTCGTAATGTTCTATTATTAGTGTAGTTTTTTAATGTCAAGGGTCAGGTGTGGAATCCCAAAAAGTGTTTTTTTGTTTTGTTTTGTTTTGAATTTGTACTTATCAGTTTACCTCTTTGTATATCTTGCATAGGGTCATCCACCTCTTGGATTAACTTGATCGCAACTTGACATCATTGTGAGGTATCAATGAAATAGTCAAACATGTTCTAAATTTGTTTATGGAGCATGATAAAGAAAATTAGTTTGAGGAAGTACAAATCGAATGAACACGAGTAGCAAACATGTTTTAAAATTGAAGGTTCTAATTAATAGGTTTTTTTCTCTATAGTTACTATAACTCCAAAATATATGCTAAAGCAATCTATGTTTTGGATTTTCATATTCAGATGTTTGTGCTTAACTATTCATAGCTGGTTCAATATGATTTTCTGCATAACTCTGAGAGTTTGAGGTAATTTTCTTCAAAATTAGGAGCTGGATTTTGGCATATGGACTGTTGTTGTGCAACAGAGGTGTTTCGGATTGTAGCTGCTACATAGCAGTGTTTCTTCCACCCATGCGTTCTGATCCGTGTCAGTGTGTTCGTATTGCAACCTATCGGTTTTATTTTCCGCTCTTAGTTTTGGTCTGCAAGTGTTTTACTTCTGTTTATAGATTTTTATTGGATGTTTTTGCTAGCTGTTTGTAATTGTCTCCTGCTGTTTATAGGTGGCTTTTGATGTTTCACTTATATTGTTACAGTTATTCTTAGAGGGGTAAATGTCAACGAAAAAGAGTGTCCTTCCCTTAAGTATTCTTACATTACTTATTTGTAATTAGTTCAATTTTTCCTTAGCATGAATGCATAAGGGGTTTCAATGTAGTGGTTTGGTAGTTGTAACCTGACTTGATTGTCTTTCTTTAGGATTTTGAACTTATACTGAATTAGGTGTTTTTCCCGCATGTTTTTCTGCATAATTTGGAGTTGGTTCAAGGTAATTTCCTGCAAAATTCCTAGCTGATTTCGGTATGTGGACTAATAGTGTGAAGTAGAGGTATTTTACAACTATAGCTTCTATGTAGAGGCACTTCGACCATGTTATAGTATGTCATTGTAGTTATTTTTTACCGTAATAACTAGACTTCGATTTCTGAAAAGATGACTAATGTGACAGAGGAGGAATTGAAGATATTGCTGCAATTATTCTTACAGGGATAATAAATGTCAATGGCATAAGATTGTTGTTCTCTTAAATATTCTTATAAAGGGTTTAAATGTAGTGGTTTGGTAGTTGTTCTCTTAAATATTTAAACTCTTACTGAATCAAGTGTTTTCTCATGTGTTTTTTCTACATAATTCAGATATGGTTCAAGATAATTTTCAGTATAATTTGGAGCAAGTTTGAGGTAATTTTCAGCATAGTTCAAGGATGATTTTTGGCATGTGGAATGTTGTTGTGTAGCAGAGGTGTTTCGATACTGCAGCTGCTACATAAGAATAACTGCACACTTGGGTTCTGATTTATCTCAGTGTGTTTCAACTGCAATTTTACAGTTTATTCATCTTACGTTGGTTTTCCATTATAGGTGGGTGTGGTTTGTCCCTTTGGCGTAGTTGGCGTTGGTTTGTTTTCGAGATGGCTAAATAAACGCCTTCAAAGCAAACTCCATGGCTGCTTATATCTATTGTTTAATGTTTTGTTGATATTGGAAAATTGCATCAAAGTAAATAGAATCAATGTTGAATAAGATTAAGTTTGTTTGTTGGCAGTGTGTATGGTTTGGCTTAGTATGCACATGAAGGACATTAGTAGTGGTAAAAATTAACATGTTTTGTTTCCTTTTATTAGTATTTCTCCCCCATTTCACTGTAGAAGTACTATTTATGGAAATGCATTACCCGACAATACATCAAATGTGTGATGCATTATTTCTTACTTTGCTTTGTACTAAAGCATATTTTGTTGAAACCTTTGTTTCAGCCAAAAATATTTTTTTTTAATTTGAGCTAAACTTATACAGTTCATTTGATATAGAAAATTAATAGTTTCATTCACATTTTAAGCATTCATTATTATGTTACTTATGGAATAGGAAACAAAATTCATAACAGGATGCTTTAGCAGAACTTTCGGCTTTGACAAATGCATTAGAGAGCAATGCCAATGTCATGTTTTTTCCACATACCATTCAATATTTTGGCTCTTATGTCTACTTATAGTTTACTAGAAAAAGGTCTTATTTTTTGGTTCTGATTTTGTGATCTATTATTTTGATGCTTACGACAGATTTTGGCATACTACCATTGCTTTCATCATTGCTGCAAATGCCTAATATCCTATGGAGATCGGCGGTGTGATTTTGTATGTAACTTGATTGTTGTATTAAGGTTTTTATTTTAGTTGGTGAATTGATGAGGCTTACATTAGGATTAGGATGATTTTCATCTTAATATTGTTCTATGTTAGTTCTTTTGTGTTTTTGACGGTGGTCTAGTTATTTTAAAAGCCACCAAATTAAAATTGTTTCTTTGAGGACTGTAGTCTCCACACATTTTATTTTATAAAGACTTAGGAAGTCTTTATGTGCAACACGACACATTTGCTCATCCACACATTTGCTCTAACAAAATATTCCTAAAAAATTCTTTAACGAATAAGCAAAATGAATTTAAAATCTAATGTATGTAGTTTAAAATTTATTATTATTTTTTTTATTACAAAGAGGGCTAAAAAGCCCGGAAGGAGAAAAAACTACACCAAGATTAAACGAGGGACAGAAACTCCCAAAGCATCGGCTATTACCAAATGACTAAACTGAGTCGGACAAGACTCATAAAAACAAATATTTGTATGCAAGGAACATTCAAAATCAGCTAAAGCATCTGCACACCGATTTGTTTCTCCATAAAAGTGACGTACCACCACCTCACAATCCATTTGAAGAAGACGACCAATCTTTGCAACTAAAGAGCTACCCATGATACTTCCTTTCTTATTGTTGTTGAGGATATTCACCACCAAAGAAGAATCAACCTCCACCTCTATAGCTTGAAATCCCAGCCTTCTGACATACCTCAACCCTCCATACACTCCCCATAGCTCTGCCATGTAAGCGCTACACTTCCCAATTTTCTTCGCGAATCCTCCCAACCACTCTCCATCACTTCCCCGAATAATACCACCACAACCAGCTATGCCATTACCCTTGCAAGACCCATCAGAATTTAACTTAGCCCAACTATTAGGAGGTGGTTTCTAGCCAATAAAGACCATTTCCCGATACAGACTAGTAACAACTCTACTAAGCATTTTTATAATCTTTAACAAGCTTTAAAACATGTAGTTTAAAATTTAGACCACATACTTTTTGATTTTTCATTAAGAAGAAAAAATATAGGTAATAACTACAATATTTTCAAGAACTATGTTGGACAAAAAAAATAAAACGTGTTACAAATTTGTTATTGAAGAGTCCATACTGGCAGTGGCTGTCCCCATCACACTCTTCAATTCCATCTAGTGTTATCCTCCATTACCTTGTAATGAGTGAATTGTAACAAGCAATTGGTCAAATAGTTGATATGAAAAAAATTGATGAGCACTGCATTTTGAATTCAAAGAATAATATTCAACTCTTGCATGAGTTTACCGAGGGGCAAAATAGTCAACAACCATGCTATGGGTAGGAGAATCGATTTTGCCCAAATTGAAAAGCTACAATCCAAAATAAAGGTCCAAACTACGGCGGCGAGGCGATAGAACCCTTTCAAAGTTACTCTTGTTCTTGGTTTTCTCTCTCTCCGAGACACACTCCTGCATCATTTGAATATCAGGTTCACATTTCTCACTTTTTCAAAATTAAACAACAAACCATCCGCTTACTTGCTTGCTGATATCTCTATCAATTTTGGTTGCAGCTTTTGATTCATGGAAGGTAAGAAGTGGGGATATTCTTCAAATGAAGATATCAGTAATGACGATGATGATGATGATGTCAATCTTCAAAATGCAAGTGATGAAGATGAGGACCTTCACTTCACATCTCACTCTTTGCCCAAATCGCAATTCAGGTCAACCATTTTTTTCCGATTAACAACTTAATTAATTAAGCGCTTATAACATTACCCTCTATCATCATATTTGTTTGGTAAAAAGTAGTTGATAAACTAACTTACTGTGGATGAGTACTAAGCTAGCTTGTAATTGATAGTAATAAGTTAGCTGATTGAATTCGTAGTGCTTGATACAATTAGCTTTGTAGTCTTTTTTGGTCACATGAGCTTATAAGCTATAAGCAACAGACTCATACATGAATAATCTATTTCCACAACAAATGATAAAATAATGTCAGGCAATTTTCATAAGCTATTACAAGGTGTGTATGAAAATAAGCTGAAAACAGCTTATGGACATGTCATAAGTTGTTTCCATAAACTCTCCCTAGCCATCTTACAACTACGCACGTCAATAGATAAATTCAAATAAGTCAGCCTATATGGTGGCTTACTAGTGAGAAAATATTTTGAAGTCAATGAATGAACCGTAAATAGTTACTTAGTGTTGATTTGAAAATGATGTTTTTTACATTTCATTCACCAGGAATGTCAAATCCAAAGCCAGATGGAATGAAGAGATGGGAATGGCAGAGGTTATTGAGAAGAATGGAAAAATGTGGGTATCTACTGGAATAGTTCGTAGTGGCAAGATTTATACTTCAATCAATGAGACTTTGTAGGTGATATGCCATCTTTTTGTATATATCT
>Ga0315915_1000678_pt1 | contig 36967 bp, 26 predicted proteins | sample MpolbnodulesMG_FD_207738 | JGI IMG/M metagenome (GOLD analysis project Ga0315915, IMG submission 207738) | Medicago polymorpha root nodule microbial communities from Los Angeles, California, United States - branched nodules | ecosystem: Host-associated > Plants > Roots > Nodule | place: USA...
CCATTTTGTTGTGGAAAACCATTAGATGTACTTAATTGTTTCCAGCAGTTGTACTCCAAAACCATTAGATGTACTTAATGGTTTCCAGCAGTTTCCCAGCCATAAATCCCTCTAACATCACAAAGATTTTGAATCCAGTAACAACTTCAGATCTGAAACCGTGAAAACAAACAGTGACGAAACAATAACATATAGCAATTAACACAGCGCCACTGGATTGAAGAAGAAGAAGAAGAAAACGCGAGGGAAGAAGAGGAGTGAACTGGTTTTAATCTTTAGATCTACTCATTCTCGTTGTGTTTTTGCGATTCGAGTTCGAAGTTGGCTTTAAAACGAAAATGGAGGTTGAAAAATGGCTTTAGTTTTTAAAAAGGGTGAGTTTGGTTCTCCGGCACGCCGCCGCCGCCGCCTCTGGCCGGCGACCACCGCGCCGGAATCATCATGTGTGGCCGGAAGAGATGAAGACTCATCTGGATTGTAGAGAGAGAGGGAGAACTTTATGTTTTAGTGAGAGAAATGTTTGAAGCAAATGAAGTTTGATTTGGTGTAGTTTGAGAAGTTTATGATTATTACACGTGTACACTAGATCTGATGGTTGTGAAGTGTTTATGCACGGTGCATAAGGATTTCCTTATGCACCATAACTTTTGTCCATATAAATGATCTGTTGTAGCTCTTTTCTTTTAGTGGATCGTGCGCCGACCATGTGTTTTAACTTAAATTTGTGGTTTAGCCTTGTACATATTGCATATTTAGGATCACTTGTCTTGTTGTACTATTTGCTAGTTTTGGGTTTGGGTTACACTGAACTATTATTTAGATCTGGATTTGGTGCTTTAATAATTACATGTAGTTTTAAATCTCGACCGTTCATTTGAGATTGAACGGTTAACATTAAAAATTGTATCTTTTTCGTAATTTTTTTATTTAAATTTGGGTACGCCTTATGCTGAATTTGGCGTGCAATAATTCAATATTGACTTTTGTGATGCAAACGAACATGGTAGCTAGTTAATGAGAGCCTTCATTTCATATAATCTCCATCTTTTTTATGATCATTCCTGTAAATGCAGTAATCATTGTTGATTGAGGAAATAATATTTAGATGATGATGACGTCGCTGCTTACGTGAAGTGAATTGGAATTAATATGGGTGTCAATATCAGCAACATGGTGGTGTTGCTAATTGCTATGGTTCAAAGTTAACAAGTTTGAATCCCCAACCCAACCATCCATATAAGGACAGTAGTGTATCACAGCCTCACAGGAGACATCAATTTTGTACTGTACTGCTTTCGGCATACTCATGTCCGTGACACTTGGCAGCTTACACTTTCATTTCTTTATATAAATGAACTTTGTTTAATGAATATCTTTTTGACTTATGTTTCATTTCTTTTTTTTCCAGGTTCGAACCTAAACCTTACATATGTTATACATTGTTTTCTTACCAACTGAGCTAAGCTCACGAGGATACTTATCATGTTACTGGTATACAAAATTCTCACCGTCTTTTTAACATGAAGATTATTAATCTCCATTAGGAAACATCAGGGCACATAAGATGAATCTTCTTTTAACCAATTTTCTTCATGTGTAAGAGATGAAGATCAATTTCTCTTACCTTCTAGAAACTAATCTTTTAAAATGACTGAAATTTATTTAAATAGTTTATATCTTCAAACAAATATTTTTATACAACAAAAAAATTATATTCTTCGAATATGAATCAAACTTTTGGTTAAATCAATTAATATGAGTTTTTTTCTATATGGGTAATTTACCCCTATCAAAGAAAGATCTTATTTTCTTCATTTTTTTTCTTCTTCTTATAACCCGTTATCATTTTCATCTTAAGAACATCAAACCTCTTTATCTTATTAATTTAACATGTGATCTATATCTCTTTCGTTCCAAAATCGAATTGTATTTCTCATGAGGTGTAAATCACACTGGAAAAATGTAAGCTCACCAATATGGTTTTTTCTCACTATCAATTACCATTTTCATCTCAAGAATATCAAATTTCTTCATCTCCTTCAATCAACATGTAATCTCTATTTACTTCGTTCCAAAATTGAATCTTATATGTTATTAGAGGTAAATTACCCCCAATTCATTGATTGGTAACATAGGTCTCACCAGTAATATAGGTATGCATAGATACTTTTAAATTTATAGAAGTATTAAATGCGAATAACCATTATCAGATGTTTCCTTGGTCTTGATGAATAATGTGTTTTGTTTTCTTATAGTGCAATTAATTTGTTTTACTCTCTCCGTCTCGCAATATTAGTCGTTTAAGGTTTGTGCACGATTATTAAGGAAATGATTAATTGTGTTGATTTCAATGGTAAAATTAGTAGCATTTACTAAAACACCCTTATTAATTGTAGTTAGTGGAGTAGTTAAATTGAATGAAATTCAATAAACAAGGGTATAATAGTGAAAAAATAAAATAAATGTTGCATTGGTATTGTAAAGTGACAATTATTTTGAGAAAAATAAAAAATACTAAGAGACAATAGTTGTGAGACGGAGGGAGTAAAAAGAATTTGGGAACATGATAATCGAGTCACATTACTTATTATTATTATTATTATTGACAAAAATAAACGATATTCATTCATTCAAATTGATAGAGTACATCGATACAATGCAAATCCAAATTCGCTAAAAATAAAAAGGATGAATATGTGAACAAACTCATATCATCCATAATAATAGCATAAAATGGCAATGTACATATGTCTACAAATGTGACTAATATACCTACATTACTTATTTCTCTTGGACACTTGTATATGAAGTACTCCATCATTTTCACAATACTTGTCGCTTTTAAAGAATAATTTGGTTTCATTTTACTTGTCACTTTCATGTTTCAATGCAACATTAATTATTGATTTGTTAATAATGTCTTTATCTATTTATTGTAGAAGGAGAAATAATAAAATGATTAAGAGTATTATAGAAAAAAACAAAAAGAATTCCATCAAAAATAACAAAACTTATTTGGTTTCTTGATATGTGTAATTTTCTAAAAAAAAAAACGATAAGTATTGTGAAACAGAAATAGTATATGAATGTAGATTCTCTACTGTCAAAGGAATCACACATTCACACATCGAGACCAATCTCAAACATTCAATGTATCCAATGGTCTAGATTGCTTCCATTTTAAGTTTTCGGTTTTATGTTCAGATCCTCTCTCCCCGTTCCTTTCCTTTGTTGTTATGGAATGAATAGTTACACAGTTGCGCATCATTTTGGGTTATCATTCAACCAAAAACATTACTCCCTCCGGTCCTTATTACAAGAAACAATTGACTTTTTAGGTTCATTGTGTAAATGATGTATCTAGTCTATATTTGTACCGAGATACATTAATTATAAAATGAACCTAAAAAGTCAATTGTTTCTTATAATAAGGATCGGAGGAAGTATTATTCAAAGGACATTAATTAAGCAATTAAAAATATGAAGAAAAAATAGACATTAAAAATAACATTTTTTAAGAATAAAAAAAAGTAAAATACACAATTTTTAAATTAATAAGTAATAATTGATCTGACTACTTATTAGTTTTTGGTGTAAACATATCTAACTCCAAATCTTTTAATATTATTTTGACAGAACAGTATGTGAATATGAAATATGAATTGTTCGCTAAAAAAATGAAATATGAATTGTGTTCATATTGAATCCATGGTATCACTCAATTGGTAGTAGGGTTGTGATAGACCATTGCATATATATGGACCATGAATATTTACATCATTACAATGGTCAACATCCCAAGGACCAGTTGCTGGACAATTCAACTTCGCATGACTAAATTCAAATCATTCATGCATTGCATTGAATAATGAATGGGACATTGTTACCCTATTTAACCATAAAATATTTATCGCATCAAATTAAATCAACTAGTACTTCAATTCAAGAGACGGACAAAGATAGGGACCATAAACTGTGTTGTGGTGTAGCATGCGGATTGTTGATGTATGTATCCACCCATTTTTAACTTGTGGGCAAACAGTACAGATTTAATAACTCTGCCACGTATAAGCTAATTTGTATACGAGTCTTTGTTGTTGTCCCACCTTAGACAACTTCATAATTCAATTCCACTACATAAATGTAGGTGAGATTGGTCTTTTGTTGGATCGCCTCTATTTGGGATCAGGTTTTGCTGCTGTAAAGTTAGCACACAGTTTTTAATCTCAGTTGTTTATCTTAAATCGAACTGTATTTTTTGTTAAAACAATCATAATTATTCAATTGTGATCAGACATCTGTAATTGATTATAACACCCTGCTATCAGCACTGTGAATCATGCTCCCTCTATTAGCTCAAAACAAGGAAGGATGTGATTTAGAGAGAGATGAACGCAAAAAATAGATAGTGAGTTTTATATATGGTGGATTCTATTCTCATTAATTATTTTATATTTTTTTAAACTCTTTTGTGTTTTTATTTCTTCAATTAGTAAAAATGAAGATGATCCAAAATGAAGATATCCTAACTCTTATAAAAGAGTTCGAATCTTAAAGATTGCTTACCGAAGAATTTGAATTCTCAGCCGTTACGGGAACCCGATTTTGTACATCCAAAAATGTTGGTGGCCATTCAATCTTGACAGTCGATCTAAACAATAATACCTTTAATTTTGTAACTTAAAATATCGAGTTTTACTATGGATTGTCCAACATCAATCGCATCGACTTATGTATCTTAAATGCGTAAATGCAAAGAATGTTAATGGTAGAGGAGTCGGATGGTTCGACATGCGGCAATCATAGACAGTCTAACAATCTAACATATTTCGATCACATATCAAACAATCTGATGTTTGTATATTTTTTGGAAATCTACGGTTCAATCTATTATATCTAGTCTTCACCAAGATTTTTTGTGTTTGGTCTAGTCCTCCAATATTTGTAGTTTCAAGATAATGTTCATTGATGCAAGAATATTTGAATTGAAATAACCAAAGTAGTTTACTATATAGGATGTTATATTTAAGAAAATAAAATCACTCATTAGATTTGAATTAATAAAAGGACATTTGAAAATAAATAAAAAGCAAATACTCTAAACTCTAGCATGTTCTTCTTATTACATATGCCACTTGCATAGGCATTGAACATTCAAAGAGTCCAATAGTACAAATCAACCACTCTTACAATTTTTTTCTAAACTTTCTATTCTAAATTGGTAGCCAAGTTTTTTGTATCAACTTGTTCCAAATCTTCTTCCTTGTTAATTTCAGCAATTTCTTCCAAGGGCTTGTAAGTGTAAAACCAAAAACAAATTCCAAAATAAATGAGATTTAGAACTTGAACACCACTAACAAGATAATAATAATATTCCAATTTACCCCTATTAAGGTTCCTATCAGGTAACCAATTATTTTCCTTGCCACTAAATTTATGCACTAGTGTCACTATAAATGTACCAACATAGCTTCCAATAGCTATGATTATGCAATAGATAGCTGTAGCAGTACTTCTCATACTTTCAGGTGCTTGATCAAAGAGAAATTCAAAAAGTCCAACAGACATAAAAACATCAGCAAGTCCATGAAAACAATATTGAGGTACCAACCAAAATACACTTATAGGAATAATTGCTTTTGGATCATCCAATAAGTTGTACTTAGCAGCAACTTCTTTTCTTTTGATTTCAACAGGTGCTGAGATTAATGTGGCTATAATGTTGATTATAAATCCAATTCCCATTCTTTGTATGCATGTGATTCCGACGGGATTTTTTGTGAATTTACGGATGATTGGGACGAATACGCGTTCATAAAGAACGACTCCTGCCATCATGGTTATAACACTGAAAACTGACATGTTGGCTGGTGAAATTTGAAATGTGTGAGAGAGGTGACGGTCCATTGTTCGAGCTTGTTCGATGACGAAACTAGGAAGGTGTGCTGAAGCAGCTATAAGTAAAATTCCAGATGCTGAAATTGGAAGTATTCTGATGATGGATTTTAACTCCTCAACTCTATGGACAGTGGCTAATTTCCAAAAGTTTGGTGGTGCATTTGGTTCTGTGCTCTCTTCCCCTGTGATGATTGCAGCCTTGTCTAACCATCTGTAGATATAACTCAAGAGAAACAAAAATGAGAATAGTGGCAAATGAAATTTCAACCAATTAGCCACTAAATTATGAAATTATACGAATCCAACTAGTTACTTTCCTAGTATTTTATGGGTTCGGGCAAATCCGAAATCATGGAGAGTGTGTTTAATTAAAAAAAAAGGACCAATCTGAAATATTATAAAAATTTAGGGACCAATTTGTAATTTTTGAAATTTTATAAGGACCAATATGCAAAATTTTGGGAGCAATTTGCAAAATTTGAAACAATTATAAAACCAATTTTAGATTCATATTTTTTTTATAGGGTAAAACATTTTGCCTTGAGGATCTCTAGTCATCATATTTTAGTTAATGTCATTTAGTTAAATTACTTCCTACATTATCTCATCAAATATCTAAGTAATATATGATTGAATGGGTGTACAATTTTTCATGTTACATTGACAAAAAATTTAATGATAAATGTTTTTTTAGGGGTTGAATGACAAATATTAGTAGTTAGTTGTTAACTTGATATTTAGTCATTCATCCGAGTTTAAACCTATGAATTCCAACTCCTTTAACCCTTAGCTCAAACTAGTTAAGTCGCCCCGACAATCTAAAATTGTATATATTAATAGTTATGATTTGTTGATAGATTAGACGGTTTACACTACAAATTTATATCACAATTATTATTCGTAATCCAAAATTTTGGATTGAATCAAAAGAAGTAAAAAAAAACTAAATATTTGACTTACTTGTAGTCATTTGTGTGTAAAAGCCTTCCTTCCAAGGCAATAGCGGCATCAACCTCCCTATTTTGGTATAAAAATTTGGGATCATTTGGTAAAGTATGTTTCCTCTTTTTCACGGCTGCCACAATCACTTGTGCCAAACGAACCATAGGGCTCCCTTTAGGTTTTTCAGTTTTATAGAATGGTGAACCAAACACAAAGGCAACAATGGACAATAGCATGACAATTGTTGGAATGCCAAATCCCCAACCCCAACCAGTATTGTCTTGAATGTAAACTACAATGGTCAAAGCACTTAGAGAAGCTATACCCATGAAGAAAAAATACCAATTGAAAATGCTCCACTTTCTTGATGCTACACCTTTTTTTGACATGTCAAATTGTTCTCCTAAAAAGGGTACAACACAAGGTCTAATACCACCTGATCCAAGAGATATTAGAACAAGAGAGATGAAAAATATTGATAATTGTGAGGAGTTGGCTTTTTGACAATTCACTTGTGTAGGGCATGGTGGAGGACGCATGTGTGGGAGTATAGTTGATAATGTTATGCTTATCATCCCCTATATTGAGCAAAGTAGGTCAAAATATTTAGCATGATATATGAAATATGCTAAGTATTAAAATCATAATCTAATTTGGATTAAGGAGAAAAGAGAGAAATGAACCAGTTCATAAATGATGGAAGCAATGGTAATGGTCCAGAAGTGACCAGCAAAGGACTCTGAAATGAGAGCACCAATGAGAGGTGTGAAGCTAGCTGTTCCACCAAAGATTGTGAGTGTGTTGGCAGCTGATACCAATGGCATATTCAACTCTTGAGTTAGGTAACTTATCAAGTTACCATTAAAACCAGTCACCGCAAATCTATCACATACCTCATTAGCTGCATATATCAATGCACTCCCAATTAGTTAGACTCCCATAATAGTATTATATAATATGAAAATGAATAGTTTTTTTAAACCCATTTTCTAAGATTGAAGAGTATCGAACTTAGGTCATTAAGGTTTAAGAGTTGATTAACCAAGTGATTTTCCAATAAATTGTTATTCGATCTAATCTAATCAACATCATTGGTTTGGATAAAAAGCCAACATATTTATGTCCAACTCTATCCAACCCAACCCGATGATGAGAATGTTGGTTTAGGTTGCGTCGAAGAGTTGTTAGACAATTAAAATAAATAAAAAATATTATATAATTAAATTAAAGGACAGCTAATCATAAAATTGTATATGAAATCTGAAATAGTAGACGTACAAGTCAAAGGTCACACAACTAATCATAAGGTTAATGAGTCATTTTGTAAATTACTTAAGTCACAACTTGTGACTTATAACAAAGTAATGGCGAATTAATATTAGCTTTTTCTATGAATATTGGCTAAACTATTACCAGCACATGATTCATGGTCTTCTATACTAAAATACAATTCACTTGGCTTACGCTATAAGATATTATTTTAGAGGAATTACGCAACATTGATGTGTCATTTTGTTAATTAAGTCACAACTTGACTTACAAAGAAATGGCTAAAGTATTACTCCTACTTGGACATGGTTCATAGTGTTTTTTTTTTTTTTTAAACTACGATGTCTTTTATGTGCATTTTGTAGAGATTGATTTTTCTTTTAAATTATTGAGATTTATTTAAAAAGTTGATCTCGCGTAAGATATGTTTTTTCATCCACACCGATCAAATATTAATTTTTTTAAGGACCAAATATTAACTTATAAACCAAATATATTTAATATATACTCAAATATTTACTACTTCTGTCACATTATATTGGTATTATTCATAGTCTTCTATATAAAATACTATTTCCACCGTGTCCCACAATATAAGTCATTCTGGTAAAAAAAAAAAAAGTGTCATTTTTATGTTCTTTTACACTATAAATCGAATATTAATTTTGTTTTCTCATTTTATCCCTAATTATTTATTACTTACTTTTTTCCGAATTCTTGTATTAAATTTTGTTAACATTGGCTTTAAAGCACTTGTTATTTTTTGTCATTGCAGTATTATTTTTATATTATTAATAATTAATAAATGTTTTGTAAAAAAGTCATGATTTTTTCCACAGTAACTTTTAATAAGATTATTAGTACTCTAGAAAAGGGAACTCATGATAGAAATTAGTGCACTCAATAATTTGACTTGAAAATAATTCTAAGGCTTAAAATCAAATTATATTCGCAAAAATAAACTTTCACAAAGCTATAAAGTCAACCCATTGTGAATTACCGTAACATAACATCTTCTCTCTTCTCTCAAAAAAAAAAAAAAAACATCTCTCTCCAACAATTTTTTCATCGAACTGAGGAATAAGTCCATGACAAAGGGGAAGGATATGGTTAAGAAGATTCAAAACGAAATCATAAATCTAAGAAAATGAAAAGGCAAGCAAATAAGTTGCAGAAACTACATAATAATGAGAATGAGAATGAAAATGAAAGTGAATAGAAAGTGAGAGCACTGACCAAGGATGAAAGGCAATGTCCGGATGCCTCCTCGTCGACGCGGTGGTTTGCTCTTGTTGTTGAGCAGTTCTTCTTTCACCATCACCGCTTCTTCACTGCCCATGGCCATACACTTTCCTATCTCCATATGCAGATCTTACATGTGCTGCATATACTTCTATTATGTCTCTAGCTTAGTATCCATTTGCATTTTTGAACTTAACTATATATAGATACTATAACATAATGATTATAATAATAATAGTTGCAATAAAAAAATCAGTACAGAGTGGCTTCAATTCACACTAATTGGCTTTAGTGAGGTAAACGTTTAAATATCGTTTTAGTCTTTATAATATATTATTTTATTTTCATCCTTAAAAAATGTATCATTTTTTTGCAATTTGTCTTTTATGTTTTGTTTTAGTCTTGTAACTTTTGTTCATATTGGTTTTCGTAATTTTAATTTTAATCCTTATTTTGAAAGACTAAAATCAAACCAATTTCCTTTTTACAAGTACTAAACAAAGAGTGGAATTTTCTTATAATCGGTTATAAGGGATATTCAACCCACGAACAAAAGATTTTCCATAAAGCAAACCGATATATAGAAGCTTTCATCTAGCTTACAAGTATTAAAGCAAATAAATTTTTAAAGGGTGTTGCCAACAAGTATTTTTAAAATTTCAATAGGGGACACTAGAGCAACAGGGGACACTAGGGGAAGATGCTAAAGTATCCTCAATCATAATCTAAGAAGTAACTGATGCAAACAGATAACATCGTACAAGTAGCTGTTCTGTTAAACATCTTTTTATTTTATTTCAGAGAAGCAACTAGCCATTAAGAAAATCAAAATCCATATATACCATAATGAAAGCTGGCATCGAATTATGTCAGTCCCACACAAGTCAAGCAAAACTAGTATTTTGCATAATTATTAATGCACCAGTTGTTTCCATTAATTATTATGACCATATAGTTTAATTTGAAGCATATACAGAGGAGGAGGTGTAATTAACAATATGAGTTATTTTACAATAGACACCAGTTCATGACGATTGTACACGTGATTGAAGATCACACCTCATTTGTGATTGAAGATCACACCTCAACAACATTGCAGCTGCAATTTGAAACCATACTAACTAGTACCAAGAACATCCTTATTGTGATAGCTAATGAAAGTAGATCAAGATTTAGACTTATAATCATAAGTTTATTCATATATTTTCTAATAGTAGTTCTTTATATTTAAGAAAATGAATAATAAACTACGACATGTACTTACATTTTCATCTAAGTACAATACTATTACCAACAAGATCATAACTCATTCATCCTTTGCAAATTCTCTTTTCTCATCCTCCTTACCTTCTTTTAAACTAACCAATGAGACTTCTTCTTTGATCTGTTCCAAATCCCCTTGATTGTTTTCATTAATTTCTTCCAAGGGCTTGTAATTGTAAATCCATGCACATATTACATAATAAATGAAATTTATGACTTGAATCCCACCAACAAGAAAATAATAGTACTCCAATCTACCCCTATTCAGGTTCCTATCAGGTAACCAATTCCTCTCCTTACCAGTATACTTATGCACAAGTGTTACCAATAATGTACCAATAAAGTGTCCAATAGCAATAGCTATGCAGTACAAAGCAGTAGCACTGCTTCTCATACTTTCAGGTGATTGATCATAGAGAAATTCTAAATGTCCAACATTCATGAAAACTTCAGCCACTCCATGCAAAAAATACTGAGGTACCAACCAAAACACACTTATAGGGATAATTGCTTTTGGACTATCCAATAAGTGGTATTTGGAAGCTACTTTTTTTCTTTTAATTTCCGCTAGTGCTGAAACTATAGTGGCTATAATGTTAATCACAAAGCCTATTCCCATTCTTTGCAAACATGTGATTCCAGCAGGATTCTTTGTGAATCTACGGATGAATGGAACGAATAAGCGTTCGTATAGAATAACACCTGTCATCATGGTTAGCACACTGAAAATTGCCATACTGGCCGGTGAAATCTCGAATGAGTGAGAGAGGTGACGATCCATTGTGCGAGCTTGTACAATCACAAAACTATGTTGAGATGATGATGCAGTTATGAGTAAAATTCCTGATGCCCAAATTGGAAGCATTCTAACCAGGCATTTTAACTCTTCAACTCTATGGACAGTGGCTAGGTTCCATAAGTTTGGTAGTTTATTCGAATTTTTGGCTTCTTCGTCTGTTACAATTGCAGCCTTGTCTAGCCATCTACAAATATAAATTAACTTGAGAATAATCAATTTACTGGTATTAAGTTTGCATATGCAAATGCAAATTCCTCTTCCACCATTGATTTTTATCAAGAATATACTTGCAAATATGTGTCAATAGAACCTAATGGTCTCATAACATGTGTCTCATTTCTGATGTGCATACTTTTTAAGAAAATGATTTCTTATACCATCTTACGAAACAAAATAATGCGTTAAAGCTAAAATATCCTAGTGCTTAAGTTTAAATCTTCTCTTGTTTGAGTAAGAAATGCACAATTTTGCTGGAAAGTTCGAATGAGAGCAATAACGACCTAATGCTCTAAGATCACAAAAGAGGGAAACGCCACATTTTCATTCAAAACATAAATGCATTAGGATTAGGTATATGACTCAAATCTCTTATATATTCAATATTTAGTCCGTTCATGATCAATGTGAGACAAATCATTCACACTTGAATTGAACGAGTTTTTCTCAAACAAAAATCTACCATGAGTCCATGACTTAATCTTGCATACATATTTTTTTTTTTAAAAAAAATTGCGAGTTAGACTTACTTGAATTGATCTGTGTGGGAAAGTCTTCCTTCCAAAGATATAGAAGAATCAAGCTCCAAATTTTGGTATAAAAGCTTAGGATCATTTGGCAAAGCATCATTCCTCTTTCTAAATGCTGCCACAATCACTTGTGCCAATCTTAGGAATGGGCTTCCACTTGGTTTCAAAGTCTTGTAGAGTCTTGAGCCCAACAGAAAAGCAATGATAGCAATGAACATAGCAATGGTTGGAATACCAAGACCCCAACCCCATCCCATATGATCTTGAATGTAAACCACAATGGTCAAAGCACTTAATGAAGCAAATCCCATGCAAAAAAAGTACCAATTGAAGAGGTTCCATTTTCTAGACTCAACACCTTTTTTGGTCATGTCAAATTGATCTCCTGAAAAGGGCACTACACATGATCTAATGCCACCTGATCCAAGAGATGTGAGAAAGAGTGCTAGATAGAGTATCCATAGTTGTGAGGATTTTGCTTCTTGACAGTTCACTTGTGTTGGGCAGGGTGGAGGACGAAAATGAGGCACTATAGCTGATGTTGTTATAGTAATTAGTCCCTGTAATAATCAGAAAAGTACTTTTAGTGGGATTTGGTGTAGAACAGAAATGAAAAGGTTCATCTTTTTACTTCTGCTTGATTATTATAAAATATCAATTTTAGACTCATTTGCCACGTGGATATTATGTCCAATAAAATGTATAAGTGAGTGCTAATACTTTCGTTAGTCCGGTCAACAAAAAATCAACATTATGTACTTGAAGTTTTTGTTTTATAGAAAGGTTTCAATTTTATAATGACTAATAATATATTTAACCAAAAAATTAAATATGTCTAATTTTATTTTATATACTTTTTTTTTCATCTCTAGTTTTCTTTGTTCATTCAATTTTTTCTTCCATTGTCATTTGGATTGAAATGGTTTCAAATCAAAATGATCAATTATAGTGTCTGAAACAAAAAAATTAGTTTAATCTTAAGACAATTTATTATATTAAATTATTGATGTGTAGTTACTGGTCACCTAACACCTTAGACTTTGAGGACAATTTAATGCAAGCACACAAATATACAATAGTTTAACTCACTCCATCTAAAATGAAATATATGCAAAGATCTAAAAAGTCAAATGTATTCGGTCTAAGATTTAGATCAAACACTACATTTGACTTTTTGAATTCTTTTCTTAAATTTCATTCTAGAAGAAGTAACTGTTATATTTTTTTTTTACAACATCAATTATTTAGAAAAAGGAAGTATATTTAGCATATCCAAAGTTTTTATTTTGAACAGTAGGTAACTAGGAAAGTGATGACATGGAGTTTGATAAGTGGAGAGTGTAAAAAATGAACCAGTTCATAGATGAGAGTTGCAAAAACAATGGTCCAAAATCTTCCTGCAAAAGAATCAGCAATGAAAGCACCAAGAAGAGGAGTCAAGCTAGACAATCCACTAAAATTGCTGAGAGTGTTGGAAGCTGAAACCAATGGCATATTCAATTGTTGTGTAAGGTAGGTTATCATGTTTGCATGAAAACCAGCGCTCGCAAATCTATCACACACTTCATTTGCTGCATTTCATATAATCATCCAAAATAACTTCATTAGTTTATGCAGAATACTATGCAACTAGACAGCAACATACTAACTCATGAATTTTTTTATTAAATTAAGATTAGAGTAAAAGTACATAATGATCCTTGAGAATAAAAACACACGGACATATAATTGGTCTTTGAGAAAAAAAAATATTAACTTAGTAGTCCTCAAAAATATCAAATACGTATATCAGTCAAATTAATTCCTTTTTAGGACAACTTTTAGAAATATTCAGACTCAAAAATAATTATTTTAATTGACATTTGAATGAAATCTTTGATGACTCAAAATAAAGTTAAATAATGCTAACAACACACTTGTAGACATACATTCAACACACTAATTTTTATTGGTTAAAATTTATCGTGATCCTATCATATATATAGACACACGTGATTTCTCGAGTGTTTGGAAAAACGCAAAGTCACGTTCATGACATCCGTTTTTCAAACTCTATTCTTACTAGTTTCTGAAAAAGGGCACGTTCATGACGTGCTTTTTTCAAAAATCACGTCAAAATGTGCCTAGGGATGTGTGATATTTGCCGTTCTCACAGCAAAACCAAACAAGCTATTAGTGTGTGTTAAAGAGTGTGTTTGCTAGCACTCTTCAATCTCATTGTCATATCCAATTTCAGCCAAACAAACTGATTGAACAGCTAACACAAGATCGTTGGTTGGACAAGAAGGGGGAGAAAATGAATCTGCAGAAGTTAAAAGTTACTGGTAGCAACTAAGTTTATAAGCAGAAGTATATACAATAATTAATGGAAATTAAGAGTTTAATATTGTGAGGGAGGACTGACCAAGGATGAAAGGTAATGTTCGGATGCCTCCTCGTTGCTGCCGCTTGCTTTCTTTCTCCACCATCTTGCCATTCCCTCTAATGCCTTTCTCTTCCTCCATATCTAATCTAATCTAATATGTTTTAAATCTAACAATGCCACACACCGATATTGTCTATGTATATATACACATCTTGTACTATGCTAATTGGCTATATTTTCGTATATATACACATCTTGTACTATGCTAATTGGCTATATTTTCGTATCTTGTACTGCACACCTTTGAATATATCAACTTTTTATTTTGGTCATTCTAAAAAATTTCTTTGATTTTTAGTTCCCAAAAGTTTTTCTTCTTTATTTTTTATCTCTCTTTTTAAGTAAACTCATATGTAGAATTCATATTTTTTAATAAAATTTTATAGAAAAAAATTATAATATTATAAAAATCTCTAAAAAAATAACTTTTTTTAACAAAACAAAGTAAATATGAATTTTTATATTTTTGCGGTTAAACATTCATATTTAATTCATATTTTGTTGAAAAATTCTAATCTTTTTAAGAGATTTTTTTACAATATTCTACACAATTTCGTTAAAAAATGCAAATGCTACACATGAATTAGCTTAAAAATAGGGACCAAAAGTGGTGATTGAAAATTTTATAAGGACTAAAAGTCGAAAGAAAATTTTAGAGGAACTAAAATAAAAAGTTGATATATTTATAGGGACAAAAACATATTAACCCTAAATAAAATTCACATATATATAAAAAATAAAAAAATTGGTCTTACTCTTGAATCTCAAGAGTTTGACTTTTTTAATTAATTATACAGTTGATCAGGATTTATATTATTTTTGAGACATAAACTTTATATGAATATCGTCAAAATAATTAATGAAATATTTATAAGGAATATGAAAACTTATTAAAATACATCATAAGAAATGTTCACACTAAATTTCGATGGACTAAAATTTGGAGCAAACATTATGAAACTTATGAATATACTAATAGAAATATTCAGTTTCTAGAAGAAAATGTTCATTCAACCCAATGATATTTAAATGAGATGATAATTAATCTCTTACAACTTAACTAGACGGTTTAAGTTTGAATTCGGCCTTGAGAAGGAAGCTGTGAGAGAGAGAGAGAGAGATTTTTCACTAATTACAGCCACACCCAAATCAATAGATTAAGTTTGTTAGCGAGTTACATTACTTTTTTTTTTTTTTTTGACAAAAGAGTTCAATTACTTATTATTCTTTTTATTGGACTCCTAGTCTAGTGGCTAGAATTTCTCCATTTAAAGTGAATAATTGTGGGATTTGAAGTTCGAACTCCAACCTGTATACTCCCTCCGTTTTTAAATATAAGCAAATTTAACTTTTTAGGTTCATTCAATTAATGATGTATGTGACACATAATATGGACCACATACATCATTAATTGAATGAACCTAAAAACTCAAATTTGCTTATATTTAAAAACGGAGAGAGTATATAATACAATGTCTCAACCAACTAAGTCATGCTCACAAAGACTTTTTCTTGTTATATTTTAAATATGCTATTAAATATTTGTATAGACATGATTTGGGGATGTAGCATTTTTTTTTAGCCTATATAATTTAGAATAAACCATCAATTTAGTTCTTGAATATTAAAATGAAAAACTCTCAATAATTTATTATCAATTGAATCTCTATCATTTTAGTAGTAGAGACTAAATTGACGGGTTTCATGTAGTTCAGGGGTTATTTATTATATTTACATAGTTTATGGACTAAATTGGAGAGTTACTGGTATTAAGGGACTAAATTGTTTCTTCAAAAAAGGGACTAAATTGATTATATTCTAAAAAAGGGCTAAATTGGTAGTTTATTATATAATTAATAATAAATAGTTTATAAGTTCTGATTCAACTGGTAAAAAATATCAAAATTGTTAGACCAGACACCATGATTGGAATTCGAATAACGACTTCTCCATATGTAAGTGAGTTTTTAATAGTTATTGTCATTTTGTCTAGATTCAAATAACTATTGTTATTTCATCGATCTACAAGAAAAACAAAATATATCAATAAAATCAAATGGAAAATTATAAAACGCAAATAAAATTTATCCAGATATCTTTTTCTGATTCTCATAGATTTCGTGTACTTGATGTAATCTTATTTAAGACATTATAGACATTTCTCTCATTAAACTCGGACTTTACTTCCTCAAATTATAGGAACTTAACTTTTTCCGGTAGAACTAACTCTCTTGATTAAAATTCTAGGAAACTCGTAAAAAAAACTTTTGATTGAAGTTTACCTAAGTTAATAATGCCAAATATGATGACGCCCTCCGTTACGCCATGTGAGAATTTTTTTTGTAATCAATACTAAGTTGTTTAGCCATGGCTCTCATGGAGACGAATCCAACAAAAAAACTTCACATAAAAGGACAGATTTTTCTACTATTCACAGCACAATCTCGTAGGTCCTTCGGCATAGTGATGTCCGTGACACTTAGCTGATTAATTTATAGTTTATTTTATTCATGCCATATTTTATATCTTTAGATTTCCAGTAGATAAGGATTCCAGTTAATTATTGGACGATCGGGTCGATTTTCAATGATAAATTTAGGAACGAAAATCTCGATTTTTTCGAAAATTATAAATACTTTATGACATATTATTTTCACGATGTCAGTGTTCATAAAACTTAACATGCCACAGCCATATGAGTACAAATGAAAAGAATGTGAATTCTAACAGCTATCAGCAAAGTTGGTTTGACTAAAGCAAATTTTTTTCTATTACAGAATACCATATAGCAATGTTTTTTTTAAATCAAACTAGTCCATGGAAATTGATGTCATAGAAAATTGAATCGGAGACTTTAAAAGAAACCTACTTTAAGAGGACCTCACTCAAAGGTCTTCAACCATCACCACCAAATTAACTCAAATGAATATCATAAAGTAACTTAGGCCTCGTTTGATTTGAGCTTATTTTGAGCTTATGAAAAATAGCTTATGTAAATAAATAAGCTTTTATTTTAATTTATAAACTCTCACTAACGAAAATTGTATCTTCATAAACGGGTTTTTCATAAACTACCTTAAAAACTTATAAATAGTACATAAAAACTTATTTATTTGTATAAGCTGTTTTATATAAGCTCTAAAATAAGCTAATTCAAACGGGCCCTTAATAGACAATTATATTTTCAAAGACATCCGATCTCTTTTCAATTAACCATCTAAAGCACCAAAATGCACGAGATGCTCATAAAGAAATTTGTGACACACTATTTCAAATCCTAACCAATTTGCCAACAAAGACCATAACCCGTCAAAAAAATCGCATCTGACAATTAAGTGATCTCTATGTACATTCATATCACACCCTCTTGCTCAAGTTTGATTGATGATATTAATAACCCCTCCTCATGTGCAAGTTGTCTTTAGTAGGAATGCGGTTGAGGAGCAGATGACAAACAAAACGAGAAACTTTCATACGATGAAGGAAATGGATCAATTTGGTGGCAGAATGTAGGACCAGAGAGGGTGTTGGAATGGGAGTTGGAAGTTGGTTGGTTGGTTGATAGTATCAGGCGTGTGGTGGGAGATTGGTCTTCTACCTTGTTTTGGGAGCACCCTTGGATGGAGGGAACTATGTTTTATGACAGGTACATGAAGTTATATGAGTTGGTAAAGAACAAAATGACGACAATGGATAATCTGCATTCTTTCAGTTGAGGAGTGAATGATGAGGCACAGAAGTGGCCTATTTGTTTGGGAGGAAGACCAAGTGGGAGAACTTAGTGGGCTGGTAAGATCTTTGTTTTGCAGGATGTTGAGGATGATAGGTGGATTTGACAGTTAATTTCTTCCAAACATTATTTGGTGAGCAGGGCTTATCACTTCTTGATATATGCGGATTGTAATACTACTTTGGACATCAGTTACATTGTTTTGTTAAAGTTAGTTCCGTTGAAAGTTTCTATTTTTGTTATTGTCGTATGCTTCTCAACCGCATCCCTACTAAAGACAACTTAAACATGAGGAGGGATTACTAATAACAACGACCAAACTTGTGCAAGAGGGTGTGATATGAATGAAGATAGGGATCACTTATTTGTCATATGCGATTTTTTTGGACAGGTTATGCTCTTTGGTAGCAAATTGGTTAGGATTTGAAATAGTTTCTCACGGTTTTCTTTATGAGAATCTCATGCATTTTAGTGATTTATGTGGTTATTCGAAAAAAGATCGATGGTCTTTGAATATTACTTGGTTTTCGACTGTATGTATAATTTGGAATGAGTGCAATGATTGTATTTTTAAGCTTGAGGAAGAAAATTTAATTCGCAAACTTTATGTGTGAAGATTAAACTTCCGTCTTTTTGGTGATTGAAATCGAAATACGTTACATTAGTTCGATTACCATCATTGGAGGCTTAATCCTCGACAGTTTTTGTCACTTATCCATTTGTTGATCCATTGAGTCATGGTCACAAAGTTGTTGTGCACGTGGATGTTAAAATCAACAAATAAAATTACACTTTTGGTTTAGAGTTATGTCTCAGTCAGGGGCGGTTTCACCGCTCGGCGACCCCGAGCGATCGCCTGGGCTCGATCGATAATTTTTGCACATTAAACTCAACCCAAAAGCCCATTAACACACTTACAAAAAGAAAATTTTGGGCAAAATCTGAAAAATCTCACACGCAAATAGGCTCGGAAATGACATATACCTCCTAATTTTATTTAGCACACTATTGACGGGTTCATCTCTTATTTTAACGGGTTAATTTCTCAAATTGACCCAGTAATATACATTATGTCTGAAAAATGACCCTGTAAAATACAAAACATATATTCTAACATTGTAATTTGAGTTTCTTCTTATTTTTGACCACCCTATAATATACACGTAGTCTAAAAATGTGACCTACAAGTTGAATTTATTCACTATTTTTTTCATACATGTTTAGCACGTTAAAATATAGCTTTACACTAAAAATTAAATTTCTTCGACTAGGGATAAATTAATTATGAATTTTTATTCCCTCATAATTATGAATTTCTTAAACAAATTATAATTAATTTGTATCTCGTTTAAAAACTACAAAATTTCATTGTGAAAGTTCTTATTATGTTCTAGTCATGCCTACAAAATTAGGGAACTAAATTTGACTTGTGAGTATGTGCTTACGCGGAACAAAATTTCAATTTTGCACGTTTTGGTTGAAAAATCAAAATAAATTTAAACGACTTTGAAATGCTATGAAACTTTACAGGTCTTTTTTATGTATTTTTATAGATGTCTCTGCAAATAATGAGCTCAAAATTCAATTTATAGGTTGATATTTCCGTTGTTTTGTTTTTTAAGTTTTTGACACTTTAAAAATTCATAATTAATTTGTCGTTTGTCGAAAATTTATAATTTTTTTATTTTGTGTAAAGCCATATTTTAACTTTCTTAACTCGCCTCTAAGAAATCATGAAAAAATTCAATCTTTTGATTGCTTTTTTGGACTTCGCGTATATTATAGAGTTATAAATAATAAAAATCTCGAATTACATGTTCAGAATACATGTTATTTAATTACAGGGTCAATTTTTCAGACTTCACGTATATTACATGGTCAATTTCAATTAATAACTCTATTTTAAATTGTACTTTTGTTGACAAAATGAGGAACGTCTTTTATTTCGATTTATGACTGTTTATATATTATGTCACATGTTAATTTGCGATGAATTTTTTGCCCGGGCTCCATAAATTTTCTGGTACCGCCACTGGTCTCGGTGGTTCTCAAATGATTGAAAATGATTCTTTAATTGGGCATAAGTGTGATCTTGGTATTTATTTATTTTTTTTAGAAATGCTAACAACACACCTTCTAACACACATTTTTCAACACACTTTCTTTGATTGATTAAAATTCACATGGACCCACAAAAAGTATATAGGATCCACATGATTTGGTGGGACCCATGTGAATTTTAACCAATCAAAGAGAGTGTGTTGAAAAGTGTGTGTTAGAAGGTGTGTTGTTAGCATTCCTTTTTCTTTTTTTTTACTGAAACGACTACTAGAATTAATATCGATATTATCCCATGATTAAACAAGTTTCTTAATTGATTTTTTTCAAACAAAAAAAATAGTTTATGTATTGATGATTTATCTTGATATCAACCTAATTTTTTTTTTATATTGTCTCGTCATAATTGAACCAAAACCTCATTGAATTCGATCAAATTTATAGTCAAATATGGGTCTAAAAATTGGCTCAGATTAGTGTTAAAGTCGACTTCAAGTCACATAGAACATGTCCTAACGCGTCATACTAAAAAGTCACATATAAACATTTGCGAGCCAAATGTAGTTGAATCCAGTTAGTTGTTGGGTTTTTATAAAACCCTAACTTGGGAGTAAAGACTCACCTCACTAACATATACTTCTCTTGCTCCAAAATTCTCTCTCAACAATGCCTTCTTTGCGTTCAAATCATAGTAGCAGCAATAAGAAGCAATCAAAAACAAAATCAAAGTTATCATCATCGTCAATTCAGGACGATGCCGCCGCCACTCCACCATGCACCACGCCCGCCGAACCACAACATTTAGCCTCTCTCTGCCAAGAAGCTTCTCGAATCTTCCCATCCTTCATTTCACAATCCGCTTTCGTCGCCGAAATCACCAATATCGAGTCCACTGACTCTCTTTCCAAAGGCGCCGCCAAAATTTGGCTTTCTGAGTCTTCTATGGTTGCTTCTTCTCTCGCTCCGGGTTCACTCGTCTCTGTAATCAATTTTCCTTTTTTCCCTCAATTTCTTTTGTTTTTTTTGTCTCATTTGATTAGGGGTTTTGTTTGGATTTACTTATTTTAACTTATCTACTAGTACAACAGCTTATTTCCTTAAGTTCTCACATATAGCTTATAAAAACAACCTATAGCTTATACAAAAATAATTTAACTTTATTTCATCTTTTGCTATAGAAATAGCTTGTTGGTACATAAGCGCTTATGTATAAGCTGAAAATTGAGCTGTTTATCCAAACATGTCCTTATGCTACTATGGTGGTTTATGATTATTACTGTTTCATATATTTTGATTGCTTTTGTAGGTTTCTATTCCTTCTTCAAGTGAACAGATTGCGGAATTGCATGATTTTCCTCTCACTTCATTGACTGCTGAGTGTGACTGGTAAGGCATTGGGTGATGGTGCTGCAGGAAACTACTTTGCTATTGCAACGGTTTTTCCTGCCAAGAAGGTTAGTCTTTCCTCTCCTACTGTTTTATTACAAACTTTTTGTTTTGTTATTTTATTCATTTTGTTTAATGGATATGTACTTTGACGGTGTAAAAAAGTTTTACGTTGTGTAAATGTTTTAGGAAGTAATATATTGAAGTGACACAATAGTGTAACCCTAGTAGTGAGGATATATGTCGGAACAGACCTACTACATAGTATAACCAATAGACAGGAAATGGAAACATAGGTATAAAATGATTTTTTGATTATGTAGATACCTTAGTTGGGATTGGGACTTTGGAACCTTTTTTTTCTTTCATTAATCACATTTTGTTCTTTAACTAAAACAGGAAGCAGCATGATATGTTGCTCAAATTGTAGACTAAACTTGCTGAAGAACAAATAAACAAAAGAAAACTACCTCATACACCCTCAACAAAGGATACTTTCTCAAACTCCCTTACCTTCTAGTTCTAATTTGGTCTCACTTTAGAAAACTACAATGAAAGCTTGTAATTGACATAAGACTAAGATTAACAAACAGCTCATCGAAGCTGATGCTATTTTGCTCATTTGAAATATGACTGATTGATACTTGATAGTGATTTTTTTTATAATTATGTATAAAATTTTATCTATCTTTATCAAAATCCTATATTTTATGACATTTATTTAGGTATTGAAGAATGGTGCACGTCTGTCTTCAATTCTTTCTTTTGCCATGGGTTGTCCTCCTTTCGGCACATGTGTGTTTGTTCACCCATTACAGAAACAATCCTTAGTATATAAATGCAAAGAATTATATCTTCAACTGGCTCCTTGCAAGAGTGTACAAACATTGAAAGTTAATAATTTCCCCTCGTTGGACTTGTCTAATTCAAAATCGTGTGCCCAATCAGAGAATGATATTGTTGCATCTCCTAAAACACCTTCTTATGCATCCAAGTTTTCTAATGACAGTTTGTATTCTTCCCCCGTAATAGAAAATTTAGCATCAAGTGTGACCAATTACAATGGTCAATCGGAGGCTTCATTTGATGTTAGCAAGACATTAGCAAATGGAAATTCCAAAAAATTACTAGAAACATGTGCAACTTCATCATTATACTCTCGTTGTTTATTGCTAAGGAATTTTGTTACTCTCCTAATGTTGTTTGAGTTTTTCATTTTCCAAGTGATGGACATTAAAAAGGTGTCAGCTACCATACCCTGTCCATTAAATGGGAGCAATAATTCAAATCTTGAGAATTCTGATACACGGTGGAGAAGGAGAATGTGGCTTTCGCTGTCAATTGGGAAACAAAGGTATTTTTATATTTGCCATCAAATGCCGCATTTGAAGAGTCAACTCAAAGGAATTTATCGTGTCTGAAACTTGATAGCAGACATGATAATATTTCTAAATTAGGTGGTCTATCTAAAGAAGAAATGTTTTTAAAGGACTTAATTTTTTATTCAAAGAACGATATTTTATCAAGGTATGTCTTGTCTATTTTATATTTTCATTTGTATGTCATATAAAGTTGAAGACTTACATTTATTAACTACCTTGCCATATATTTTGAGTCGTTTAATGCACCATTTTATATTTTGGGAATTCAAGCAGTGTTGACTGACTATGGTTCTTGCAGCAAACTCCGTCTAGTGTTTGAGATGAAAGCTTGACATATTCTTTATCTGGATTTTGTGTTTTATATGTCTCCTTAACATGCATCCTTCGTAATTTCATAAGGATGTGGTTTATACTAGTGTACTGTTGGATGATAGGTTGCACTAGCGTCCTTACGACTTTGAATCAAATTAGTGTCCAAATCATTGCTGATCATATTACATATTTGAAAGTCTTCGTAATTCCTTTCTTCCTTTATCTAAACCCCATAACTTCAACGTGGAAATAAAATATTTTATTCAGAACAAGGAAACTTAATAAAATATAACTTCTGTGATTTGACTAAACTGGTAATATGTTTTAGTCGATACCATTCCAATATAAGGCAGCCTTTTTGCCTTGGTGATATTACCAAACTTACAATTCACTAATACTTGGCCATAAATTAAGCTTCTTTATGTACTATTGGGTTTTTGATGTTATAAGCTTGTTTTTTACGTAATCATACTTACGGTGTGTAAATACATACTCTCTTAGGGCCCTCAAAATAAAACTATTCCCTTGCAAAATATTTAATCCTTCTGTCAACATGGTATTGGAGCCTTTTCAAAATACTGTGTTTTATAAAATGCCCATTATTCTTTGCGGCATTTAAAATTATTATAATTATTTTTCATTTTTAATCTGTTTTAAGTACGATGATGATTCATAGAATTCATTTACCAAACACCACTAACTTAGAATTCCATATGCAATGCAGGTGTGCCATCAAAAGCGCAACGAGAAGATATTCTGAGCACTATTCTCTGTGAAATAGATCACTCTCTTTCTGAGACACAAATTGAAGAGCTTGCCTCAATAACTCATGGATTTGTAGGTGCTGATTTAGTTGGCCTATGTGAATGGGCAAATTTTCTTTGTCCACTATTGTAACTTCGTCTGTTTCAGATATGTTGGTGGCCTCCAGTCTTTAATTGCCTTCCTTCCTAACGGTAGAACCTTCTGAAATTATAGAAAAGACACCTGATAGCAGTGAAGAACATGTTTTGAAAGTGAGTTATGAGGATTTTCAAAAGGCTAGGCTCGAAATAGGATCTAGTGCCATGAGAGAGGTATGGTCGATGCCATAATCATTATTTGGGGCTAATTTTTTTTATTTTTTAAAAATAAAAATATCTCTCATCGGGGATATGCCTATTTGATTTGGGTTCATTTTTCTTCGATTTTTAGGTAATGAAAACACAAGCTTCCAAAATGTATAACCCTGTCTATTTGAAATTACTTGTACAGTGATGCCAATTCTAATTAATGCCTACATTACGGAAGTCCATGTGGAATTTTTTGTTGACATGGCGACACATTAAAAACTATTTTACTTATGGTTAAATATGTTTTAGTTCATGCAAAATTCACACTTTTTGAATTTAATCCCTGCAAAAAATTTATTTGATTACAGAGAGGGGAGGGACCATGTCAGCAAAAAAAAATCCACATGGACTATCGTTGACCAAATGAGGGTTGACCTAATAGTAGGGGGGCAAAAAGTGTGGATGGAAAATTGTAAGAGACAATTTTTTTTTTTGTAGAGACTAAACCCAAAAACAAAAACTTTTTAGGGATCAAAACATATTTAAACCCAAAGGGAAAACATAGTCAACTTTTGGATGTTAAACAAGGACTTTTTAAATCAATTTATTTACTTTTTATTAAAATGAAAGGTGCAATAATACTGGTGGTATTTTTCTTTTTTGTTTATCTAGGTGACCCTTGAGGTTCCAAAGGTTAAATGGGAAGATATTGGAGGCCAAAAGAAAGTCAAGAACCAGTTGTTGGAAGCACTAGTATGGCCTCAAAAGTACCAGGATGCTTTTGCCACTATTGGGACTGATCCTCCAACAGGTATTTTGATGTATGGGCCTCCAGGTTGTAGCAAAACCCTATTGGCTCGTGCTGTTGCTTCTGAAGCTGGACTGAACTTTCTAGCAGTCAAGGGTCCTGAAGTCTTTAGCAAATGGCTTGGAGAATCTGAGAAGAATGTCAAATCATTGTTTGATAAATAAAGGGCCAATGCCCCATCAGTTATATTTTTCGATGAAATTGATAGTCTTGCTGTAACTCGTGGGAAAGATGGTGATGGTGTTTCAGTGTCTGATAGGGTCACGAATCAACTTCTTATTCAATTGGATGGTTAGTGATGAACCTTGAGTTAGTTGAAATGCGAGGGGTTGCTTATTTAGCTGTTAACCCTAAAATGGCATTAATCACAATTTTTCTTTTAACAAAAAAATTATGTCCTACAGGTGTGCGTAAAAGAGTTGATGTTGCTGTCATAGCTGCTACAAATAGGATAGAAAATATTGATCCTGCCCTTTTAAGACCAGGTATTGTCCTTTCTTTTTAGTCTGTCTCTCATACTTGCATGCACACCCAAATACACTAAGGAGGATGAGTTGGTATGAGTTTAATCAGATTGAATATATTATTTTTACAGGACGCTTTGACCGGTTGCTATATGTCGGACCTCCAAATGAGATGGACAGAGAAGAGATTTTTAGAATTCATTTGTGCAAAATTCCATGTGATTCTGATGTTAGCGTGAAAGAATTGGCTCAACTGACAAATGGTTATACTGGGGCTGATATATCACATATATGTCAACAAGCAGCTTTTACAGCATTGGAGGTTAGTCATTCAACGTGATTTCTGATGTTTGTGTTGACAAAAATATGGATTAACATGTAAATCCTTTGTGACATTATTAGGAAAGCTTTGATGCTTCCGTTGTAACAATGAAGCACTTTAAGACGGCAATTGAACATGTCCAGCCCACAGAAACTCAGTCCTATCAAAAGTTGTCAGCAAAATTTCAAAGGGCTGTGTTCTCCGATCATGGCCTTCCCAGAGCAAATGCTACCAGGCCTGCGGCACAAGGCCTCAAATTTTTTGGGGTCCTAATAATTTTTATTTTTATTTTTTGCTCTTTATATAAGGCCCAAAAATATTGATTATATATTATCAATGTGGAAAAAATAACAAATATGCTGCAATAACCCAGTGGCAGAAACAGAGGGATTGCACTCGTGCGGTCATTTGTTCAATTCCTTGCATTTTCCTTTTCCTGCTTAAATTTTTTTCCAGCATGGGCACGAGACTGGATTTGAGGCTCAATCTGTCCTGAATTTGAGGCTCAACTCTACTTAATACTGTCTAATTCAGCTCAATCTGCCATGCCTTAGTGTTCAAGATAATCATGTCATATACCAGTTCTCTCTTTTTTTTTTAAATTTGTTACTCTTATAACGTGGGTCACGATTGGTGATTCCATTACTCTTAATAATTGAATTATTGTAATTTATCTATATGGGAATTTCTTTTGTCAAAAAAAAAAATCCATATGGGAATTTCATATTGGCATGTGCTATGTGAGCTATATTATTAAACATTTCCCCCATATGTTAAGCTCTTGTAACCTCATACTTCAATTGTTTCGAAATGTCTCTAATTTTTCAATTTGTTTGACCTATATTTCTTGCTAGCAAAATAGTCTCTGGATCCAAAAGTGAATAATTGAAATTTATCTAGGGTTCAATATTTTTTTTTTCTCTCTATAAATAATTAAATATATCAACTTTTAGTTTTATCCCTCTAAAATTTTCCTTTGACTTTTAGTCTTCCAAAAATTCTCCATCACCGCTTTTGGTTCTCTTACGTTTAATTCAACTCATATATGGCCTTTATATTTTTGAATGAAATTGTGCATCTATATGTATAATATTATAATTCATTCTTCCAATACTACTTGGAGTTGGATTTGGCGGCTACCAATTACTGAGAATCTGCGGCATTTTTTGTTGGTTAGTGATGCATGGTAGTCATCCTACCAATTCCTTTAGAGGCTCATGACACCTCACCTCCAATCCTAGAGCAATGTTTGTCCCACCTATCCTAACAATTTTTACATGCCTAATATTTAGTTTAAACACCATGCTACATTAATGGAGGCATGTACTAACTTGTTTTGAAATTTGGAGAAATAAAAATGAAGAGATTTTCCAAAATGTGAACAACGATACTTGGGATTCTGTCAACATAATCTCTTATCATGCCTCTATGGTTTACGCTCTTGGTACTGCTAGTAAGTATCATGTGACCCGTCAAATTCATTGAAACCCCCTAAAGGCTATATTAAGATTAGTGTAGACGGTTATTCTTTTGAAAATCCCAGTAATGTAGGTTTTGGAGGTCTTCTGAGAAACGATAGAGGAAGTTGGATTCAAGGATTTTCTAATTTAGTAGCTGGACTTTCAGATATTTGGAGAGGACTTCAACTGACATGGGACCTTGGGTATCGATCTATCATCATGAAATCTGACTATCGGACAACTTTAGGTCTTATTGCGGATACTAATCATAATAACTTTCATCCTCATGCAAAATTGTTTTCTCCCATTAGGAAGCTCTCTTCTCTTCCTTAGGTTGTCTCCTTTAATCATACTTTGAGAGAGGCAATGAATATGATGACTGGTTGGTCAAGTTTGGTGTTAACAATGTTGATTCCTTGAAGATGTGGATGTCCCTTCCTCCTCAGTTAAATATCACTATGCTTGTGGATACCTCGGAGATATTTAGACAGCAAATTGCTTAGTTTTTTTATTTTATTTTAAGCTCTTGTACCTCATACTTCAATTGTTTTGAAATATCTCTAATTTTACAATTTGTTTGACCCATGTCTCTTGCTAGCAAAATAGTCTCTGTGTCCAGAAGTGAATAATTGTAATTTATCTAGGGTTCAATACTCTGTCAAAAAAAAAAATCTAGGGTTCAATATGTTTTTCTTATCTTTATAAATAATTAAATAATATCAACTTTTAATTTTAATCCCTCTAAAAAATTTCTTCGACTTTTAGTCTCTAAAAAATTCTCCATCACCACTTTTGATTTTTACGTTTAAGACAACTCATATGCGGCCTTTATATTTTTTAATAAAATTATGTATAAAATATTATAACTTTCATTCTTCAATACTCCATATAATTTTTCTCCCAACTTTCATTCTTTCTTACTCCAAATACTAATTTATAGTGATTTAAAAATCTTGATATCATTGTGCTTCTATTTGGAACGTCAAACCAAAGCTATAGGGAGATATTTATGTTAGTTTTCTTTTAGTCACACAAGTTGTTTTCTTTTGGGTTTTCGAGCATTACCGGTCGATCCGAGACGGTTTATATACAAACTTGAGCTCCACGTAACCTATTTCAAGAGACCTTCCATTTCTTCTCGGCTCCTCCCGTTCCTTGAAAGCTGCAGGAGCAGCAGTTATCAGAAAGAGGATGAAGTGATTGTTGGCAATGGCAACGCCAAAGCTATTCAAATCCTTAGAAATCTCATCATAAAGCCTCGTCTCTTCCCTAGTCGGGCAAATAGGGTGAGTGCTTGTTTTCCCTTCTTTGCTGGTTATTCTTATTCTTACTTCTCTTTTCGTTGCTTTCTGGTCCACGTGGCATTGGAAAGGTATTTTTTATCCTTCAATTCATCCAATTGTGTTAATTCACTTTGCATGCAATCATTTTTATAAGATAATAATTATGTGATGTGCTTACTCCTTCGAAACCATGCTTGAGTGTGATTGCAGACCAGTTTGGTACGAGCAATTGTTAAGGAGTGTGGAGCAAATTTGATAATTATCAGGTACTTGTTGTATCTAGTTTTGTGAATCTTCTTCCCAAGTTCTAGGACCTGAATCAATTACTTGTCTATTTGTTTTGCAGCCCGAACACTGTTCATACCGCACATGCTGGTGATTGTGAGAGAACCCTCTGTGAGGCTTTATCTCATGTAGCCTCGGCCAAGTCGTCGTTGATGACATGGATGTACTTTGTCCACCCCGAGATTCCCAGTATGTGACAATTTGTCATTGATTTTCTTGAAATATCTTTAGCACCATTCACTGAATAAAGGGTTAAAATCCTTATGTTTTCTGAATGGAAGTTCTGAATGATGTTTTCTAAGTAGTCATTAACATTAATTGGATTAATTGGGGATAGAGTCGGATATACCCTGTCAAGTTTACAAATCAGAATGTACCAGTTGTTGTTTAGTTGAATTCACAAGATTGCAACTTTGCTCTTGGTTATCTAAAATTTGTCAAGTCTTATGTTGCTTTTGTTTAATCAGAAATTGTAATTGAACGATAGTGATTTAATGTTGCTATCAGCCTTGGCAATAAGGCATAAAATGTGTTAATGTTTATGTTATACAAACAGAGAGTCTCAATGCAACTTGTTTGTTTTATTTACTTTGTTTATCATTGTGTTATTATATTTAACTGAGAAGGATTATATTGGGACGATATGGAAGAGATCATGATTCTTGAACTGCCTAGGAGAGTCAATATGTTTTGTTTGTGTTTTTGCTATCTATCATTGTTATTGATACTTTAATATCAATGACAGATTTTCAGTACCAATATAGGAACAGATCATGCTCCTCAAATTTCTGTTTTGTTAAGCTATCGTTTGATATTATTGATCCCACTATTTTACACTGTCTACACGCAGAAGAGATAAAGATGTCCGAATTGTTTCCCTATTTTGTACTTTGATGGACTCAAGCAAAGCAACCTCTTCTACTCCAAGGGTAGTTGTGGTTGCATCAACTAAAAGGTTGCACATTAAATTACTGTTGAAATTGTGAGATTTTTTTTATAAAAGGAGGAGCATAAATGATAAGAACTTTGAATACTTTTGATTAGTTTCTTGTATTTTGTTTATGCATGCACAGGGTGGATGCAATTGACCCTTCCCTAAGAAGGTATGGACATTTCGATATTGAAACTGAGGTTACAGTCCCAGATAAAAAGGAGCGCCTTGAAATTCTAGAGGTAACTTAGAGAAACACTATTTTTGGGCCTTCAATTAATGTCTGAATCTTTTAGAATGATTTGGTTCTTGAGATGATATAAAAGCCTCTGGAAGCAAGAAGTTAGGAGCTCAAACCTTGAGACGTCAAGGGTGTATCGTGTGTGTGTGTATGTGTGTGCATATAGAACCATTCATGGGTCACTACTAAAAAATTAAGCAGTTAGAATAATGAACTTCCTGGTAGTATAACTTTTTCAGATTTGTTTATGCAATTTCTAAGACCAATTGTTTAGTGAGAAAAGTCAATCTGTCAGGTTTCAACCATGAATTTATGTTGTTTTTGTTGAACTTATTTTTAGCTGTATACAAGGGAGATCCCTCAGAATTCATGCGACTTAGAATCTATTGCTTCATCATGCAATGGATATGTCGGATCTGATTTACGGGCTTTGTGTAATGAAGCTGTCAATTCTGCAGTTAGAAGGTCTTCAAATGCAAAGAAAGATGTTAATGACTTCAGTTTAATGATGGAAGATTGGAAGAATGCAAGGTCTCTTGTTGAACCAAGTATAACAAAAGGCATTACTCTGGAAATTCCCAAAGTGACTTGGAAAGATATTGGGGGATTGAAAGACGTGAAGGTTGTACTTTGTAAATTTTGCATTTGATTTTTACTTTTGAAAATATCACATTTCAGCGATGTCTGAGTGTATCCTCCCTTGGACAGGAAAAGCTCAAGCGAGTTGTTGAGTGGCCTATGAAGCATATCCTGCTTCGTTTTCAAGATTGGGAATAAACCCTATTCGTGGAATTCTTCTCTACGGGCCTCCAGGATGTTCCAAAACTACTCTTGCTAAAGCTGTTGCAAATGCTGCTAATGTTCCTTTCATTTCCTTGAGGTTTGAATAATTTTAATTTTTTTAAGTAGGGCTTAGCATTTCAGTGTGGAGAATCTAGACATATTTAGGACTGAAGTTTATGATGAAGATAGAATAGATCCTTTCATTTTCCCTGAAGTAGCAATCATGCTATAAAGATGCAAATTCTTTGTACCAGGACTATTTTATTTTCAATGTTCCACAAACCCTTCACACAATCTGTGTTGTCAAATGTCAGCCTAGGTGGAATTTGTGGCAAATTTTTCGACATCCTCCATAGGCAATTTGTGAAGGGATGTCTGCCATAGGCCGCAATGGCATGTTTATATGGCAAATTTTTAGCCTTCCATCATGTTCTGTCTGCCATATGCCATCGATGACACTACTCACAATATTTGTATCTATTGTGAATGTGATGTCACTTTCAAGCAGTGTTTGAGATCATGGCTCTTGGGGAGGGAGTGAAAAACATAAACCACCAGTTAGATCATGTATGCTAAGCAATAAAGTTGGTTTGAGAAATTTAGATTCAACATAATATGCCATCATAACATCTATGCTAAGAATAAAGTTGGTTTGAGAAATTGAGATTCAACATAATATGCCATCATAAATGGGTAAATAATGTGACTAAATTCTTAGTTGTTACCTTGAAACCATTAGTTCAACCGTTTTTGCAGTATTATCACTCTCCTATATAAAGTGGTATTATATAAAGTGGTATTCTTATTATTCTCTATAACAGCAATGTTATGTTTTGAATTTTGCTGTGTTCCAGATTCCAAGTTGTGCAATTCTAACATTCAGACCTCTGATTATCTTTTTACTGTTCACATCATTTTCTCTTTGAAACTCAGTTCTTATAGAAACTGACTTCCACTTTAAGGAAATATTTTGAAGTAATAACTTATGAATTAGTTGTACAGAAATGATTTCAAAGTTTGTCGGACAAGGAGAAGGTTATCTTCGTGAAATCTTTGGCAAAGCACGGCTTGCCGGAAAAAGTGTAATATTTTTTGATGAAGTTGATGCAGTAGCTGGGAAACGGTTAGTAAGTTTTTTTTTATATGTGCTATGGAAAATAATCCTAAGAATTATAATGTTGTCGTTTGCCTTTTGCACACTGTGATAGGCTGATAGAATTTCATGATTAGTTTTCAATTGTTTTGTTAAGAAAATGTATTTTATTGAATTCTTTATGCTGAACAACACACTGAAGAGGATCGTGCATGTAATCTGAACTGTATTTTTGGCAATCCTTCTGCCTAACATCTGTGATATAGTATTTCCTGAATAATAGTATGTTGGAAAGAGTGTTAGATAGTGCATTGATGACACTTCGGTAAATTCTCTGTTTCTGTCAAAATATAAGTACTCTTCTTAAGTTTTCCTTAATTTTAGGGGTCATAGTTCGAGCGGTAATTCCGTATCTGAAGAGAGAGTTTTATCCACTCTGCTAACTGAAATGGATGGTTTAGAAGAAGCCAAAGTAAGTTTACTTTTTTTGGGGACATTCTGTCCTCCCACCCTTGTGTACTCTTTTACTCACCGTCAACATCTTAATTTTTTCCCTGTCCTGTAACTATATTCACATATTTTTTCCAGGGAGTCCTTGTTTTGGCAGCTACAAATCGCATTGAAGCCATTGATGATGCACTTTTGCGTCCTGGACGACTTGATCTGGTACGAATATTTACAAGCATACTTGTAATTCGTATTGTTATTACTACAACACAAGTTTGTAATTCATCGCCTTGAAGCTACTGTTATTACTATAAAAGTATATTAATCATTTGTCTTATTCTATTATATTTTTATGTAATTATAGAAATTGTATGTGCCACCACCTGATTTGGAGGGTCGATTTGAGATACTTAAAGTATACACACATAAGATGAAATTAGGGAGTGATGCTGAACTAGAGGGATTATGTAAGGAAGTTGGAGTAGAAGCTATAAGAGAAGCTATAAGAGAAAACAAGAAAGCTAGTGTTGTTTATGGCCGCCATTTTCAGATTGTGAAGATTGCTTTAAAACCAGCATTGGCAGCAGAAATAAAGAGCTGGGTGTTTCCTTTGTCTTTGGTTGAAGACAATGTAGTCAGTTATATTTTACTTGCCACTGCAGTAATGTTTTTTATTTATTTATTCATTTATTGAAGCTAGTGCAGCACTGCTAAATACTAGAAGCATGCACATATTTTCATTTTCTTTAACATTAGATGATAACTTTAGATGACAAATGACTTGTTTCTACTTTCTTTCTATATATGGGTATCGTTTTGACGGTTACTTTGAAACTTTTAACAATATATCCTTATCATGTTTGTTTCATTAGTTAGCCTCAAGGAAGAGTTTCTGACTTCTCTTCATGCACATTTTAATATTGCAAAATGCTAACAAAGGTATTTGTTTAAGGCATCAAATACATTGTGATCAAACAATTAGCTCACTTAAAAATGCTAAGGGTATTCGTTAAGGAATCAAATACAAAAAAAAATATCTTGACAATTGTGTAGTTAATTCCTTAAAAGTCTAAGAAGTTGTGTACTTAGCATGACCCAAGTTTATCCAAACCATCTTTTCCCTGTTTGATTAGTTGGTCACAAGGGTTAGTTTTCGGAGAAGTCACTTGGTTGTAAGGTTCTCTTAATCCTTGTGGTACTCGGTTTGAGACTTGACATCAGAAGTAGAAGCAAAAAAGCTAGTCGTAAGAAAGAGTTTTAGCTTTTTTGTTGTGAACATTTAATGACCTTGCGAAAGTTTAGAAAAATGTCTACATATAAACTTATTTGATCAAACCATTATAGAACACTTTTAACATAGTTGAAAACAAAAAATGTAGATACATCTTTTGAAATTCGAATATTAGTTTAACACATGAAAATCTAATCTCTTCCACAAGATTCAAATGCACCGGTCAAAGTGTATTTTTTTTTTGGTACAAAAGTGTATATTTTTTATGAAGCAATAAAAATAAAAAGATTTTTAATCATTTTATAATTTAGTAACATCAATACTTCATTCTCCACATAGTTTCTCTACGTTCTGAAACAAGTTTGTTATCGAAATATTAAGTCAATGAGGAAAAAGCAAGTTAAATATTAGATGATCAAAAGAAAAAGATTCCATCGATGTTAGTTAAATATTAAGTTAGTTAAATACTAGACGTAATATTAAGTTAAATACTTCATTATTTTTTCTTCATTACTTTCTTCATCCAGGGAGGGGTACCGGCTTGGTCCCCTCCCTCATTCATCGATGTTAGTTAAATATTTAACTAGTATAAGCGAGTTTTGTAAAAAAAAATATATATAAATAAGTAAAAACAATTAAAAGAAAATAAAGAAAAATATATAGTTTTAATTATGATAAACTTTTAAGTTCAATTATATGTTTGGATGATAGGTAAGTTTGTGGCACCATGAATTTTATTGAAGGTCTAAAGTGTAATTTTTTACAGCACCGCAGTTTTGGTACCCACCCACCCTCCCACCTATTTTTAATTGCGTAATTTTGGTCTTTTATTTCGTAAATTTTGAACAACCTATGATTTTGACCATTCAATTTAATGATGTGGCAATAAATTGTTCACTTTCAGCTCTTTGTATATCATTTCAATTGATCTTATTTTGCTTTTATATGCTTTGTCACAACATATTTCAACGCCCCATTTTATAAGACTCCCAACAATTAAAGCCTTTATTTTCATGTCAACTCACCTAATTTATTGTCATGTCATCATATTAGATGATCAAAAGTATTGATTGGTCAAAAATTCTAAAATGTGAAACTAAAATTGCACAATAAAAAACAGTGGATCAAAATTGCGATTTTGTAAAATATAGAGACCAAAACCGTATTTAAGCCTAAAATATATTATAAATAAAATTACAGAATAAAAATGATTTATTATGTTTGAAACTTATGAATAAAGTTAAATAAAACCAAAAACAATATGTTAATGCAATGTTTCATACTAATAAAAAAACAAACAAGCATTAAAATTTACTTGTGTGGTTTGCGGTTTGGTTCGATGTAGTTTGATTTTGAAAAAATAATTTGAAATCTTTTTTGATTCTAACAGTTTTTGCAACAAAAAAAAACATTCAAATGCATCTAATAATATTTGATTTTGTGTAGTTGTTTATTTTTAATTAATCGGTTAACGGTTGTCCCTGTGAGCATAGCTCAATTGACAGGGACATGCATTATTATATGCAGGGGTCGGGGTTCGAACCCTGGACACCTCACTTATTCACCTTGAAAAAAGTGAATTTTAGCCACTAGACTACTTTACCAACAAAAAAAAAAAAAGGTTAACGGTTTACGGAGGAAGTAACAATTAGTTTGATAGAAGGTAGTGATATTTTTGTTCCAAACTGTAAGCATGCCTAATTCGAGATGGACTTTATCTTGAAGACACGTTAAAATGTTGCACAATCATTTCATACAAGCGAACATTCTCAACAATCAATCACATCATAATTAATATCATACAACGATCTATGAATCACGTCGAGAATCTCTCAATAAAATTGACTCTCACTTCTATTAGATGGAGGTGATTAGATAACTAAATGTCAAGAGTAGGGCTGAGAATTATATATGTATGTAAAACTATTTTCATAGTAACTCTAGTGTAAAGTTTATGTGAAGACATGCGGATGAAGTTGACTATAAAATAATTAAGATGGCCACAATATAGGTTAATTTTCAAATTTGGTCGATATATACCAAATTGTATTAAACACACGTTGATCCAAAAAGTTATATGTCATGTGTAGCAAAGTGTGATACGTGGATCACATCATATTTTCACAATGGATAAGGTCCATAGTAACCAAAAAAATCAACATTGAACCTTGTCCCTTCCTTCCTTCACAGATTCCACTGATCAGTCAGAAAATGGCAACCTCTCCATTCACCTCCCTTTTCCCATTCACAACTTCATCTCATTCAAAGCTGTCACCATTTCGTGCATTCATCAAAGCTTCAGCTTCTGTCTCATTTCCTGAAACTCACTTTCAAAGCACACCAAGAAGAGAATTCTTGAAGGGAATTGCTCTTTCACTACCACTTATTGCTCTCACAGAGCCACCACAGTCACAAGCTAGAGAAGTTTCAGTTGGTTCTTTCCTCCCTCCTTCATCATCAGACCCTTCTTTTGTTCTCTTCAAAGCTTCTCCTAAAGATACTCCTGCCCTTCGAGCTGGTACATTGATCGATCTTTCAATTCAATAGTTTTTTTTTGTTGAAAATTTAATATACTATGTGTGAAGAGACTAGTTTTTGCATGGTTATATTATATATTTACATGTTCGTGCAAGTGACTACGCTTCTCTAATGTATAAGTTTATTTGAAATTGTGTCCTTTTGTTCTTTACAATTGATAGTCTAGATTTAGTTCTTTGCAGGAAATGTGCAGCCATACCAGTTCATCCTTCCCCCAACATGGAAACAGCTTCGGATAGCTAACATTCTATCAGGAAACTACTGTCAACCAAAATGTGCAGAGCCATGGGTGGAGGTTAAATTTGAAGATGAAAAACAAGGAAAAATTCAGGTAGTAGCTTCACCTTTGATACGCCTAACCAACAAACCAAATGCAACAATTGAGGACATCGGGAGCCCGGAAAAGCTTATTGCTTCTCTCGGTCCATTTGTCACCGGAAACACTTTAGATCCGGATGAGCTCCTTGAGGCTTCAGTTGAAAAGATTGATGATCAGACGGTATGTTTGCTCTCTATAGCCTATGTTGTCTAAACATTTATGATTTTTTTTTTTTTTTTAACTTGTTTGAAGATGAAG
>Ga0315915_1000681_pt1 | contig 36908 bp, 18 predicted proteins | sample MpolbnodulesMG_FD_207738 | JGI IMG/M metagenome (GOLD analysis project Ga0315915, IMG submission 207738) | Medicago polymorpha root nodule microbial communities from Los Angeles, California, United States - branched nodules | ecosystem: Host-associated > Plants > Roots > Nodule | place: USA...
CCCAATCAAATATGATGGCCTTCTGTGCCTTACATCCTGATCGAAACAGGACCGTTGATCAGATCAATGACCCAGGTTAATTCCTTTGGCCCATGCGCCCACTACTTGCACCCCCAATCCTTTTATTGTTTTCATTTACATTTTCTCATGCATTTTTACTTTTTATTTTATTTCTGCATTTTTATTTTTATTATTTATAATCATGATATGCATTTTTATTTATATTCATTTATTTATCAGCAATTAGAATGTATTTAGGTCAAATGTAACTATAAATGGAAAATCATGCATGTGTCTTTTACTTTTATTTATTTATTCCGCTTTATGTATAAAAAAATGAAAAAATAATTAGGTTAGTTTTTAATCCAAGGGAAAGGGGTTTCATTTTGATCCAACGTCATTATGAAAATCCCTAGTGCTTATTTCATTGTTATGTTAATTTTTAGTTTGTAATTAAGAAATAAAAAAAAAGTAAAAAACATTCAAATAATAAAAAATTCACAAAAATATTCTTTTTTAAATAAACCTTGATTTTCAATCAAGTGACCTTTCCCATTTTCATTTTCTTAATAAAGTTTCAACCCATTTTAATTATACTTTGAGTCATTTTCTTTTAACATAAAAAACACTAAACAAATTCCATTTTGCCACTTTGGCTTTTATTCTTGAAAACCTTTTTCAAAATTGATAAAAAATACAAAACAAGTCAATCAGTCTTTTTACCATGAACTACGTGGTTTTGATCCCTCACGGGTACGTAGGCAAAGGATATTCGTCCTTCCAAATCAAAAAACATAAAAACCAGTTTTCTTTTCTTTTACTCATCACTTTAATTCTTTTTAAGCAAGTAAGTTATAGCCAAAAGATAAATAAAAACAAGAGGTTCCCGTAGGATACTTCAGACGTTTAGGGTGCTAACACCTTCCCTTTACGTAATTAACCCCCGAACCCAAATCTTTTAAAAAATAGTGGGTTATTTCGAACTTTTCCCCCTTTCCCTTGGAAAAGTTAAAGTTCGGTGGTGAATAAAAAAAATTGTGAGTCAATGCTAACAAATAGCTTGTTCTCCAAAAATCATTGTGACAAAGTCATATAGATGAACTTCTCCCTAGCTACTTGAAACATATAGTATGTTAAGTTACCTTTGAACACAATTGATCAACTTAGTTTTACTCGGTTAATATTTGTTGTTGATGCTTTTTATACGTTTACGAATGTTCATAAGTTGATTAAAGTTTCAATGACTATTATGGGACTAATTTAACTGTAATAGCTTTAAACATATTATATTATCATTTAACACATTATGGGACTGTAATATTATTTTTTTTAACATCGTGATACTAAGTAAATCAATTAACAAGTAGCGAAGAAGAAAGAATTCGAAAATGACAAAATCACATTTCTTTTTGGATTTTGTCAAAATTTATTTTATTGCATATAAAACTTATGCTTTGTGCAACCCCCTAATTTAGATATCTTTAGTATAATATATTTGTCGAATTGAAATTGAAGCAATCCTTGTGTTGACGAACTTTTAAATTTTACTACTTGACGATAATTTAGTACATTTGCTAAACAAATGATCATTATTCGAATTAACTAGTCAAACTGAGTTGTTCATAAACTTGATTCAAGTCGAGTTCGAGCTTAAAAAAATATTTGAAACAAACTCGATTCAAATTTCGAGTTGTGCTAAGCCAAGCTCGAATATGCCCGACTCATTTTCTAACCCTAGTTGAAGCAAAAGAGTAAAGGATGAAAGTGATAAGGGTAGTATCAACTTTAATTCTTACCTCCTAACAACTAACATTGATTGTTTAAAAACAATATTTATATATTTTTCTCCCTTCTAAAATGAGTGGTTTAGTTGACTGTTTCACATATGCATTGCACAATTTTGACTTTTAACACCTTTAATCATCTATTTGCAAAAATTATAAAAAGTTTATATTTTAAAAATATTCGTCGAGACAAATTAAACATATTATAAACTATCATTTGTCTTTATATATATATGTAAAAAAAATTAATCAAAGTATGTTATGAAAATAATACACATGATTAAATTATTAACTTATTCTCAGACAATTACAATTCCAACTATCAAAACAAAGAGTACAAGGAATTTAAATTCTAGAGAGCACATCACTATTTAAGCAACTTTTTAGATGAGTTGTATTATTGAAACATCAAAATACAAACATTTTAACCTCAAAAGGAGCACAACATTGTATGTGTTTATTTATTTATTTATTTAACATTTTATCTTATAGTATTTACACTAATTTAAAAAGTTAACATAAAAAATGGAATGTATTTTATCAAAATTTTGATGTCCAAAAGTCCTCTCCCTTTTTCAGATTTTGATCCATGATCCGGTTCATTGTAAAACCTAAAATATTGTTGTGAATTCGGACTCAAATTCACACCAATAAACTTAATTTGATGTCCAAAAGTCCTTTCCCTTTTCAGATTTTGATCCATGATCCGATTCATTGTAAGACCTAAAATATTGTTGTGAATTCGGACTCAAAATCACACCAATAAACTTATATGCGTGAAGCAATAGGGAAGTAGTAACCAATATCAAAGTAACATCAAACAACAACAACAATAACAACCTAGATGTAATCTAGAAACCAAGTGTAAAACACAAAACCACAAACAAAAGATAAAGAGAGAAGAGAAACAAACAAACCAATAAATGTTTACCCAATTTGGTCCAACAATGACTTACTCTTGGGGAGAGATTGATCTCTCCAATCCACTAACAATGAGTTCTTTACAAAGAGATACAAAACTGTAACAAGAAATTAACTTCAACAAGTTCTCCAAGAAGAAAACCTAATTTCTACTTTTTTTCTAATCTCTTCCCAAGAACCAGTGACTCAATGATTTCACTCACCCAAGATGTTTACAAATGTTTTTCAACCCAAGAGAACCCTTCATCAAATACACTAAACCGTAAACTTACCTCCATTGATTTCTCAAGTTTGTCTCTCTTGAAGCATTACTCAAAACATGAAGAATGAAGTCTTATATAGTGTCCATAATTTTGAGCCATCTTGCCACAATAGGAGTTAGTACACCAATAGAATCTGTTAATCGTATCACGATACTTTCATGTCGTGCCACGATATTTCCAGTGACAATCTCCCAAACAATGAGCTAAAATTATGCCACGATCCTATGTTCATATGCAACAATTTTCTAGGACTTCAACATCCAATTTTGAGCATAATATCATCGATAGTTTTATTATATTATTTAAATATTATGTTTGGTAGAAACATTATTTTGATATATTTTAATAATGAAATAGAATTAGAATTAGAAAGAAAAACAAAATCTTTCATTTGTCCTTTTTTTTTACTTTCCTCTTTTTATATTTAAAAAACAATGAATTAGAACTAGAATCATCTTATATACGTCCCTGTGAGTTTAGCTTAGTTGGCAGGACGTTGCATATTATATGCAGGGGTCAGGGTTCGAACCCCGGACACCCCACTTATTCATCTTTATGAGGTGAATTTCTAGCCACTAAGCTAGTAGACAAAAAAAAAAAGAATCATCTTGTATACACATATAAAAGATGGTTAATTACACATAAATGAAAGACAAACGAGCAATAAATTGTATTGTTAGACTTTTTTAGATGATAAAATCAATTTTCATAAACACAACATTCCTATTTTTGAATTAGATATATTTCAAAAAAAAAAAAATGAAAAATCTATAAAAAAAAAATAGAATTAGAAAAATATTTTGACCCTACATCCCACTCCTTTTGTCCATTCCTATTTTTGAATTAGATATATTTCAAAAAAACAAGAATGAAATATCTATAAAAAAAATAGAATTAGAAACATACTTTGACCCTACATCCCACTTCTTTTGTCCACTTTCTTCTCCCTATATTTGTTCCTCACCTTCACCTCACTTCACTTCACTACGCCTCCATTATTATGCTCTCCTATCCTCCACTACTTTACTATTTCAACATTTTTACCACAATGTCTTCCAAACATTTCCTAACTTTGTTCTTCTTCCTTCTCATCTCTTGTAACACACTCACTTCTTCAGCATCAGAAAATGAAGACACTTTTGATTTTGGTCGTCCAATAGATCGCAAGTTGTTAGGCCTAAACAAGAAGGAAAAGCTAAGTCATTTCAAATTATATTGGCATGACATAGTTAGTGGAAAAAATCCAACTTCGGTTGCAATTGTTCCACCATCATCAAAAGTAAACTCAACCACTTTTTTTGGTTTAGTCAGCATGATTGATAACCCTTTAACTTTAGGACCCGAATTGAGTTCTAAACTTGTTGGTAGAGCTCAAGGATTCTATGCATCTGCTTCACAGGAAGAAATAGGTTTTCTTATGACAATGAATTTTGCTTTTATTGAAGGAAAGTATAATGGTAGTACCATTACTATCTTGGGGAGGAATCATGCTCGTAATAAGGTTAGGGAGATGCCTGTTGTTGGTGGTAGTGGACTTTTCAGATTTGCTAGAGGGTATGCTCAAGCTAGTACTCATTGGATTGATGCCAAAGCTGGGGATGCTTGTGTTGAGTACAATGTTCACGTTTTTCACTATTGATTGTTAATTATTGGTGTTGTTTTCCATAAAAAAAAAAAAAGAAAAAAGATTGTTTTTCTTCGAGTTATGTTTACTTTACTAGTCAATTTGGTTTCGGGTCCGTTGGGTTCACTGGGTTGTGCCTAGGTGCGTATCTATATGCTACGCATTGGGTTGTTAACTGAATTTTCGTCTGGTTGGTTTCTAATTTACCACTTTTGTAATTCATTGTTGTATTACCGTTTTGGGTTGAGCTGTGATTGTTGAGTTAAGTTTATGTCCCCTAATTGTACTTTCTTTTTATTTATTATATTTTCTTTTACTTAAAAAAATTTTACTAGTCAATTATATGATATACAAATGATACAAGTCATCCATATATTACTTAGTTTCCACCATTTTGATTTGTAAATCTCAATATTAAATCAAATGAGATATAATATAATCAATTAATTCAATGGTAAATAACATATTTATGGATGGCGAAAGATCATTTTACTTTTACATGCAGACGTAACATTATGGGAGAATGGAAGTACAAGTGCATTTGCTGGATTTTTTGTAATACTCTTGATCCCAAAAAAAAAAATTACAAATGCCCGAAAAAAAGAAGATAGAATTGCCCTACCTATATGAAATGGCCAACATGCACCCTATTCCTTCATTTTATATATATTTGTTGAACATGTTGTTATATGGCGAACATGAAGGGCCACTTTTCTTCTTTTTTTTTTCTTTCATTTTTTTAAAATGGATTTTTAGAATAAAATATTACTTAAAAAACATTTTTTATTTTAATTGAAAACTAAAAAAACAATGAAATGAGTTAGCATTTCCCTGCCATGGAACCAAATGATATACTTTCCTACGTACTCCCTCAGTGTTTAAATATGAGAAACGTTAACAAGTGCTCTTAAGGCGTTGTTTAGTAACTTTAAATAGTATTTTTTTTTAAAGTTTATGAAATCAATGCATTAGAAATTGGAGTTTTTGACCTTTTTTAAAGAATAATTTCTTTATTAGGAATCCTTAAAGAGTACCCTTAGGGCACTCGTTAACAAGACCCTTTAAATATAAACAAAATTGATTTTTTAGGTTCATTCAATTAATTATGTATATTTATGAGTTTTAGAATGAATGAACTTAAAAAGTCAATTTTGTTTATATTTAGAAACGGAGGGAGTATGTTTATTCTCATTGTTATGATTAAGAAAAGGGATAAACAAGTTTTTAATCCCTTAAATATTATGAGATTTTAAATTTAGTTCTTAGAAAAATTTGAAGGGTCTTGCTAACAAGTAATTTTAGGTCACTTGTGAAGGATCTAAAAAAGGAAACAATTGATAGCTTTTATGTAGAAAATGTTGGTTTTTAATGTTTCAATGTGTTGAATATATAAATCACAAGAGAAAATTTCTACATTAAATTTTTTATCAAGTGTCTTGAGGTAACTTGTTAGCATGTCCTAAATTTTATTTGTAATTTTAGTCCTCTATAAACCCCACATGCAAGGATCATCGTGTGATCAGCAGGTACAACTCAACAGGAGGAGGGATATACCTAAATCGACCGAGGTAGTATAAACCCCGCACGTGTTGAATCACCTATGTTGTGTTGAATCATCATATTAGGACAATATCAACTATACAAGTAAGATTGAGACCATATCTTCACACAAAACCTTAAGGCATCATATATATGGGGAATCTCACTTATATGTTGTTCACAATCTACTCTTTCGATCAATGTAGAACGTCAACTCACACTTTACACATTAACATCTCTTAATAAGTGTGCATCCATCAGTGTCTGTAATCATGTGACATAGGAAAATATGGTCAAAAGGAGACATAACATATTCGAAAAGGTGGCTTGGAAGTGGATTAATCGAATGACGTTTATGTTCATTTTTTTCATGAGAAGAGAGAAAGGAAATTAGAAAGAAAAAAACAAAACTGAAAAAGAAAATTGACCATGAGAGAAACGATATGAGAAAAAATATATGTAATGTTTGTGTTGTCTATGAGGGAATATAGATTTGTTGAGAAGTTGAAGATTTTCAGGTTATTATTTTACCAAAAAGTTAGACTAAATTAAAAAAATATCACATTATTTTAAAATGTTTATTAAACATGTATTTTATCAACTCAGCATAAGACATTTGCATTTTTTCATTGTCACATCCCAGCAAAGATCAAATATAAAGGAATTTTAAATAATATATGTTGAATAAAAAATAGTGTTAAAGCAACTCACATGCAAAATAAATAAATTTTAAGATAAAAAAAAAATCAAACAATTGACATACAAATGTTGGGACGACAGAGGAAGCTTACATTGGGTTGAATCATCATACTAGGTTGAGAGCAATCACAAAAGTGAGATTGACACCACACCACACCTTCACTTAAAATGTTTGATAAACATGTATTTTGTCAATTCAACCTAACAAGTCTACAATTTTCCATTGTTAGATCCCACCAAAGACCAATGATAAAAAAGAATGACATCCAAAAACTAAAATTTATGATAAAAAAAATTAAATAAATGATATCTAAAACTAAAAAAAAAAAAAAAGGTTCATCATAATGTGACTTTCGGGGGAGCCTAATTTGAGTTGGGTAATCACATTAGACTAAGGTCAGCTACAAAAGTTTGATTCATGCCACATCTTCATCTAAAACCTTAAGGCATTAGGTATATGAGTCATCTCACTTATATTTTTGTTACCATCTACTCTTGCAGTCAATGTGGAACATTAAAAACAATGGATAGATGATAATTTTGCATGAAAGAGAATGAAATCCAATAACTAAAATTTTAGTTAAAAAAAATAAACAAATGACATCCAAAAACCAACAAAATAATTCATCATAATTTTGGGACTTTCGGAGGATCATAAATTTAGTTTGATCATAATATTATACTAAAAGAAACCATTAAGCGAGATTGATATCTACACAAATGAGTTTAACACCACATCTTCATCATAATCCTTAAGAAATTAGGTATATGAGTCATATAACTTATATATTGCTCAACATATAATCTTGCATATAATGTGAAACTTTAACTCACACTTGACACAATAACACCTCACCCTCAAGTATGAGACTCTCTGTATTCAAGATCTACAACCAAGAACCACTTCTGCTTCCCAGTAAAGTCGAACCAAGTTGTGATACAATCGTTGGACCTTACGGGAGAGCCAACATTGGTGTTGATCAACCAATCATAAAGACAGTAACCGGACAAATGACAATGATACCATATCTTCATCCAATATTATAAGTATAACGAAATTCTAACACGTGCTTGACACGAGTTTTCGTAATAGTATATGTATAAATGACAACTAAAAAGCAAATTAAGAAAGAGAAAAACTTTTAGAGAGAGAGAGAGAACTTTGCGTGATGTATAATTTTTATTCTACTTTACCTTTTTTTTTTACAAATTTTAAGCATGAAATAGAAAAATATTTTTTCCTTGTACATTCCACTCCATTGTTTATGTACTTTGTCCTTCACTTTACACCTTTCTACATCTGTTTTATTATAAACAAACCCCTCACCCAGACACTTCATAATTCATTCACGTTTTCATTATTCTCTTCTCTCCACCACAACTTTAAATTCCCCACAGTTAGCATCACAACAAATCTCACTATGAACTTTGCTTTTACTGAAGGAAAGTATAATGGGAGTACACTTACTATTTTGGGAAGGAATGCTGTTTTTCATAAAGTTAGAGAGATGCCTGTGATTGGTGGAAGTGGAGTTTTCAGATTTGCTAGAGGGTATGCTGAAGCTAATACTCATTGGATTGAAATCAAATCTGGGGATGTTGTCGTTGAGTATAATGTTTATGTTTTCCATTATTGATTGTTGATTATTGTTGTTGTAATGTTTAACTTAAGATTTGTGTTTGTTTCAGTTTTTTACTATGTCTATGGTTTTTTTTTTGTTTACATGTCTATGATTGTTTGTTTTGGTTTTTGAATTGATTTACTATGGTTATTAATAGGAAATGCTAAAGAGTGCATTTATGATATTGGTTAAGAGGATAAAATTAAAAATATTGTATTGAAAAATGGTGAAAAGTGATAATTTGACTTTTTAAAAGTTAAAATATTATTGAATTCAATGCAAACATATTACTTTTGGTTTCCTTAACAAGTGAAGCGCACTTGTTAGCATAACTCTAATTTAATAATTTTTAGTTGTTGTAATAAATAATTTAGGTATATATTTGGATTTGACGTGAATTTGACATAATCACAATGAACCAACTGAAGAATTGGAATTGTTGGAAATTAGGTCTAAATAAAAAAAAAATTATAAAACATGTTCAATAATTATGAATCAATAACGGAAACAAACAAAACATTGAACATAATTAATGATCGGATCTACGATATGTTTGATTTATCAAGGATATTAATAATTAGGTATTAGGAATACTTGAATGAGGCTTTGATGGTAGTCCTCTCAACAACAACGATCAGAGAGAAGAAATCGTGATGTGAAATACACAACATAAGTTAGTGGCGGTTGATTTGGTTCTTCCTCAACTGGTACCTTTATGCCTATAGTTCTCTTCAGACAGGGAGAAGAGAGAGTTTGCCGTGTACGGTGTATTGGAGACCATAGCCTCTTATAGTGTGATAGCCATTCGCGTTTCCAATTATTCAGTTAATGGATCATCCAGACGTCCACTCATTGAGTTCCTATCAATTGATTAAATAATTAATTAATTACCTACTTAGAAATCTAATAGTCTTATTACTTAATTTGATCATTAATCAATTAAGGCTTACAATTGATATATAGCTAATATAATTATTATTATGATATTTACCCACATAATGATATTGAAATATAATTAAATAATAAAATATTCCAACAGTCTCCCACTTGAACTACATATCTTAATAATTATATCAAAATACTTTAGGCGCGCATCTAAATGCTATTTATCTTTAGATTTCTCCTTTACAATATGGTCTACCTCATATATTAATGATGGGACCACCGCAACTTTCATCACTGACCTATAACATGACGGAACTCAGACGACCACCATACAAATACATTTGATAACATAGATCGATATGGATGAGTGACATGGAAATTTGATTTAACGTAATATTTAAATTATGTCTATTTCTAATTGGTCCAACAGAAAGCTTTAGTGAGATCAAACTTAAGTTTGCAAATTCAAAATTTGCACAAACGATACATAAATGGTTATAACAATAATAACTTCATGAACATTATTTCTGCATAAAATCATAACGTAAAGTATGTATTGATACCAAATATATATATACCCACTTTCACATATATATGGGGGCTGCTAATTTACACCCACCTAAAAACACTATGGTTTAAATTTGCAAGCTACATCCACCTAAAAACACTAAGGTGTAAGTTAGCAGCCTACACCCATTTGATTATATACACTCATTTTTATAAATTTTATCAAATTGTTTACACCCACCTCACTAATTTACACCCACTTTCATCATTCCAAATATTGTTTCCTTAAAAGTTTGTCTCTATTACATGTTTTGTACCTTATGCATGTCATTGTCTTTTTTGTTTCTTTTTTCTAAGGATATTCCTTGAGATAGTTACAAAATTTCCCTTCTATTTAAATTTAATTGGAATAGAAACAAAAGGGTGTTTTAATATCTTTAATGATATGCAACCAAGCGACAAAAATACTTATAACCATTTTTTGAATTAGGATGCCTATTATATACAGACACCCAAATATCAGAGTCTAACACACTAATGATCTCCAAATTGTCAGATCTCTATAAATTTTCTTGTTCTCTTTAATAAACCTTATGGTTGTCTTTTCAACAATTCAAGCTTTGAATTTTGTAGTATTTTCCAAACAATCTATTATATACGCTATTTCCAAATGCATATAAATAAGATTGCGCAAAGACTTATGTAGCCAAAGTGGAGAAAAATACTTTATTTTCTAAATTAACAAATTTTCTAAAGGGAAAATATTTGAGGCTAAAATAGTCTCCCTTGATGATTAAGGTCACCAATAATTTATTATCTTTTATGTCAATTTATTTTAAATTTTATCGATATAACTCTCTTTTGTGTGATCTAAAGGATACCTTGAGAATAATCTCTAAACAATGAAATGAGCAATAACAAAATTGAATTAGCATTTTTTTTAAGAAGCTAAACTAGTTCACGTAATTGTTACCGGAGAGAACCAAACTTAAGACGTTGAGAGCATCACACTCAAGGTTCCAAGCCAACATGAGAATAATGTTCAATTATCCCGGTTGTCAATTTTGGCAAGCTAGTTTGACTTTAAAAAAAAAATTGAAGCTACTATTTGTGTGACTTTTGATTTTAAAATAGATTCTAGGCTTAATAGGTTATTTGGTCCCTTAATTAATTTCAAGTTTTCATTTTGGTCCCATAAATAATAAAACTCATATTTTGGTCAAACAATAAGTTGAGATTCACGGTTTTTAAATTCATCCAACTTCAAAAAAGATGTTTGCAGATGTTCGTTTAAATTGACTATACGTGGTTTTGATATGAACAAATTTATCACATCTTAACAAGATATTTGCGTGGCTAAGAGGATGTTGAAATTAATGAAAGCCGTCATAAGCCCTTTTGTTTAACTATAGTCTATAGTACCTGTGCAACAGTTCGTTTTCAACCACTTCGTCAAACATATGGTATGCAAACATGTACCAAAACAAGCAATACAAAAAACAAACAAAGAAGCATAACAATAAAAGTAAGATGAACATCAAAATACAGAAATTATACGACATTGTATGTGTTTTTTTTTTTTTTAACATTTTATCTTCTACATACTAATTTAAAAAATCAACATAAAAATCAAAATATACTTTAGTTAAGATCAAAATTTTGATGTCCAAAAGTCACTTCTGATCTCGTTTATTGTAAAACCTGTAATATAGTTTTATTTTATTATTTAAATATTTTGTTTTGGTAGAAATATTTTTAGACATGTTTTAAGTTTTCATATGTGGTGGTCGAGTCCTCGACTCTTTGTTTGCCTGGACATCATTTAGTTTTTTTGTTTTTCTTTGGTTTCAACTGATTTGTTTGTAAACTCTTGAGGTCTTGTTGACACACCTTATGCTTTTAAGGGATTTTCGTTGGTGTTTATATATAATCCCATTTTTACTTGTTTAAAAAAAAAAAATGAAATAATTAGAAAAATACTTACCCTACATCCCACTCCATTTGTCCTTTTTCCTTCACTTTCCTCTTCTTATATTTTTGTTCCTCACTTTCTTTAACTTCACTTCACTAAGCTTCCATTATTGTTCTCTTCTCTCCTCCACTACTTTACTATCTCCACAGTTAGCATCACAACAATCTCTTGCATCCACCACAATGCCTTCCAAACATTTCCTCATCACTTTGTTCTTCTTCCTTCTCATATCTTGCAACACACTCTCTGCTTCAACTTCATCAGAAAAACAAGACACTTTTGATTTTGTTCGTCCAATAGATCGCAAGTTGTTAGGCCTAAACAAGAAGGAAAAGCTAAGTCATTTCAAATTTTATTGGCATGACATAGTGAGTGGAAAAAACCCTACTTCTATCGTAGTTATTCCACCATCATTAAACTCTACCACTGCTTTTGGTTTAGTTAACATGATTGACAACCCTTTGACTTTAGGGCCCCAATTGAATTCCAAACTTGTTGGAAAAGCTCAAGGGTTCTATGCATCTGCATCACAGGAAGACTTAGATTTTCTCATGGCTATGAATTTTGCTTTCATTGAAGGAAAGTATAATGGGAGTACTATTACTATTTTGGGAAGGAATGCTGTTTTTCATAAAGTTAGAGAGATGCCTGTTGTTGGTGGTAGTGGACTTTTCAGATTTGCAAGAGGGTATGCTGAAGCTAATACTCATTCGATTGATTTCAAATCTGGGGATGCTTGTGTTGAGTACAATGTTCATGTTTTTCACTATTGATTGTTAACTATAATTGTTGTTTTCCGTCCAAAGTTGTTGTTCAAGTTATGTTTATGTTTATTTTAGTAGTCAATTCTACTATGCACATGGGAAATAAATCATGCATCATATGAAATCAAATGAATTATGATGTAATTTATTATTTTAATGGTGAAAGAAAAAAAACTCGTTAAGAAGGTAAAATGGAATTACATATAACCAACCAACTTTACTTTCTCCGCACAAGAAGTGCTTAAGAGAAGCTAGAGAAATGTATTGCTACATCGGGATACGATAAAAATCATCATCAAGAAAGCAAAGAAGACAATCACAAATATAAAAGAGGATTTAGCCACCACATGTGGTGGTTAAAAACAAAGTTGATGTGCTTCTTTTTCAACCAACCATAGGATTGCACCTTAATTTTGTCAAGCAATTAGTGGATAGAATCATGTTTATTCTTGAAGATTCTTGCATTTCTTTCTTTCCATAAAACACAAACCGTTGAAAACCAAATAAATTGGGTAATGCCTTGTTTGTATTTAGAGAAGCCACCGCCGAACTGAGTTAAGTGATCTGAAATACGGTAATGAGTGACCATGACGAAGCCTAGCTAAGAAGAAACCACGATCCAAACTTGATGAAAATAATTGCAATGCAAAAAAACTTGACCCGCGTCTTCTAACTTACCACACCCTCCCACACAAGATTGAGCAGTTACAGAATCACCCCTCTCTTGAACAAATTGTTGTTTGTTGGAAGGTAGTTGAGAAGTAGACGCCAAACAAAAAGATTGACTTTTAGAGAAACATCTTGATGTCAAAAAACAAGATTATCAACTCCAATGTTGTTTTGAACCGTTGATTGTTGTAAACAAGTTTAAGCCGAACTCACAAATTTTTTTTTAAGAATGCGAACTCCATAATCACCTGCCAATAACATCATCCTGCAAAATAGTAGAATTTAACATAGCAATACACTCCCTCAGTTGCTCCTCCTCCCAAGCCCATTACCTCATACGCCATATTCAAGCATCGCCTCTCTCGCCCCACCCTAAATGATTCATCTCAGCCAATGTTGTCATTTTATTATCAGAAAGCTCAAAAAGGCGGTTGAACCTTTCCTTAAGAACCTCTCCATATAGTTGTTAACATCACCAATGTTGTAGTCAAAGCATTGATGGCAACAACAACAATAATAACAACAACAAAAACAATATAACCAATCAGAACATGAGAGGTAGACCAATTAAGATTCCACGTGGTAGAACTAATCAAGTTATTGAGAATTTGAGTTTTTCAGAGGTGGAGGAGACAGATCCCCATATGGTTAATCTTGAGTATCATGGCCTTGAGAGTGCACAGTCTTCCGAATATTTGAAAAAAATGATGGAGAAAAAAGTTCTCATGCAATTTTGGCAGTGATGAAACCTCACGACTACATGATTTCACTCTGTGATTGAGCAAATATGAATGATGAACCACCGAAAGAAGAACCAGAAGAAAAAGAAACTGAAGAGCCTGAAGTAATTGAGGAACAAGCTGAAGAAATCAAGGAGGAAAAACCAGTCGAAAAGGAACAATCAGAGGAGAAGCATAAATTTATTTTTGATGTTGTCTTGAATGAAAAGGTTACAAATGATGAGGTCTACCGTGAAACAGTGGAACCCATAGTTTCAATCATCTTTGAACGCACTAAGGCAGCTTGTTTTACTTACGGGCAACCAGGAATTGGAAAAGCATTTACAATATAATGAAGCCATTGCCACTTAAAGCATGAAGGGACATCCTAAGATTGATGCATCATACTTACCAAAACCAAGGATTTCAATTGTTTGTGAGTTTATTTGAAATATATGGTGGGAATCTCTATGATCTCCTTAATGAAAGAAAAAAGCTTTGTATGACGGAAGATGGTACGCAACAAGTTTGCATTGTTGGTTTGCAAGAGTACCAAGTAGCAGATGTAGATAACACCGTCAAACAACAGTCATCATCAAAATATGTTTTCTGTCGGTGCCATCTTCGCCACTGAAATCATCGGATCTTCAATTGCCATCGTCGTTGCCGAAGAAACCACTGGATCGACATGTTGCTACAGGTATCGACCAACCATCTGATTATGTTACTTTAAAAATAAAATCCCACAACTCACGGATTGGTCATCTAGTACCACAATTATAGTCGAGGCTAAAATGATGAATTTAAGAAGTATTTGGCATGCTACTACATTTCTTCGATGGGATAAAGAAAATTGCTATATTTTTCAAACCAAACCATCTTTGCATTTCAATCATTGGGACCCAAGAGGGTGGTCTCTTGTTCATTGGAGGAGTCAACATGCATGGGAAGCTCTCTATCAGAATGAGAACTCGAGGTCGAGTTCTTCATATGTGGAGTACACTGATGTAGGAGGGTTTCATTAGTATTTTAATTATTTCAGCCCAATTTTATTATTTGTTTGTTTTGTTTTTTGTTTAGATTTTCGGCTCATTAGGGTTTTGTTATTTCCCTATTTAAGCTTAACAGTTGTAGTCTAAAAGCTAACTTTTATTTATTCAATAATATTTTTGAGAGTTTTCACAATTTCTGGTGGATTCCGGAACCCTATTTTTACAAGTTTGTCGCTTACAAAATTGTCTCTTTTCAATCTAGGTTTAGCGCTTGCTAATCCTTTCTTCCGTTCTGCGTCACTAGCTAACAACACTCTAACCCACAAACTACCATGATCATGCTTCAACCCTCATTTCTCTTTGCTATAGCAAACTGTATCCCATTTTATCCATGAAATTTTCCTAACATCCTTACTACCCCCCTAGGAAAAAAGTTAAAAATAGATTCGATAATGGGAATGATATTTGTGGGAGCCTTGAAGAAGCAAATAAAATAGACCGAATGAAAAGACAAGACAGACTTCATAATAACCAATCGGCCACCCATATACAGGTTTCTACTCTTCCAACTTGACAATCTAGATTTGATATGGCCAAAAGCAAATGTCAGAAATTCAGCTTGCGGGAATCACCATCAATAGAAAGTCTCGATTAAAAAAATTGAATATGACCAATTTTACAATTCAAAACAAAAGCATCCTCAACCAACCATGAAACAGCCACATTAACACCAACCAACATACTCTTATTAAAATTAACTTTTAGACCTGAAATCGCCTCAAAAAGAATAAGAACAACTTTCACGGATTGAACATTTACTCAACTCTTGACACTCAACAATAAAGTGTCATCAACAAATTGTAAGTGAGAGTTAGAGATGTTGTCTGAACGACCTACTGAGTACCATGTAAAGAGCCTAGCCTCCATTTCATTTAACCGCTAGTAAAAAGAGAAATGATAATATAGAGTCTCCTTGCCCAAGCCCTCGTTTCAATTTAAACTCATTGGTTGGACTCCCGTTAAACCAAAACTGAAGCAAGTTGTACTAACACGTTTCATAATCCATTTTCGTCAAAAGGTAGGAAAATGTATTTTGACCATCACCATTTTTTGTAGGGATTAAAACAAAATGTTGGATATTTATAAAACAATTTACTTAATTAACCCTTCTTTACATGGACAGATCAATGTATAACATATTTGGTGATAACCACGCAATATTTTTTTATAAAGATGTCAAATAGAACATAACGAAATGAAAATGAAGGATGAACACTTTTGGAAAATTTAAAAGAATGAAATGTTAGAAGAGGACGACAATTCATGTTGCAACAATTAACAATTGTTAAAGTTACGAACGGTGACAACTAGGGTGTCCATAGAAGAATGGTAGGTAATTTACCTCAACCAATGAACATTCATCTTTTTAGGTGGTATCTATGAAATATCTTGACTCCACCAATAAATTGCTCATTTTCATTGGTTGGTGGGTAAATTACCCACCATTGTTCAAAGGTAATCTAGAAAAAACCTTGTCTTTAATATTATTCGGCAAATTTTTTTATATTATTATTTTAGTAACACCAAAAACTTAGTACTAAATCTGCCCTCCCTACTTCTTTATAATGATGCATGTGAGTCACTAAAATGACGCAACCATGATCATGAGGCAACAACCACGCCACACACCCATTGAGCCATGGAATGGAACCAAATGATATACTATTCGTATTCTTATATATGCTTTTTCTCATTGTTATGATTAAGAAAACTATACTCCAATAACAAATACAAAAATATTATCTTTAGATCAAAATTTTGATGTTCAACAGTCACTTCTCTTTTTATATGTTTGATCCATAATCTCAGTGTAAATCGCACTATAGTTTTATTATATTAATATGGAGAATGTTAAACAGCGTCTTCAGAGTATTGGTTAAACAATCAAAACTAGTAACTTTTTTTTTTATAAAAAATAATGTAATTATTATTTAATCAAAAGTCAAAATTTATATTTTCTAAATAAATTTTTATTTATAGTTTCCTTAACTATTGTCCTGAGGGCATTGGTTAGCTATTTAAATATTTTGTTTGGTAGAAATATTATTTAAATAAATATTAAGAATGAATAGATTTAGAAAAATAATTGACCCTACATCCCACTCCATTTGGCCTTTTTCTTTCACTTTCCTCTATTAATACTTCACTTCACTTCACTTCATTAAGCATCACAATTTCACAAACTCCACCAAATTATGTCTTCCAAACATATCCTCACTTTGTTCTTCTTCCTTCTACTCTCTTGCAACACCCTCACATCAGCTTCATCATCATCATCTGAAAATGAAGAAACTTTTGATTTTGTTCGTCCAATAGACCGCAAGTTGTTAGGCCTAAACAAGAAGGAAAAACTAAGCCATTTCAGATTCTACTGGCACGACATACTAAGTGGAAATAACCCTACAACAATTACAATTGTTCAACCACCATTGAAACTACACTCAACCGGCCTTAATGCTTTTGGTTTAGTCCGCATGATGGACAACCCTTTGACTTTAGGACCGCAATTGAGTTCCAAGCTTGTTGGAAAAGCTCAAGGTTTCTATGCATCTGCAGCACAGGAAGAAATAGTTTTTCATATGACAATGAATTTTGCTTTCATTGAAGGAAAGTATAATGGGAGTACTATTGCTATCTTGGGGAGGAATCCTGCTCTTAATAAGGTTAGGGAGATGCCTGTTGTTGGTGGTAGTGGACTTTTCAGATTTGCAAGAGGATATGCTCAAGCTAGTACTCATTGGGTTGATCTCAAATCTGGGGATGCTTGTGTTGAGTACAATGTTCATGTTTTTCACTATTGATTGTTAATTATTGTTGTTGTTTTCCATAAAAAAAAAAATTCATATTGTTGTTGTTCATGTTATGTTTATTTTAGTATTTGTGTGTTAGCTTCTGGAGTATATATCTATCTAAAAAAAGGAATTATTAATGTGTGTCTTGAATGTCTTTAAGATGAAAACGTGAGAAGAATTATATGTTAATTAATTATAACTTGGTGTATAAACCATACACAAGAACCATGTTTACTATTATTATTCTAAAAAATTTGAAAATAAATAAATTATAATTGATGAAAGTCTTATCAATGATCATCTTGCAAACATCTCTACAAGGATTTAAAATGTGTCCCTTGATACGAGATAGTATTGCATAAAAATAATACCAATAAAATTATTTGAACGTATACAAGAATAAAAAAATTTGTAGATAAATAAATTAATCACATCGTTAAACTATTTTAACTTTTAAAAAAATATTTATGTGAAAGTGTTAAAAAAATTTAAGTTTGAGTTTGTCCCTTGTCAAGTATTTCTCTCTTTGATACCGTAAGTTCAAACTCTTACAACTAAGTTGTCATCTATGGACTAATGTTTACCACTCATGAGAAATTTTCATTTCTAACATGAGGTAATACACTTAAGATATTATATTTGATAAATTTTATGATAAACTTTTACATAATTCCGTTTCAATAATTCCATTTAAACGTTGATAAATTTTATAATAAACTTTTGAATATTTTAATGCTGTGGTGGCACCTCTCCCTATAGGTCACACGAAATGTAGGAATTTAACTCTCACGAATACCATCTTTCATAAAAAGAAAAAGGGTTAAATATATTTTTGATCTTTATAAATATGTCAATTTTTCGTTTTAGTCTCTCTAAATATTTTCTTCAACTTCAAGTCCTTCACAAAATTTTCATCTTCACTTTTGGTCCCTTTTTTAAAAGCAAACTCATATGTAGAATTCATATTTTTGAATAAAATTGAGTAGAAAATTTTATAATATTATAAGAATCTCTCCCAAAAATATTAGAATTTTCTAACAAAACATTAATTAAATATAAATTTTTATATTTTTTACGGTTAAAAGTTCATATTTAATTTATGTTTTGTTAAAAAAAAATACTTTTACAATATTCTACACATTTCTGCACAATTTCATTATAAAATACAAAAATTAACTTAAAAATAGGGACCAAAAGTAGTGATTGAAAATTTTATAGGGACTAAAAGTTGAAGAAAAATTTTAGAGGGACTAAAATAAAGAGTTGATATATTTATAGGGACCAAAACTATATTTAATCGAAAGAAAAAACTCTCAATGATGCTATTTTTGGTATCATTATTGGTATATAAGTTAAAAGTTTAGGTTCCTCGTGAATTTTAGCGTAGAGAATCTAGGTTTGGTATAGACTTTCTTTTTATCAAATAGTAAACTTGTTAGGAATTATGTTTTAAGGTGAATAAGTGGAAAGTTGTTTAAACTTCGGCCTCTGTATATATATTATGAAATGTTTCTCATGAACAATTTGTCTTTGGTGAAGTTCATTTACAACCACTTGAACCCAATTGAGTTTTTATAGTGTTCTAAAATTTTAAGAAAATCTGAAATCATTGTTTGCTTTTATCATTGTTTGCTTTTATTTATTTTTGTTCACCTTCTAGTTCTCAGGCGAAAAGGGTCTTTATAACCCAATAATCGATCGGGAGGTAAGTAAGTCTGATAAAGAATTGTTCCATGCAGGAATCGAATTCAGGTTCTCATGAACAATTCTTATTTGGTGGAACTCATTAACCGACCACTTGAACCCAATTACTTAGTTACAATGTTCGAGAATGTTAAGAACAATTGAAGTCGTTGGGTGACACATATGCCTATAGGTCAACCTTGTATGCCGATTTAGCTTTTTAGAAAGCCATTTAGAATGACCTTTTTAAATAAACAGGGTTTTTAAAGAGTCTCAACCTACTCTTTTTACTAAATGAGTTGGGTTGAGTGGAGCTTTAAGTAGGTTAGATCATAGGCCCCTGTCTTCGTTGCATACCTAAAGCTAGTTTAAAACTCATAACCTAGAAAGAGATCATTTATCATCTATAGATGAAGTATTTGATAAGAGATGTAAACATGATAACATTTTTAAAGATATTTTAAGTATGTGTTACTATGAGGTCCATTCATTAATAGATGGCTCATGATAAAGGTTGGATGTTTATTTCTATTGAAATGTGATTCTTTATTGACGGTCTATGTTTTTTCCAATCTTTTATTTGTTCCCTGGAAGCTATAAAATACACGGGTTAATTATTTACATATTATAAGAAGTTTTCTTTCCAGAAATCTCATATATTTGCATAAGGTAAAATTGTGCAGATAAATTAACTAATATGGGTTTTCAATGCAGTAATTTAGTGGGATTCATTTTCACATTAGAGACGACTTTTTCTATAATAGGCTCCTTAATTTTAAATTCTCTTGATTTTCCTTGATGGGTTTGGTGTTGTTCTCCATCTTTTTATTTTCTTTATTTTTGCATATGAATGCTGATTTGAAAAAAGAAGAAGATATAATTTGAATATGAACAAACCAAAAGTCCTCTAGAAAAGCTTTGTTGGAGTACATTTTTTTATTGAAGAAAAAAACTCACAACAAATGTGGAACACTTTTGTCACCACAAAGACTTGAGTGGCATTTTCCCTGTATGTCGGTCTATGGTCTTGCCGCCTAGTAAAGAAAGAGAGAAAAGTGATGTCTGCAAGTCCAACAAACACACCACATTCACCAACTTAGCCATGGAACCAAATTATTATCAATTTTCCTATCTTATTTTTTTAAAATACTTAACCCTTTTAATTATAATTAGGACTAAGGAAAATATGAATACTCAAAAAGTATGCAAATGTAAATGAAAAATATCATTGTATTGAAAACAGATGAACGAATATATCAAGGCTAAGGAAAATATCAATACTCAAAAAGTAGGCAAACTAACTTCAATGATATTTTTGTTTGAAAAAAACAGAGAGCTGATTCAAAACTTAAAAATTAAGTTAAAGGGGATATATGCAATTTTTCTCAAAAGGTAGTTATAAACTTCTTCCATCGTCTCTGATTATAAAACTTTTTAACATTTTTCACATATATGAAGAAAATTTGACAGTGTAATTCAAGCAAATAACAATAGCAATCAACAATCGAACAATTCAAGCAATAATATTCAATCAAGAACAAATCTTTATATGTAATGCAAATCAAAACAATAAAACCAAATACAAAGATAAAGAGCATAGACGCCGTGGCGGAATCAGACAAAAAAAATGTTTGCGAAGGCTACCAAAATAAACTATAATATATACACACAAAGTTTATGTTTTAATGAGCATTAATCACAAATTTGAACATCAAAAAATTAAATTGCATACCTTTTTTTTTAGCAAAAAAAAAGGGTCCTAAAATGGATAAAAGGGTGGACTGCAAGCTAATTTTATTTAAAATTCAAAAATATTTTAGTAATTTCCCCTTTGAAAAAAATAAATTATTTTGGTGACGTGGTCGTGGCCGACCCATGCCCTAAAGAGGCTCCGCAACCGTGTAGAGGAACAAACGCAACAAAAGATTGTTTACCCAGTTCATATCAAATTGACTTAAGTCTAAACAATAGAACAACTATTAAATCCATTATCATTGAATCTTTACAAAAGAGATAAAAGAGTTACACGAAAATGACTTACAATATTCTCTAATAACAAACCCCAATTACTACCGTTTCTAATCTCTCAAAAAAGTTACAAAAGTGATCAATAAATCATCCTCAATTGTTCACAAAGAAAAATCCCTAATTTGATCATACCTCCGATAAAACCTATGGTAATTAAAATGAATTTCTCAATCCTAACTTCTCACCGAGAAACACTCAACACCTAACGCTTAAGAGTTTCATTTAAAATCCTCAACCTCTAAGTTTTCTAAAGATTCCCTTTTAATGCTACCAAACAATGAGGTAAAAAACTCTATTTCTAGACAATTTATAAGTAGGCTAAATTAGTCATGTTTTTAAGTCAATATTTTACCATGAAAGTTTCTTTTCAATTATAACTTTCAAAGTTGAATTTTTATAATTCAAAAGAAACTTTCCGTCTTAATAATTATCATATTTAAAAAAAGAATAATAAATATATGATAAAAGCTTTAGTACTTCAATATTTTGTTGAATATGTGTCTATCATCCATGTCTAAAATCGAAAATTCATTGATCACTTAAATATGTGTAGAAATTAGTCAATTACAACTAAAATAAACAAATTAATAAAGAGAAAATTATTGTAAAAAATAAAAGAGAAAAAACTGTGTAATGAATACTTTTTATTCTATTTTATTTATTTATTAACAAATTTTAAACCATGAAATTGAAAAATATTTCTTTTCTTGTACATTCTTACTCCATTATTTGTGTCCTTTGTCCTTCACTTCACACATTCTTTCCCTATAAACAAACCCCTCACCTCACCCACACACTTCATAATTCATTCACGTTTTCATTATTCTTTTCTCTCCACCACTACTTTACCTTCTCCACAGTTAGCATCACAACAAATCTTTCTAACCCCACCACAAACTACAATGCAAACCCAACACTTCATCACTTTGTTCTTCTTCCTTCTCCTTTCTTGCAACACCATCACTTTAACATCATCATCATCATCAGAAAATGACGACACTTTTGAATTTGTTCGTCCTATAGACCGCAAATTATTAAGCCTAAAGAAGGAAAAACTAAGTCATTTCAAATTCTATTGGCATGATATACTAAGTGGAAAAAACCCTACTTCAGTTGCAGTTGTCCCACCACCAATGAAACTAAACACAACCACTGCTTTTGGTATGGTCCGCATGATCGACAACCCTTTAACTTTAGGACCCCAGTTGAGTTCTAAGATTGTTGGAAAAGCTCAAGGGTTCTATGCATCTGCATGCAAAGATGAAGTTGATTTGCTTATGGCTATGAATTTTGCTTTTACTGAAGGAAATTATAATGGAAGTACACTTACTATTTTGGGAAGGAATGCTGTTTTTCATAAAGTTAGAGAGATGCCTGTGATTGGTGGAAGTGGACTTTTCAGATTTGCTAGAGGTTATGCTCAAGCTAATACTCATTGGTTTGATATCAAATCTGGGGATGCTGTTGTTGAGTATAATGTTTATGTTTTTCACTATTGATTGTTAATTATTGTTGTTGATGTTGTTGTAATGTTTAATTTATGATTGTTTGCTGTTATATTTGGATTTACTATGGTTATTAATTAATAAATTTGTTGTTTTTGTAATCAAATAATCTAGCTATATATGGATTCGCTGTGAATTTTGATATAATCACAATGAACCAACTTGATTTTGCAACAATTACACTTTGAAGTTTCAACAAAATCACGGATGTTAAAATTTTGACAAACTCACCATGATATCAAACAAACACTCATTGGATAAAGACTGGATTACTTAAATTGTAGATGGACAAATCAGAAATTTAGAATTTCAATTGTTTGATACTCATCATCAATTGAGATTATTGAGTACAATGATGACTGATTGCATGAGAATCAGATGATTCAGATCTATTTTTTTATTCTTGTTTTTGAGGGTTTACTTGTGAAGTTTGACTTTCCTCTTTTTTTTTTGTAGAAACACATCTTTGTTCCCTCTTTAATTATGCTGTATTATTAGTGCTTGGTGTTATAATCGAGATACTAATTTAAACTGCCCTCTTGATTTTGATTTGTAATCACATCTAACAGCTCATTTTGATTTGTTATATCATTTTTACACAAAGATTGAAAGGACAAATTATCTGTAATGAATTGCTTTACTTTTAAATTTATAATAATAGCTCATAAAAACTTATATGTCATAATCTAACCTCAAATGTAAATTAAATTTTGGTCCACAAGTATACAATCCTTAAAAATTTGTGTTCATTTTGCTCATTAGTGTATGGTTCTAAAGAAATGAAAGCTCATAATGGCAAAGAGCACGATATCTTTCATGCTTTTGAGGTCAGCTTTTGAGGTCATGTGGTACTGTATCCCTTTTCAATGAGATATTTAATACATCCTCTACAAATGTTAGCGACAGTACTACCATCGTTGGTTGCTGCATAATGCTATCATGTATTGTAGGTAATGGTGTAAATGCCTTTCTACAATTTAATTATATGCTTGGGATTTTAGAAACAACTTAAGGAGTTGGAATTAGTTCAGTAGCACAACAGTTCCACATTGTATTTAGTGTCGGACATGTGTCGATGTCTGCTGTGAATTCGGACAAAATTCAAACTTCACATCAATGAAATTTAGATTCGTGGAGCAAGTATCAATGGCAACCAACAACCAAAATAACCCCAAGCAACAACAGCAATCTAGACCTAATCTAGAAACCAAGTGCATAACAAAATCACAATCCAACAAAAGAATAAACAAGATAAAGAGAGCAAAAGAAAAGATAACAACACCAAGAAATGTTCATCCAGTTCGGTCGAACTTGACCTACTCTGGGGGAGAGATTGATCTCTCCAATCCACTATCAATGAGTTCTTACAAAGTGATACAAATGGGTTACAAGAAATTAACTTCAACAAGCTCACAAAGAACAACCCTAATTTCTACCCATTTCTCCCAATTTTACCAATGAACAAGACACTCAATGATTTTCACTCATCAAGGTGTTTACAATTGTTTCCCAACTCTAGAATCTAACCCCCAAAAGAGAACCAACTCTTAGCCTTTGATTTCACTAAGGATCTTCTCTTTTGGTTTCACAAGACTCACCCAAGTTGCTTACAAGTGATTCTTCACTCATGTGTTTTCCAACCCCATGAATCTTTCCCAAAAGGCACCGACCCTTTTCCCAAGAGCCCCCTCTTTTGGTTCTCCAAGATTCACATCTTGAAACTTTGAACCTCACCAAAAGACCCTCAACCTTTAGTATCTAAAACCCTAAAAGTTCCCTCCTTTGGTTTCCATGAGATTCACCAAGCTTATCCAACAAATCGGTCATGGAGTGCTTAAATAGTGTTTCAGGTCTATCAAAATTGTGTCACAGTTGCCAAAATTGTGTCACGATTGCTCAAAATCGTGTCACGATTAAACACCTGAAGAACCATGCTCACGGCTTGCCAAATCGTGTCACGCCACCCAAATCGTGTCACGATTTGACATTTTCACACATTCATAATTTTGAGTCATTTCTCAACAGTGTCATTGTCTAACATTAACTCAAACGAAAACAGATTTGATGCAGTCAGTGTTTTAACGCATACAAAGTTATTATAATAGTAACCGTCCGATCTTTATCAGACAATTTAGAATAAGTAAATAGGTATATGTAACGGGTACATATTATACTATGGTTTGAAGGAGTCAATTATGAGTTTATAGTTATTGCTGTCTAAGATGATCACCATAACTATGCTGAAAAAAATTTAGCTGTTCTGATCTTTGTGTTTGGCTGCTAGTAGATTAAGGGAACTCTTGTTTTAGTTTCCCTAAAAATTATTTTGATGTTTTAATTATGTTGCAATTGAAATAGCTACTTTGATTAGTTTTTGAAGAAAATCATTTTTCAATCATATTAATGAAAACTATTTTTACATGTATTGTTTTCAACTTTAATACTTTTTTTTAATATCTTTTTAAAAGTAACTAAAGATAATTTCCAAATTGTTTACATCAAAAATGGTTTTTAGATAATCTAAAACAAACGAGTACTAAGTGGTTTCTTACCTTCAAAGCAACACCTCCAATATGTAAACGCATACTTTGCACTTTTGCAGAGTTGAGCAGTTCGGTGTATTTTTTTTCAAGAAGTGAAAAGTTTAGGGATTTTTTTTTCCTTTTACTCATGTTATCAAGATATTTTAATAATACCATAAATTAAAAAATAGATATATTTTAATAATGAAATTTGAATACTTTGACAAAATGATTTACAACTACTAAAAATTACGAAATTGTAAAATATTATAAGGAAGATTATTATTTTTTTTTACATTACAATTATAAGTAAGGGGGAAAAAATTTGGCAGAACTATACAAGAGGTTATGGCCCCCCGTAAAATATGTTATGTTTTGGTAATATAGGTTAGTTAAGAAATGGTTAAAACCGTTAGTAAGTCAATTACCATTTTGTGGAATTTAGTTAGAAAGGATAATTACTGGCTTTGCAAGTTAGTTTCATATGAAGTACTAATATAAATGATTGTAAACTCCAATTTCATTCACTAATGAAAATATAGAATTGCAATCACATTGCATCTCTCTCTCTTTTCTCTCTTAATTCTCTCCAAAACTTGATTGTTTGATTCAGAAGGAAGCTTTGAAGCGCTAACAAAATAATGGGTTGTAAACCTTCAAAAACGTTTGCGAAACCCTACTAATATAATTGTGATACAAGCAAGACTAAAAAAAAAAACTCAAACCATTTTGCCGGGGTATAACACTCACGCTAAATTACATATGATTTTCTCAAAAAAAAATTTGGGGTTGATCATGGCCCACATATGCCCATGAGTGGCTCCGCCAATGAATATGATTAATCATGATTAGTAGATAGCAAAAAAAAAATTATTGTTTATGTGGCTTTATTATTCAGGTGGTTGATAGGATTAAGTCCATCTCCTATATGTGGTTGAAGGCGAAGTATGTAACTCTTCCCCTCAATTCACATGGCTGGTGGATTAGTCCGTTCACCATGTTGGGTATAGGTTAATCGTTTTTTCCTTTTTGTATATTTGTTCATTTTCCTTGTAAATATTGTTCAGATCTTGTGTTTCTTCCTTGGTACGCCTTGTACTAGGAAGCACACTCTCATGTGGTAATATATTTCATTTTAGCTTCTTAAAAAAAAAAAACTACAAATTTAAGCGTGGTTAGCATAATTTTCAAATGTTCATCTACTTGTCATTGAACACTTGGCGGTTAAATAGTTTTAACACCGGGTATTAATCGTGTGTCGAAGGTAAATAATCACATATTTAAAATGTGTTAGTAAAGATTTGTTGTATAAATTTGATTATACAAAACTCATTGGCTTTATCCTTGTTCACATTCCTCTTTTTATATTTGATGTTTCATAAACAAACCTTTCACCTTTTCACTATTCTCTTATATCTCCACCACTACTTTACTTTCTCTACAGTTAGCATCACAAACAATGATTTCCCATTATTTTCTCAATTTGTTCGTCTTCCTTCTCCTCTCTTGCAACACTCTCACTTCAACTTCATTACAATCATTAGAAAAACAAGAAACTTTTGATTTTGTTCGTCCAATAGACCGCAAATTGTTAGGCCTAAACAAGAAAGAAAAACTAAGTCATTTCAGATTCTATTGGCATGATATCTTGAGTGGAAAAAATCCCACTGCAATAACAATTGTTCCACCACCATTGAAGCTAAACACAACAACTTCTTTTGGTTCAGTCAACATGTTTGATGACCCTTTGACTTTAGGACCACAATTGAGTTCTAAGCTTGTTGGAAAAGCTCAAGGTTTCTATGCATCTGCATCACAAGATGATTTTGGTTTTCTCATGGCTATGAATTTTGCTTTCATTGAAGGAAAGTATAATGGTAGTACTATTACTATCTTGGGGAGGAATTCTGGTATTAATAAGGTTAGGGAGATGCCTATAGTTGGTGGTAGTGGACTTTTCAGATTTGCTAGAGGGTATGTTGAAGCTAATACTCATTGGTTTGATCTCAAAACTGGAGATGCTATTGTTGAGTACAATGTTTATGTTTTTCACTATTGATTTTTAGTTGTTTTTTGACTAAATTGATTTAGTTGTTGTCTTTTATTTTGAGTCATATTAGGATCATGTGTTAGCTTTTACTATGTCTATGGTTCATTGGTGTTAGATCATGCGATTTTTGATGTTGGATAGAGTTCAAATGACTCGAATTATAATTCAGCAAAATTTAAAAAAAAAATCATAATCTCAATTGTCTAGTATTCGTCATCAATTGAGATTATTGACTCCGCGACAATAAATGATTGAATAAAATCGTTTTCATTTTTATTTGTTATGGTTAGTGAGCCTATATAGTTTGTGAAGCTTTCTTTTTAGGAACCCATCTTTGTTCCCTCGTGGTTTTGATTTGTGATCTCACGACAAAAGATTAAGGCCAATTCATATTCCTCTGGTTTTAATATAAATAAAAAGTCAAATGTATTTGGTCTAAATTTTAATCAAATATATTTAATTTTTTGTTTATTTTTAAGATGAAGGAAAAAAAAAAATTTGACAAAGATGAAGGAAATTATTCATTGGTCAAAATGTCTTTTTAGACTTCATATAATTACACTAATGCATTGAACCTAATTACACTAACTTAAACTATGAATTATGGAAATGAACCAAGTCATGTACCAAAATTAACATTCACAGTTGTAACCATGACTTGTCAACCGGGTATAGGTGGGTTCGCTATTGATATTTTGGTTTCCTTTGTTTAGGTTGAATCCTTGAATATCCTTGTTAGCTTGTGAACCATTAGATCTTAAAAAGTTGTACTCACATACAAACTAACGATTCTTTGGTTGAACAAGACCCATAAAGATTGAAAGCATTCAAAGTTGACCTTAGGATTTAATTATATAACTTGACTTTGTGGAATCCTTGTTTGTTTGGTAGCCTCACTCCCTTCACAATTTTGGATCACACAAATTCAAGAAATGACCCTACAACATCTTTTTTTTTCCTTACATTATCAACTTAGCCTATGTGTTAAATAGTGTTAGATGGTCCTCTCAAAAACAAAAACAAAAACAAAAATAGTGTAAGATGTTTTTTTTCTTAACCCTATGTTTCTTGATTAGGGGAAATAGGTATTGGTATTCATAGTTTGACCGAGAGTTAAATAGAACATAATTAAATATTGTTCTATCAAACTCAAGCATTGCCATCAATTTCACCTTAACTGAAAAATATTATGTAATCTTAAGCAAATATACAACACATATTTTATATATATAATTTTTGTGACAACCATACTCTCAATTCTCAGTCAACATGCTTCTTGAAAAATAAAGAAATTCTCCACACTAAAGCTTACTTGTAAGATATAAACCTAAAAAGTAACTGCATCGGAAACACATAATGCAAGATAACATCACTACTTTACTATTGATATTTTGAAAGCCTTCCTTTTAGAAAACACAAAAAGAAACATTGAACAGAAAATAATATGATTTCTGTAGTTATAAAAAATCAACTTTATTTTTTGGGTTTATTTCAAAGAATTCTAAGCAATTCGTTAATTATGACTACATGGTCCTCATATTTGATACAAGACTACACCTCATCAATTGGAACATCATAGTCTAGTTAAGGTTGCATGGGGGCATGATAAGTTAATGACAATACTCACAAGCCCCAACACTGTAGAAGATCAATTTTGTGTGGCTCACTCTAATTCTTTGAAAATATCTAATACTTGATTTTCAATTAATAATCAGATTAATCACACACAATATTAATTTTGAAAATAATAGAATATGAACTCTTTTTATCAAATAAAAATTTATATTATTGGAGGATTGAGACATTGTCTTGGACTCTTGCTGGCCGACCTGATTGTATAGTAGGAGAATTATTTTCATACTAGAAAACAAAAAGGTTGTAGTCAAGTACTCAAGTATGTGTGAGGACAGTGTAGTCTTCAAACCTCACTCACCAGTGTATTATTGCTAAGGTACCTAAAATTGAATGGCAAAGGTGAGATTAGTACATGTCAAATATGAATGCAAAACTTATATAAATAACCACCATTAATCACATAATGTCTCATGTCTATAACTCAAAGTAAGTATAGACAGCAATGAGAATCACATTAGTTTCATTCCTTCTTTGCTACTACTGCATATATCTCAGTTTCCAAATCTTTGTTACCTCTGCCAAATGTCTTGAGGATCAACAATCATTGTTGCTTCAATTAAAAAACAATCTCACATTCAACCATGAAAGTTCCACCAAACTAAAATTGTGGAATAAAAGCATTGCCTGCTGCAATTGGAGTGGTGTTACATGCAACAACGAAGGAAACGTTATCGGCCTTGATCTGAGTGACGAAAAGATCGATGGAGGATTTAACGATTCAAGTAGTCTTTTCAGTCTTCAAAATCTCCTAAAATTAAACTTGGCTAACAACCATTTCAATTCTCACATTCCATCAAGCTTCAACAAATTGGAGAAATTGACATATCTGAATTTGTCACAAGCTAGCTTTGTAGGGCAGATTCCGATTGAGATTTCACAGCTTACAAGGTTGGTTACTCTTGATCTCTCTGTACTTGCATACTCAACAATAATACCACTTAAACTTAAAAATCCAAATCTGCAAAAGCTTTTCCAAAATCTCACCAATATTAGACAATTGTATCTAGATGGGATAAGTATAACATTTCAAGGACATGAATTGAGCAATGCTTTGTTGCCGTTGCGTGACTTGCAAGAATTGAGCATGTCTTACTGTGATTTATCAGGACCCCTTGATTCTTCCCTAATAAGACTAGAGAACCTATCAGTCCTTATTCTTGATGGGAACAATTTTTCATCTCTCGTGCCGCAAACATTTGCCAATTTTAAAAACTTGACCACCCTCAGTCTTGCGCTTTGTGAATTGACCGGTACATTTCCACATGCGATCTTTCAGATTGGAACACTATCAGTTATTGACTTGTTTTTCAATTACAATCTCCATGGCTTTTTTCCAAACTACTCAATGAGTGAATCTCTTCAAATAATTAGAGTGAGAAACACAAACTTCTCTGGAGAATTACCTAATAGTATTGGAAACCTGAGGAAGTTATCTTTTTTGGATCTTTCTGATTGTCAATTTAATGGAACACTTCCAAATTCATTGTCAAACCTCACACAACTGAGTTACTTGTATCTGTCATCTAACAGTTTTACTGGTCCAATGCCATCCTTTGACATGGCAAAAAAACTCACCAACTCATCATCTTCTCACAATGAAGGATTGCATAACCTTGTCACCATTAACTTGAGCAACAATTCTATCACAGGTAGCATTCCTTCATTCCTTTTTAAACTTCCACTATTAAAAGAGATTTTGCTTTCATCGAACCACTTTAGTAAACTAGAAGAATTCACAACCATGTCTTCCTCCGTATTAAACACCCTCGATTTAAGCAACAACAATCTATCAGGACCTTTTCCAATATCTGTCTTGCAGCTCAAGTCACTTTCTGTCCTCGATCTTTCCTCTAACAAGATCACTGGATTGCTGCAGCTAGACAAGCTTTTAAAGCTCAAAAATTTAACTACGCTAGACCTTTCATTCAACAACTTATCGATCAATGTGAACATGCCACATGTTGATTTTTCTTTTATTCCCAACATTAGCGTTCTAAAATTGGTACACTGCAACTTGAAAACTTTTCCTAGTTTCTTGATAAACCAAACAACATTGATCCAACTAGACCTTTCAGATAACCAGATTCAAGGAACAGTACCAAATTGGATTTGGAAACTGCCATATCTAGAATCCCTTAATATTTCTCACAATCTTCTCACTGATTTGGAAGGACCTTTTCAAAATCTTACTTCCTACTGGAAAATTCTTGACCTTCATAACAACAAACTGCAAGGACCAATACCTTTTTTTCTTAAATCTGTTGAATATTTGGATTACTCTACCAACAAATTTTCTGTTATCCCAGAAGATATTGGTAATTACCTATCTTCCACATATTTTCTCTCTTTTTCTAACAATAATTTACATGGAAGCATCCCTGATTCTTTATGCAATGCTTCACAACTTCTAGTGCTTGATATTTCCTTCAACAACATTTCTGGAACAATTTTACCATGTTTAATTTCAATAACTAGTACCCTTGATGTATTAAATTTAGGGAAGAACAATCTCACTGGCCCCATACCAGATATGTTTCCAGCTTCTTGTGTTGTAAGGACTTTGAACTTCCATGAAAATCTCTTACATGGGCCAATTCCAAAATCTCTCTCCCATTGCTCATCATTAAAGATATTGGACATTGGATCAAATCAAATTGTTGGTGGTTTTCCATGCTTCTTGAAGAACATACCAACACTTAGTGTCTTGGTTTTGCGGAACAACAAATTCCATGGTTCCGTAAAATGTTCACTTTCACTAGCAAATAAGCCTTGGAAAATGATTCAAATTGTGGACATTGCTTTCAACAATTTCAATGGAAAACTACCTGAAAAATATTTCACAACATGGGAAAGAATGATGCATGATGAACATGATGATGTATCAGAATTTATCCCCACAGTGGAGGCATTCAACCCATATTATCATGACAGTGTAACAGTTTCCAATAAAGGTCAAGATAGGGAGTTGGTTAAAATTCTAACAATCTTCACAGCCATTGATTTTTCATCAAATCATTTTGAAGGACCAATCCCAAAGGTGCTAATGAAATTCAAAGCAATCCATGTTCTCAACTTTTCAAACAACGGTCTCTCCGGTGAAATTCCATCAACTATAGGAAACTTGAAACAGTTAGAGTCCTTGGACCTCTCAAATAACTCATTGATTGGTGAAATTCCCATGCAACTTGCAAGCTTGTCCTTCCTTTCATATTTGAACCTCTCCTTCAATCATTTGGTTGGGAAGATTCCTACAGGTACTCAACTTCAGTCATTTGAAGCATCTTCGTTCGAAGGAAACTATGGTCTGTATGGTCCTCCATTGACTGAAAAACCAGATGGTATAAGGCAAGGCTTGCATCCACAAGAAACATGTGAAAGGCTAGCTAATTCAAGTGACTGGAATATTTTAAGTGTGGAATTTGGGTTTGTTTTCGGGCTCGGGATTTTGATTATTCCCTTCATGTTTTGGAAGCAATGGAGGGAAGACTATTGCAAACTTTTGGACACAATTCTCAGCAGGATTTTTCCTTGGATGCATGTTGAATATGTAAACCACAGAGGAAAGTCATTCACAAGTTTAAGGTGGTAGTGACATTAGTAACTAATGAATGTGCTTATTATAGTATGTTAGTGTTTTTTTATTCCAGACTCTATTGTTCTATATGTATACATATACTTCTTTGTGGTGATATATGTTCTATTAAATTTAAATAAAATAGTGTCACATGGAAAATTTATGAGTTGAATTATAACTATTAAGTATGGAAGTCATACATTTAGACCTGGATCAGTTTGTTCCTATGTGTTTTCTCAAAGGAGATCAAATCATCAAATGAGAAAATGAGGCTGAGTCTAACAATTCTGAAGGTAGGATTACTATGTCATTAGTAATAACTATCATTAGTAATGAAAATGATGGTAGTATGTCTGAGAGTTATCTTCAACATGTAATCCTTAATTTTGATCAAGTTTATTACCAAGAGAGCGTGACATTCACAATAAAATATCAATGAATAGTGTTGGACAGCTAAATGATTTGGATGCAAGATAGTAGATGGATTAATACCTGAAATGCTTGGACAGCTAAATGATGTCTACATACTTAATGTGATAGGTTGGTGATATGATAAAAAGTTATGAAGCACGGACACTCCTCGGATTACGTGTGTCTCAGTGTCATTTTGTCAAATTATTATCAATGTCGGTGTCTGTGTCGTGTCCCTGTCTGTATCTGTGCTCATAGATAAGAAGATAGAGATAAAAAGAAAATGAAGTATTGAATGAGTGTATGAAAAGTAAAGATGTAGAAATATAAGTGTTCTTTCTTTTGTCCTTTTAAGGTCACTTTTCTCCCTCTATATTTGTTGTCTTATAAATAAACCCCTCTTAGCTACACTTCATTCATCTTCCATTATTCTCTTCTCTCCTTTACTACTTTGCTTTCTCTAGAGTTAGCATCAAAATCACTCTAACCCCACCACCATGCCTGCCAAACACTGCCTCACTTTTTCCTTCTTCCTTCTCTTCTCTTGGAACATACTCACTTCAACTTCATCACCATCATTTGAAAAAGAAGAAACTTATGATTTTGTTCGTTCAATAGACCCCAAATTGTTACACCTAAACAACAAAGAAAAGCTAAGTCATTTCAGATTCTTTTGGCATGACATAATGAGTGGAAAAAACCCTACTTCAGTTACAGTTGTACCACTACCTTTGAAGCTAAACACAACTACTTCTTTTGGTTTAGTCAACATTATTGAGAACCCTTTAACTTTAGGACCAAAAATGAGTTCTAAGCTTGTTGGAAATGCTCAAGGGTTCTATGCATCTACATCAAAGGATGAGTTTAGTTTGTTCATGGCTATGACTTTTGCTTTCATTGAAGGAAAGTATAATGGTAGTACTATTACTATCTTGGGGATAAATTCTTCTCTTAATAAGGTTAGGGAAATGCCAATTGTTGGTGGTACCGGACTTTTTAGATTTGCAAGAGGCTATGCTCAAACTAAAACATATCAATATGATACCAATTCTCAAGATACTACTGTTGAGTACAATGTTTATGTTTTTTACTATTGATTGTCAAAAAATTATGAGATGTTTGTCTTAGCTTTTACTATGTCTATGTATGGTTCATTGTTGTTAGATTTGGATTTACAACGGTTATTAAATTTTATCATTTGTACGTTATAGTTATTTCATGTAGATCGTTGGGTAGAGATCAAACGACTCTAAATGTAGTTTGACAAATAGAAAACTCAGAGCTTCGGTTGTCTAGTAATCATCGTTGGTTGAGATTAATACAATGATGGCTAATTGCATCAAATCCATTTATTTCTTGTTTTTTAGGGTTAGAGGACTTGTTGATTGAGATGCTTGGTTTTTCTTTTGTAGAAATCCATCGTGGTCCACTTGTTAATTATGGTGTACTATTAGTGATTGATGTTATAATTGAGATACTAATTTTGATCTTGATTTTGATTAATAATGATCACACGGACATTAATTAAATTGCTCAACTATATTACTTGAATTGTCCTACTATTAAATGTGCACCTACTCATAGTAATTCATTCTTTTATGCATAGTCATACTCTACCCTCAAATGTACAGTGCATTCATTTTCTTGTACTTTTTGTGTTCATTAATTAGCTCATTAGTCATTATATAAAGAAATGAACATTCATAATGGCAAAAAAAGCTTTGATTCGTCTTTATCTATGATATATTGCTGTGGTCACAATTGAAGAGTAAAATTTCATGGCAAAGAAATCAGTTCAAATGCTATGAAGGTGTCAAAAGAAAATAATAATAATAATAATAATTCCTTCTGCTATTCAAAAAAATTTGCTATACTACGTCATGGATAAAAAAGTCTTATGAATTTTAAAATTAAAGACTATGAAAGAAGAATAGTGTAAATTATGCTCAAACCAAAACATAAGACTCGTATTTATCAATGTCAGATAATCGATCAAGCATCAATTGAACAAAATGTTTCCTGCATAATTAAATTTTAAGGAGAGTGTTGTAAGTTAAGTATATGGTGGTAATGCATAAAGTGATTTTACAGGGTTGAAATCTAAACAAATTTTTTACATAGGAGTAAATCGGAAATCGCTAATATTACAGGGGGTTAAACATATATTAACCCTTTAAAATCCAGATGTATAAAAAGTTCATGTGTAAAAATTCTTAAAAGAATTTTGCAATTTCATATTTTAAAATTCAAATTTGTTAAAAATCCTGAAAACCATTTCACTGCAAGAGTGATTCGAACCATTTATAGGTCACATTTGGATTCTAAAGCTCATGTGTGAAATAGATTTATTTTACTATCTGGATTTTACGATGTTGGAAGTAGGAAAAGAATTTCACATAGTTTGAAGTTGTTCGTGGGGTATATGTAGGAAATTGCTTTTCTCCGTTTTGTTTTTTGCTCATTCACTATCTATGTGAGTTAACTTACAATGCACATAATTAGAATGAGCAACTTTAAAAGGGAGGAGAGCAATTTTCGTATATATATTCCAACGGGCTTGTTGCTTGAATGTTCGGGCTTTGTCGTAAGTAGCTTTTCTAGTCCAATATTATAGTTTTAATCCGTGAGAGATGCTCTTTAGGCTTTATTTTTACTCTCAGCCACCCTAAAAATACTAAAATACTTTCAGCGGCACTTAAATGCCATTTTAGAAGACTTTTCAAATTAGTTATGTTGATTTAAAAAATGAGTGAATCGCCCTTAAAAGTGTCAAATGACACTTAATGTTGGAGAACGAATCAACATTTAAGTACCATCAGAGGAAGCTTACGAGTAATTTGAGATTTAAAAAATGAATGAACTGCTCTCAAAAATGTCAAATGGCACTTAACTGACGTTGGAGTACGGATCAACCTTTAAGTAACTTTCGAGAAAGCTTATGAGCAATTTGAGAAGCCTAAAGAGAAATTCCCTTGATAAGTACATTTGATCTTGATCAAAAATATAAAAGTAGGTCTTGGTCAAATACTCTTTTTTGTAAGAGAAATGATATTTGTACAATCATTATTTTAATAATTTTTGTGACATTTTTCTCTCTCATACTCAATTTATGTTTTTACTTTATCTCTCTAATGTTTTGGTTTGTGTGTCAATACCTCCTTTTTTAAAAAAAAAAATTATGGTTGTACCAAAAGTTGTCATAAAAATGGTTGTTCAAATAACACAACTCTACTTTTTATTATAAGAAAAAATTTCAAGTAGATAATATATGTTTTAGAAAAATAATTTAGATTATATTAAATTTGATTTAGAGATATGTTTTTATAAAATTGGGGGAGGAGAAAACCGAGTAAAATTACACAATTTGTCCCTTACCTTAATTTTAGGTAACACTTTCATCATTTATCTTCTTCTTTTTTGTCCCAATTTAGTCCTTTTATGTTATAAATGCCAACATAGTTATCCTTGTTGTATGAAATAAAATCAAAAACTCCAAAAAATAATCCATGAAACTCATAAACAAACCCAAATCTTCATCATACAAACCAAAAAAAATCAGATTTCATTGTAAAAATTCATTAAAAAATTATAAGATATTGTCATTTTATAACATAAAGTACTAAATCGAGGCAAAAAAATATATATAAAGTATGAAAGTAATACCTAAGTTAATGGACGAATTGTGTAA
>Ga0315915_1000688_pt1 | contig 36746 bp, 19 predicted proteins | sample MpolbnodulesMG_FD_207738 | JGI IMG/M metagenome (GOLD analysis project Ga0315915, IMG submission 207738) | Medicago polymorpha root nodule microbial communities from Los Angeles, California, United States - branched nodules | ecosystem: Host-associated > Plants > Roots > Nodule | place: USA...
AAAATTATGATATTCTGAAACTTTTCTGCTTAGCCATATCAATTGCAGTGCTTAAACGAGACAGAAATTTACACTGGATATCTGATCATGTTTACTTCAAGCATCACTAATAGAAATCTTTAGAGATCATAAACAATAAACAATAAAAATGACACACAAAAGTGATTATAAGAACACAATATAACCTATCAAAATACATAAAAATAAACAATATAATGACATAAAAAAAAAGTACGAGGAAGAAGAAGAAGTACCAATTATGAGGAAGAAGAGATCGATTTGGTGAAACCTTTTTCTCTGCACAAGCTCTGACAGAAGAGGAAGAGGAAATTGATTTGGGGGTTTTGAGCAATAATCGATTTTGAGAAACCTAATTGAAGGAGATTATAAGAAAAGCGATTATGACAAAAGTGATTATGAGAAAAGTGATTTAAGGGCTGTGATTGGATGGATTAATAGAGGATTTCTAAGAGGATTCTGTGAGATTAGGATTCAATCTGGGTTTTTCCATTGTGATTGGATCGATTGAGAGGTATTCTCAGATTTGAGATTTGGGTTTTAGGAGGAAGAAGAAATCGATAAAGTAGTGCTTTGGAGGTTCAATCTGGAGTTGTGTTTTGGAGTCACGTTCTTGTTTTTGTGTATGGATCCCCTCCTGCCTTTTACCATCCTGCTGTCTCTTTTGTGCAATCTGAACTGTTAGATTAATCTAAATGTTGAGACACAAAAATAAGGAAGTGATAATAGAGGAGAGAGAAAACTATGCATTGTTTTTATTTTCCTTCAGTTTTCGTGGGTTTTCTTCCCCGGTCCTCTTTCTTCTTCAATAGGTTCCATGGAGACATACAATCATGGTGATTGAACCCAAAATCTCTTATCATTATTTCACTGAATTTGAATACTCCTTTAAACAATGTCGTTCTTCTTGTTGTATCCAAAAATCAATTCCCCATTTTTACACGAGGACCCAGATAGATTTTACGGTGACGGTTCATGGCGGCGGCATGGCCTTACCATGGGGCAACACCTTTACTGGCGGAGGAGGCCGAAGGCACAGTTCCTCGTCCGTCGCCAAAGTTCTTCGATCTTCCTCTCTCTTCGATGATGTTTTTTTATTATTATCTTACCCTTTATTCCCCTTTGTCTCTTACCGTTAGATGAATCGGACGGGTGATAACAGCGCATGAGAGACCACATGAGATAATGTGGCAGGAGATGATCCGGATCCCTTCTTTTTTTAGTTTTGTTAGTGTGAAAGAAATAAAACGTGGGAAAGGGAAAAAAATATTAAAAGAACCTATAGCAACGGGGTATTGGGACATCAGTTGCTAAATTTTATCTATAGCAACTCTTTTTTCTGCAGTTGCTAAAAGTGTCCGTTGCTATATGGCAAATTTCTTATAGTGTATACACACTAAGCAATTGATGATGATGATAAAATTAAGGACAAGAAATAAATATGAATGCAATAATTCTAAACATAAATTAAATAGAAATAAACAAGAGATAAAATATACCACAATTAATATCAAGACAAGCAAATTAAAAGAAATAATAAAATAAAGTAACAAATAATAACAACTATTAAAAATTAGAGTGTTTAAAAATGCAAGAAATAAATTTTTTAGAAGGAAAAGAGGTACTAAAACATGAAAATAGTGGTGTAAATTGTAAAAAAAAGTAGAGAAAAAATAAAGGGAATTGGGCTTAGTGCCAAAACAGTGGGCTCAGACTGGACGAATCCAGATTTACCTCTGATTTAGATCGGAGAAAAAGACTTTAACGACGGAAAACTTCAACTCTTCTCTCTTCCAATCTGGTTCGGGATCGTTGTATTCTTAAGATTCGTTCTTGTTTGGAGCCTTGTTACTGGATCTCGAGATTTGTTGTTGTTTATTGTTTGAGAAGAAGATTCGAAAATGTTGTTCAGGTGTACAAATTCAAAAAAAGTCTTACTGTTGTTCACGTTTTAGTGTCGAAGTTGTTATGGAATTGATTCTGTTAGATTTGATTCGAAAACGGATTGTTGATTTTGGTGACATGTGTTCTTGAGTGTTCATGGCATATTCATATGGTTTTTGGTTTTTTTGAATGTTTTAATCTAAAAAAGTGAGGAAAGAGAAATGGATTGGTGTTTGTGATTCTCTGATACAAAGAAATGATGAAAATACCCCTCAAAGGGGATCCAAAGCAAAATGACAGCACAACACTAAAACTTAGAGAAAAAGTTTGGACCAAGGACCAATATGGTAGTGATACATGGACAAAGAGATAAGATCAAAGGACTTGGGCTTAAAGACTTAATATAAAAAATGATTAAATGAATAAAAACTAAATAAATTCGAATTTAATAAATAAATAAAAACGAAATTATTTTTTTTAAAACAAAATTAAATCAAAGAAAAATATTAAAAATAAAATAAAATGTTAAAATAATAATGGAATAATAAAACTTATAAATGTGCCTTTCGATAACCAAATGTGGTATTTTATAATACATCTCTGTTGAAATTTTGTCTGAGACGACTAAATTTTGCGCCGTTTCAAGACACGAATAAAATACTTTAGCTGTCTAAAAATACGAACAAACGAGAAATAAATGTTCAAAAACAAAAGAAAGTTTTAACTTTAAGAATGAATAGGAAAATTTTAACCATTAAAAATACGAACGAGAAAAAAGCTCTGACTACTTAAAAATGAATAATAAAAGAGTTAACTGTTTAAAATACGAGCAAAAAAAAAATTGTCTTAAAATACCAAAATAACAAAATTTTAACTGATTAAAACGAAAAAACAATAAAAAAAAAGTTTTAACCATTTTACAAAAGAACGAATAAGAAAAGTTTTAAACCGCTTTAAAATACAGCTAAAAGGTTTGAACTGGTCCAAATTTGGGGTATGACAAAAGTGTTCTACCCTCAACAATCGACTTGATTGGTTTGTTTTGATTGTAAGCTTTTATATCTTGAAACAAATCACAACAAACACAACACATATATTGTAATTAGTTTGCAATAAGATTCAAAAAAATTCACTTAATATATATTACAACTTTTGTCATTATATTGTATTTAAACGTAGTTTGCAAAGCAAAACCCTAACCACATCACCAACTCCCCTTCACTTAAAATTCACTTAATAAGAGCTTAATATATATTTAAACTTTTGTCCTCTTCAAACAAAACCCTAACCACATCACCAACTCCTCTTCAAACCAAAACCCTAACCAATTGAAGAAACAATGACAATACAATATGATAATCTATCTATCAAAATTATGTGGGATTTTGAGAGTTGTGGTCTTAATATAAATATTAGAGATCGTGTGTGTAGGAATATTGCAGAAGCATTAGGAAATGCTAACATGGACAGATCGATTTCATTGCATGTATTTTGCCAAACAGATACTATGCCACCAGATTTGGAGGGACACTTAAACGATGATGCTGGAAGGAATGTGAGAATTCACAGTTGAAGTAAAGAGGGAGCCAATTAGGTACTTGCGTATCAAAAAATACAAACGATATGGTATAAACTATGTTCTTTATTTCTGTCTTTATTTATTTATGGAAAACTAAATAGTACAACACAATTTCCATAGTGCATGTGTTTAAAATACTAATAACCTAAAGATATCACTCTTAAATCCTTTTTGTCTGTAATGCGATGTGATATATAATCTATTGTGTGTGAAAGCATCACCATTGAGTGAAACTTGAATTCAAGTAACGATTAAGCTCTTGTATTAGTTTTTTTTAATTTATAAATAAAGCGCCTGTATCAATTAGAATACCCTCAAAACTAATGGTTTATGAATTGTAGATGTGAGAAATGAATGTGAAGAAAATGTCATTGTTTTTATGGAAGAAAAAAACAAATGAAATTTAAAAAACACAAACAATCACCTAATTGTTTTGGTTGTGGTCATCCTAATTTTTTGAGTGAGTAATTTGTTTGCAAAACAAAACAAAAAAAACACAAATAATCACGGACAAAGTTCATTTTTTTCCTTTGGTAATATCTATTACTTTCTCTCTCTATTAATTTGGTTTTTATGCCAATACTTAAATTTCTTTGTATATTTTAGTTGTATAACAAGTTGTCACAACAAAGAGTTGTTTAAATAACATTTCTCATCAAATATATATGGTTTGTTTCCGGTGTTACAACTTTTGTCGGGTTCATGTCACCACATTCTCCTTCATGTATGTTTATTTTGTCGATGAAATCCTCAAATAATGTGTTTTCTATCAAATAAATTTTTTATCTTGTTGTTTTAGTAGAAATTTTTGGTTCTTGTTTACTTGTCATTTTAAAGTTTAATACAATATTAATTATTATTTTTTGTTAATGATATCATTAAGTATTTATAGCAGACACAAAAGTAGGTGAAACGAGAAAATTAATAATTATGAATATTATATGAAAATTCCATAAAAATAACAATATTTATTAATTTTATTGTCATGGATAAACAACCCTAAAAAACAACTAAAAAGAACGAAGGGGGTAATTTTTTGGACACTAATTAACCGACAAAAACAATTCTCACTTATTGACATGTTTTGATCCTACTTGAAATTAAAACCCGTAACTTATGATTATGGAATTGAATTTTACACTCAAATGTATTGTTCAACAAACTTTTACATGAATAAAACCAAACACAAATCACTTTACCTTCAACTCATTTTTAGTTTAAATCAATTTTGTAAAATCAATTCACTAATTTTTTTTCCTCCACAAAACCAAACATATACTTAGTTTTGATAGTTTAATGGTATAATTTATCAAAACTATCAAATCAATTCACTAATTCTTTTCATCAAAACTAAAAACAATTAGTTTTTTTAAACAAAATTCGTTTTTAATTTTGTTCCCTATAACAATGGTTTCATTATAAGATCAATTGGATAGTTAAATTCTAAAATGACAGTTAAAAAGAACATATGGAGTTGATTAAAATAACGCGTGATATTTTTTATTACTTTTTTCATTTGGTTGCGTCATTTTGTTTAAGATTGTGTGGTTAGTTGATGTATCAAACACAAGACATGATAAAATAATGTTATTTTGTTTGTTATTATATGTGTATCAAGTGTTTATTCTTTTTTTGGTCTAGTGTAGCGGATAGAGAAATTCACCTTAAAAGTGAATAAATGAGGTGTATAACGTTTGAATCTCAACACCTACATATGTTATGCATTATCTCTTATTAAGTGAGGTAAGCTTAGATGACTATCAAATGTTTATTCTATCACTAACATAACTCATCCTTATTTCTTCAAAAAATAAATTTTATCTTTATATCCTATCATATATCCATTCTATCGTACGCACAAAATGAACCTTAAAAGAAATAAGTTCGCATAAAATTAGAGCAAATTGCACTCACCTCCCCTGAGGTTTTAGTAAAAGACATTCACCTCCCCTCTAGTTTAAAAAAAACATTAACCTCCCTTAATTATTTTATGATTGTGGCACTTTCCCCCTTGGACACTAACAATACTTTTAACGGTGCACACAAAATGGAAATTCCTTTTAGTCACGATAACAAACCAAATGGAAATTCCTTTCAAATAGCCAATTATTTAGTCAAGGTAACACACAAAATTTCAGCAACGATAACAAGTAATGCCAATAGTAACAAGCAAAATGGATAACAGACAGAATGGATATTCCTATTAGTTGCCAATATTTTAGTGAGGATAACAAACAATTATCCACAACATGTATCCTAATTCAAGCTCCTTTTATACATTGTAGAAACAGCTACCATGTCTTCATAATATCTTTTTATTTCCCCCACAATTACCAATTTAAAGTTCCATTGATTCAAAAAAACAGCTTCAGTTCCATTGCTTGAGGATAATGGTTAAAAAACAAATAGATTTCACTCAGACAAATTAACAAACACCTTATGCTCCAAATTCATATGCACAGAGTTGAATTTCATAGAATGAAAAAAAAACTTGAATGATAAAATGCAGAAAATAAAAACGAGGAAAATAGTTGAAGAGATGAAGAAATATTGAAAATTGGAGAAAACGTATAAACACAATGTCTTTTGAACCAATGTGCGTGTGCAGGACTGTGAATGAAGATGAAGGCAGATATTTTTGGTGTGCACCGTTAAAAGTAACACTGTTAGTGTCCAAGGGGGAAAGTGCCACAATCATGAAATAATTAAGGGAGATTAATATTTTTCCTAAACTAGAGGGGAGGTAAATGTCTTTTAATAAAACCTTAGGGGAGGTGAGTGCAATTTGCTCATAAAATTATGGCGTAATTATTACACTAGAAAAATAACAACTTGTATATCCAAACTCAAATAATGGCAATTGTGTCAATGCAGGTGCTTGGCATACGCTATACCTAAAGCAAAATCCTTAGCATAATCATGATTAATAGATCTCAGTGCAAAATATGCCAAATCATCATGCCCAAATTATATAACCAAACATAAGCACATGGAGATCAAAACTTAAGGTATCCAACAAGTAATGCAATCATATATTTGAATGTGAGAAAGAAAAAAATAAAAAAATAATTCTCTAGATTTTTTTTATTTGAATGCGAAAATTATTCACTTAAGTTGAGAGCTTAAATTAAATTGGCCAAACATCTGCAGTTTCAAGTCTCAAGCAAGTCTAACCTAAAAGATCTTAATTTTATAATTAAATAAATAACAAAAAGTTTATATAATGGACATGAATTCCATTGTCGTCCAGCGGTTAGGATATCTGGCTTTCACCCAGGAGACCCGGGTTCGATTCCCGGCAATGGAAACTTTTTTATTTTTATGTGTTTTTTTCTTCTACCAATTTCACGTAATACATATAGAAATATAACTATATATTATCTTTGTTTAATTTTTTTTGAAGGAATCTTTGTTTAATAGTACTTGTCAATATTAAAAGTAAAGATTGCATTGCTGTATTTTGTAAGCAAAAATCATTTTGGGTAAATTCCTAAGATAAAAATGATCATTGTGTGGGTAATATTGGCATATAGCTGCTTGGAGTTTAAACAAAAAGGAGTTCGAATTTTAAGTGTATAACTATGCATAAAGTATGTTTTAAAAAAAACTATGCACAAAGTATTACATTATTTATTCATAAAATACTAAAATATTTCACTTTTCATGAATGACAATTTCTAAAACAAAACTAGTACTATTTTGTGCTAAACTTCACTATTTTGAGTGTTTTTTTTAACATTAAACTTCATGTCTTATGTGTCAAAAAAATCTCATTACCTATAAGTAAACATGTAGTCAATACCCGTCAGGAAAAAAGAAGAAAAATTTCACTTTTACAATGACAACAATTGTAAGCCTTGACGTGAAAAATGAACTAATTGACTTGCACAAATAGAGGTAAAACCATTTGTTGCAAGAAATGAATGGATAGACTAAAATAGAGGCAAGAAAACGACCCAAGTAAGATACGATCTAAGAAGTTCGTGTCACTTGAACTACAATGTCGGGCTAACCAAAAACATATAATAACTCTATTGTGGGAGCTGCTTTTATCTCCATGACTTCTTAATGCCTGCATCCGTCCAGAAGTACACTTTCGGATAGGGACAAAACGGTGTATTTTTTGTACTTCCATACGAGTGTGGATTTTAAGAAGTCATGGACTCTAAATGATGTAGATCTGATTAAATGTTGGGATAACCACTTAAACCTTTTGGACTCTAAATGATGTAGATCTGATTATATTTTTTTCAAGACTTTAATGAAAGAAGAAAAAATGTATTGCAATCAAATCCTACCCTCCCGTGGAGGGGGAAATTTTAAAGAAAGAAAAAGTGCTTATTATTTGAATGTACCATACACTACCATATATCTAAAGTATCTTGGTGGTACAGCACAGTGACTGTTGTTAATAGAAGAAAAGCAAAACAAAAGATTCAGGCGTCAATTCGTAGAAGCCAATCATCGTAGCATAGCGCGATAAAATGAAAAACAAATCAAAGTGATGATCTTCATAGACATTTACAAGTATACTTGATATGTGACTGCAATTTGCTGCTAGCCAGTGTCCAAAGAAGTCACTTCCTTAAGTTTCCGACTACATAAGCAGCATATAGATCCCTGCAAAAAAGGGAAAGAGAAGAAAAAACTCATGTGTGAAACCTTAATGAATCATTTGAACACCAATGGAAAAAGTAGAAGCTATCAACAGGATAGGAGCTCACATGGAGTGTTCAATAGCCTTAACAGCAGCTTCAGCTGGTAGAAAGTCTTCAACATTGACTATTTTGTTCTCATTCTTCTTGTCTAGTGTGGAAAGTTAAGGACACACAACATATATGGGAATAACACTAACAGAATCACTGGTGAAAGCATTTAAAGGATCATGGTGAAATAAAGCACCTATGAACATATTGTAAAAAATTATCAGTTCTTCATTGCAAATAACAGGATACAGTCCTCAAAGAATCTTCTAATTTCAGCAAGCCTATGTGGAGGTAGCTCCTTGATGTCCTTGTAATGGCGGTACTCAGGGTCATCAGCACAAACTGCTATGATCTTGTCATCCTTCTCTCCCTGTGACAGAATTCAAAGGGAGGAAAAGTCAAAGCTTGTCATGACATTCACATATATCTGTAGCACATTGTTCATATTTCAAGCACCCAAATTGGAAAATTCAAAGCATGCCATTGCATTCACTTATATCTGTAGCACATTGTTAGACTATAAAAGAAAATCATTCGTTTATTTTCATATAACAGCATAGTAAGCTTCTAGAATATCTGGTTTATGATTTGGTATAAGAGTCTCTATGACTAAGTCGACAAAAGTTTGATCCATGCTAGTTGCATTATTCAAAAAACAATTCAGCATACAAACTATAACATTCGCATGTTTTCATCTAACAGCTTAAGCTTATGAGTAGGTTCATGACATATTTTCATGTTGATCCCTCTAATAGTATTGCCAAATAATGCATGCAACAATTTTCCTTGCACCATTTTCTTTTATTCTCATTGGTTCATTGAAATATACACCTATTCCAATCATATATATTACTCTTAAGCTAAAATTGTGTTAAAATTGTATGAGGGATTAAAATGTTAATGGTGATAAATTTCACTATTGCATATAAAATATCAGATACAATCTAGGGAATTGTAATCTTCATTTCAAATCACAGGACAGCCACATAGAGTTGAGGTATAATTCAATAGCAAATTCAATAGCATACATGCAACCATACATGTGTAGTTGTGCACGAGTGCGTGCAGTGGGAAACAACTGTTACCTGGTCAATCATAGGCATCAATCCAATAGCACGGGCACGAAGGAAACAACCAGGTATCACAGGCTCCTATTCAAAATACAAGTTTCAATTTAAAGGCAGATGCAAATTTCACAGTAAACAACTATTTCCATAAACTAGCTTTAAAATAAATTCTGTAAGCAGTATTACCTGCATCAGAACTAGGACATCCAAGGGATCTTCATCTTCACAAAGGGTTCTTGGAATAAAACCATAGTTATGTGGATAGACAACTGATGAGTAAAGAATCCGATCAACCTAAGTTATTCAGCCCATTTGTTAGTTATGCTTCAGAACAAACAAACGCAAATTTTACATCCAGAAACCAAAGCATTATCTACATAAAGCAGCACATACACATACATTGAAACATCCAATAACTCAATAACTATGAAGCATTAACAATGACACCTATAGCAAATGATTGAATGCAACCTCATGTGTTGGTATCATGTCAGACACCGATGTATTGGACACGGAACACACCTTCAATCTGAAGTACATAGCTCAATAACACATAATATGAAACCACAGCGCATTCAAAGTAGTTGAATTATCTTTTTAACCTACCTGTCTATACTATAAACCAAACCACTTTGCAACCTAAACATTAAACATTAACAATCTTACTCCTAAAAACTTAGACATGTAAAATACGGTGCTTGCAAAGGAAAATAAGTGCTGACAATTAATTTGGCAGAATTGAAGAAATGGTAAATTATAATATGATTCCCTTAAAAGAAACGGCCTTTATATTTTTTCCCATCGAATGTAAATGATACCTTAATAAGTCCACTTTTCTTGTCAAGTTCATATTTAACCTTGCTTCCTTTGCCAATTTCAACCACCTACAATAACAGAATTCCCTTTACACCATTAATGAGACAGAAATTTTACAGAATGCAAATGAGATTACCACATTTATTAAGACTTTGTTTAGTTGAATTAACTACAAGTACAAACACTGAATGCATGAATAAAAAAGAATACAAGAAATAAAAGAAACTTACACAATTGAAAACAGATGGAGCTCCTGGTCCTGTATTTATGAAAATAACGGTAAATGCAGATATTGTTAAAAACTACAGAGAGATTGTTGAAGCAGAAACAACAATGAGAAAATAAAGAAACAGAAAAAAGAGTTAGTTAATAATAGTAATACCAATCTCTAAATCGTGCCATGGATGAGCAGCAGCATCTTTCTTATCAGCCATGGAAGAAAGTATTCTTTCATTCAACGCAACAACTGGAGGCAACTCAATCTTAGAAGAAGAAGAATGAGTTGCTTTCTTTGATTCTTGTTCATTGTTGTTATTTGTAGCCATTTTCACTTGATGATGATTTCTTAGTAATTAGAATGATGAATGAATCTTTATTAAACAACAAGTTATTATGATTAAAGAAGATAGTATAACAAACCGAAGAAAATGAATGGAGGTTGAGAAATGTGATATGTGACTGAGAGCAACGTTACTGAGAATAAGATAGTGAAGTAACGGAATAGAATGAAATGAAACTACTGTGTTTCTTTCTGTGGGACCTACTTCCTCTTCTTTTCAGATATTTATTATTTGTGACTGAATTCTGATCTCATTTTCTTTTCAATCAGACGGTTCACAACGTAGATTCTTTATTCCAATGGAACCTTCCACTATTATTTTCACAGTGCTAGTGTGTCATGTGAAAATCTCCAATTTACCCCTACTTTATCTTGCCTACTTATTTGGTCCACGTTGAGTTCACCCTAAACTTAAACTAGCTGTCATTTATGTCCATCCAATTTAGAGTTAGATCCTCTTTATCCTATCGGTGTATAAGAATTAATTAATTAACTTTCTATAAATATCATATCATATTATCATCATCATGCATGCCAGTGTGTATTAACTCTAGTGTACGTTACAAGTTAGTTAGCCAGCTGGCCAGGTTGTTAGCCAACTGTCAAGTTTGTTACTCTATCTTAACAGAAAGTTAACTGAACCATTATATTGAAAGTTTTTGTGTAACTGTATAATACTCAAGATATGATAAAAAGATTTGAGAATTAGAGTCCGTTTCGATTGAGTTATTTGAACTTATCTATTGACTTCTAGATAACTAAATAGCAATACACTTCTATTCGTTAATGTTTGAAGGAGAAAATTCAAATATAACTCGATTAACGAAAGAGAAAGTTCTATATAATGTAAGAATTGAATGCATACATGGTCTTCAAAAAGTGCAGGGAAGCAGAAACATGACCATAGTCTATGTGTGTTGTCATTTTCCACTATCCTGAGTATTTTTAACTGGCTTTCCTATACATTGTATGGTGATGACTTCGTCCAACAGCATGAATCTCAAAACTTAATCAAGAATAACGTTTGATTAGCTATACATATAAGGTTATACAATGTTCAAACTGTTTGGAGAGAAACTTTAGGAGTAAGGGTGGCGAGCCAATCCAATAAAGCTGAGTTCACAAGCTCAGGTATCTCGTCGTGTGGGCAATGCCCAGCTTGCAAGTTAACAAGAGTTGTTTTTGGATAAAATTCTTTGATTTTATTAGCTTTCGCTGGACCAACCCATGGATCAAGGTCACCCCATAGCAGAAGCAGCGGGCAAGAGAGTTCGCTTAACACAGAATCTAGAGTGTACTTGCTTTGATTCATCATGAAGCGTGTCATTAACCTGCATAAAATAATATGTCAAGTAGAAGTTAAAAACAAAGAGTAATAAAATAATTAAGACAGGAAACTGATAATCAAAACTCCCAGTTAGCTAGGACGGAGTAAAGGTTGACTTATATGTTTAGAACACAAGCATTTCCTCAGCTTATCTACATTGCTAAAGCCTAGCAGGCCACTTTCCAATATATACCAAAAGAGAAATGATATTTTGAAATAAAATTTTGACAACAATTTAGATGGTTAACACAATTCAAATATATAGTTGATTAGTACGGTGGATGATTAATGAATATAAATTGCAGCCTTGTTATAGATTTATTTCCAATGGAGACATATTCATATAACGATGTTGTGGCCTATGATGGACATAGTTGGCATTGTAGCTATGACAGCAGGCATTGAATCTGCCATGCCACACTATACAGGCAATCCGACAACACATACAATGACTGACTAGAACGGAAGCGGTCATGCACCTGTAATAAACTTCTCCGGCATTGGGGTCTTGAGCTGGCCTTGTTATAGATTCCACAAGATAGTCATCCACATTGGAAGAGTTTTTATACACCTGCATTGACAAGCTACGCAATCAAACTTATATACAGTGCCATTTAAGTAAAATGAATAGTGTTTAATTGGAAACACCTAGTAATAAAAAAACAAGCAGAAGAAAGTTCTTGAATGGAAATAAACAGTCTCACTAAAGTTACAAGCTTCGTAAATATGATTCTTAATAGTCGAATTTATGGATTTTAGATAAAAGGATAAGAGGAATAGTAAGAAAAAGAAAACTGTTTATAATAGCTTAATACAAAATACTAACCACTAATCCCTATTTATAAGGACACGTAGACATAATCCAAAATAAATACGAAAATCATGAAACAAATCACAATAATAACCACGTAATATGGAGATTAATCCTAGGAGACAATCTAAGATACTCTACGGTTAGAAACTAATCCTAAGCGATAAACTAAGGTACTCTAATATAATGTCAAAGATATTTTCTCATATTCTAACAATAATATAAAAACGTCCTAACATTCTGGTGACACAAATATGCCTTGATGAGCCTATTCGGTGAAAGTTTATTCATTAATATATAGTTGTCAAAGTTTGAACTTTAATACCTATCAAGCATTTAATTAAATCCAAGTTGAAGATATCATGTAACCTACACTTTTTAAGACTGATTCAATCCGAGCGGGTTGCTTTGATTGCCAGAATATAAATCCAAGAACTACACGCTGGAAAACTTCCTTCAAAGGTTTTAGGAAAAACTTTTGTAGAGCTGTTTCCTCGGAAGTTTTACTTTCCTTATTTCCATCACCAAATTGTCCTGCAGAATTCAGTAGAACAACCCCAGTGACAGACTCAGGCAACCCAGCTGCTGCAATCAAAGCAGTAAATCCTCCAAGGCTGAAAAGACATCATGCCATAGTATTAACTTTTTCGAAAAAAAATAGGAAAAGAATCAATATAGCAGATATTGTAATTTATGGAAAGTTCTATGGTAATTTATGAAAAGCTAAACATTGCAGCAGTCTAATTTGAACAAATCACTATTGTTCTAGAATATGCAATTTAGAACAAAGTGTTAACTGATAGCGGCACTATAGCACTGTAGCGCAGCGAAATTTGAACAAACAACTCTTTGTCGCGACCAGCGATCAACACCATTGTATTTGCCACGACAGACTAAATTTCTAGAATTAAGGGAAGTGCATGGAATAAAGAAGAATATGCTATTTCAGCCTTATAATTCGATCTGATTCTAGGTACTATAGTAATTACCTATTTCCAACCAAAACTGCTGGTTCTTTAACAACTTCCTTCATGAAGTCCACGACTTGATCCCTCCACACCATGGCATCATAGTCGACGAGTGCTTTGTCACTCCACCCAAATCCAAGCAAGTCTAAGGCATAAACCTTGTGTTTCTTAGCCAACTCTGGAATATTGTATCTGGAGATATGTAAATAAAGTGTATAAAGATATATGACTATATAACTAAAAATTAACTTTTCGGACAGACAATTACGGCCACTGTAACAAACATTTGAAAGAGCTATAGTAACAATCACATTAGGAATTTAATTTTTTGATTAATATATAGCTGTTAACATTTATGGCATTTCACTTATCATCATTTGTGGCCACTGCAGAGACAGAACACTCTATCTTTTTGTCTTACAAGAAAGAGCTATAGCAACAATCACATTTACTTACAGTATTTAACAGCATATTTGTTAACACATTACATGCTATATCAGGCAGGATATTCCCTTTGTCATCAACGAAAAAAGTGAGAAGTACATATTAAGATTTATGCGAAGGTTCTGAGTTAATAATATTTATCAGCTGGAAGTAAAAAATAGTAATTGTATGTGCTTCAAGTGTACTAAATTGTGGAGTGATAATAAGCAAAATGCTTTAAATGTTAACAATTAATAGTCTAGTACTAGTATAGCAGTTCATTATATATATGCTTGTAATTAAGTTTTTGAATGTTGTTATTTGGCAACTGAGTTGACTGAGCGATAAGTTATATTTCATGCAGGCATAACATTTAATCTAGAAAGTGGAGCTCTCCCATTTTTGTAGATTAGTTAAATCAATTATATCAATTTAATGTTCCTCTTCTCTTCCCTTTAGGAGTACAGACATCAGAATCTCAGATATGCATTGATGCGTGCATGTATAAACATACAAACATGTTTACTGTATTTCTAAGTGCTGACATTAACTTCGTTATGCCTGCACAGATTGATTGCAGTTTAGTGTTACTTAGGATCTTGTTTTATAATCACTTATTTAGGCATATTGCAATTTCTAAATGCATATAAAAGAAGGAACAAAATTGAAAACGCAGAGAATTGGAAGTTAGACTAAAAATATAAACAGCACATATAGAAGGGCACACTCAAATCTTCAAGGGTTTTCTTAATTTTTTCCCTTTCGGATTAAGCATTAACTAAGCAATAAAACTAAAAAAGGCGTAAGATTTCAATGACAAAACAAACCTCCAGTGGAATGCAGATGCACCAAAACCATGAATAAGAACAAGAGGAGGGCCTTCTCCTTGCACAACATAGTGAATTTTATGATCCTTCCATTTCCAATAATTGTACCCTTCTGCTTTGTATGGTAATCTTTCAAGTTCCTTCTCTGAAAAAGAAAAAAGTCATGCATATAAGCATATAGAATAAAATAACCCATATTTTAAAAAAAATCACAAATGAGTCCGGAAGTATACAACCAGACGGCACAAAAACATAATTTGTCTGGAAACACACATCCGGACGGCACAAAAACCGTGTTTTTCTTTTCAGATGTGTACATCCAAAGTGATTTAAGGTGGAAAAAGTTCCTCCCTCAGTTTTTGATGCCTCTGCCCGCAACGTATTGCAAAAACCAAGTCCCACATTGAACATAAGGTTTGACTAGAGTTTATAAAGAGTGACTCCCCTCAATTCACAAACTAGTTCTTTAAGGATGAGTTAGACCTAATATAAAAACCTAATACAACGCGATAGCGATTGAGATCCGCGATTCAAATCTTGAAAATAATACTTGTCAGAAATGACATAAGTGAAAGTGAGGCAGCAGCAGCATTGAATAACTAACCTTGAGATGGTTGAGCTTGTGAAGTAAGAGAGGAAGCCATAACTGAAACTCCAGTTGCCATAATTCCTTTAAAAGCTAAACTTCTTCTGTTCAATTCACATTTACTTCCTTCAAACAAAACCAACAAAATCAGCAACAAAGTGATACAGAAATGACTAAATAAATGTATTAGAAAGAGAGACTTACTGTGATAGAGAGGGAGTGAAGCTGCAACAAGAAGGTGGTTTGTTTTGGTGAGTTGTAATCTAGGAGAAGGAGAGGGAGTAGATATACAAGAAGCCATTGACACGGAAACTTGGGAAGGAAGAAAAACTAAGACTTTTGAGGATGTTTCAGACCAAACCTTGTTTATGGTTTAAGGTTGTTTTGTGAATTTGTGGGGTGTGGTGATGAGTGAGTGTTGTGGCTTACTCCAAGCCATTGACTCACTTCTCCCCCTCTCAGATCAGATTTCTAACACACTTTTATATTATTCTATTTTGAGAATAAATATCTATATCTACAAACAAAAAATCCATATTCATTTTAAGCTAAGGAAAACATTTAAATTCAAAACATTTCTCACCAAAGACATCAGCGAGACTCAAACCTAATATTTTCGAGCATAAAGATTTACTTTTTATCACTAGATCAAAGTTTCAAAAGATTAAAACTTTAAAAAACGTAGCTCGTATTAAAAAATAAATATATAACACATACAATTGAATTGCTCTACATATCCTTATATCACTCCAAATTTTAGCTCATTTGGAAGAAAAAAAAATCTTAAAATGAATGCCAATTTTAATTTTTAATATAATATTGATTATTTTTTAATTGTACCCTCTAATTTCATAAAAAAAAATTGTGCCCTCTAATTAATAATTTGTATGTGACTCACAAGTCATTATATTTACTTTTTTTTTTTGCTTAATTATCTATACAAAATATTATATTATTGAATTTTCGAATACAAATATAGTTTGTTTTGCTTAACTTCTTTTTGGTAATTTTATTTTGAAAAAGAAGACTAATTATTTGTTATTAAAAACTACCACATCAATAATCTGGATACTATATTTTTTTAGGGTAATGCTAAATCGTTTTCTTAAGGTATTGGTTGAGAGAATAAAAATAAAAATACTGTGTAAAATTGGTGAAAAATGGTAAATTTCACTTTTTAAAGTTTAAAATTATAGTTTGTAATACAAAATTACTACTTTAGAGTAATTTTGTGTTAACAAGTTTCATTAGATTGAAAGCCAAAAGTGATAGTTATGACATTTCAGCTATGTTGACACCCACAACTATCTTCTATTATCCGATAACATACTAAAATATATATATTAATAAAAAGGAAAACACAAATAAACTTGGAGGACTAGATCAATACCCAAGTCAACACATCTATAATCTATGAATGGTTAAAAACATTTCCATGGAAAACCCAAATAAATAAAACTTTGAAAAAAAAATAAAAAAGTAAAACAATAAAGATTCCAACTCCAAATCAACAAAATCTATACACAAGTTGTTATAACTTTTCACAAGTAAATGTTTCATGAAGGAGATTTTTTGGCTGCCATTGAACATAGTCTTAATTTAGAATCTAGTAATCCTATATATTCTTTGATAATTGCAATTTTGATTTAGAAAAGAAAAAATTGAAACAAAAATAGTGAGTGAGGTACTTTTATTATATGTATTGTTTGGTTTGACTTCTTTTTAAGAACCTAAAAAATACATTAGCAAACTACTTACGAATTGTCAAGAGTAGACACAAAATACAAGCAAGAGTTACAATAAGTGTCAAAGTATTAAAATTAAAAATAAAAAAAAAACAATACAGCTACTAGCCAAAACAAGTGAAACCATTAAAAAAAATCGTTCATTCTAACAAGTATCAAAAAGACATTTTTTTTTGTCTTAGATGAAGTGGTAATCCACTGAAATTAAACTCACACACAACTGTGAGGTCCTGGGTTCGAACCTGGATCACGACGTCTGACTTTACAATTTCGACATTTGCCAGTTGAGTTAAGACTTCTAAACCAAAAAGACATTTTTTAAGTATCTAGAAATATTATCTTAAAAATACAAGTCAAACATTTATAAAAGTAATACTTACACAATCTTCTATTAAAAAATTATCACTATCGGTTGTTTAAACAATGTTTTAAAATCAATGTAAAAAACAAAAAACAATGTTTTAAAGTCATCGGTTAGCATTAAAAAAAAAATTAACAAAACTAAAACACTTTAAAGAAACAAATGATCAATGATACCAAAGCATATGAGAGGATTGCTCCACCATTTATTTAATTCAAAATTAAAACTTTTTTTTATAAGAATCAAAATCAAAACTTTTGTTCTTTCCTTTAAACCATCACGAAGATTGAATTTTTATGTGATATATATGACTAATGAAGCTTTCATTTTGCTTAAAGAGCATATTATTGTGTTTTTTAAAAATTGACCAAACACAAAGTAGTCATATAATCTAAAGTCTCTTACCCGTCAACTTGTTACTCAAACAAAAAGCAAAAAATAGAAAAAATGCGGGAAAAATTCATCCAAAGTCACGACCTCCAAAACAATGAATTCAACACTTCACATCTAAGAAACTCAAAGTAAAAAGAGAAACCTCCAAAGAAACCAATTCTCTTGACCAAATCTTATCCCACCATGGATAAATTAAATATTTAGCACCATGCTGAATCCTAACTTAGATCAACCCGCTACCTAATCACTACGAGACGTAACATATTTACGAGACAACACTTTAAACCACAAACTTTTTTTTTATCTTCACACAACATCCAACACCATTTATTTACATAACAAAGCGATATTAAACTCATGCACATTTTATCCTATTTAACACATTGACACTTACGAGCCTCCTAACTACTTCCGCACATAAAAAAAACCATTTGAGAGATAGTTAACTGAAAGAGCTTAGAAAAAAGGAAAGAAAATAATTCGATAATATAGGTATGACAACCTAATATACGTCTACTTTTTCAACCAAACAATCTTCTTCAAATCCTATCAATTAACGAATTAAAAAAAAATCAATTTTCTCATATTTTTCACTTACATGAAGAGCAACATATTTCTTCCAAATATACAAAATTAAATCCAATTTTCTTCACCACAAAACTAAACACAGTTAGTTTATGTTGGTCCATGGTTAAGGAAAGTTTTACCATTCATATTTTCTCTTTGACCCATACAGTTTTATTTGCATTGATGATAAGATAGAATTAAATGAAAATGATTAAAGAGAATACAATAAATCAAGGGTTAATTCAATAAGAAGAAGAAAATCACAAACACTGACACGACGGGCACGTTGAGTTCAAAAGCAGATCACATTTCACTTTCACCAACATAATAAATAAACAAAATAAAGTTAATTCATTATTCATAAATAAATAAAATGCTACTACATGATAATGAAAAAGCTTAATCCCAAACGCGATTCTCCAGAATCGCGGTGGCGGTGAAGAAGTAAACGATGCCCACTTCTCGTTCTTCTTACTTTCGCCATAAATTCAAATAACTCTCTCTCTCTCTCTCTCTCTCTCTCTCTCTCTCCTCTTCTTGCTCGTGTTTCTCCGATTTTGTTTTTTCTTCTTAGATCCGTATTCTATAGTGTTATTGTTGCTATTGATCCATTTTTTCTTCGTTCAGGTTAGTCCCTTTTGTTCAATTTCAGATTTTTATGGAAATTTCACGTTTTTTCTTTTTTGGGGCTTTTTTGTTTCTTAGATCTATTGTCTCGTTTTGTTTTTTTTTTATTTTTTTATTTTTTTATGTTAGTTTTAGATGGCAAAATGTGATAGATTTTTTTTTTGAGCATGTGAAGTTAATTAGAACACAGGAAATTTTAATTCTTGAAATTTTAGTGCAGCATTTTAATTTTGTAGGTATTGCCTTGACCATAATAAACCTTGATTATATTCATTACTTATCATTTTAATTGCAGTTGAATTTTGATGGATTTGACTTAAGTAACCAATTCAAAGATTGAATTTTGATGTAGTATCAACCATTGATGAATGCATATTAAATAATCACTTTAAGCTCTAAACTTTGAAGTGAGTTGCTCAATTTAGAGGATTCTAGTTGTTGACTTGATGCTAGAAATTTTTGTTGGTGATGTTTTGAATGCATACAACAATGTTTGCATGAATTGCATTTGTTACAAGGAACTAAATGGTTATATTTGTTTGGTTGTCGACTTATCATGAGTCTTTGCCTTTGTGTTTTGTTAGGATCACCAAGCTAGAAGCTTTTGTTTGGATTTGTGGAGTTTGTAAGGTGTGGAAACATGTCATTCAAAAGTATAGTCCGCGAACTCAAGGGGATGAAAAATGGGATAGGTAGCATATCAAAGCGGGGTTCCGACACCAAGAATTGGCTATGTCGGTCAAAGTCACATGTTGCTCCGGATGTAACTCCAATTGAACCTATTCAACAGGGACAATGGGCGAGTCTACCTCCTGAATTGCTGCTGGACATAATCCGTAGGGTTGAAGAGAGTGAGACATCTTGGCCTGCTCGTGCTGTTGTTGTTTTTTGTGCTTCGGTATGTAAATCATGGAGGTCTGTCACTAAAGATATCATCAAAACCCCTCAGCAATGCGGAAGGATCACATTTCCTATTTCATTGAAGCAAGTAATAAATTCTTCACCCCTTTTTTAGTCTAATCCAAATTATTCTTGGCCCTTAGATTTTTTATGATTCTTATGTTCTCTTTCCTTATGTGTATGAATAGCCCGGTCCCCGTGATTATCCGATCCAGTGCTTTATTAGGAGGAACAGAGAAACTTCTACCTTCGTGTTGTACTTAGGTTTGGTGCCATGTAAGCATTTCATTACTGAAACATTCCATAAGACAAGGGATGTCAATTTTCAAATTTATCATCTTTAAGTTACTCTTCAAGTTTGCATTCATGACTATGAATTTGAATTTCAACTTGCTCTAAATTCATGAGCTTTTTAAATTTATTTATTGGACTCAGATTGTGGTTTATTGTTAGCACCGTCATTTTTTCTTTTTTTGTATTTTATGATCCATGCATTTGAAGCATCTTGTTTTGGTTTTGTCGTAATTGTATAGCGGAGCATGAGAGTAACAAGTTGTTGTTAGCCGCCAGAAAGATAAGAAGGGCCACAGGCACCGACTTCGTCATATCCTTGGGTACAGACGATTTTTCTCGAGCCAGCAACAAATATGTTGGTAAACTGAGGCAAGTTTTGGTCAATAGAAAATGATTTCCCTTATATCCTCTTTTCATCCTGCCCCTTATAATCTCAACGTGTTTATTATACATTTGGCAGGTCTAATTTTTGGGGCACCAAGTTTGCTATATATGACAACCTACCTCCACATGACGCTGCAGTTCATCCAAATCGTCGACCAAGTGTGAGACTTAATTCTAAGCAGGTGTCACCAAGAGTTCCAGCATGTAACAATCTTGTTGGCACCATTTCCTATGAGCTAAATGCTCTCTGGACTAGAGGGCCAAGAAGAGTGCATTGCATCATGAACTCTATACCTATCTCAGCTATTCAGGAAGGGGGCATCGCCCCAACCCCAACATCATTACCTCAAATATTCAGTGAACCTTTTCCCCCCTCACCAGCACTGAAAGAAAAAAGTGCTATGACAGATTCGTACTCTGGCTGCCTATCAGAGCTACCTGAACCGAGCCAAGGCTCGATGGACTCCTTGGTACTAAAAAACAAGTCTCCTAGATGGCACGAGCAGCTCCAGTGTTGGTGCCTAAACTTCATGGGTCGTGTTACAGTGGCATCTGTTAAGAACTTTCAGCTTGTAGCTTCTGTTGATCCGTCTCATAATGTTTCTCCCGCTGAGCAAGAAAGGGTAATCTTACAGTTTGGAAAGATTGGGAAAGATATATTCACCATGGACTACTCTTACCCACTCTCCGCCTTCCAAGCCTTCGCCATCTGCTTGACAAGCTTTGATACCAAACCCGCTTGTGAATGAGCCGTGTTACTACATCTGTGATCATCACCTGCTGATTTGTTGCATATTAAAATGCTAGGCTTATCCGCTCAGTTCGTCAAGCAGCGAGCACTTCAGCATGCAGGTGAAAATCTCAGCTGTGCAATCATTGTATTCTCCCCATGTATAAGTTGTATTGATTCTGGAATTTATTCTGTATGTTGTTTCATAGTCCAGCAACTAAAATTAAATTATGTTTAGTGTATTTTATAATAATATATAGTACATATTTTCTAGTATTCCTCACAGATGAAGCTTTTGATCAAGCTTAAATACTGAATTGTTGTAAGTTGTTGATGTTTATTTCTGATGATTTTAATGTTATACAATTCTTTTAGCAAGAGCTAGATATAATTACAGGTCACTTACATTCACACCATACATTCTTTACAGAAGAGCTAAATATCTTTCATTATTTCAGTGATCTCTTAGTGGGTGATTAACAATTGAATCATTGGTTTGTGTTTGGTTGGCATAACCTCTGAATGACTGAAACTTATCAATCTCATTAGGATTAATGGGTACCCACCTCGTTAGGTTTGGGTCAATTTATGCCGTCTTGAACCACACATCCAAATAAATATTATGAATAATAGTGCGTTTTGAGTAGGATAATAGTTTTAATAATTTTCATGAACACCACACCAATTTTTGTGTTTTTATGTTTTTAAAATTTTGGGGTGTGGGTCAGGTTGAGAAAAAGTCATCACTACATGGTCGATTAGTGACTACTAAAGTTCTAGTCAAAGGCACAACCACCCAATGATATATTATGAAGTGAGACTATGTGCTGTTTTCACGTTTGATTTGTGTGTAACTGTGCATCCACTTGCTTACTAATTTTAGTTTTCACAAATTAATGGTGAAGAATCATCGGGACGCTAGACAAAAAATGCATAATCTATTTATAAGGATTAAAAAAAGATACCCCTAACATGGAACTTTTTTCCTTTAACTTTTATGTTAGAAAATATGGTGGATTCTACGGTGAAGCTGCAATTAAGCCTTTACCAGTGTACCACTAAAAATATACATGTAGATTTATTAAAAGTAATATGAAGGTTCAGATTTATTAGAAAAAGAGAAACATCTATCTATCTGTTTTTTTTTAGGATTTCTTTTACCTTCCCTTTCATCTTCCTCCTCATCACGCTTACCACAGTCGTTTTCTTCTGAACCCACAAGAAAAAGTTTAATTTTTTGTTTTCTTTTCAATTTTTTGAAGTTTGGTTTTATTTTTAATTTTGGGTTCATTTCTCTTTTTTGAACTCTAGAAAATTTAGTTAATTTTAACTTGTTTTCATATGAAATCTAGAAAGGTAATTGCACTTAATTAATTTTTTTAGTCATTGTGAATTTTTTTTTTTTTTTGTTTATAATAGTGACCGAATGAGTACTATTTATGATTGTAATCAAGAAAATTGAATAAAATCCATAAGTGATCCATCGGTTTAATCAAAAGTTGTTTAGCCATGTGCTAATTCATTCACCAATTGAGTTCAACTATTTAACCGGTAGTTTAAAAAGATTAATCATTTAAATGTAAAATCAGGTTATTAACTGCAAAACAATCAGTTTAATTCATATCATCGACTTTGAAGAGGAGCTCACTCCTCAAAGTCTCAGGTTTGATTATCTCCAGTGCCAATTTGAGTGGGTTAATTTAGCTTCTTAAAAAAAAAAGGTATTAAGATAACTTCTAAAATTCATTTGATGAGTTATTACTTAAATGCATTACCTAGAAAAAGACTTGTTGTCAGGAAAAAAGATAGCAGGTTAAATATTGCAAAGAAATTCAAATGATATCCACATATCTTTTTGTTCTGAAATAATAAAAATAGGATGCCTCAGAGAATGCAGATCCCATAACTAATCCCTATTATAATCCTATTGCAGATCTAAACAAACTATAAATAAGCAAGAAACAAAGGGCCATATCTAATCCTATTATAAACCCACTTGCAAACCTAACCAAACTACAAGTATCAGCAAGCAATAAGCAAAGGGTACATTGATAGCCACATTTCCTGATGACATGTTTTGACATTGATATCAGTGAAATATATTTTTACCACTTGAATGGCTAGTGGTTTGGTTTGGATTCTGCACACGAAATAATCAATCAGTGAGCAGTCTTCTCTGATTTAACATTAGACTGGCTTGATTAACTCCTTCCATAAAATGTCATCTTATCGTAGAGTAGGTGATGAACTCTCTTGAAGTGAATTGAAATGGCTGCTGTGGAATGGGGTTCCTGCAATAGGGGTATGTTTCAGAAAGCTGAAATATTGTAACTGTATATCTAAGAAATTGGTTAAAAAGTATAAGGAAACATACGGTCTAGGCCCGTAAACTTTGATCTGCCGCACATGAGTATCCCTTCCATTGAGATGGTTTGATAAAACCGCAATTTGCAACATAAAAGTGTTGACAAAAGTTTCACTGCAATTGGTGATGAAAGGCAATCATAAGATGCTATCAAGAGAGTGATAAAACCTCTAGTTATATTACATAGTAAGAAAGAATCAAGAAGCACAGTCTAATGGTCTTATAAATGAAAATGGAACTGTTTATACTGGTTTGCTTCCTCTAAAGTGAGAAAATCAACAACTGATATATAAATACCCACATGATTTGTTATGTACCGGCATATGAAATCAATGGTTGATTTTTATTTTTTTTTACTCAGGTTTCACTCTCACTTTAGAGGAGATTATTAGACTCATTTCATGTATATTATGACCAAACACATCTTCAAATTTGTAAATCCAATTTCAAGGACACAACACAACCCAAATAGCAAAGAATTAAAAGAAAAACTAGCAAAATTTCTGCATCAAAAAAACAAGAAATCAATCACTGCTATAGAAGATTAGTTTATTAGATTACATTGATTCTGTTCAGAAGTCTATGTCGAATATACATAATGACTTGCAGGTTAGTTCAATGCACGGAAAATTGCTAGCTTTGGACATAGTACGAAGGCAACAAACAACATCTGAGAATGAATTAACAAACCAAAACAAAATTGAAGAAACACATACCGAGGATCAAGTCCAGATAATGATAAATAAAGCCAACCAGTTGGTTTCACAAGTTCCACAGCTTTAATCTCCTAAACATTAAAATTCACAAATTCAGTATAACCAAATTGATCATCAGTGATCAGTAAAACCAATATCAATAAAATTAGCACAAACACTTCATATTAAAGACATGTCTGGTGTCCGACACGTGATTACATTTAATCACTTCAATTTTCAAATTATCAGTATCCACATACTCTCATGTGAATTCAATAAAAGGAGTTTGAAAATAAAGACCTTGAGGTCATGAAAGCCGTCACCAGCACAGATGGATATAAATAAAACTAGGATTTTGACACTTAAGATTAAAAGTGTTGTCTGATAATGGTATCCAGCACACACATTCAAGCATAACTATCTTTTTTTTCCTTCCTCAAACTATTACCGGTGTCTACGTGTCGGTGTCATTGTGATTTAATAGCGGAATTTGAAAAAATACCTTGAGGTTGTGAAAGCCGTCCCCGGCGCGAATGGAAATCTTACTGGGCGTATAACTCTCATCAAGCTTAAAATCCACATAGAGCACAACTAACTAGTACAACAAACCAAATTCCCAATTAAAAAAAAAAATCAAATTTGATATTAATAATAAAATCAGTAGTATATAGTTAGTTACTTACTTGTAATCGAACTTTCTTCTGGAATTGAATGTTAACAAAATGAGGTTGAGCACCATCAGATCTGAAAACAAAAAGAAACAAATTAAATGAATTGAGTAGCATAATTGGGAAAAGAAATGAATGAGAAGATGAGTGAGAGAGTAAAAGTAAGTACTGCCAATAGGTTTCGAGATTATCGTCACGAAGAAAAGAAACACCGTTGCCGGTTTTGCAGGAACTAACACTCCAGGCGGCTTTTTTCCCTAATTCACGGAGGTCTTCATCTATAACCAAAACTTGGTTACCTCCGCTTAGCTTTCCTTCTTCTTCACCCTCTGATGATTCCGCTGCCATTTCTAAACTCATTCTTTCAATTCACTTCTTCCACTAACCAAAACCAAAATTCATACATACACAACACTTCAAATTGTAATTATTCTAAATATTACCGTTATTTGCTTCAATATAAATTATATATTTTTTCTACCTTTTTGTGTTAAGGAAATATTAATTGAAATTTCATAATCAATCTTTTTTTTTTGTTTAAACTATTCGTCTATAGACTAGAAATTCACCTTTTAAATGAATAAATAAAAAATTTAGAGTTCAAATTCCGACCCCTACATATATTAAGTAATACCTATACGGCTCTACCAACTACATTAAAGAAATAATTCATGAAATTTCATTATAAACAAGTTGTAACAATTTACTCTCAATAAATTAGATCATAATTTACATTGTTGGTCTCTGATACAATTTAAAGAATTTCAATCTTAAAATTGATTCACATTATTAATTTTCCGACATGATTTATATTTTTAGAAGACATGGTTGCCATATTAAAGAGAAATGAAAATTAACATGGTATTAAAACAAAATAGAAGTGGAAAGATCAAGATGTTCATGAGCAGAATTTTAGGCCTTGGACGAATATTCAAGAGTGTGTTAGTAGATGCAAAACTTGTTAGGTATCAAGTGGTGATAGTTGAATTCAAACAACATTGTGAATGACTCAATTTATTCAAGAGAATCAATATGAATATGGGTCTATTATTTTAAAATTCAAGTGTATTTTATCTTCTTATTTTCACAACTTTTCAGTAGAGATTTTTAAAACAATGACCCCTCCCTCCTCTTGCATGAGTCAAACCGAGTACCAATGGTGCGTCAAAAAGATAAATGAATGCAACTAGAGTAAAAAGAAGATATCTTTGTCTGCGGTATGTGAGCAGTATGAAGTATAGACCCTTCAAAATATATATATTATTCAAAATATAAATCATATATACAATAATAATGGAAATATCAGCTCAGTGCCTAACCTAAGACTATTTCTACATCTATAATCTATGATCACCATTCACCAAATCACAAGGCACCAATCATCCCTCTAGCATCTTGATTCTTGAGAGAAGAGGAGAAAAGGGAGAACTTGCCAACTACCTTTTCTAACCCTTGCCTGGCTTTGGTATGTCAAAATAACTATACATTATATCATACAACAAAACTACACATCATATCATACAGCCAGAAGTTACTGACCAAAATTACCCAGCAGACAACTTATGAAAGAATATTTTGATCTCATAATAAGTGATGCAAGATTAGACTAAGCTGCAAGAAACACATATCCTATATCCAATCCCAAATAGTACGACTATCTAATAATCATGTTTGCATCCACCAATCTGGAGCCCAGTTTTATCTCTTGTTTTTTGATGAAATTGAACTTGATTTTCCAAACCGTGATAGCTTGTTCAAAAATGTGGATTTCTTTGACGATTTCTTTTCTTCATATTGATCGTTGGAATCTCTAGATTTGTCAACATTCTGCTCAAAGCAACCTTCACTCTCAACATCCCTTAAAAGTCGGAGCAGTTCCAACGCATACACCTTTGTGCTATCGTTTCCCATATTGGAGATATTGACAAGATACGGTATAATACCCTCCTCCATAACCAACTCACAATATTCCATGCGTTGAGAGCACAAAGAGAGTACAATCGCCAGTGCAAATTCCTTTTCTTCGTCTGTGCTGGACCCAAGTATTTCAACAACACAAGACATGCATCCCTTAGTTTCAACAACAGATACCCTACCGTCTTTAGTATCACAAAGGTTTTTCAATATGCATATACAGTCTCTTGAAAGGGACTTGTCTTCGAAAAATGGTAGTAATTTTGGGATGCACCCGAGAGACGTGATGTACGAACAAAATTCAGAATTGGATGAAAAGTTGCACATTATTCTAATAGCTTTCCGTTGGTACTCTTGGTTACCAGAATCAAGGATCTTTAAAATAGAAGTCAGTACATTGGAAGCTGCAATGTTCGCTTTATCGGACCAATGGTTCGACAATTCTTCCAGTATAGCAAGAGCTTCTCCAATCACTTCAGTCTCGAGCAGACTTGCCAACACACTGCATGTATCTTCACTTAAGTTTGTCACACCATTTCTGCACGAAGAACATAAACAACTCATTCCAAAACCCAATATCAAAAGCAGATGCACAGACAGAGCATAAAAGTATTTTGAAATTGGAAAGGAATATTTTTTTGTGCATTGAAATTGGAAGAAATTATAATCGTAACATATCTTCGATGGACAGAGAATGAGTTTTCAACATTGAAGAAATGTTTAGCATATCAAGTTTTCCTTTTTATTCTAGGCCCATGGAATATTGTTTTGAAAGGACAATTGTTGATCTACTTTGTCACAACTTATGGATTGTTTGTTCCCACGTCCTGTCCAGAACGTGCGCTCACCAACCTCTACAAATTCCACTTTCGTAAAAGTCACAGTAAACTTACATAGGGATGCGGGAATTATCTTTGTACCGTGATATCAAACACAGGCTAAGTGCATGTCTGGATTCACTTTTGGGAAGGCCATAAGTGATTCTGAAGACTTGAAACTGATTTTGGTGTGTTTAAGGGCTCCTAACTAGAGTTGGTTTTGCTTCTAGAATTGATTCTAACCTAAAGCTAGGATTTGTATCCTTTGCCTCCAAACGTGATTTCTTATATTCAAATTTATTGTTCAACTCACTTTCACCTAAACATAATCATTACGCCTTAAACTCACTTTTTTAACTAAAATCAATTCAATCAAAATTAATTTTTGCTACCGTAGAACCAAACATACGCTTCATATAATATTGTGTACCAAATTACCTAACAATGTATCAAGTACCAAATTGAGAAGGCAAAAGAAATTGTACCTGCAGTACTTTGTAAATTCCAACAGTAATTGACATCCACCTCGCAGAGCTTTTGTGTCATGCTTATCATATGCAGTGCTCAGAAATCTCATAACTGGGTCAATGAAATTATCCGGTGACACAGAGTTAAAAGCTTCGGAATTGCATTTGAAATCTATTTTCATATCTTTGACTACTTGGCACTGTGAATCCCATTGACGCTCATGAAGTTCAGACAAGGACGCCAGATATGAGCCATGTATCTGTGAACGAGATTGATGCCCGCGAGAACTGTTTCTAGTCTTGATCAACATCGAATTTAAGCCACGACTAGCCTTCACAAGTGAGGAATCTGAATTATAACTGTTATCTACCGATCCAAATGATACGTTACTAAGATCCATTGGCACGTTCAAACCATTCATGGAACTTCCGAAACTCCTAATGGAAGTGACTGAAGCTTCCCATGAGCGAATGTCTTCCGCTTGCCTACTTGGATTAGGAATGGAGACGTCATTAGTTTTGCACCACTTTGATATTAATTCCTTTAAAGCAACGTTCGGAGTCATCGCCAAATGCGGCAGTTTCTTTTTAGTTTTCGGGCATATAACATTACCCTCATCAAACCATTTCTGTATCCACATCTGCTCGTATGTTTCTCCCGAAGCAATGACAACAGGATCATACATCAACCTTAAAGATATCGGGCACGCATATTCCTCTGGAGGTGCGACTCTAATCAACTCGCTGGCACGAATTCCATACTGATCGTGTTTTGAATACAGCTCAGAATTCACACTATCGGTGCGTAAAGAATCATGACTGGAGTTCTCATTCGCCGCTGATTCTTCACGATAAGAATAGACCTCCTCTTGTTCTCCCGTGTTTAATAAGTTTCCATACTTTATCAGAAGATACAACAGATTTTTCAAGATCACCTTTTTCGTTTCCTCATTTTGTCCAAGTTTTTGTAGTAACTTCTTAATAGATCTTCTCTCTATTACGATGCTTGTTGCAGATGTGATATTAAGTCTGGCCGCTGCAAACAGGAGAGATTTTACGTCTAAGTTTTCCTTTGAATCGTTATCTGTGGTTGAAGGACCTTGTTGGAGCAATTCTCTCATAACCCTCCCAGCCTCTTCTTCAGCAGAATCCAGGACAAAGGTGACACGCCTAAGATCATCAACTATTCGAGAAATCTGCAGTAGACATTGCAATGAAAACAAAAGCATTAAAATGAAGCTCCAAATGGATATATACAACAACAACCAAGTCTTATCCCACTAAGTGGGGTCCAAATGGATATATATTGTAACAGAGAGATCAGATGTTATGAAAATACACACACACACACACACAATAAATCCTATAGAGACATGCAACTATTCAAATTACTGAGTCAATGAGGTGCAAGCTTAGTGGTAAGAGCCTGGCCTTGTAGCCTCAAAAGGTAGCGTTCAAATACCCTCGAAGACATTGAAAAATGAGCATTAATGTCACTTTAATTAATAATAATTTTCCCTTCCCCCGTTTTTTTTAAAAAGATATCCACATCACATCACTGAACAAGGTAATAGACTCTTCTGCATTAAATGGATTGTTCATAAAATAAGTATGGTATTAACTTGACTAACCTCTGCAGCCAACATAACAGGAACTATATCTTGAATCTGGACTAAGCTTTTCTCTAATGACTTTCTTGCCTTTTGGCATTTTGAGAGAATTGACTCCCCTGTTATTGCCTGTAAGTAATATTATACATTAACTTTAGTTGATCAATATTTTTCTAAACGTTATAAACTTGTATCCAACTCTTTGTAAAATTTATATAGCTATGTATGATAGAACATCATCAGATACCCTACAAAAATCAGGAGCTTTCATGAAAAATGAATGGTGGTCCCATTTCTGAGTTGATAAGATATTATAGACGCCGATTAAGAAAGTTTATATAGATTTGACCAGCTGAAATAATAAAAAGAAATACGAACCAGGTAAAGTACACTAGAATCAGAGCAATTTTGCAGAAGTTGTTTGGCTTTATCAATTGTACTGGTTAGCAAAACCAGAGCCGGTATTCCTGATGAGGACCGAGGACGTGCTTCCTCTATCTGCGGAAAGATCCTTAACACCCTATCAACTAATTTTTTGAGTTCTGTGCAGAGTCTACGATGTACCTTTAACATGAATTACAATCAATGAAATGCTTAGTTCCAATATCCAAGTGAAGTTACAAATAACACAAACATATTCTAAAAGAATCATTCAAGTTACAAAGTCATCTGCTTTTTTTCTAGGTCAAACAAATCCCCAAAAGGTAAACAGTCCAATAAATACAACAGGGATTGAAAGTACAATGTAAAAAAAATCCACTACAGTATAGTTGAGTTCAATTATTTTATGTACCTTAAAAGAGCGGGGATCTGGTAATGCCTCTACCACTTTACAACTATCAGTTCCCATTCAAGGGAGTCTCGTTTGCTGCAAATAAGAAAGGGAAATAATATTGAGTCAGTTAATGCACTTCTTGCATAAAATCAAGCTCATGTCAATTATGGTTCCAAAATGCAAATTGAACTTTGGGATGTAAATTCACAGCTATAAGCCAAAAAGAATGAAGCTTACTTCATAAGAGTAGAACAGGCATATGTAGATGATTAATGGTGACAAATGAAAGTAAGCTATGAATGAAGTGTGATTGAATTGTTATATGATCATATATCATGGTATTTTTAATTTTTTTTTTTTAAATCTCAAATATATTATAATATAGACCTAGTACTCCATAACCCGCCCCTCCAAAATTCCCATCCCAAACAGACCCTACAATATCTCACATAGGTCAAGTGACATGCACAAGATGATCAATGGTAACACGTGAATAAGATCATTAACACTATGTGGAAAGTAAAATCCACTAATTAAAAAAGAAAAAGAGTATTAAGATGGATGGAGGTCCATGGTTTAATCCTGCTGCTAACATATTCCCGCTCCCCCTAACTAACATGTCCTATAAAAAGAAGGAAAAATTTACATGGGATACTCCACCAGCTAATAGAGTAGAACTACAGTATCATTGTTGCTTAAATCTAAATTTCATTTACAATTTCAAAAGGTACTGCTTTAAATTTACACCTAAAATATAGCATATATTCTTAGGGTCTATTTGGATTTACTTATTTCAGCTTATCTACTCACACAAGTTTTGCGAGTATGTTTGGTGGAACTTATGAAAACAACTTATGACATTGTTCATAAATTGTTTTCAGCTTATTTTCATATTAATAGGAACCAAGATTTAAGAGAGAAGACAAAGGTGGTATTGTTGATTTAGAAGAAACTATTACAAAGATTGAATCCCTATAATACCATAGCAAAGCTCCTCAAAGCGTGAAGGAAGAAAGAATCATTCTTTTACCCAATCTCAAGGTTCCAATACAAAATGATACTCAATAATTCCCCCCTTTCCTTCTCACACACATCTAATACTTCCTATCGCGTGTATTTCCCTCCACTCTCTAACTAACTTAACTAACTTGCCAGCTCATCATTTCCCTCATTAATTTGAGTCTTATTTATCACTTATCCTATTACATAACTTCTCCAATATAGCTTATGAAAACAACTTATAGCTTATACAAAAAAATTAGAAGATAGAAATAAACCAATTACCTATTATGATGATGGTGATGATGATTGATGACGACGACTATGATGATAAGAAGAAACAATTGTAGCTTCTATGGAGAAGTACAACAGAACCAAATGAAGACTTTATTAAAACTGTGAAATCGCGTTTTATGAAGTTCAATTTTGAGACATTTCAGCGCGTGTTTGGTGAAGATTAAGCATGATGAAAAAAACGAAAGAGTTCCAAGGAATCTTAATAATTGAAGTAAAGTAGTAGTAAAGTGCACGAGGTCATTATTGAATTTAGGATAATAACTAACCCATCAAAAGTAAAAGCTAAAAGTTGAATCTTTATGGAAATCAAAACATACCCATGATAGCAAAATCAAACATAAGTTAACTGAGTTTCAAGGAAAGCGGTAAGAAGAGTAAGAAGATTAAGAAAAGTTGAAAAATAATAGGAAGCAAAATATGATAAGAAAAGACCAAGTCGATGAAAGTAGAAGGAAAGTGTGATGTTTGACCAGTAAAGGGAGACAAGACAACATCACTCAACAACGAGTGATGATGATAAAGAGAGACGACGGGCTTCTGAGGGCTGTGAAACCCTACCCCACATCAAATGAGTAAACCAATTGCAAAATTTCCTAAAGTGATAGTGATTTTTTTTTCTCTTTCTTTGGCACTAGTTTCCTGCCCATCAAAGATGGACGACTAATCCGGCTCGTACGTAGAGGCATGCGTACTGGCCAAATGTTGTTCCCCCCTAGGATTCGAACCCGGTATTCCCCGAACACGTCCTTGGAAGGAGCTCCTTGCCACTGGAGCCCAAGCAACTTGGTTAGTGATAAAATGATTTTGTTTCAATATTTATGCTTTTTAAAATAATTGATTTCAAGTTAATTGATTATGATTAAAAACAAGTTGTAAATAAAGTGATATGAGAAATGTTAAAGAGTGCCGATTAAGAGAATATAAATAGAAATATTGCATTGAGAAATGGTGAAAAATGATGAATTTAACTTTTTAAAAGTTAAAATATTGTTGAATCTAATACAAACATATTACTCCTAGTTTTCTTAACAAATGTCCTTAATCCAAAGTGATTTGTGTTTAGATTTATTCATGTAAACGTTAGTTGAATCATAAACTTGAGTGTTAGAATCAAAAGCTACACATAGTAGTTTGCTTTTAGCTTCCAAATTTATTTCTAAGAAAAATGACAAACATAATTTTATAGAGTTAGAATTGTTTTTACACTTGAAAAACACTTCTAAGACATCTAGAAGTGAAACCAAACACATCATTTATGCACGTATTTTGGAATAGATAAAGAATATTTTGACAATAAGAAGAGAAAAAAAGAATATTGTCACAAAAGTTGCCACTAAATATATGTAAATGAATAAATGGTTTTATTAATCTTATCATTACATATGCTGATGAATGACAATTTTATATAGACATTAAAAATTGGTTTAAATACACTATTGTTTGGTTACTTAGAAATTGATGATGACTCGTAATTAACAAATTTTGGTAGATCATTTAAAAATAGTTAGAATATTCAACAATTACCCTAAAAACGTCCTTCTCATTTACCAAGGATTGCCCAGCTTTGGGTATCGACTTTCCTCCTCCCTTTTTAGTAATAATAACCAATAGTAAAACCAAACCGAGAGTGAACAACATAACGAAAGAATAATCTGTGAATGAGATATATAAGTTACCTATCTGAAGGGGTAGAAATGAGATAATCTCAAATTCATCAAGAGGGACATGGATTAAATGACGCACGTTAAAGTTCAAGCACCGACTTTCTTTCCCTCATAATAAGAGATAATTTTTTAGGGCAACAAAACGTCAGGTGTTTGGTCCAATTCTTCCTGTATTTTCCTAAAATAGGCAGGCTTTATGGCCCTCCATATATCTAATTCAATTACATTAGAAGACTGATAAGGAGGGAAAATTTATCAATGGTGAGGCGGTCCTTTATTTCCCCTCGCGACGTGGACAACCAACACCAAATAAAAATGGGAGCTTATGGCTTCCCATTCATGTTTGCCTGGAATAGGCCGCCTCTCCAGAACATGAGAAATTTTGCTCCATGGAATAAGGCTCCCCTCTAAAATAGTAGATATAGTGGCGGATCTCTTCAGAGACCCACAAGGGTCACTGCATCCCCCATATTTTCCTTATATACCATATTAGATGTATTTATTCATTCTGATTGTGGCTGCTGCAGTGGAATAGGGGTGTCATGCCTATGTTGTGCCAAAAGTCGCTGGTCCAACACCCCATGACTTCTTTTTTACATATTTATCTTATATTTGTTGGAGAAAAAGATAATAACTCACAATTGTTTGTTATGAGAGAAAGATATCATAATAGTGTGCAAAAATACACATCGCTATTTTGGTGTTAATTTTCTAAAAAGACACTTAAAAAGGAACAGAGGGAGTATCATTTTGCGTCTTTTGCTTCAACCTACCCCTGTTTTTTCTCTCTTAAAAACAAATTAAAACAAACTCACTCGATAAGGCACACTTACTTATTCTTTTTTTAAAGAACAAACAAACTTAATCTTAATCCCAATCAAAACAATTTTTCCTGTAAGGCTGTGTTTGGTAACATAAAAAAGCTGACTTATAGCTTGTTGGAGTAGCTTATAAGCTTGTTTTGATAGAATGAATGTGTTTGGTAAAAAGCTTTTCTCACTAGCTTATAACGTTTTTTAAGAAGCTGATCTAAGTAGCTTTTGAGCTTATAGCTTGTAGCTTTTTACATTTTATTCTATTTTTAACCTTTAATATTATTTTTTATTAAAAAAACTGCCCACGTTACTTCCCATGTAGTGCTTAATATTTTTGACAGTTTGCCACTTTGCCTTACTTTGGTTTCTATTTGATTTTTTTTTGTTCCTGTTGGTTGCAATATTGTTCTAGATTTGATTTTTTTATACGGTCTTTTTCTATTAAATTCATGTCTAAATATTTATTTATTCCATAAAAAATATAAAAATATTTATCATTATTTTTTTTCTTTGAACATATTTAACAATATAAATTAAAAGAAATAGTTTTCCATTAAAATATTTTGAAATAAATTAAAATTATTAAGATAAATTCTTAGTTAAAATATTTATGGGTAAAAAAAAAGTTAAAAGTTTTTATAAATTAAATTTATAATATTATAATATATTAAACATATATGTACTTTTAAGTCATTTTATATTTATTAGTAAATTCAAAATCTAATTTTAGCAAACACTTTAATTTAAATCAGCAAGCTTTTCAGCTATAAGCTTTCAGCTATTAGCCATCAGCTATAAGCTAGCTTTTCAGCTATCAGCTAGCTTATAGCTCAATTTTACCAAACACACTCTAATTCTACTTCTAAATATCTAAAGAATTAAAAACAATTTACAATCAATTATTTTTCTCTAATTATGAAAGTTAATGACCAGTAAAAACACAATTTTCCCCATCTTAATATTTTGATACCTCAACAGATGTTTATCTACCTTCCTTTTTGTGTCTTTTGTAACAAAAGATCCTATTTAGTTGAGAGAGAAAATAACTTTCAAAAAATTGATGTGATTTTGTAACAAAAAAAATCCTTTTATATTGATGTATCTAAACAAACTATTTTTTTTTTAAAAAATGATTTCATTCTGATAAACAAACACAATAGTAGATTATGATATTTTCCACTACAAAAAAAAAGATTATTATATTTTTTTAGAAAAATCGCTAAATCATTGAATTTTAATATTATTTTTATTTTAATTCGTAACAAACAAGCTCTGCGGGGTTTCCTATAACTTTAAAAAAAAAAAAGAAGCTTTAAAGAGCATTGTATTTGTTTGTTATAATTTTTTTAAAAACCAGGTTAAACATAAATCTAAAAGCTTCTTTAAATGAAAAGAGATTATAGTAACTTTTCAAAAAATATAAGAGAGGGAGAAAATAAGTATCAAAAAATGAATTGTAACAAATATTCATTTTATACAGTTGTATCCAAAAAATATTTTTTTTTCAAAGAAGTGATGGTTATTACGATAAACAAACACAATTTATCATGCTTTTTCAAAAAATCTCTAAAAAAGTTTGAATATCAAAATATATTTTTATTCTATTAAAAGCGAACCATATATTCAATTTACATTTATTAAAAATAAGTTTTATGATTGTACAAAAAAATAGTTTTATGATGTTCATCATCATGTGCTTTTATCTCACATTGAGTATACATGATGTAATATAACGATCTTCTTATGATAAAACTACCTTCTTAAGATTTTTTCCTTTTTTAGGATGCAATAAAACTGCCTTCCTATGAGTTTTTCATTTGTAGATAATCCAATGAAAAAATAACTATTGTTTACATATTTAGTCTAAAATAATATCCATAAATATTAATTTTAATAAAAATCCATTAAAAAATATATTTCACTTATCAATAAAATAACAAAATATGGTTGAGACAATTATCCTGTTTTTAATGAAAGTTGAGACAATTATCGTTGATACTAACAAACATTGGAACAATATTTTTACTAAAAAAAATCAATTATATCTGATTGATAATCACAAAACAAAATAACTTCTTTCTTAAAAA
>Ga0315915_1000689_pt1 | contig 36699 bp, 14 predicted proteins | sample MpolbnodulesMG_FD_207738 | JGI IMG/M metagenome (GOLD analysis project Ga0315915, IMG submission 207738) | Medicago polymorpha root nodule microbial communities from Los Angeles, California, United States - branched nodules | ecosystem: Host-associated > Plants > Roots > Nodule | place: USA...
CAAAAACAGATTCGCCCTTCAACAACAACAACTCAAATAATCTATGAAATCTATCTCTAAAAGGCAGACCACTCACCCAAACATTCGACCAGAAGAGAGTATTTTTACCGTCCCCCACTAACAGACTGACATTACCCTGAAACCACTCCTCCATACGCAAGATCGAAATATCCCACCACCAAATAGAGGTCTCACGGCCACCATCGCTCAAGCGGCCCCCCTCCACACTGTAACGGTCCGACAACACGCTAAACCATAAACTCTCTTTATTCACCAATAGCCTTCAGCACCATTTCCCTAATAAAGCAGTATTAAAGTCCCTAATTCTTCTTACCCCCAAACCACCAACCTCCGTACTCCGATAAATAGTTTGCCAATCAATCCAAGATATTTTCCTGTGGTCTACACTCTCCACCCCCCCAATTTTTTTTTTATTAAAAATAGATTCAATAAAGGAAACGATACCTGACAGAGCCTTGAAAAAAGAAAGAGCATAAACAGGCAACGAAGACAGGACATACTTCAACAGAATCAGGCGACCACCCAATGACATTGATATATATTTGGCAGCACATCTCAAAATATTATAAAAGAATTTTGTAGTACATGATTTAAAGATTTGATTCTTCTAACTTTGGGAAATATGGAGTCTAGAGTTTTTGTTTATTTTTTAAGCATATAAAGATTTGTTTTCTTTATGTTGGAAATAATTGGTTCTAGAATTATTTGTTCTTTTACTTAAAGAATCATTGCATTAAGTGTATATGTGAATCAATTGTGGCACGAATATTTTTTGTATATATAAGATTCAATTTTCTTTTGATTTGAAATTGAATATTTTGTTTATAGCATCCGGGGAGCCCTGGGAGCGGTAATGGGCTAAACGTCCAAGACCAATAACAGGCTTAAACACCACACTCTTACTCAAAACCTTAAGGCAATGGGTTTATGGGTACACTCTCTTATATATCCTTTGTTTCCTTCATTCCTAGTCGATGTGGGACATAATCACCCACACTTGATTTCCCAACAATCTCCCCCTCAAGTGTGAATCACTCACATCACTAGCCTGACCCACACTAGGATCCCGCTCCCGCTCCCCGCCGAGCCTAACAAGGGCTCTGATACCACTCTTGGGGAGTCCGGGGAGCGGCAATGGGCTAAACGTCCAGGACCAGTAACAGACTCAAACACCACAATCTTACCCAAAACCTTAAGGCAATGAGTTTATGGGTTCCCTCTCTTATATATCTTTTGTTTCCTTCATTCCTAGTCGATGTGAGACATAATCACTCACACTTGATTTTCCAACATCTCATGCCATATGTGTTACCGTCTTACAAAGTTTGATTCAGAGGAGTGTACTTGCGAAGATAACTTACCCAAAAAAGACATTAATTGCTCCAGAAAGGGTGATAATGGTTTCTATTTCTTTTATTTTAAATTAAACTATCAGAAATACGATGACTAAGGTGCCAATCTGTTCGCTTTTCTACCGCGGTTAATTGTATGAATGACACTTTTGAAACAGACAATCATAAAATATTTTCAGTTTCTTAAAAAAAACGGTGAATAAGATTAAAATAGTATATTTTTATAATGCTCAATATTGTTTATATTGTAGTTGAACTATTTTATGAGATTTTACTATTTGTTTGATTAATAGTTTAAATATATTACAAAATAATTAAATAGTTTAAATGGAAGGTAAAAATAGAAGAAAAACGTCAGTTAAAACTATATAAAAATAGAAGAAAAAATTGGTGCTAACCTTCCTATTCATAAAAGAAATAGACCTCATTGATATGAAGTTCGATCAAAATATATATAAAATTTAGTAAAAAATTATTCCGCTATAAAATCAAATTCAAGTTCTTAAGGGGTGTTTATTGAAATTCTGGTGACATGTCATATACTTTGGGTTATATGTAGTTCCTACACCTCTCCAAAAAAAAATGTGGGTGTACACAAGAATTTCTTTTCTACACACTTCCATTCCATCCCTTTAATATTCTTTTCTTCTTATTTTATTTCCTTTAATTTTCTTTAACAATCAAAACAAAGCATTGGAGTTAGGTAAAAATAGACAAATTTTTTCGTCAAAAATAAAAGTAAACCCATTTTCATATATATTGTACCTTCCATTAACTTTATTTTCAAAACTTCTTGTTTCCAGATACATCTACGTCTATTGTGCAACTTGCTTTGAAACAGAATAGTACTTGTGGTCCTTTGTCAAAGGAATCTCTAGCTGATCGAGTTAAAATACAAGCTTTGGGGACATATCTATGCCAATAATAATTGAAACTAAAAAGTGTACCTCTAGGTCAAAGTGTTACTATGAAAGAATTTTAACTTTGTATAGCTGCTCATACTTCCAAGCATTACACTATCAATAAATTCCCAGCTAATTAAACATATATGAGATATACAAAATTTCACACCTTTGACCTAATTTAAAGTTTGAAACAAGTCTCTTTTATCTTCTTTTCTTAATGTTAAATTAGTCATCATGTTGAGTTAGTCATTTTTCTTTTTATATATGTAGCCAAGATAACATTTAAATTGTATGACTATTAGCAGAGAGACCAAATTTTGGTTAAGTAAATGACTGGCAAATATGGTCCCGTGGCTAGTCTTACTAAACTACTAGTTAATAGCCCAGGGTCAAAAAGAAAATAGTAAATAGTATGCCACAAAATATAATAATTCAAACATTTGAATGTTGACATGATCTATATTTTTACTAGTTTTATTTTATTACCATACAAATGTCAACCCTTGTGACATACTCCTTTATATAATAATAAAGTAGAAAAAGAAAATTTCAAAACCTACTCTTGACGACCACGCGGCATGAATATATAATAAGTATGGCAATGCAATGCAGGAATGCCAGCCTACAAATTTGACGGTGCAAAGATGGTTGATGAAAAGTAGATGAAACTTGTAACTAAATGGCAAGAAGAAGAGAAAAAATAATGAAAATGAAAACAAGTAACCCATACCATTTTTTCTTGATATTTAAATTTGTTAATTATACAAATTAATTAGATCCACAACAAGAATAAAAATTGTATTCTATAAACTTTTTCCCTCCTGTAAAACAAACTATTGAAATTTGCAACTAGCGCAGCTTAGGGTTCAAGAATCACTTTGTGTCAATCTATATATGTTACATATATATTTACCTATAATTGAATCATATATATGATATAGGAGATTGGTTATCATACATGTATATATATGATATAGCAAATTAAATTAAAAAAATGTACACGAGAGAATACAATTAATAATTATAAGATCCGTATGATATGATATAGCAAATATAAATGTGTTAGTATACAAAAATTGTAAGATACAGTTAGTTTTATACATTTAACAAGTAATAACAAGATGATCTGAGTATCAAAAAGAAAAAATCTCTCAAAAAAAATTTAAAATCAAAAAGGAAAAAAATTGTGTGTATAAAAATTACATCTTATAAAAAAATAAAAAAAAGGAAAGATCTAAGGCAGATCCATGATATTGCAATCATTTTTGAGATTGTAGATGTTTGTCTGATTCAGTCAAGGTCTTGATCAGCTCTTCATTATTATTGACAGCTGCTTCAAACTTAGGAATTATATCTGCAGGAAAAGGTGGTGGATGAGCAACGTTAATATGCCCAGCAACATGAATTTCAGCCAAAGTACAACGCCCTTTACTGCGACCAGGAACTGTAGAGCATGGATTCTTCGTTGAACCTTTCACTGGACCTCTTTGTAGTAGTGTTCTTGCTGCACTTGTGTTCTCTATACTCAATACAAGAATTATTAATGTTGTCAACAAGCACAACTTTACCAATATCATGTTGCTACCCATAATTAATTTGTGAATCAAGCTTTGATGAATTAATGTTGAAAACAATATGTAAGAACTTCAAAAGAAGAGAGAATGGATTAGGGATTTTAATGAAGGTGGAATGTAAATATGTTTAATGAAATTTGAAAGAGATGGTTAAGTTTATATAAGACGAGGTTGTGATTTATTATTTATTTATTTGACCTGAATCCGCGTATTGAAATTTTCAAAGAAATGTGCAACTTGTCTAATTAAACATCTTGAAATTTCCTTTCCATTTCACATCACGGATAATAGTATATAAGTATGAGTATTACTTTAATTAAGTCTTAGTTGAAACTTGAAATATTTCTCTTATTATATCTGTAACGCATGTTTTCTTTTTTCTTTTCTTTCATTTTTCTATGGCTGGTCAAAATACTCTAAACTTGTGGTGCACGATTCCAAGTTTATTGTTTTGTCAAAACACACTTCCGAGTTGGAGGTGTGGAACGAGTCTAACACTCCGACAATGTATAAGTTTAGTCCACAAAAAGACCATTCAAATAAATTTCAATCTGTTAATATTTCTATTAGTAATTTAGAGTGTGGTTGAAAGACAAATAACGCATAACCAAGAATTATTTTATCTAAAAAATAAGATATTTTAAACGATTTGACTTTAGGTTTAGTTCATTAACTACTTGATTACGTTCATATTGCTTTTTAGATATATTAAAAAAAATGCAAGTGTGATTAATGTGTATCATTGTTACTAATTTGTTATTTGTTGATAAATATATTCAATGTTGATTTTATCTTAGAAAATAAATTATTAGTATTAATCAAAAATATATTTGAAAAAAAGGGATAAATATATTTAATAATTCAAAAGAATAATTACATTTAGGGACAAATTTGCTTTTTCAAATAGTGCTTATAAGAAGGAACAGAGTGAGTAGTTTGCATGGACTAAAACAAGTATTATTCGGGCAAACTATTATTTTATACATAATTTATTTATGATAACTGGTGAAATATGTTTTGGAGTAGTTATACATTAACTAGTAAGGTTTTGTAATTCATTTTAGTTTTTTTTTGACAGTGCAATTTATTTTATTTCTAGTTATATATCTCCCATGAATGGTCTAGTAGCAGGCCGTGCTACAATCAATTGAAGAGAAAATAACAGTTACTTATACCGTGCGTTTGAAGGTTTAATCGGATTGAGCTTATGATATTAGACATTTTTGTAAGTGTATGAAAGTGTTCATAAAAATATCTAAATTTTCGGCTTATTTTCATAAACTTCACTAGGACCGTAAGTTGTTTCTTTTTGAATTGTAGAAATAACGTATACTTATTGAAAAGTAACCTTCACGTCCAAATGATATTGTGCATACTAGACATGTATACCGATGTACAGTACAGTCAAAAGGTTAAGCTATTTCCTTCAACAACAAAAAAGTCAAATTAACATTTTTGTCAAAGAAAATAAATTATCTATGTGAACATAAATTTTTGAAAGGTATTCGCTTAAGTTTTCAAACTTTAATACTATATTGTAGTATATTAGTTTATAGACTAGATGCGTACATCATCTAAAACATATAATTCCTCTATCTTAAAATGTAAGCAAAAATTGATCAACAAAAGTTCATGTATTTTGTTCAAAATTTATATCAAATACATCAACTTATGTTGACAAATTTTTCCTTACATTTTAGGACGGATGGAATACACATCAGATCTAAAGGAGCCATGAATGTTTTGTTCTGCAATTTGCGATTGAGTTTGCTAAGAAGGGGGAGTTGGAGTTAATTTATTCAAAAAATAAATTGTTTAGTAACTTGGAGTGCCGGTTTCCAGTAAAACAAATAAAATGAGTTGATGATGTGGTTGATTATGATTGGTGTGTGTTAAAAGGGTGTGTTAAAAGGTGTGATCTTAGCATTTCTCATATTAACATTGTTAGTTGAATAAAGCCTAACAAACACCTTCAGTTTTATGTAGTTTTTTCTTTTTTTAATAATATACTCCTATATCATATGAATAGTTGACATCAAATTAGAGTGGAGTGTCAATTCAGTTGGAACGTCCTTTAATCATGTCAATTTGCTCTTGATTTAAAAAGAAAAAAGGTCTAACAAAAATGATATATTTTTTTAAAGAATATATATTTTCTTATCCACGTTGTTCTTCTCATATCTTTCACACAATATATAATATATTAACTTTACAATTGTGCTTATTTTCACACAATATATACTATATTAACCAAGGTAATCAGAACCGGACCGGATATTGAACCGGTATACTCATGGGTTCAAGGTTTTAAGGTCGGATCGGGGTTCGACTGGGGTTCAACTGGTAATAATTAAATATATATTTTTTATTATGAATTAGTATATAAAGGAGTAATAAATAAAAATTACTTATAGTTTCCCACTATTAAAAAAGAAATTCCAGGAAATAATGTAAATAAAGTATTTTTTTTTTTAATGATCTTTGTTAGTTGTCTTGGTGGTATTAATTTTAAATATAAAGTTTTGTATATTTTATATATAATGTTTTTTAAGGGAATTAAATACTACTACTATTATGTCTTCTTGACAAAAAAATAAAAACACTTAATTTTTTTTTAAGGGAATGTAAAAATTTAATGTTTCGTACATGCATGATATTTGATAAATAATTCTTCATCACCAAAAATCTATTTTTAAAAGCAGCAATCTCCTTTTTTTTTTGGTTACCAAGAGCAGCAATCTTTGTTAGTACTAGTACGTACGTTTGCCAGTAAATAAATAGCGATAAAATTTGAGTATTTATTCAGTTGAAATTTTAATTGAAACTTGATATTGATTGAAAGTAAATGTTTTATTAGAGGAATTAAATGTAATGTTAGTTACCAAGGAAATGCTAATTATTTCTATTGTTATAAACTCATGATTTATTATGTTGTACGTACAATGTTTACCTTTAATTTATAAATCAATGGTTAATATAGCTAACTTTATAAAAATCAGATTCCTAAAATACAACAATATAAATTTATTGATGTGACTCATTTATTTTTATTTTTTGAGGTGTTAAGACATAGTAAACTATGAATGCTATGTTTCCGTGAGCTTAACTCAGTTGGTTGATAATGACAATACATAATATATGTAAGGTCTGAGGTTCGAACCTCGGACACCACAAAAAAAACTATAAATGCTCTAAGAGCGTACATATTTGTAAAGATAATCATTGATATTTACCTTCCACTCAAATTACTTCTGTTACTCCTCAAAACAACACTCCTTCAGTTAATGTGCAGTATGTAAAATATATGATGTAGGGTTCAGTGTGACCCATTTTAAAGTTTTTGATGAGTTATATGAATATTTAGAAGAAAAAAAATGTTAAAGATTTTTTTAAGATATTGATTAAGAGAACAAAAATAGAAAGATGCTTTAAAAGTTTGAAAATTGTAATTTTCAATACTATCCTACTATTTTTAAGAAAATATAGCTGAATTGTTTTAATGATTAAGACCTGTAAAATAATACACAAAATTAAGTGAGCTCCATTAGTTTGATTTCATATTTCCAAAATTTATTTACGTTCGAAATTTATGAAACAAGTGTGTTTTTTATCAAAGTTTTTGGTGCAAAGTATTTAACATTTTTTTTGGTCAAATACTGATGGCCTTTAACAAGAGGCCTTCCTCCCATAAGAGTATTTTACGTTCACATGGCTCAAAATCAGGACGCTCTTCAAGAATTCTCCAAACTCAGTTTCATTCATACTAGCGTAATGTTGATTATCAAACAAACATGTGTTTTTAGTATATCAAATTTGCAAAGTAATTCACTCTGTTCACAAAATACTCACTTCAATACAAGAAGACACAAATTAAACAAGCAACCACTCATTGCAACTATTATTCATTTTACAAGGCAAAAACTACAAAAGAAGAGAAAAATTGTGTAAAAGACAATTCAAATAGGCAGAGAAAAACCTTTACAACTCAATGCAGCAAAATGTCCAAGGAAACTATCCCCAAAAAAAGGAAGGGTGAAAAAGCTCTCAGTATAATTTGAAATCCCATTTTCTTGTACCCTGGATGATATCAAGCTATTGTTACTGTACAGTTGCAACCTGTCATGGTTTATCCGGTTCACCGTTGTTCAATGTAACTTCTTCCTGGTGGCTGATCATTGGTATACCAATCTGTAAAATTTAAATAACAAAAATGTAAAAATAATGGTACACACAACACTGAAATCGGATGCAAAATTCCAAATACTTGGATTAAGAAAAATCTGTCAAGACACAATAGCATTTTATAAACAAACACTCAGAAAACAATATTCAAAACAAATGCCCCATGTCTATTAAATAAATAATCTTATTATGATGCGAGGTCTTTGCTCCTTCACTCTAAATAGTTCGTTGATACAAATTATATTTGAATACTGTACATTGTTGAGAGCAACAATATATGATGTTCTTAAAACTCTAAGTACTGCACAAGTGGAGTGAAAATTTTAACTTCATATATTATGGCCACAGTCATTATTTAAATTTTGCTTTCAATAGAAAATCCAAATTCCAAACCAGTTCATACATTAATTTTTCTTTGCTAATCTGTAAACAGTCATGTGGAACATGTCATGAGGTCGGCAACTTAGAAGCGTAATTATGAATATGAAGTTTGGTATGACATTGATCAATGATATTCTTAGTTGTCTCTCAGTTAACGAAATTTTCTAGGGGATGATCGAACTAAACACCTTTAGTTTTGTGGCATGCACATTTCTAAATTGATTAGAATATCCTGAATTAAAATCGTGCTGTTTCACACTTGCTAGCTATAGCGAATATGTGCTTACATGATTTATTTATCCATCAACGAATACTAAACTCTGGCACCTAAAGAAATAATCAATGCCTTAAAGAAGACTTCACTTAATCTACTACTGCACATTAAAATTCATAAATTCCAGCACTGAATCATACGTTCATCTGGCATCATTTTTCTCTAGAACCAAACTGCAGTTAAATACCACGTTACCGACTACTAACTAAACTTGAATAACTATATTATCCAACCGCATGTTATCTCGACATGGACACGAATCCTCCTCAAAAAACCAAATTATAAATTATCAATGTATCATTACAAGGAGGTCGGTTCACAGTTATCTCTTAATTATTTATAAATTTGCATAAACAATCTACCAGTGTTGTAAATACGACAATAAAAAATAACTAACCGATGCCCATTTAGAATAAAGTGTTTTATTTGTGAAATTTTCCCTTGCTTACCTTGGATCACAGACATTTATCCATACTCAATATGCTAAAACAGATTTCATTATAGTGTATGTAATATTAAAAACGACTAAAGAGTGATGCTTTTATTTACTGCAGTGGTTCTGCAGAGACTACTAACCTTATATACATCCTCAAGCAACAGGTTGATCTATTTCCCTTATCCCAATCCTGCGTAATTGTTGCAGGCGATCAGCTATTTCCTGCAATAACTCAAGTCCTTCACCGCCATCGCTCAGTAAGTTGATAGTATGCTCAAGGAAACTATGGTCTGCCTCAAGAGCTTGTAACCTTTCAATAAAATCTGAAACCAAACGTCCAGTAGAAGCTAAATCATTATCTCCACAGAGAACAGGGGAGTTGTGTCCAGAGTATTCAAGTTCCCCATTTTGCTTGCAAACTGGAGGTTTCTTGGATGACGGGTCATCAACCATGGCATCTGAATTTAATTTGAATGACGAAACCAAATCTTTCATTGGAATATTTTTGTCCAACTTTTCAGAGTTTTCTGGGTATTCCTTTACAACATTTTCAGAATTAGGCCAATTATCCTGAGACTGGTGAGAATTCAGGAAAAAATATACTTGCTTCTCCAATTTCTTCAAACGTTCGGAAATATATAACTTTTCATCTTGAAACTCCATTTGAGAACTTTGTGCAGATTGAATATTCTTTTCTTCTGAAGACATGAGTTGAATGTCAGCTTTGTCATAGATATTAGGATTTGATTTTCGGGGGCAACTTTCATCATTTTCAATGAAAGTGCATTGTGAAAGATCCAATCCAATATCTTTTACCTTCATTTCAGAGTTTTTCTCCACCATGTTCTCCGGCATTGATTCATCAGGGAATTTCTTCCTATAAAACTCAACCTTTGCTTCTAAGTCTTCTAACTCCTTCTCCTTCTCAGCAAGAAGGTCATTAGCTTTTTGCAAAGCTTCCAATTCATATTCTGACTGCTCATCCATCATCCTTAAGTGCTGCAAGGCTTCCATATGTAATGTTGCCTTTTCTTCCTGCAGTCTAGTGATCATGGCTAAAGCTTGACTTGCAGCAATTGCAGAAGCGTTTCTCTCTTCCTCCAGCTCTTTATACAAAGCATTCATAAGTTTCCTGTCATGATCAACTTGTCTTTTAAGCTTGTCAACCGGGCTTTCACCTTCAATATCACTGACAATGCTTCCATCCAGAGACAAACCAGATTCATTTCTCTCAAGCGAAATCATTTTTTGAAGTATCTGCATTCCAGTAGAGTTAGTAACATCAGAACTCTTTGCTTCTTCGCTGTTCATAGACAATCTAGGACTGATATCATTAAAAGACATATCAGTCCCTCGAGTGGCAGAGAATTGTGACAACAATATCTTTAGATCTTCATTAACTCTTGACGAATCTTTCCCAAGCCAATGTTCTGCAAGCATGCCAGACAACTGTCTTCCTCTATTACTGACAGCTAGCTTATAAGCATCACCAAGATCCAGCAAATTAGGATTTTGCTGACACGTATCAGTAGAAACTGGGGTTGGTTCTAAACCTGTTTCAGATGTTATTAGCTTATTGCCTGACTTAATGTTTTCTTCACGGTCCATGGTGGGTCTTCGCTCAGATGTTGGCCCCTCTTCGTCAGTTCTAAAATCATCTATACAAGAAACAATAACATTATGATTCTATATCATTTAAGAAATGAAGAAAAGGTTTTTCAGATCAGAGTATAAAACTAATGCACTTATGGACTGAAAATAGTGAAATGTAGATTTTTCAGCTGTATAAAAAGGCACTAGACATTTTCGTCCTACATTTATAATAGATGATTTGGGTATTAAAAACTAGATTATTTAATTGCACCAACTTTCTACAAAGAATTATAACAGACTCCTCTATCCTTCAAATCCAAGCATTACATGGTAAAGAAAAGCAATCACTAAAAGTAACTTACGCTTTTCTTTTGATATTTCAACAGGCACTTCGGTTATATTTGATAATGTAGGAACGTCATTGAAGGAAATAGGCTCGCTTGGGGACGGACAAACATCACTTCTTTCAATCTGCTGCCAGTCAAGTTCTGTCAAACCATTTCCACTTTCCACTGTTGCTTCTGCGGTTTTAATAGCACAAATGTCTTTGTTTTGTACTTGTACTCGTGGTTCTGACAACAATGGCTCAAGTACAGAAGCTGAAGTCCCGGGCTTCCCGGAAGTCAGATCCTCAGTTGAATCAACACTGCAAAGCTCCATATATTCACATGGAACTCTTGTGTCTTCCTTGGTATCATCTTTTCCGTGAATTGGTATACTTATACCGTCATCATCTGATATGGGAACTTCAAATTCAGACTCGGTATCAGAAGTAATGTTGAGTTCTGTGTAACCTACACGGGACAAAGGATCTGCATGATCATTTCTCAGCCGTGCATCTCTGAATGATACAGACGGCTTTGCACTTCTTTTCTCATAAAAAACATTTCCAACAACACCCGAATCATCGAAATCAACATCCCTAGACCGAATTGACTTGGCAAATACCAAATTTTGATCATGACAATCTAACCGGAATTTCTCACTACAACAAGAACAGTGTCCAGCAACTGTATGTTGACCAAGTAATGGATCATGATCAAATACAGATCCAGATTCTTCTTCTTCCCCCGATTTACCAATCAATAGCCGGGAAGTCTCGGCATTGGATTTATCAACGACTGTTGCAGAAGACAAGACACAAGTTTCACAAACTCCTTGAATATTTACAAGCTTATCGTGTGCGCGACAAAAAACTAATTCAGAAATCTCAGACTTATGAAGACTACAAATCAAATCCAAATAATAACCTGTTTTCTGTTTGCCTAAAACATGATCAAGCCTTGAACAAAACAAACATGGTGTTTTCAATTTGCAGTAATTAGCAAATTTAGTAATAACATAAGAGAAAATAGCACTAATAAATAAGAAAATGATCAATAACCATTCAAGTAAAGCTGAAGCCAATGATGTTGTAATTCTTGTGTAGAAATTGTGCCACCTAGAAGATGATGATGAAGATGAAGATGAAGATGAAACTTCATTGGTAGTAACCATTTTCTTTCTGGTCAAATCAATTATTGACTTTCAAAGTTTGAATCAGATCAAACTTATATGATTGATACAATCTGAAATTATATGAAGAACAATATTAGTTTAGTTTGTATAAACATGTTTGATAAAACAAGATCAAAATAAGAAAAAGGAGTTATGAGTAATTAATTATTATTATTATTATTACAGGAACTGAAAACTAAAATGACTTAGAAAATAGAAACGATTCGTACCGTAGATGAAGAAGTGGAAATGAAGTTAAATGGTAATAATAATGTTTATTATGTTTGAGGAAAAGAGAATGAAAGAAAATTGACTAATATGCGATCAACACTAAGTAAACCAACCCAAAAAGGCTTAAACTTCTTTTTAATTCTTTCTTTTGCGGAAAAAGAAAAGAATAATAACTCAATAATTTTTAAATAATTTACATAACTATGCGTCTAAATTCATTCATACTTTTAATTACAAATTATTTATTTAGAGATCTTATTAGAATTAATTATTGATAAGTTTAAGATTAAGTTTAAATCTTTCATAATAGCTTCAAAGTAACTAAAATTACTTGGGAGTTCACATTAAAATTATACTAATAATAATTAGGTCATGCTATGTCAATATCCTAACTTCAATAGTTGAAAAGCAATACATTATGCATATGTGATTATGTGAATGATATTACATCACAGTTTAATAATGGATGTTCATTGTGACTGTTTTCTATCATTGTAACTGACGTTTGTGAACAAGCATTGGTTAAAAGGTTGAAACCGACAAGTGGTATCTAAAATGTCGGTTAATGTGGCATGGTCGGCGTGACCTTATCAAGCAAGGTGCTATAGCTAAAAAAGATTATGATTAAGCTTTTACTACTTTTATGATAAAAATAAAATTAAAAAAATAGTCACTATAAATATTTTTATTGTTGCCTAGCAGCCATTGAAGAAGATAAAGTTGAGTTGTTTTTTGCGACCTCTGCTCTAAAGAACATCAAGTCAATTCAAAGCTCAACACTATTCTTGTTCAAGACCTCTCTTCATGTACTATGGCAAAGGTACATGTCTCCGAGTAAGTGCACAGCATATTTAGTATTTGCGCGCGCACACACACTACGAACTCATGTACTATATGATGAGGGAAGAGTGGCCACATTTTACATAGATATAGCATATGTTGGGTACCGCGTGAGCATGTCAGAATTACGGTGATCTACCGTAATCATAGTGTATCCCAACTCTCCATGATTCCGAACATACACATAGGTTATATAGTCGTTAAACGAGTTGATTTTTTTTATTTCTTTTGACTGGTTAAACAAGTTGATCGTTATAGCCTTTATTCATGTGTGCTTCTTACAAGGATGGTTTCTAAATCAGCTCTTCTATATGTTGAAATCTGTCAAAGTAACTACTAAAACGTGCTTCTTGAAAATGTGCATTTTAGGGGATGTGGCCCAAATAACATTCTTGAGTCTCGACACATCAAATTGAGCTACAAGCTCATTGGCATTTCCTCTATTAGTTAACTAGCATGCGATTTATGAAAAGCTAGGAAGAGACGCAGATGCACTAACTAGATACAATCAAAGAACAAGTTAATAATACATTACAAGGCCATCAAAAGTTCGTTCGACCTTTCCAAATGACTGCAAACAGAAACAGAACACTGGTGTCAAAAATAAGTTAACAATTTTTTGTATGATTCAGAAACAAACCATGTAGCGCAATGTCGAATAGTTCTTGAATCATTACACTAAATAAAGATGTTTCCAACATTCAATATTGGAAGCTTTAGTTCTACTGCCTCATCATTGGTACCCATAATTTGCACCATAAACTGCACCATAGGCTCCAGCATGTCCTGGATTGGAAGGTGGTGACGCATAGACAGAACTATGAGCAGGGTAGGAATTGTATCCTTGGTCTGCAGGAGGACCGCCTGTTTGTTGCTGCGCCGGTGCTGCAGCTTCGGCCATAAAATTCTGCACCACAGATTCAGGATTATATTGCTTGAGTACAAGGCAAATTGATAATGTTAGGTCAATCAATTCAAACATCCAAGACATGCATCCGGTGAGATAGGACTATGCACAGTAAATTCATAGCTTTTCTATGGAAACAAATTGAGAAAATAAAGATACTGCATGAAATGAAATAATAGAAAAGATTGAAGATAATTTCCTTGCATCAAATAAATGACAGGGTGAGGATGGATAAAATGACAAATTTCTTACTCAACCAGTCAACTTATTGAAAAAATACTCGCGGAAGGATAATAGTTTAATTTAGAAATTTAACAATCTTATAATTTACTCTCTGTTTTTACATAAAAAATTAATCTTCGATAAAACTCTAGCGCAAAATGAATCTTTTAGGAACCCAGTAATATTTTTTCATTAATCTAATTCAGTATAAACCTAAAACAAATTTCCAAGACATGCCGCATGTTATGAACTGTAATGTATAAACTAAAATGCATGCAGCTTCGACATATAAAAATGTCTTAAAATAACTGTTTTGTTTTTTAAAAGTGGCATTAATTATTTCATTCCAATTCTACCTCCAAGTATAACAATGGTTAATAACCAACTGTTAATGAGGAAAAGTTTGCTAATTAGGGTGGGCTAGTTTAGCTTCTTCAAAAAAAAAATGAGTAAAAGTTTGTAAAATTACAATATTATTTTATTCATTTATAGTTTTTCCTAGTCTGAAGAAAACCTAGGACGACACTAATATTAGAACGGCTGGAGCAAATCAAAGACCAAGATCAGGATTACCTGTATCAATTGTTGTGCTGTTTGAACTTGAGAAGCAGTCCCGCTGACTTCAACTGTCATCTCCCCAGGAACTCCTCTTGTTTCTTGTATGGTAACAGTGGCCCCACTTGCTCTTCTGATATAGCTTATATTTGTTCCGGCTGTTCCAATAACAGCATCAGCGTACGATAGAGGAATTTGCATTTGCTGCGTGATCTGTGCCACAATAGCATTAGCAAGACAATTTGTGTTGATAAAAATGTATAAATTTCTACTAAGAGGAAGAATCAAGCCAGTCAAAACAGCATGCCCACATCCAAACTCCCATTTTGAAACCTAACTTTAATTATTGGTCAACCATTAAACCAATCACACTGTTTGGATTAGCTTATTTTAGAGCTTATGCAAAACAGCTTATGTAAATAAATATGCCTTATGCAAAACTTATTTATTTGCATAAGCTCTTTTTCATAAGCTCAATCCAAACGGGGCCTTAATCTCAAGAACTGAAGATATCATTTGAATGCTATTAGACATGCTTTGTTTAGCTTTAATATTTCAGCTTAACATCCAAGTGTGGAACCTAACATCACCCTCTGCTATCTTAAATCTAAACAGCAAAGTGGAAAGCAACAGCAAATGACAATCAACACTGGTAAAATTTCACAACTAGCCTTTACCACGGCTATTGCACAAAATTCATGAAGCAGCAGTCAACAAGTTGTCTCAACAAACTACATAAACAACAACAGACAGACTGGCGAGTTCTAAGACATCCAGAAAAATGCTAACTACATAAAAACGTAATGCCAATATATCATCCCAATCACCATACTACTTCCTTTTGGGGATTATTAGAAAACAAAATTTGAAATAAGAAAAGTACCTGTGTGACCATGGAAGGTGCAGACTGAGTATTGGATGATGCGTGAACGCCTATTGAAGCATCTCTTCCATATGCGGATATACCATGATGGGGCTGTTTGTCCAATGGAGGAGGCATTTCAGCTGGTGGGTAGTAATTATCAACTTGCCTTGGAGGTGGCATGAATTGAGGAGCAAGTCCAAATCCAGGACCTCCACCAGCATTTGGTGGGAGACCCTGAGGTGGACCCCATGATTGGTGGGGTGGTGGTGGCACTGGCATGTGCTCCACAGGGTGGTTATTAGCCATTTGCATCTGGAGAAAGATCAAATTAGTTGCATTCCTCGGTAAGCATAAGATAGATTCTTCACAAGTGTAATATGAATTAACACACTTACATTCATTTCAAAAATTGGAATTATACTGCGATCAACTAAAAATTTCTTAAGGTGGGATGCAATCATCTCTACTGCCTTGTGCACTCCAGTGGGATCCCCTACTACTTCAACCACCCTGTCATCTTGAAGGGCAAAAACAGGCAGATCTTCTGCAGACAAAAAAACAACAGAGGTGCAAGATGCTTAGCAACTAGAGAATGTCAAACAGCCCGTCCAAGAACCAAAATGGAAAGAAAAAAAACTTCAAATTTCCACTAATATTTTATCTAAAAGCATAAACTACAGAGACTGGAAGCATAAACTTCAAATTGTATCTTAGAAATAATTTTTAATGAAAAGGATAGACAAAAAAAGGTTTTAGAAAGGGAAAGTTTTAAACTACTTAGATTAGAATACATGAATCTGACAACTGAATTAATAAATGGCGAGAATTATCGGAAGTTTAGGGTTTAGGTGGTAATGATAGAAGTTAGCTATGCATATCTGAGTGCTTACATGATACTCCCTCCGTTTCTTTTAACTTGTTGTTTTAAGGGTATTTACACATATTGATACAATCAATAAATTTTATTATTTTTTATGAAATCATGTCTTATTCCTATAATATTCTTGATTATTTATTATCTCATTCACTTATTTCTCTCTGCAATAAATAGTTAAGAGTATTATGGAGAAAAAATCGTTAATGTTTCATTGAGCTTTGAAAACAACAACAGTAACAACAACAACCAAGCCTTATCCCACTAAGTGGGGTCGGCTACAGGGATAAAATTACACCATAATGTTCTATCCGAAACCATATATGGATCAAACTCATTAACCTCTAGGAACAAAATTCTTCTACAAAAGCGACAATTAAAGAGAGGAGTATCAATAATAGTAAAAATGGTAATAAACCAAACAGTGACAAGAACAAAACACGTTTGACGAATAGGAAGAGGAACTTGGAACCATCCCAGTTAATAGACTTAAAAGCATATTTACACTATTGCTCTATTACAGCTCTAGTACCCAATGGATGAATCCCAACCTTATCTCTGATATAAAATTAGGGTAAGAAAAATTTGTAATACAAGCTACGATGAACTTCTCAGAATAACAGAATGCTAAGTAATAATAAAATTGACAATCCAGCAACCAGATTGAAAGTTTTTAAATCAAATCTGAGTAGATACCTGCTCCCAGAACTCTGACTATACAATTTGATGCTTCTTGGATAGATTTTACGGTGCCTCCTTGTTTCCCAATTAAACTTCCTGCTTGTGAGGCTGGCACTAGAAATTTTGTAGAAACCTTCCCAGCCACACCTGAAGGAGCATCTAACCCATCAATTAACCGTTTATGAGCCTTCAATAAGCCATCCACAGCAGGTGGAAGAGAAGAACCAGGCTCATCTTTAGCTGATACCATTACCTAATCACAGAACAAATAACACTATCAGCCTGTCTTTGATCTCAACATTTCCTCTAATGATAATATGCAACACGAAGACAGAATATGGTGACAAACAATAAAAAGCCACCAGAGCACCAATTACAAAGCCCTTTACATGCCACCTACAATCTCGGGATCAGCAAGATAGCATGCAATGCAAGAAACTTTGATTATTAAAAATGCAACAAATAGGAGATTCAGCTAAATAGCCAATATTCTTCCACAATTAATACCTACATTATCATCACCTGTCAGAAAAATTCCAGAAGGAATCCTTCACTTCACCACCAGACCAATTTTGTAACAGTCTTAAACGCCACATTATTAAGAGGAATAGCTCTTGCACCCAAATACTCTACATTACTATTTAACCTATCCTCGTCCAATTGCAATCTTTGAAAATTAAAATGTCAAACTGCTTGTGGTAAAGTACCAAATATAACAGCATGTTGGTTTTCAGATAGATAACTGAAGCACAGTTTAGATATTTTAATAAACATCTTTTATCGACAACAGAAAAAGAAAAGAAAAAACATGGAGAATCCTAAAATATAATTTTGAAGATTGTGTGCCTGAACTTGTTGTCTAACCAGAACGCTCACCCGCTCCCTACCAGTTTTCCTTTCTATGTCCACTGCCAATCTATGCAATACTACTGCACCTCGTGCAACTTACCCCAGCCCTCTACCTGTTTCTTGTTAGGGAAGAAAACAAGCAACATTTTGTCCCAACCCTTTGCCAGTATATTTAATATCACCAAGTTCCAACTACCACAAGAAACATTCTTTACTACTCATATCCAATGGCGATTAAAACGTGAAAGGAATTTCCTAGATAAACCTTTTAGAAACATGGAAGTGTGTCATACGTGAACATAATTACGATAAGTGATATGACGTGTAATTTAAAATGTATGTCACCGTGGAAGTGTCTTCTATTTTTTTTTATTGATTGGGTTTACTACAGTGCATTTAGTTAATTAAAGCTATAATTTTACCAATATTTCCTACTGAAGAACTATTGTGACAACATAACAAATATTAACATAGACATACTCCATGTGTTAAAATTAAAATTAATTGATAGCCTTAGTTAATCTTCGGATCCTTTTTTCTTGAAAACATGTATGACAAACAAAATACTTATGGTTTGGTATTTATTGTTTTCGGTATTGTATTAGAGCTGGTGATAAACTTTTTTTCATTGCTAGGAATCTGCGGCAAGACATCAATCATCCAGGTTTTGAATTTACCCGCTGGAATGCAGAGCTTCGTGGTACTTTGATATAAAATGACTACGTGTTAATAAACTTTCAGCACTTTGCAATGCTCAATGCTGATCCTGCATCTGGAACTTTGGTTCTTCAATATTGGGGATCTAATTGATGATTGAGTCGTTGCCTTTAAAAATGGAATATTGAACCTGCACAGATTCATTTTCTGTTAGAATTAAATTCATATTTCGTGGATTTTTTCCATAATTCTTTTTCGAATTTGTTTCGTCTTCTTCATCTTAGTTGTTGTGTTCATTGTAACACATGAATAATGTTTTACTTTGTTCTGACCATAAACAAGCTACATTTTTTATTCTTGCAATTTCTTGTCGTGAGAATAGGGTGTTGCAAATTAAGATTGCTTAAGGAAAGACAGCCACAATTTATTCTTCATCATAACATCTTTAGCAGAGAGACATAGTTAAATGGATAATTGCTATGAATTGTTTCAGACACAAATTCCAGTTCCTCGAAAAGAATTAAAGGTACTTTCACTTCTCTCCCAATAATTCCTACTCTGACTATTTACAAGCATTTTGGACCCAAATTATATAGGTAAATACCTAATTACATACGTAAATATTTCTCACATTAGTCCTTGTCTTAGAAAATGTGACGCTCAGACACACATCAGTGCATACATTTTTCGTTTATATATTTATAATGCACTTATCTAGGATTAGTAAAAGTACGGATAAAAGATATAACTATGTCATCATTGCAAGTAATAGTAATAAGTACAATCACTGTAGAGCTCCATAAAAAACAGATATCATGAATATTATTCTACAACTCAACCACAAATTTTAAAACTATATTTTCAAACCCAAATGAATCCTTTAAAAAATGATGGAAATAAAAAAAAAGCACAAAAGAGCTTGGTAAAAAATAAAACATCTGAGATCAATACTACCAAGATACGAATGCAGCTAACTTTTTAACCAGAAAAACAGATATAAGCTGAATAGAGAAAACACTCACAGCCCGTTCTGAAGTTCCGGGAGGCCCATCAAGAATCTTAACACGAGCACGTGTCTCTTCAACAATCTTCTTAATAAACTCTCCTTTCCGACCAATTATACCACCGACCTTTTGAGCAGGAACCAACATTCTGAAAACACTCTCACCAGGCCAACCCGGCCATTTCTTCTCAGGCTCAACGATCGGCACCTCAACCACCTTTTCAGACTCATTTTGTTCCGTCTCAACAATTTGCTGTTGTTCTTCGAATTCACCTACGTTCTGATCAACCTCAGCCATGGAATTTCCACTGCCAAAAAAGAAAAATAAGATTTTTACACAACATGATATCTACAAGTAGAAGTAGCATTAAAAAAAGAATAGGGGGTAGATCTGTAAAGGATTTATCGAGAAAAAGTGAGTGAAGCACGAAAAATAATGAATAAGTGAGTGTAGAGTACAATAAATGCATAGAAAAAACGAACATGGTGAGTAAATTACCTTGATTGCAGGGTAGAGATGTAAATTAGAAGTTTGGGTGAAAGAATGATGAAGATGGAATCTAGGGTTTTGGTTTTGGTATTGGTTTTGGGAAAAAGGGCAAAGTGAGAGTGGAGGGAGTGACTTGGAGTTGTGAGAACGAAGTGATGAAGGATAATAGGTGGTGGCATAACATTGGCACGTAGTATATCATTTTATTTTTTTTATTTTTTTTTTAAGAAATATCATTTAATTATTTTTTTTAGGGAAAATATATTCAATTATTATTTCTTGTAAAAAAAATTATTTATTTATTGAGTGAAAAACTATTTATTTTTTTGTTTATTCATTTTTACCAAGGGGAGAAAGTTAATCTCATTTCGTTAGATAATAAATCATTGTCCTCGTAAGCTTAACTCGATTGGTGGGACAATGCATAATATATGCAAGGTCTGGGGTTCAAACCTCGGGCACCACCAAAAAAATATAATAAATCATTAATACAAGGCGGTACATCAATAAATAATTGGGAATTAGTTTATAACGAGGATGTTGGTGCTAATTCACAAGTCACCTCATTTATTTGTCTTCAGTTAAACTCTATCTTAAAGTGGATAAAATGGATGTTTAGATGTCGGCAATGACTAATAGTACTTTCAAAATCATTGTTACTATTTTTTTTTAAGAAGTTAAACTAACCCCCTCAAATTGGCACCGAAAAGAATCGAACAAGAGACCTTGAGGAGGAGCACACTCCCAGGTTCCAAGCCAATACCACTAGACCAACCCAAGTGGGTTCATTGTTACTATTGTTATTGTTGTTAACAATATCAACGACGAACTTCAAATCCAAAGAGAAATTCATGATATCTGATCCTAACTCATCCAACCATGACAGCACTTTACGTGGTCTTAAAGCTTCGCCAACCTCCACTAAACACAATGATACAAACCATGTTATTTTAGCAAGCGCATAACCCCCATTGACATCTCAGATACACATATAAATACCAACCTTAAGATGGGAAGTCGAGAAGAAAGCATCTACATTACATTTTTGTCTACCTGAGGCGGGTCTCCGCCGTCAAACATTGTTCATGTTACTCGATCCTGCTGGTATATTTGGTGTTGGTGTATTTGCGGGTCTTCCCAATTCATGGACAACTTTCCAGTCTTCTAACATATGCATGGCTCTTTCAAAGACTTGTGATGTTGTTTCATTCACTTGCTGCCACAATCTCAAATTATTTCGTTTCCAGATTCTACAAAGGACCGATGCAGATAAAGAACATTGTGATAGTACGAATGAGTTGCATCGAAAACATAGTTTATAGAACATTATAACTTAATATAATTCATGTAGTCAACGAGTCTGGGTATGCTCCATTTACCCCATTTAGGGTCTTGGATGAATGACATGTGGCAAAAAAAAATTCAATGGTTCAGATTAAAAATAAACAAAACATCAGTTTTTTTAATTAAAAAAATGAGATCAAACACGCGCTTGCTCTTTCTCTTCTCTCTACCTCATTATCAATTGATTAAAATCTTTATAACTTCATTGACGATTAACGACACAGACCTTATTTCTCACTACCTCGTAAAACAACAAAACAAACTCCATTAAATTTCACCTCTTTCTTGATCCTCTTCAAAACATTTTTCTTTAATCCTCTAAAAATCAGTTTTTTTTTTCATTTGGGTCGTTCTTAAATCGTGAAAAGGTTTGATTTTTAGCGTTGATTTGATTCAAACTCGTCGTTTCTTGATCTGGGTCGGATTGATAATGAGGAAAAGAGATTGGGAAAACCCTTGTGGGGGTATGTGGGCACTATAACAATTCACAAAGTTTTAAGAGATTGGATGGGAGAAAACTTCATTGAAAGTTAATTAAAAAATAGGACTGTTGTTCTGGACTGGACTGGGAGGCATGGCAGCGAGGGCGACGGGGACGGCGGGAGGGAGGCATGGCAGTGAGGGTGATTGAGGAAGATGAACTATGATACCAGAGAAGAAGAGGAGAAGCGCGTGTTTGATCTTTATTTTTATTTTTAATTAAAAAAACTGATGTTTTATTTATTTTTAATCTAAACCATTCAATTTTTTTTTGCCACATGTCATTCATCCAAGATCCTAAATGGGGTAATTGGAGCTGATGGTAAATGGAGCATATACGGACTCGTAGTCAACATCACTTAATGATATTAGGTTTTGTTATTTGTTCATCCGAATATAAATATAATATGAGGATCTTAATTAGAAATTTGACGTAATTTTCACTAAAGCCGTTTAGGTTTTGAGAGAATGAAACAGTAAGGGAAAAAATCTAAGGATCCAGGTTTAAATATGAAGATTAAGGTTGTGTGATGTGCTGAAAAATAAGGAGACCTGACACGACAACTCCAGTTGTAAGTTGTATTGTGTTTGATTTAAAAATTGTTCAAGAACTGACTAATTTGAGGGAAGCAATTCCACCGTCCACTTGCGGGGGACCCATTTAAAACCATAACAATGCTCTGTATGAAGTTACCCACCGAAATTGGTACCATGAAAAATTGATCATGAGACCTTGAGGGATTAACCACAAAGCTTTTGAAACTTATTAATTAAATTACCTAATTTGCTCTAACCAAAACAAATGAATGAAATTCAATCATAAAACTTGAATTGTCTAGATTTACAATTCCAAGACGAATAAAAAGTTCAATAACTTATATTGTCTTAAGTATTTTTCATTTGTATTTAAAAATTGTCACTAAAAGTTGCGGTGCAAGGGATAGAATTGCGGGATATGTCATAAACAAAAGAAAGAGATAGGGTCGTGGGTATAACATGTCATGTAAAAAAAATTATTTTATTTTTTATTATATAGAGGGCCAGTGCTTGAAAAAAAAAACTACAAATAAATTTAACGGGGGCGTTAAATTTTCTAACATCAACTAAAAGAGATTTGAGTCGGAATTTCGAAAAAGTCTCGTAATAAACAATATTGATGTTCAAGGAGCATCTGAAATTTGTTAGAGCATCAGTATCTGGCTTCACAATAGGAGCGATGCATCATTAGCTCCCACTCCAACTCAAGTGATTTATGAATCTTCACAACCAAATATCTACTCGTGGGACTCATTCACATTATTAGTAAGAACATTAGTAGCCACTAGAGAATCCACATTCAATTCAACAGGTTTGAATCCTGACCTTCTCGCATACCTCGAACATTAAAACACTTTCCAAAGCTCCGTCATATAGGCACTACACATATCAACACCTCTAGCAAAGTCATCTAACCATTCACAACCAACTATCCATATTTATACAAGATCTATTCATATTCAACTTAACAAAACCCCCTAAAGGAGGCGTCCAACCTAGAGCTGTCAAAACGGACGGCCCGACCTGTTTAGGGCCGGCCCTAACGGGCTTCGGGCTTTACCAGGACAGGCCAAAAAGTCCGATTGAATAACGGGCTTGAAATATACTACCCGAGCCCAGCCCTGCACAGAACGCGGGCTAAACGGGCCAGCCCGTATTAAAAATACATTTTTTTAAGAAAAAGTATTATAAAATACTCCTATAATTTTTTTTATAAATAATGTATAACACAAAAATAAATTGTAAACATTTTCGTACAAACGTCGTAAACTAAAACGGCGAGGAAAACAATTTTAAATAAATTAGATATGTTATGGTTATAGAAATTTATATATTCAATCTTTAAAATTATAAATAATGAAACGAGTAAATATAATTTTATATTACATTTATATTTGTGTTAATTCATTGAATTTTCACTTTTATTTTGTACTTTCATAATCAACTAAGTAAACAATTATTTGAAATATATATATAATTTATAGGATCTTTTTTTGTTATGCGGGCTAACGGGCTACCGCGGCCCGTTCGAGCTAGCCCTCACGGGTACCAGGCTTTTTAGGGCTGGTCTAAAATACCCTATTAAAATTCGGGCTCAATATTTAAGGCCCAAACCCTATAATTAATCGGGCTAAACGGACCGGCCTGTACGATTCGCCCCATTTTGACAACTCTAGTCCAACCAAGTAGAACAAATTCACAGGGTAACGCCATAGCAATTCTATCAGTCCAGTCTACTTTACGATATTCTCAAATAAGCTTCAAAACACGATGAGGCGAATAATGAGGCCTTTGGAGATGATCTCCATGGATCTCCTTGTTTCTCAAAGACCACAAACAATGACACGACATGGCTCAAAAATTCTTCCACTCAATTTATTTTGATTTTTCAACTAAAACGTACAAAATTGCAATATTGTTGCAAGTAAACATATATCCATAGATCAAATTTTGTTCCCTAATTATGCTAGCATGGTTAAAAAATCATGAGAATCTTCGTACTTAATTTTGTTTTTTAAACGAGAGACAAATTACTTAAGAAAAAAAAAGAAGGAATATCCCTATATTAATTATTTTATGAATACTCTTATATTAATCATTATATTTTGATTACATCAACTTACTTTTTTAAGAAAGATTACATCAACTTATTTACTTTTAGTATTCACTCTTATAATAGATAACGATACAAATGAAATTTGACATATCACTTATTGAGTAAATAAGCAATTATCCTCCTGAAATTAACAAAAATTCAATTACCCCCTGAAATTGTAGAATGTTAATCAATTTACCCCCTCCATCAAATTCTTATGTTAGTCAACATGACGTTTTACAAATACCCCTTAAAGTTTTGCACTTATATGCAAAATGTCCCTGAAATTGAAATTTTTTATATATTTTTTCTTATCTTGATACAAAAGATTTTTTTTTGAAGTTCAGACATTATGTTCGTTTCATTTATTCCTCAAATCTTTTAATTTCTTGAAGCATTAAAGAGCTGGTTAGCGTTGACAAAAATGGTCTTCGCTTCTCTTCATCTTCAGAGCTGTGTGCATTCAGTTTTTGCATCCTTGTGGTACATTTAGATATTAGATGCAGATAGACATTACATTTCATTTTTTTAGATTGTTTTATATCTTTAAGTTCTTGATTCACAACATGGACAATATTTATGTCTAATCATGAGCATATTAATTTGTTTTCTTGTTAAATCTACGTAGACACTCTTCAAAGGGATTTCCCAACGAGTGTGATTCTTTGAAGGTTCTCAAATCAGGTGCATTAGATACCGATGCCTCATCAAGGTGGGTTACTGAATCGGAAGAACATGCAAAGCGACTGATAATCGAGGCAAGTTCATACTGTTTTGCTTTACATGTTTTCATAATCAATTCTATCATTCATATATGTATGATTCATAGCCAATTCTTCTGTCACCTTTTTATATGTTGTCTTGGTTTAAAGGGTTATTCTGTTAAGCTGAAATTAGGGACATAATGTCTGAACTTAAAAAAAAAACTTTTGAGTCAAGAAAAAGAAAAAAAGAAAATAAAATATATATATATATATATATATATATATATATATATAAATTTTTAAGTTTGGGGTGTATTTTGCACATAAGTGCAAAACTTCAGGGGGTATTTGCAAAACGTCATGTTGACTAACAGAAGAATTTGACGGAGGGGTAAATTGATTAACGTTGTGCAATTTCAAAGGGGTAATTGACGAAACTTACAATTTCAAGGGGGTAATTGCCTATTTACTCATAACTTATTTGAATATTGATCAATGTATTTTATAAAAAGAATAAAAAGGTTAATAATTTTATTTTTTTATAAAAAGGACGGATGAAATAGTCTAAAAGTGGTGGTGCTGGGGTGGGTGGTGGAGTAACAGAGAGGATCACCATTTTTTTTTTTTAAGAAGAAAAAATGGATTATATTAACAATTGAAGTGTAATATCCCTAGCACAAGGTGTACTATAGAGACCACTTCACAAAACTAAGAGTCAAAATAATAAATACAAATACAAAGGTTAGTGGATGTCCAGACAAACCATAGGATCCGACCACCATCTCTGAGAACCGTACACAAACATGACATTTTTAGCTTTAAGCTACCAATAAGAATGAGATTTAACTTTGTCTAGAATCTGAATAATTGGAGTTTAGATGTCATTAAAGAGCCTCTTATTTCGCTCATTCCAAACCAACCAGACACCCAACAGCCAAGTGAGCTGAAGGAAAGATTTGCGTCTCTTCGAATAGCCTGTGCAATGAATCAACTGTAAAAAATGGTCGCCAATATTGCGGGGATCAGCACCTGCAACACCTAACCAAGACTTGATGCACTGCCACAAAGAGCTGAATAAATCACGATGAATGAACAAATGAGATTTTGTTTCTTCTTGGTCGCACCCCGTCACACACCTGGCCGCGTCTTGCTAAAGGATGTCGCGCCTCAGAAGGTTTGTTTTTGTTGGCAACCTGTCTTGCATCAATCTCCACACCATCTTAACAAATATTCGTGATGTCGTAGGTATTTGATTCATCCTGAATCACATCATCGGTTGATTCAGTGTGTTAAACAAATTTTAATTAACTTGTACGAAAAAACCCATACAACCATTTATAAAAATTAACAGTGTGCTTGATATTAATGATTTTTTTAATATATATTTTGTCGATGATTACATGTATTATGTATACTATCTTTTTCTCGCTTTGTTTATCGTGTTACGTACTTACAAGAAAATGGAGTTTTTTTTCTTCTTTCTGAAACAATATTTATTTATTTGATCGTAAAGCCAATATTTAGTTCTGTGTATACACAGTGATCCTAGATACCAAAATAAAAATCAAATTTAAAAGAAACAAAATTACAAAAAGAAAAAGGTGTTAGGAATAGAAATGCTAGTTTGGATCTTTTAAAAACCAATATAACAGTAACACATATGACACTTAACCAAAATAAATTGTGAATTATTGATGTACACTGTTAATGCACGTGTTACATTTGTTTAAACTTTTTGTATTATTCGGATTGTAAAGTACACACCGAAATATATAATGGAGTTTGTATTCCAAAATTAAAGAGACCAACAAAGAGAAGAAAGGGAATGATAAATGGTCCCTATGTGTTTCACTTTCCTTGATGTATATTGAACATTAACAAAGCAAGGTCCCCAACATTGTGTTGTGATTATCTTTTTAACAACTTCATTTATTTAAGAGTATACTCGTGCATATAGGCCGGTGGTGTATTTTGTCATAATAGAGACGTTGCATTCAACACCTTAATTAAATTTTATTAGTTTTGATGATACATAATTAAAAAAGAGTCTTTGTTAACGAGTACTTTTTAAGCATGATAAATTAAGTAATTATTTTTTTAAATTGTCAAAGTTTTCGATTTTCAATACACTGATTACACAAACTTTCATAAAAGGTTACTATTTAAAGTCCTTAACTAGTGTCTCACAGACACTAGTTAACATTTCTCTTAAAAAAATAAAGTATTATGAACACAGCTACAAAGATTAATTTTTTAAGGTGATTGAAATCTAAAGAATTAAGACATCTTTTAACATATATATTTTTATTTGCATCGGTCACTTGTGCCGCACTATATTGATACTTGATAATTTGATGATCCCTGTCAAGATATATAGCCATGAAAATGTGTATATTCATTTTGCACGCGTGGGGAAGTTGTAGGCCATTATACACCTTGGTTCATTCTAATGTTAGCAATGTGAATGGACCCAACACATGGTCTTTTGGGAGTGATTAGTCATTTTCTTTGTGATAATCCATAACGAAGCGAAGAAGAACATTCATACCCGCAAACCTAAATAAAGCTTAATGAATTGATGGGTAGCAACCTTGCAAAGATCAATCTTGCAAGCTGATATGTGGGATCCAGTGCCTTCTGTTTTTGACAAAATTCCAAGGCTTTTTGTGATTAAACTGATAATTTTTTTAATTGCATTATTTTCATTAACATCTACTATTTGTTGTGATACAATTTCATATATTTTGTTATGTTAAACATAACACCAAATATTTACAAAGTGATTGGATTTGGTTGATTACCGAACTCCACCAAAGATAGATCGTTTGATGAACCCAAAATATTATCGAGTGAAACAATTTTTACTAAACTTTATTTATATTTTGACTGAATTTTGTATTAATATATCTCGTTTTCATAAAACTGAAGGATTAATACAAAGCAAAAATTAGTAGCTAAATACAAAATGAGTTGAGCAAGAAAATCCTTGTAATCATTTAAATATTTGTTAGTTGAGCTATCAATTAATCGTGTGATAGGTTAGCCATGAATTTGAGAGTTGAGACACCAAGTTGTAAAATCATACTTGGTAGTCACGTCTCTATCTTTGGAATTGGCCTTCCTAAAATTTATATGGCTTTCATTTTTCTGAGACAACAATATACGAATGTTACAGTTAACCATCCGTATCTCGTCTTTAATAAATATGATCTTATTTATGAGTATAAATTAAAGGGTCTCGTTAACCAATGTTTCCAGGATAATTATAAATAAAAAAATTATCTTGAAAATATAAGTTTTAAATTTTGATTAAGTAATAATTACATTATTTTTTATAAAAAAGTTACTTATTTTGGTTGCTTAATCAATGCCCCGAGGGTCCTGTTTAGCATTCTCCTAAATTAAATTCAAAATTTTGGGAATTGACCTTTTTAAAATGAGTAATGATATTTGAACAACTATTTTGGTACAACTTTTGAGACAACCTTGTTTTCTCTCTTCTCATTGATCAAAAACAATTGAGAGAGAAAAAGAAAGAGAGAGGATAAGAAAATAATGTGAGTATAAAGAGAAAGTTGTAAAAAAATGGTTGTACAAATATCATTTCTCTTTTAAAATTTACTAACTCTATGTCATTCATTTCATATATGAGAAATTAATATTTATTCAATAATTTTAGGACAACTCACTCTTATATTTTCATTATGTTCTCACACTCTTTATCCCCTTTTCTTTCTTTATTACTTTTGTTCTAAATAAAGAGAAAGAAAAAAATTATTAAAAAAATTATTACAAAATAGTTATACAAATATAAGGGTTAATATGTCTTTACCCCCTTTAATTTATACGAGTTCCGGTTTACCCCATGTAAAAAAAAAGGTTTAGATTCCAACCCTGTAATTTGAAGATTCTTTCATTTTAGACCCTGAGGCCATCTGATTGTGCAAACATGATCACGTGGCACGTTGAGTCATCATTTTTGGATGACGTGCCACGCTGACTGTATAATTAATTTTTTTATTTTCATTAATATTAATTTTAAAAATAGAAAAAAATTCAGATTAATTTTTTCAAAATTGAATAAAAATCCGATTTTGAAATTCGTATTTTTTTTCAAAAATTTTATTCCAGAATTTTTATAAAATCTTTTTCAAAATTAAACTATCAGAAAAAAATAATAATTATTTTTTACGAAAATGAAAAATTATGGAACTTAATGTATTTCAAAATTTTCTAAAATAATTAAAAAATATAATTCGAAAAAGTTCAGATTTTTCTTTCGAAATTAAAAAGTTTGATTTTCATTTTCATACAAAAAATAAAAAGTTTGGAAAATATTTTTCGTAGTAAATTTTTTTTCCGTAAAATAAAAATACCTTATTTTTTTTATTTTCCTGAACTTTTTTTAATTTCAAATTTGTTTTTCTAAATTTTGTTTTTTATTTTAAAAATTAAATTCCATAATTTTAATCTTTTTAGAAAATTTGATTTTTTTTCGAAAATATATTGATTTTTACGATTTTTTTAATTTCAAAAATTAATTTTCATATTTTTTAAATTAATATAACTTCATTTATATTATTTTTTTTCATTTTTTATTTTTAAAAAATAGGCAAGATGCCACGTGTGCCCTTAAAAAAATAAAAAACAAAATTAATTATACAGTCAGTGTGCCACATAATGAGATATGAATAGTCATCGCGCCACTTAGCATGCCACGTCAGCATTTTGTCCAGTTAGATTGCATCAGAGTCTAAAACGAGATAATCTTAAATTACATAGTGTGAATCTAAATTTTTTTTTTATAGGGGGTAAATCGGAACTCGTCAAATTACAGAGGTAAAGACATATTAACTCCAAATATAATTTCTATTGATACATCAATTCTATATGTGATTTAGGGGACTAACTAGGTATACATGACCACCACACCCTTATAAAATAAAATATGATGATTTAAAACGCGTATGTATGTTAGGCTGGCAGATGATAAAAAAATGAGCACAATGAAAAGGCCTGATTCTCCATGTTCTCCACAACTTTGGCTAGTATATTTTGAAGTTGCATTCTTCCTCCTTACATCATTTTTTTTACAGAACTATATATCTTTTTTTTTGAAACATCATATATTGATTGAAAGCCTTGCACAAGAAGTGCATAAGGCAACTGTTACAAACAAAGCTAACAAAGCAAAAACTGGCGCAGGGCAGCTAACAAAGCAAGGAGCAGAAAACTGCAAAACAAAACAACAGCCCAAGCCAAACTGCTGCCGCAACTAAAACAAAAAAAGGGACAAAACCAGCTGCTACTACAGCCACCATACTAACATCAAACAACAGAAAATCAGAGGCCAAAACCCTTCTAATAACAGCAGGCAGAACCTCAGACTACATCTATATATTCTATACACACGATACATATGTAGTCACTGATTTGATTTGATTTCTCTTATACTTTTATAGGGAGAGCAAGGTGTTTCTTAGCACTACAGTATACATTAAATAAATTTGACAATGATTGGTTGTTAAATTAAAAGTTTATTTTATTTAGAAAATCAAACATTTATATTTTTGTGAACTTTTTAAAAATCTGATACTTCATTTTCACAAGGATATAAAGTGTGTTTGGGGTGGCGTTTGTCACACATTCCCGCTTCCCAATGTAGCTTCAAGCTGGAAATCCTAGTTTCAGCCTAAACGTGGTTTTGCTGGTTGTTTACCGCAACTCCAAACACATGCATAATACTACTTAATTAGTGATTTCAATTCAAGAGGAAAGAGATTTATTTAAAAATAAAAATAAGGGGCTCCTGTTAAAACTTATTATCTATAACAATAATATATAAGGGAAATGAGAGATTTTGGGTTAGATTTTTTTATTATTACAATTATATCCTTAAACAATTATTATTCAAATTTTTATATAATAATGATATATTGCTCAAAATAATAATAATGATATAATGTTGATATCATTAAAAATGATAAGAGTTTAGACGTTACATACATCTATTTATATAATTTTAATCAAAATCTCACTAATTTTAATGAAAATCTAAAATTCATAAAAAAATTGTACATAATTTACACACATTAGGGCCATAAAAAGAGCGAACAGACGCAAAGTGTCTGTCTGATGCTAGCATATATCATTTTTTAACTCATACCGATTGATTTTATTGAAAATAAATTTTTTAAAAATATTGATTATGAATGAATGTTTTGCAAAAAAAAAAAAAACGAGGAAAAAGATATTCAAATAATTATACTTACATAATTTTATTTAAAAATATGTTATTGATCTTAACAACATTGAATTTGTATTATTATTATTATTATTATTATTATTAGGGTCTCGTTAACCGGTGCCCCATACGCTAGTTAATGAACTAAAAGTAGAAAAAAAAAATCAAGTTTTACATAAAAAAAATACTTTTTTAACTTTCAAAAATTAAAATAGACAATTTACAAAATAATATATTTTTTTATAATTTCTTAACAAGTATCCGGCCTTACGGGTAAACATTTCCCTTGTTATTTTAAAAGATAAGATTCATATAGCAAAAGAACAATGGAGTGTGGGATAGAATCAATGACCCCATTCAGCACGTACATCCTTGGTTGAAGAAACAGAAATAAGAAAGTTCTGTTTAGTAACGACGTTAGGAGCTGAAATTGTCCCCACCCCAGTCAACAAATCAAAACCCACACGTTGCCTCACAGTCAATTCCTTATTCATACAGTGAGTGGGGTTTGTACTTTATATGCAACCAAAAGGTCAATGGATTCGGCAGGATTTATATATCATTCGTTTTTTTTTAATTAATTAACGCAACTTTATCCATTCTAAAAAAAAAAAAACTTTATCCATAGCTGTAATCTTTTTTTAAGGGTCATAGCTATAATTTGGCAAAGGCTTCTTCTACTGTAGGAGACCTATTTTTTTTTCTTTGCAAAATGGATGTCAATCATTAAATTTACTTTGAAGCTTTTGAATGACTTGAGATTTGCAATAAATGACCCATTAGAATTGTATTTTTTTAACATATATATTGATTTAAAAAAATTCAATTGATTTTGAATTCAAATTTAAGAAAGGGTGTTTTTGGCATTGTTGGAAAAATTCAGAGCAAGCTCAATCATTCCATGTTTATTCCCTCCAAGTGAAAACTCAAGGGTAGAATGAATATAATAAAATAGAGAAATGTTAGCAACACACATTTTAACATACACTTTTCAACACACTCTCTTTGATTGGTTAAAATTCACATGGAATCCACCAAATTGATATGGGATCCACATGATTTGATGGGACCCATGTGAATTTTAACCAATCAAAGAGAGTGTGTTGAAAAATATGTATTAGAATGTGTGTTGTTAGCCTTCCTCAATAAAATAACAAAACTTCTCTAGCTTGCCACAATTTCCTCTCACAAACACGAGAGAAGTTGAAGCAAAAATATTTTCAGATATGTGTAACCATACTGTCTGTTGCAATACCACTTGCTTTGACTGCCGCTTCACTTTTTATGATTGGACATACAAGAGCAACATTGTAGGCAAGGAAGAGCAAATAATGGAGTCTGTGGTGTTCTTTAGTCCAAACAGTGGAGCAAAAATGGCTCTAATAGATGGAAAATAATTTTTTATTTAAGATGAAATACCAGCATTGCCCTTACAGTTAAATGAATAACTTTAATAGAATTTAACTTAAACACATGTCATTTTAACAAAAAAAAAGTGTCTTTTTATACGGTCTCCTACGGTAGGAGACCTATTCACCTCTACTACCGTAAATGGCGCCCTATAATTTTGTACATAGATTTTTGGGTTAATATGGCTTTACCCCTGTAATTTGGGAGAGTTCCGTTTTACATCCCTGTAAAAAAAAGTTTAGATTCCAACCATGTAATTTAAGATTCTTTCGTTTTAGACCCTCAGACCATCTGATTGAACAAAATGCTGACGTGGCGCGCTGACTGTGCATATCTGATTATGTGGCACGCTGACTGTATGCTTACTTTTGTTTATTTTTTAAGAGCACACGTGACAATTTGCCTATTTTTTAAAATAATAGTAATATAAATGAAATTATATTAATTTAAAAATAGAAAATAATTTTTAAAATTTGAAAATTAATTTTTGAAAATAAGAAATCGTAAAAAACAATATATTTTCGAGAAAAAAATTAAAAATTTTGGAATTTAATTTTTAAAACAAAAATTTAGAAAAACAAATTTGAAATTTAAAAAAAGTTCATATTTTTTTCGAAATAAAAAACTTTTTTAAAATTTTTTCTACCAAAAATAAAAATTCTGATTTTTTTTTAATATTTTAAAATCTGAATATAATTTTTTTTTATAATTCAGATTAAAATATGAAATAAAATTTTGAAAATTATATAATATGAAAAAAAAATCGATTTTATTTTAATTTTCAAAATCTTAATTTCAGATTTTTTTTTTGAAAATAAATCTGAATTTGTTTATGATTTTTAGAATTTTTTAAATTTTTAAAAAAATCATTTTTTTTTCTTTCTGATTTTTTCAATTTCAAAAAAAATAATCTGAATTTTTTTCAATTTTTAAAACTATTTTTTCAGTTTTTATTTTTATTTTTAAATTAATATAAATGAAAATAAAACAAAATTAATTATACAGTTAGCGCGCCACATCATCCAAAAATGCTGACTCAGCGTGCCACGTCATCATGTTTGCACAGTCAGATGACCGCACGATCTAAAACTAAAGAATCTTCAAATTATAGGGTTTATTTCAAAAGAATCTTCAAATTACAGCGTTGGAATCTAATTATTTTCTACAGGGGGTAAACCGGAACTCGACCAGATTAAGGGGGGTAAAAACATATTAACCCTAGATTTTTCTACATATACTCCACCCGGTCCTATTTATAAGAAAAACTTGACTTTTTAGATTTATTGAGTAACTGATGTATGTTGTCTATAATATAGATCAAATACATCATTTATGTGATGAACCTAAAAGTCAAATGTTTATTATAAATAGGATCGAAAGAAGTATTCTAGTAAAATATATTTTTTATTAAAAAAAAGGTAAAATATATATTTCTCTCCAAAAACAAAGTAAAACATGTTTTTAAATTCTTTTAGCATCAATTGAATAAGTTTTTTTTCCCCTCTGATTTATCATAATTAAATATTACGATTGGTTATATTTTTAATACATTTCAATTAATATATCGTAAAACACTTTTTTTTATACATATAAAAGGATAGTTAATTTTTGACGAATCCATATGATCCTAGGAACTTGGTTCATAATGCTCACTCCATTCTTTTTTGTCAGGATTTTTACATTCAATTATACATCGGAGATGATTTGATTTTTTTTTTTTTTTTTTTATCAAAACATTGAAGATGATTTGATAAAAAAATAAACTGAAGGAAAACTTGCATGTGGTGTATTACATATTACGCCACCAACTTTCTTTAAGTAAATTTTGACTATAATTCTCAAGGCATATGAAATATATCAATTTAGCTTTTAAATTATATGAAATTCGTCAATTTTTTTTTTTTTTTTAAGTACAAGATAGAACCAGTTTCTAACATCTTAACGAGATAATTACATTAATATATTTTATGTAACTGAAGAACTACTTATTGTATTTATATAGTGTAAAGATTAAATTGAAGATAAATTGATGGTCTATGAACTGAATGAAAAGTTTATTCGTATTTTGAAGTGAGTTATTTTTATTTTCTCATGGAAAATTTAGAGGAGTTAAGTTCTAGGGATCACAAGGGTAAAAAAAAGGTACAAAGACGTAAATACTTTTATAGTTTCTATCATCGAGATGTTTATATTGACGTTGAAATTCGAACTTAACTTCTTATAAGATTCAAGCACAATACCTAAGTCCCTCTTGCTTAGCATGTAAAAATATTTTTTATTTTTATACTCTAAATTTTGTGTTAATTCTTACTTGCTAACAAGAAGATAAAAGACTCTTAAAATGAATAATTGCATGCAACTTTTAAAAGCAATGAAGACCCTAAAAAGTTGTTTTAATTATTTTGTTAAGGGCATCCTCTTTTTGACACATGAGTGCATCATCCCTGGTTAGCATTTAATTTTTTCCCTATCACAATAATTCAACAGTGTTTTTTTAATGAATGAAATAGCAATAACCATTAAAAACTTATACACACAAGTGGTAAAGTGGGGTTTGAACTCCAATCACGATGCAACATCTTCTTATTAACAAGTTAAAATAAATGAGAATTTTAAATCTTGAAGTTTGATACACATAAACAAAACTCGTTCAAAATATAATTTTTAAATAGATTAATACAAAAATATATGATAGAAACATAGTCGACCAAATTTTAGGGATACAACCGTGTTGAACTAAAATAAAGACATATTTAAAAAATAAAGAGAAATTACTAATTGGACCAACCTATAGTAGAAGGGTTGAATGGTGGAGATTTTGGCTCCTACCACTTGAAAATCATGAAACATTGAGCAAAAGCTGTTTTCCCATTGACTTCCGTTGAAACAAGGTATTAACACCGTCAATTCACAATCCATCACTTTATTCTATTCTATATATAACCATTTACCAACTAAGGAACACACACACACACGCACACGTATTTTTTTTCAATTAAAACCCCAAAAACTCCCCTAAATTAATGGGTTATCATTCATAAATCTTAATTTTTAGACAAAAAAGAAACACAAGAACCCGAGATCTTGTCAGATCGGAGCTCAACATCAACCTAGATTCTGGTGAGTTTCTTCTCTTTCGAGAGAGATCTCTAATGTTTGCATTGCATGCATCATTCCATTCCGAATGATTCTCCTATGATTGATTCTGGGAATGGAATAATAGGAGAATCACGTGTTTCATTCCTTGACTCTTCCAGGGTCTTTTATCTCTGTTAATGATTCTAAACTTTATTCGATGAAATTGCTGTTTTGCTTAATTCATTCTTATAAAACCGCCCAGGATTGCACTCATTTATATGGAGAATATCTTCAAATCAATATATAATTTTTTGTTTTTCTATTTCAATTTGCATTGGAATGTATTTCATATTTTTATCTCCAATCCATCCTGGTTTTTTTTTTTTTTTTTTTTTTTTAAAAAAAAATTAACATTGTG
>Ga0315915_1000691_pt1 | contig 36672 bp, 33 predicted proteins | sample MpolbnodulesMG_FD_207738 | JGI IMG/M metagenome (GOLD analysis project Ga0315915, IMG submission 207738) | Medicago polymorpha root nodule microbial communities from Los Angeles, California, United States - branched nodules | ecosystem: Host-associated > Plants > Roots > Nodule | place: USA...
GGTTGCTTCGCTGCTCATCACCACCGAAGCCATGATCGCCGAGCTGCCGAAGAAGGACGCTCCGGCAATGCCTGGCGGCATGGGCGGCATGGGCGGCATGGACATGATGTGATAAGGCGACAGCCTTAGCACAGCAGGTTCATAACACTTCGCCCATACACTTTAAGTGGTTCAGCGCGCCAAGCGCGCTGAACTGGCGGCATGGACATGATGTGATAAGGCGACAGCCTTAGCACAGCAGGTTCATAACGCTTCGCCCATACACTTTAAGTGGTTCAGCGCGCCAAGCGCGCTGAACTGGCGGCATGGACATGATGTGATAAGGCGACAGCCTTAGCACGATTAGATCCATCCGGATCAAAGGGGCGGCTCTCGAGCCGCCCCTTTTTGATTTATGGTGCTGGCCGTAGCGGCCGCAGCATACCCCGGGTGCTATGCCAGCAATGTCTTGAGATCGACCTGGGGATCCGCCAACAGCGCTCGATTGGGCGTCACTCCCTGCTCGAGCAGCTTCTTGCCGGTGACGTAGGCCTTGGCGTCGTTTATCGCGTCGACGGCGATCAGCTTGCCCTGGCGGAAATACCAGACCGATACGCTGCCTTCGCGCTGGCCCGGCCGAACCAGCGTTTCGTCATGGCCGAGACCGAAACCGGCGATCTGCAGTTTGACATCGTACTGGTCGGACCAGAACCAGGGTTTCGGTGCATAGGGAACGCTGCTGCCGGCGAGGACCGCGGCAACCGCCTCTGCCTGGTCGACTGCATTCTGCACGGATTCGAGGCGGATACGCATGCCGTCCCATGGCAGTACAGCGCAGTCTCCCATGGCGAAGACAGCGGGATCGGATGTTCGCCCATGGCTGTCGACGACGATCCCGTTGGCCGTTTCGATACCGGCGTCGTGCGCCAGGTCATCATTGGCCGTCACGCCAATTCCGACGATCACGATGTCGACGGGAATGACGGAACCGTCGGAGAGCTCCGCCGCCGTGACGCGTCCGTTATGGCCGAACAGACGGTGGAGCCCCGTGCCTTCCCGTATATGCACGCCGTGCGCGCTGTGAATTTCGCGCACGATCGCCGAGGTGGCGGCCGAGGCGACGCGCTGAAGGATGCGGTCGGCCATTTCGATGACGGTCACCTCGAGCCCTGAGATGCGGGCAACCGCTGCAGCCTCGAGCCCGATATAGCCGCCGCCGACGACCAGCACTCGCCGGCCGGGCTGCATTTCCTCCGCCAGCAGGTCGGCATCCCTGAAGTCGCGCACCACATACACGCCGGCAAGATCGCCACCCACCGCAGCCGGCAGCCGTCGTGGCGTTGCGCCGGTTGCGAAGGCAAGCGTCTCATAGCCGAGCGTCGAACCATCGCTGAGCACCACCTGCCGTGTGGCACGATCGACCCGCGTGACCGTCGTCGAAAGACGGATATCGATCTCGTGCTCCGCATACCAGGTCTCCGGCCGGTAAAGCAGGCGATCGAGCGTCATTTCGCGCAACAGATATTTCTTGGAAAGCGGTGGCCGCTGGTAAGGCAGGCTGGCTTCGGCCGCGACGACGGTGATCGGACGCATGTCCTTGAGGGCGCGAAGCTTGGCGACCAAAGCGAATGCGGCTTGACCGCCACCGACAACAACAAGTCTTCCCGACACCTGCTCCATCCGTCTCAAAAGGTTCGTGTTGATCGCTATCCTCCCGGCCCGTGGCCGGTCCATCTCAGGCCGGAAGGTTCCCGCTGCAAATCACTCCTTGCGCGGGATCTCCATGCCCTTCTGCGCGGCCGGGCGCGCCAGGCCGCGATCCACCCATGCCATGACCTTCGGGAAGCTCTTATAGTCGAGCACCTCGGCTCCACCATAGAATTTGCGTGCCCCCTCCACCCAGGGATAGGTCGCGATATCGGCGATCGTGTACTCCTCTCCCATCAGCCATTGCCTGCCTTCGAGCCTCGCTTCGAGAACGCCGAGAAGACGTTTTGCTTCGTCTCGGTAGCGCTGAACGGGATAGGGATTGTTCGCGACCTTGTCGGCCGCGAATTTGAAGAAATGGCCGAACTGCCCGAACATTGGTCCGACGCCGCCCATCTGGAACATCACCCAGGACAGCGTCTCATAACGGCGGGCCGCATCCGCAGGAATGAGCTTGCCGGTCTTTTCTGCGAGATAGATCAGGATCGCGCCCGACTCGAACAGGCCGATCGGCTTACCGTCCGGCCCGTTCGGATCGATGATCGCCGGAATGCGGCCGTTCGGATTGAGGGAGACGAATTCGGGCGACTTCTGCTCGTTGGTATCGAAGGAAATGCGATGCGCCTCATAGGTCAGGCCCAATTCTTCGAGAGCAATGGAGACCTTCACGCCGTTCGGCGTCGGAAGCGAATAGAGCTGGATGATATCGGGATTTTTCGCCGGCCAGCGCGACGTGATCGGAAAGGAGGAAAGATCAGCCATAATGGATGCCTCTAGGTGGGATATCGAAAGGGTGTCTGCCGCCCCAACATAGGGAGTGCCGGTTGCGTTTGTCAGGGCCGAAGGCGAATTTGCGAGCCCTCACCTTGCCGATCTCCATCGTCAAAGCGCAGAACGTACGGCCGCGAGAATCCGGTCGATCAGTGGATTGCCCCCATGCTCCGCCTTTCGCGCCCGTACGAGGCAGGCCTCTGAGCGAAGGATCACGCCATCGGAGAGAATCTTCAGATGGTTGGCCTTGAGCGTCGAGCCGGTCGAGGTGATGTCGACGATGATGTCGGCTGAGCCGGATGCCGGCGCACCCTCGGTCGCTCCCAGACTCTCGACGATCCGATAGAGCTGAATGCCGTGGCTGCCCGAGAAGAATTGCTGCGTCAGGCGCCAGTATTTGGTAGCGATGGCGAGGCGCCGGCCGTGGCGCGCGCGGAAATCTGCGGCGACGTCGCCGAGGTCAGCCATGGTGTCGACGTCGTACCAGATTTCGGGTACCGCGACGACCACATCGGCATGGCCGAAACCAAGCCTGGCGGCAAACTCGACGCGTGCATCGGCATCCGCCAGGCCTTCTCGCACGAGGTCCTCTCCCGTAACGCCGAAATCCACTGCGCCGCTGCCGATTTCACGCGCGATTTCCGAGGCCGACAAAAAGGTTATCTCGACGTCTTCCACGCCTTCCACGCGGCCGCGATACGATCGGTCGTTGCCACCCGCCGTGATCCTCATGCCGGCGCGTTCGAAAATAGCCGAGGACTCATCCTTCATCCGCCCCTTTGAGGGCAGCGCAATAGTGACGGTCATTTCTCTCTCCCCGCAGCCTGTTCTATCCGGTCGAGCCAAAGAGAAAAGCCGACGGCCGGAATATGCTCACGAGCGCCGAGCAAGGTGAGGAGGCGGTCGAACCGGCCGCCGCCGGCGAGCACTGCGGGGGTGCCTTCGACGTGGATTTCGAAGACGAGGCCCGTGTAATAGTCGAGCGGTCGTCCGAAGGCGGCGCGGTAACGCATCGGGCCGGGATCGGCGCCCGCCAATGCGAGCGCAGCCACGCGCGCATCGAAGAGTTCCAGCGCGTCGTCGATCCTCAGACGCGCCTTGCCGGCGAAGCTGTGGAGCGCGGCCGGAGCGTCGGCGAGCGGCAGATCAAGAGCGAGGAACGCGCGCATGACGGCAAGCGCTTCCTTGTCCAGCCGGGTGGCTGCAAGTTCGACCTTTTCCTTCAGGCGCCGGGCGATATCGCGGGGCGAGCGGCTGGCATTGGTCGAATAACCGGTCGCCTCCATCGTCTCGCCGATATGAGCGACGAGCCGCTCTTCGTCGTCGAGCATGCCCAAGGCTGCGACGCGCTCGACGTCGTGGCCGAAGACGCCGGGCGATTTCGGGTCGGCCAGCTCGGCCAAGAGCCTGTCCAACTGCTTCTGATCCCCGAAGGCATGAATGAGCCGTTTCTGCCAACCGCCGGGCAGGCCACAGGCGGCAATCACCGCTTCGAAGACCGACTGGTCGCCAAGCGTGACCTTCAGCCGCTCGCCCGGCAGTCGATTGGAAAGGACGAACAAGGCATCACCGACCACCCGCGCATCAGCGGCGGCCGTATCCGGATCGCCCAGATCTTCGATGCCCGCCTGGTAGAACTCGCTCGATCCGTCGCGGCGCTGCCGGAACACCTCGCCCAGATAGGCGTAGCGTTGCGGCGTTCCGGTTGCGGTCTCGATATGTCGCAGGCAGACGGGGATGGTGAACTCCGGCCGCAGGCACAGGCTCTCGCCGGTTTCGCTCTCGGTCATGAAGATCCGCCGGCGCAGGTCTTCCCCGGCCATGTCGAGGAAAGGCTCGGCAGGCTGGATGACCGGCGTGTCGACGCGCAGCGTGTTCCGGCGTTCGAAATCCGCAAGGAGGTCGCCGGCGAAACCGGGAAGATCAATGAGAGGCATCGCGGTCAACCCGCCCTTTTCCGGTCCTCGGCCTGGTCCGCGAGAATTTCGCGAATCTTAACGACGAGTTCGCCTTCCGGGACGGAAATCTGAGCGACACGCGCCTCGCGCCAAGCGACATTATCTTCGATTTCGCCAGAGAGCCGCTTGCCTTCGATCAGGTCCTTGATCTGTACGACGCCGGAAGCGCGCTCGTCGCCGCCCTGAATGACAGCGATCGGCGAACCGCGACGATCGGCATATTTGAGCTGGTCGCCGAAGTTCTTCTTGTTGCCCTGGTACATTTCGGCGCGGATGCCGGCATGACGCAGATCCTGCACAAAGCGCTGGTAGCGCCCCATGCTTTCGATGTCGCGGTCCATGACGCAAACGACGACCGGCGCGGTGACCTGTTCTACGCCCAGTTTGCCCAGATTCTTGAGCGCCGTCATCAGCCGAGACACGCCGATCGAAAAGCCGGTCGCCGGCACCGGCTGTCCCATGAAGCGCGACACGAGACCGTCATAGCGGCCGCCTCCGCCGACGGAGCCGAAGACGACCTTCTCCCCCTTTTCGTTGGTGACGGCGAACTGCAACTCCGCCTCGAAAACGGGACCCGTATAATATTCCAGACCACGCACGACCGAGGGGTCGATCTTGATGCGGTCCGCCTCGTAGCCGGCGCTGAGCACAAGGCTGCGGATCGTGTTCAACTCATTGACGCCCTCGGCGCCCCGGGCCGTCCCGGCGACGAGTGCCGCCAACGCGTCCGCGCTCTCTGCATAGTCGGTGATGCCGACAAAGAACAGGATCTTGCCGATCTGCTCATCGTCGAGCCCGGCGCCCTTGGTGAAGTCGCCGCTCTCGTCCTTGCGTCCTTCGCCCAGCAACAGCCGCACGCCTTCCGGGCCGAATTTGTCGAGCTTGTCGATGGCACGCAGCACCGTCAGGCGCGTATTCATCTGCTCGCCGCCGCCGAGACCTATCGCCTCCAGAACGCCGTCGAGAACCTTGCGGTTGTTGACGCGGATCACGTAGTCGCCGCGGGCAATGCCGAGCGCCTCCATCGTGTCGGCCATCATCATGCACATTTCGGCATCGGCCTGCACGCCGGCGGCACCCACCGTATCGGCATCGAACTGCATGAACTGGCGGAAACGGCCCGGCCCCGGCTTCTCGTTGCGGAAGACGTAGCCGGCGCGATAGGTCCGGTAGGGAAGCTGGATCTCGTTGAAATTCTCGGCCACGTGGCGCGCCAGCGGCGCCGTCAGGTCGTAGCGAAGACTAAGCCACTGGTCGTCGTCGTCGGTGAGCGAGAAGACGCCTTCATTCGGCCGGTCGCTGTCCGGCAGGAATTTTCCGAGCGCGTCAGTATATTCAAAAAGCGGGGTTTCCACCGGATCGAAGCCGTAGCGTTCATAGACCTCGCGGATCTTCGAAACCATCTCGTCCACGGCGCGGATGTCCGCGGCCGGACGATCTACGAAACCACGCGGCAAGCGCGCCCTGAGCTTCTGCGTTTTCTTCTGTTTTTCATTCATGGAAAGCATTCCGGACTTCGTGCTTGGTCGGTGCCTTCCCTACCGGATCATGGCAGAAGCGGCAAGGGCGACCGCCCTCAGGCCTCGCCCATAGGCTCCCTTTCGGAACATAGCGCCGCCGCCTCCGTTCCGGGCCAACGGCGCGGCTACAAATGACTTGATTGTGAATTTCGCCGTCTGCGCGTATAGGTTAAGTTGGAGATCGAGGGCAATTCGGGGACGAGCGGAATGCTGAACTTCATGACACCGGGATCCGGAGCGGTAAAGCCGTTGAGTTTGGAGGCCCACGAAGCCTGGACCCGCCGCGTCTCGCAGGCGGGTTGCCTGGTGGAACCGTGGCGTTGCGACCTTTCCAGCGGCGCCTTCGTCGTCGGTTCCAGGACGCTTGCCGTTCTTGGCCTGCGGCGCAACCCCTGCGGGATCATCGACCTCGTAAGGGCCTATGACGAAGGTGATCGATCCACCATCCTGAACATCCTGGAAAGGGCGACGGAAAGCTCCTCATCCTTCTGCTTTTCGACAACGATCCGCAGCGGGACTGGGCATCCTTCCCCACTCTATTGCATCGGCAATTCGACGCTTAGGGAAAGGGGCGCAGAAGGCTCGCTCGAAGGCGTATTCGCCCTGCCGGAGACCGGGAAACTGAGCGCGTGAGTTCTCCGTGCCGATCTTCGCTCGCGAGCTCTTCTCATCTGAGGCGGAACACCCTACCTTCAACGCATGCTGCGCTGGCTCGCCATCATGCTCGTTTTCCTGTCCGCGCCCTTGAGCGGCGGGCTTGGTGCGGCCGCGCAGGCCCGGGACTTAGCCGTCCGGGCGAGTGATCCGCATCATGTTGTTTTGCTGACCGAACGCGGCTCCCACGGCGCGCAGATACCTCATACGGCTTGTGAAGATTCGCGGCATTGCAAGCACCCCGCAAAGCCCGTGCACCCGTTTCTCTGCTCCGCCTGTATAGCAGTTGGCGTCACCCTGCCCAGTCTGGTCCGGACCTATAGCTCCTCCGAAAGACTGGCCCCTGGTCGCGACGACGAGCTCCGCGCGCTGCGTCTGAAGCCTCGGTACCCCCCGCCCAAACCGCCCTCGTCGCGTGCTTTCAGGAAAATCGCGTAACGGTTTTCCGTCCGAGACTTCAATCTCGGCGCGACCAACGTTCGCGCCACCAAGACAATGATCGAAAGGAAATATCATGTTCCTCAAATTCTTGACGGCCGCCCTTCTGCTGGCCTCATCCGCTGCTCCCGCGCTCTCGCAGGAGACCGACCACGGCAACATGCATCACGGGTCCGTGGAAAGTGGCGCGTCGGCTGCCACATCACCGTCGAGCAAAGCCTTTGCGGAGGCGAATGCCAAAATGCACAAGGATATGGACATCGTCTTCAGCGGCAATACCGATGTCGACTTCGTGCGCGGCATGATCGCTCACCATCAGGGGGCAATCGACATGGCCAGGGTCGAACTCCAACACGGCAAGGATGAAACGATCCGCAAACTGGCGGAAGACATCATCGCGGCGCAGGAAAGCGAGATCAAGATGATGAAGGAGTGGCTGGCAAGGAACGGCGGCTAAACCATTGTGATCTCAGGTCCAGCCGACCTGAAATCATGAACGTGGCGGATTTCGCCAGCGAGTCTGGAGCGGGATGGGCGGAGTACCGGAACCGTTCCGCTCCGGACTTGGTGCGAAACTGTTTGCATCAACAATTTGGTCCATTGACGAAAAGCCTTTTTCCCTCTCGATATGGTGATGTCGCCCGCGTGCTGACAGAAGGTCGCAAGCTCGCCTTCCACCGGCACAGGTGCCAATCCGTCACGAGGGGAAACCATGACGATACCACCCGGTGCATCTCCACAATTGTACAATGAAGACCTCGCGCCCGCCAAAGAACGCAATTGGGGCGCATTCTCGATTTTCAACGTCTGGACATCGGACGTGCACAGCCTTTGGGGCTACTATCTCGCCGCCAGCCTGTTTCTCTTCTGCGGCAGCTTCATGAACTTCCTTCTGGCCATCGGCATCGGCTCGCTTATCATCTTCTTCCTGATGCAGCTTGTCGGGCTTGCCGGTGTACGCACCGGCGTACCCTTCCCGGTCCTCGCCCGGGCATCGTTCGGTATCTGGGGAGCGAACTTTCCTGCCATCGTCCGCGCTATCGTCGCGTGCTTCTGGTATGGCGCGCAGACGGCGGCGGCCTCTGGCGCCATCGTTGCGCTGCTTATCCGCAACGAGAGCCTGCTTCAGTTTCACCAGTCGAGCCACATGCTCGGTCATTCCACCCTGGAGCTGATCTGCTACGTCGTCGTCTGGGGTCTTCAGCTGCTGATCATTCAGAACGGCATGGAAACGGTCAGAAAATTCCAGGATTGGGCCGGGCCGGCTGTCTGGGTGATGATGCTGCTGCTCGCGGTCTATCTCGTCGTGAAGTCCGGCGGCTTCTCGTTCAGCCACACAATCCCGATGGACGTGCTGCTGGAGAAGACAAAGAATGCCGGGGTGCCCGGCGTTCCGGGATCACTCGCCGCGCTCGCTGCGGTAGCGGCGATCTGGGTCACCTATTTCTCCGCGCTTTATCTCAATTTCTGTGATTTCTCGCGCTACTGCCCGAGCGAACGGTCGCTGAAGGTCGGCAATCTGTGGGGCCTGCCGGTCAACCTCGTCCTGTTCTCGCTGGTGGCCGGCATCACCACCATCGCAGCCTACAATGTGTATGGCGAGGTGCTGTTGCATCCCGACCAGATCTCGGCGAAGTTCGACAGCTGGTTCCTCGCGCTGGTCGCAGCCCTCACCTTCGCCGTGGCGACGCTCGGCATCAACGTCGTTGCCAATTTCGTGTCACCTGCCTTCGATTTCGCCAATGTCTTCCCCAAGCATATCGACTTCAAGAGGGGCGGCTATATCGCCGCGCTGATCGCCCTAGCGCTCTACCCCTTCGCGCCATGGGAGGGCGGAGCTGCGCACTTCGTCAACATGATCGGCAACACGATGGGTCCGATCTTCGGCGTCATGATGGTCGACTACTATCTTATCCGAAAGGGCCGCGTGGACGTGGACGCGCTCTACCGGGAGGACGGTGAGTTTCGCTTCGAGAACGGCTGGCACGTCAACGCGCTCATTGCCGCCGGCATCGGCATCGTCTTCTCCTCGATTCTGCCGGGGCTTACATCCGTCATGCCGACCTGGTGGGGTGTCTACGGCTGGTTCTTCGGGGTCGCCATAGCCGGTGCGATATATTACGCGCTACGCTCCTTCAGATCAGCCAGGCCCTACCCTGCCTGACCTGGTGCCTTTCCCACCAAAGCGCCCTCCTCCCGTTGGGGAGGGCGCCGCTCGTCTCCGACGCGCCAATCATGCCGCCGGGCGTGTGAAGCGGCGGCGAAGCTCCTCTATCGGAGCACGGCAGAAACAGCCCTCTATGTGGTCGTTGACGAGGCCCATCGCCTGCATGAAAGCATAGACGGTCGTCGGACCGACGAAAGTCCAGCCGCGCTTCTTCAGATCCTTCGAAATCCTGATCGATGCAGGCGTCGTCGGATTGGCGATGAGCGCGGCGTGATCGACGACTGCCGGACGCTCGCTGCTTTCGGGTTCATGCGACCAGAAATAGGCCGCGAGCGATCCGAATTCCGAACGCAGCTCCTTTGCACGGCGAGCATTATTGATGGTCGAGACGATCTTGCCGCGGTGGCGGACGATGCCGGCATCGGCAAGGCATCGCTCGACGTCCTCCTCTCCGAACTCGGCAACCCTGTCGAAGGCGAAGCCCGCGAATGCGGCGCGAAACGCCTCGCGCTTTCTCAGGATCGTCAGCCATGAGAGGCCCGACTGGAAGCCTTCGAGGCAGATCTTTTCGAACAACCTATGATCATCGGCGACAGGCCGGCCCCATTCCTCGTCGTGATAGCGGCGGTAATCCTCCAGATTGCCATGCCAGGCGCAACGATCGAGCCCGTCATCCCCCGTAATCAAACCCTTTGCTGCCATCCTCCGCCTCTCTCCGTTGTTTCCATTTTGTTCTGTTTACCATCTGCAAACCACATCGATAAAGGGGCGAATAACCCTACCCAGAGCTTTATTGCGCCGGCCCGCCTTCGGCGTCGTTCCGTTTACCATTCGGTCGCAGACGGATGAGAGCATCGCGCCATTGCCGGAGTGAGAAATGCGAATGCGAATTCCCGCAGCCGCACTCCATGAAAAAAGGTCCCGCCGGAGGCAACTCCCTGGACTTAGAAATTGATTTCGGCCAAGTAGCGAGTCCGTCCGATGCTGAAGAAATCCCTTATCCTTGCCGCGTGCTTTCTCACGGTCTTCTCCGGGGCCGCAGGTGCGCAGGATCGTTATCAAAATCGCCCGCCTGTCATCGTCAGCCCGGATCTGACCGCCCCCTGGGTGATGCAGCTGACCGGTGAGCGCGTGGTCTACCGCCAGCAAGTTCCCACAGCCACCCGAAAGCAGCAGGGACGGCGCGGGCTTGTTCGTCGTCCGGCCGATGCAGCCGCACAGCAAGCCTCTATCGCCCGCAGGCAGAAGCCGGCAAAATCGAGTATCGATCCGCAGTTCCTGCCGCAGATGGTCGCTTACGCGACCAGGGAAAAGCCCGGGACCATCGTCATCGATACCAACAACCGCTTCCTCTATCTCGTCACCGGCAAGGGAGAAGCCCGGCGCTATGGCGTCGGAGTCGGCAAACCGGGCTTCGAATGGGCCGGAGAGCACAGGATCACGCGAAAGGCCGAGTGGCCAGACTGGACGCCGCCGCAGGAGATGATCGCGCGCGAGGCAGCCCAAGGCCACTATCTGCCGGCCCGCATGGACGGCGGTCCGCAAAATCCTCTCGGCGCCCGCGCCATGTACCTAGGCTCGACGCTCTATCGCATCCACGGAACGAATGCTCCGTGGACGATTGGCTACGGCGTTTCCTCCGGATGTATTCGCATGCGCAACGAGGACGTGGTCGATCTCTACGAGAGGGTGAAAGTCGGGACAAAGGTCATCGTGATATAGCGACTTGGAGTCTTACAGTACTTCTCCGCCTGTTATCTCTTCATCTGCCGAAATCGTGGTTTTGAAGCAACAGATGTTCCAAGAGATACAAGAACGGCCGATATCGTTTCACTATCGAATGTATCGCAGGCGAGCACTTGCGGTTAAATCGCTTGGCTTGCTTGCAACGAGGGTTCAGAGGGATTGATAATGAGACTTCACGTCACGGGGATGGCCGTACTCACAGTCGCGGCCGCGGCTCTTCTTGCCGGAAACGCCGCGGCATTCAGCCCGGCAGATGTCGCCGGCGCGGGCGCCGAGCGTTCCGAAATCATACAGGTCGCGCAGCCGAAGAAACCCCCGCAGAGATATTGGCGCACCAAGGTCCGCTTCCGCACGGACGAAGCTCCCGGCACGATCATCGTCGATACCAACAGCAAGTATCTCTATTACATCGACGGTCGGAACCGCGCGACGCGCTACGGCATCGGCGTGGGCCGGGACGGCTTCGGCTGGTCTGGTGTCGTGAAGGTTGGTCGGAAAGCCGAGTGGCCCAGCTGGACGCCGCCGGCCGAAATGCGCGTGCGCGAGAGAGCGAAGGGCAGGATCCTGCCGATCACGCAGCCGGGCGGCATCGACAATCCGCTCGGCGCCCGTGCGCTCTACCTCTACAAGGGCGGCCGAGACACGATCTTCCGTATCCATGGTACCAATCAGCCATGGACGATCGGTCAGAACATGTCGTCGGGCTGTATCCGGATGATGAACGAGGATGTCGAACACCTTTATGAGCGCGCCGGTATCGGCACGAAGGTCATCGTCATCGGCCCGGGCAGCAAGCCCGGAGACACCTATTTCGATGATCGCGGCGTCGATATTTTCCGCACGATTTTCGGTGGATGACGTCCGGATCCCTTGGAGTTGCGATGACGCCGCGTGCGGCCTCTCATGCGGCTGTCACGATCTTCTCCCCGTCTGACGGGGAGAAGATGACGGCAGGCGGATAAGGGCCTTGCCAAAACCCTCGTCAGAGCCCCACCGGTTTCGAGCCGCCATAGGCCCAATCGAGCAGTTCCACCGTGTGCAGGATCGGGATCTCCGTCCCGCTGGCGATCTGCGTGATACAGCCGATATTGCCGGTGGCGATGACGTCGGCCCTGGTCGCCTCAATGTTCCGGACCTTCCGCGCCTTCAGCTTCGCAGATATCTCCGGCTGCAGGATGTTGTAGGTCCCGGCCGAGCCGCAACAGAGATGGCCCTCGGCCGGCTCGCGCACCGAGAAGCCGGCGCGTTTCAGGAGCTGCTTCGGGGCCGCGGCGATCCTCTGTCCGTGCTGCATCGAGCAGGCGGAGTGATAGGCGACCGTAAGGCCACGCGGCTCGCGCTCCGGCAGGTCGAGGGTCGCGAGATATTCGGTCACGTCCTTCGCCAGTGCGGAAACGCGCGCGGCCTTCTCCGCATAGGTCGGGTCGAGCCGCAGCATGTGACCGTAATCCTTTATCGTGGTGCCACAGCCGGAAGCGGTGACGATGATTGCGTCGAGGCCATCCTCCTCCGCCACCTTGAGCCATACATCGACGTTGTGCCGGGCGGCCTGCAGCGCCTGCTCCTCCCGTCCCATGTGATGGACGAGCGCTCCGCAACAGCCCTCTCCCGCCGAAACAACCACCTCGACGCCTTGTCCGGTGAGGAGACGGATGGTCGCATCGTTGATCTCCGGCCGCAGCACCGGCTGAGCGCAACCGGTCAGCAAGGCGACGCGCGCGCGCGGCGTGCCCTTTGCAGCGTAGACAGCCGGCCTTGCCGCCCGCGATACCGGTAGCGCGGCCGGCGCCAGATCCAGCATGATGCCGAATGTCCTGAGAAAGGGCACCCTTTTCAGCAATCCGGCAAGCGGCCGTGCAAGACCCGCGGCCCCGAGGGCCAGCCGGAAGCGGGACGGATAGGGAAGCGTCGCGGCAATGACGGAACGGGCGAGCCGATCCTTGAACGGCCGCTTATACGTCTTCTCGATGTGAACGCGGGCATGGTCGACGAGATGCATATAGTCGACGCCCGAGGGACAGGTGGTCATGCAGGAAAGACACGACAGACAGCGGTCGATATGGGTAACGGTTTCGGTATCCGCGGCACGGCCGTTTTCGAGCATGTCCTTGATCAGGTAAATCCGTCCGCGCGGACTGTCCAGTTCGTCGCCAAGAACCACATAGGTAGGACAGGTGGCCGTGCAGAAGCCGCAATGCACGCATTTGCGCAGAATCGTTTCGGATTCGGCGACATGCGGGTCGGCGAGTTGCTCAGGGGAGAAATTGGTCTGCAACCGAGTACTCCATTTGACGCCTTGCGGCCTTGGGATAGATCTGATCCCCGTTGCACTGTTCGGAAATTGCCATACTCGTCTTAGGCCGATCTTTAAGACCGCACGATGGCAGTCGGCACTTTCGCTATTTCCGGGTCAAAGGTGCTACGCGCCCCGGGTTCAAGATGCCCGACGGGTCGAATTTCGCACGGACGCGTTCCGACAACTGCGCCACGGCCGGGGGCTGGGGTTCGAAGGCCGGAATGCGGCCGCGCGCTTCCTCCTCGGCACGCAGCAGCGTCGCATGGCCGCCACCGACTGCTCCGATATAGCGGCGCAGCAACTCCGCCTCGGGATCAGCCTCCATTCGCAGCCAGACCAGACCGCCCTGCCAGTCGTAGAACGCATCGACGCCGGTCTGCAGACGCAATGCGGCGATGAGCTGATGGCCCGCGGAAGGGGCGACTGACACACGCCACAAAGGCCGTCTGCTACCGTCGGCATAGGGCTTCACGTCGCGGATTTCCGCCCAGAGCGCCATTGTCTCGGCCTCGCCGAGTTGGGAGACCCGCCCGAAGCGCGTGAGCTTTTCGCCAAGCTTCTCCGTCCGGACGGCCACCGACGCCGCCAGTCCCTCCAGCCGCAGCGCCGTTGCGGCGCCATCGGGTAGATTGCCGTCCAGAAAGCGGCCGCGCACGCTTTCCGGCAGATGTGCCGCACCCGAGACCTCCACCGGCTGCGCCATAGCCTCGGCCATCACCGCGGCGGCTTCGGCATCGTTCAGTCCGGAGACGATGACGGTCGCGGCGGCTGGCGGAAGCGGCAGCACCTTGAAGGTGACTTCGGTCAGAATACCGAGCGTTCCGTAGGACCCGGCCATGAGCTTGACGAGATCGAGCCCGGTCACGTTCTTCATGACCCTTCCGCCGGCCTTGATGAGTTCTCCCCGACCGTTGACGAAACGCACGCCGAGCAGGCTGTCGCGAGCGGCGCCGGCGACGTAGCGACGCGGCCCGGAGGCATTGGCGGCAAAGACGCCGCCGATCGTCGGTTCGCCCGCCGTCCCTGATATCGGCCGATGATCCATCGGCTCAAACGAAAGCATCTGGCCCTTTGCGCGCAATGCCGCCTCGACCTCTGCGAGCGGCGTTCCTGCAAGCGCACTCATGGTCATCTCGGCCGGATCGTAGGTGCCGATACCGGAAAGACGCCTGGTCGACAGCGTTCTGTCCGCACGCACGGGATTGCCGAGACCGGCACGCGTGCCTCCACCGACGACCGCGAGCGTGACGCGCTCGGCCGCCGCTGAACGAACGACGGAGGCAATCCCTTCTTCGCTTGCCGGGTCGAAATGGACGATCATGCCGCGGGCCGCCCTTCGAGCGGGAAGACCTTCGACGGGTTCAGGAGCCATTGCGGATCGAAGGCAGCACGCGCGCCCATCTGCTGGTCGAGATCGGCCTTGCTGTACTGAAACAGCATCAGGTCACGTTTCTCGATGCCGACCCCGTGTTCCCCGGTGAGGCAGCCGCCTGCCTCGACGCAGAGCTTCAGAATGTCGTTGCCCGCCTCTTCCGCCCGGGCCGCTTCATCCGGATCGTTGATATTGTAGAGGATCAGCGGATGCATGTTGCCGTCACCTGCATGGAAGACATTGGCAACGCGCAGGCCATAGCCGGCGACGATCTCGCCGGTCCGGCGCAGGACATGGGAGAGCTGGCTCAGCGGCACCGTTCCGTCCATGCAGATATAATCGGCAATCCGGCCGGTAGCGCCGAAGGCCGATTTCCGCCCCTTCCAGATCAGTGCCGCTTCGAGCGCCGATTGCGATTCCTTGATCGTCATCACACCGTGGCGGCGGGCAATCCCGATGATGCCTGCGAGCATCGAATCCATTTCAGCCTCGGAACCTTCCACTTCGACGATCAGCAATGCTTCGACGTCGAGCGGGTACCCCGCATGCGCGAAGGCTTCGCAGATTTCGATTGCCGGTTTGTCCATGAATTCGATCGCAACCGGAATGATGCCCGATCCGATGATATCGGCGACGCAGCTCCCGGCGGATTCTGAAGTGGCAAATCCGAAAAGAACGGGGCGCGCGCCTTCGGCCTTGGCAATCAGCCGCACCGTCGCTTCCGTAACGATACCAAGCTGCCCCTCGGAACCACAGATAAGGCCAAGCAAGTCATATCCCGAGGCGTCGAGCGCCTTGCCACCAAGTTCGATCACGGTGCCGTCGAAAAGCACCATCTTGACGCCAAGAAGGTTGTTTGTGGTCACCCCGTATTTCAGACAGTGCGCGCCACCGGAATTCATCCCGATATTCCCGCCGATGGTGCAGGCGAGCTGCGAACTCGGATCCGGCGCATAGAAGAATCCATCGGCCGAAACCGCGTCGGAAATGTTGAGATTGGTCACGCCCGCCTGAACCGTCGCCGTCCGGTTGAAGAGGTCGATATCGAGGATGCGCGCCATCTTCGACAGGCCGACGACGATCGCGTCTTCCTGAGGAATGGCCCCGCCGGAGAGGGAGGTGCCGGCACCCCTCGGGACAATTGGAATACCGTAGCGGCTACAGTATTTGAGGACCGTGGCCACCTGTTCCGTCGTCTCGGGGAGAACGACCGCGAGCGGCATCCGCCGGTAGGCGATAAATGCATCCGTCTCGAATGGCTTGAGGCCACGTTCGTCGCTGATGAGGCAACCTTCCGGAAGCAGATCACCGAGGTCGGCGACGATTTCCCGCCGACGATCGAGAACAGCCTGCCTGGGCTTCAGAAAGCCTATCGTCTCCGGCATGAGGGCCTCCCATTCGCAGCAAAGTGGTATTTTTTGCTTACCACTAGGACCGACCCCCGGCAAATGTTAATGATCTTTTCGCCTTTGGAAACAATGATCAAGATTGATGACGCATTTAGGCGATCTCGAGATTTTTGCGCGGGTCGTGTCGACCGGCAGCATGTCGGCCGCAGGACGGGCGCTCGGCTTCTCCGCAGCCGTGATTTCGAAACGCATCAAGCGGCTCGAAGACAGGCTCGGCACGCGCCTGCTGCAGCGGACGACGCGGCAGATCTCGATGACAGAGGCCGGCCAGGGTTTCTACGACCGCGTTCTCGGCATCCTCGCCGGGCTCGAGGAAGCCGAGGCTTACGCCTCGGGCCGTTCTTCCCAGGTTCGAGGAACGCTGCGCATCTCCGCGCCGACCTCGTTCGGGCGTTTGCATATCGCGCCTCATCTGACCGGCTTCATGAAGGACCACCCAGACCTGAAGCTGCACATCGTGTTGACCGACGATTTTACCGATATCGTCGCAGAAGGATTCGACCTCGCGATCAGAATAGGCGAACTCAGCGACTCGAGCCTCGTCGCCCGCAGACTCGCGCCGGTGCGCCGGCTTCTCTGCGCGGCACCAAGCTATGTCGCCAGTCATGGGACGCCCAAGGACATCGGCGAACTCGCGAGCCACATCTGCCTCCCGGCGCACAACAACGACAACTGGAAGCTGGAGGGGCCGGAGGGAAATCTGTCCTATCGTCCGGAAGGGCCTCTCGTCACCAATTCGTCGGAGATCATACGCGAAGCGGTGATTGCCGGCGCCGGCATCGCGTTGCGTTCCACCTGGGATATCGGCAGGGAACTCCGGGATGGGCGCCTCGTTCAGGTGCTGCCGCAATGGGAAGGATCGCACAGGCTGACGCTTTCGGCCGTCTATCCGAGCCGGCGATTCCTTCCGGCCAAGGTCCGGATGTTCATCGATTACCTCGCCGCACTCTACGGCCCTGTGCCCTATTGGGAGCAATAGGGCGTCAGCGGGCGCACCACTACCGATGCTCGTCGTGACGCCGCCGGATGCGCCGTACCACCAGCCAGACCCCGGCAACAGCGAAGGGAACAGCGACGCCCGTCAGCAGGCCCGGATCGACCGGAACCTCATGACTGACGGCTTTGGCGACATAGCCGAAGAGACCCACCACGTAATAGGAAATCGCAGCAACCGAGAGGCCCTCGACGGTCTGCTGCAGGCGCAATTGCAGCTTCGCGCGGCGGTCCATCGAGTTCAGCAGATCGCTGTTCTGCCGCTCGAGCTCGACGTCGATCCAGCTTCTCAACAGCGCTGTGGCGCGGGCGAGCTTGCGAGAAAGGTTCGCCTGCCGCTCCTCGACCGACTGACAGGTGCGCATTGCGGGCGCCAGCCTGCGCTCGAGAAAGGTGCCGATGGTTTCGTATCCGGGCACCGGGCTTTCGGAGAGCGTGCGGATTCGCTCCTGGACTATGCCGTAATAGGCGCGGCTGGCGCCGAAGCGATAAAGGCTGAGTGCAGCGCCGGCCTCGAGATCGGCGGCCAGCCGGGTAATCTCCGCCAGCATCTCGTCGGCCTCTTCGCGGACGTTCTCCTTCATCCGCTGCGTCACCGCCGTCAGGCCGTCCTCGGTGCGGCGGATCTCGGGCGAGAGCGACTGTGCAAGCGGCAGGCCGAGGATGGCGAGCGTGCGATAGGTTTCGATATCGAGCAGGCGCTGCACCAGGGCCCCTGTTCCGGCCTCCGTCATGCCGCGATCGATGATCAGAATCTGCGTCAGCCCGTCGCCGTTCTGGCGGAAGTCGGTGACGAGCACCGCCTGACCGTTCTTGGTCTCGCTGTAACAGAGGCTCGTCGGATCGAATGCACCGATCGCCTCGCGCGTCTCCGGCGTATCGGGACGGATTTCCAGACGAATTCCGGAAATCAGAGAGCCCGGCGGCGAAAAACCGTCGCCGAACGGATGAATCGGCACCTGGCCGCCAAAGCTCTCCGGCGCGGGAGCGTCCCAGAAATAGGTGGAGAATTCCGTGTGCCGCTCCCATCGCAGCGTTCCCTGCCCCCACGGCATAGCGTGGTGACTGGCGTCGCGGCCGGGCGGAGCGATGCCGCGCGAGCGTGACAGCTCGGACATCACGGCGTGGTCGACGATCGAACCGCCCTCCGTCATGAAGGCGAGTTGAAAGATGACGCGCGGGGTCGTGACCAGGGCATAGGGCCGCGAATGGACCTCGCCGAGCGCCTGGGCGCGCAAGGGCGCCACCGGAAATGCAAAACTGCCCTTTGGCATCAAGCGCTTCTTCCCCCAACGCGTTCATCATCACCTTCTTATCAACGGATAAGTTAAAATGAACAGGACGCTTTGACGCAGATCGATCTTTGTCAACACCCGTAAGTGGACAATCAATTTGACCACTTGATGGGTCCTGTTAGATTGCCGCGTGGAAGCGGATGCGGGCACACCCTGAGCATTATGCCCGGCGCTTCGGGAGATATGGCCGTGACCGAAGACCAGGACGACCTCTACGCCCGCATCAGCCACAGCCGGACGGCAGACGAGGTCGTGCAGCAGATCGAACTTCTGATCCTGGAGGGCATTTTGCGCGATGGCGACCGCTTGCCGGGCGAGCGGGACCTCTCCCGACGGTTCGAGGTGTCGCGCCCCATCCTTCGCGAGGCACTGAAAGAGCTCGAGGCGCGCGGCCTCGTCGAGAGCCGGCATGGCGGCGGCACATTCGTCGCCGACGTGGTCGGACAGATCTTTTCCAAACCCCTGATCGAGCTCATCGGGCGCCATCACAAGGCCACGCAGGACTATCTCGAATTCCGGCGTGAACTCGAGGGCCTGACGGCGGAACTTGCGGCGACCCGCGCAACCGACTTCGACCGCGACATCCTGACCCGCGTCATCGAGCGCATGCGCGCCGCGCATGCGAGCGACAGCTTCGACGACGAGCTCGAAGCCGATATCGAGCTGCACAACGCTATCGGCGAAAGCGCTCACAATATCATTCTGCTCCACACGCTCCGGGCTTGTTACAGGCTTCTCACCCGGGGGATCTTCTTCCACCGAAGTGCCGTCTTCGGCGCCCCCGGCGCACGCGCGCTACTGCTTGCACAACACGAGGCGATCTACGCCGCCGTTATGGCTCGCGACCCGGTGGCAGCCAAGATGGCCGCGCAGGACCACATCGATTTCGTCGCAGCCGCGGCGCAGGAGGTGGAGCGCAACGGCGAATGGTCCCGCATAGCGCGTCTGCGCCTTCAGCAGCGCGACCGTTCCGGCGCTTGAGGCGAACGGACAGCATCGGCCACGCACCGTTGCTCCAAGGCGGATCCGGCACGTCTCCGCACCCAGCACCACCCTCCAGACTGCGAGCGAATGGCAGGTCTATGCACATTTTCTGCCCGGTTTCCTATATAGTCGCATTGAAACTTCGATTCTGAAGGAACCGCGACTCCGCAGTTTGCGTTAGCTGGCCAGCTAACCATTTACGGCTCGAATGAACGGTTCATACTTGCACCGGGCCGTCAGCCCACTGATTCGTTGAGGAGTATCGGGAATCTTGAACTTTCTGCACCGGCTAGCTTCTGATGTGCAACTGATGCTGCGCCGCCCGGCGCGAATGCAATACGCGGCGCTGTGCTACCGGTTTACGGCGAAAACGAAGGCGCTGGAGATCCTGGTGATCACCAGCCGCGATACCGGCCGTTGGGTCATCCCCAAGGGATGGCCGATGCAGGGAAAGCAGGCACACGAAGTCGCCGAGCGCGAGGCCTATGAGGAGGCTGGAGTGAAGGGCAAGGTGCAGAGGGCCGCCGTCGGCGCATATGTCTACCAGAAGCGGATGGACCACGGCCTCGAGATTTCCTGCAAGGTTCAGGTGCACGCCCTCGAAGTCGAGGCATTCTGCAAGAAATTCCCGGAGAAAGGCACCCGGCGGCTCGAATGGGTCGACTATAAGGAGGCGGCAAAGCGCGTTGCGGAGCCCTCACTGAAAGAGCTTATTCTCGATTTCGGCAAACGCGTCGACCCCGCCGCGGAGCAGCGTCCGAAGGAACCCAGCAGCTGACAGCGAGGGCGGCAAGCACCGGTTGCTGCGCCAGTCAAACGCTCAAAGAGGCCGCTACGAGCGGTGACAGGCCGGATGATCCTCTGCGTCCGGACATTCGTCTACCAGCCACGTCAGGCCAAACCCTCGCCCTTCCCTTCATACCGCTTGAATACCCGCGTTTGTGCCGTTACTGGCGAATGTTAGATTTGGAGAACAGTTCTTGGCCAAGCCGCGACCGCGCCTCGAGAAGCTGACGATCGACAAGGATCTCGACAAGCTCAGCCTTGCCGAGGAGGCTTCGCATCACGTCATGCGCAAGCTGGCGGCTCCCGGCCTTGCGGCGCTCTTCCTGATCCTCAGCATGGGCTTTGCGGCGAGCTATGTCACGGGTGCCTCCGGTGCGGCCGTCGTCGTGGCCGCAGCTGCGGTTGCAGGCTACATGGCGATGAATATCGGCGCCAACGACGTGACCAACAACGTGGGCGCCGCAGTCGGTGCGAAGGCTATCTCGATGGCTGTGGCGCTTGGGATCGCCGCCGTATTCGAAATCGCCGGAGCGTTGACCGCCGGGCGAAAAGTCACACTCACCATCGAAGCCGGAATCATCGACGGCACGCAACTGGTCGGCGCCGAAGCCCTGGTCTGGGTGATGCTTTCGGCGCTCGTCTCATCGGCGATCTGGATCAATGTCGCGACCTATTCGCGCGCGCCCGTTTCGACGACGCATTCGCTGGTCGGCGGCATCATCGGCGCAGGTGTCGCAGCCGCCGGGCTTTCCAGCGTCAAGTGGTGGGCTATCGCCGGCATAACGGCGAGCTGGACGATTTCGCCCCTGCTCGGCGGCGCCGTTGCCGCACTCTTCCTTGCTTTCCTGAAGGAGTTCGTCATCTACCGCGAGGATAAGATCGCAGCCGCGCGGATCTGGATGCCCGTTGTCCTCGGCGTCACGGCCGGCTCGTTCACAGCCTATGTGGCGGTCTTTGCCCTCGACCATCTGGCCTCTATCCCGCTTCCGACCGGCCTGTTGATCGGAGCGCTGGCTGGAACTGCGTCGTACCTGTCCTCCAAGCCGTGGATCCGCCGGCAATCGGCAGGCCTCGAGAACCGCAACCAGTCATTGCGCAAGCTCTTCCGCCTTCCGCTTATCGTCTCGGCGGCTATTCTCTCTTTCGCACACGGGGCGAATGACGTTTCCAACGCCATCGGGCCCCTGTCGGCGATCGTCTCGGCTGTCGACGGCGTCGTCTCGACCGCGGATTCGGAAGCGCCTTTCTGGGTGCTCCTCATCGGTGCTCTCGGTATCTCGGTGGGACTGCTGCTCTACGGTCCGCTGCTGATACGCGTGGTCGGCGAGGAAATCACACGCCTCAATCCGATGCGAGCCTTCTGCGTGGCGCTCGCGACCGCAGTGACGGTGCTGCTCGCCTCGGCACTCGGCCTGCCGATCAGCTCCACACACACGGCGGTCGGCGCGGTCTTCGGCGTCGGATTCTTCCGCGAATGGTACACGCGCCACTCGCAACGGCGGCTCGAATATGTCCGGCGCAAGACCGGCCAGACCGAATTCATGGAGAGGAGCGAAACGAATTTTGCGGAAGTGCGCCGCAGGCGCCTGGTGCGGCGTTCCCACTTTCTGACGATCGTCGCCGCCTGGATCATCACCGTTCCCGTCTCGGCGCTGCTTTCGGCATTCGTCTATTTCGTTCTTTCAAGCCTGTTTCTCTAGAAAAGCGGCCGATCCAAAATGCGCGCCAATTTCCGCATGCAGCGTCTCTTCGTCGAAAGCCCACTGCACAATGGGGCGAGCCACCAGGCAACGCGGGAGCAGTTTAACTATCTGATCAACGTGCTGCGCTTGGGCGAGGGCTCGTCACTTCTGGTGTTCAACGGCCGGGATGGCGAATGGCGGGCGGAAATCTCCATGCCGTCCCGCAAGCAGGCGGTCCTCGTCGCCGTCGAACAGACGCGACCGCAGCCTGCCCCTTGCGATCTCGTCTATCTGTTTGCACCCCTGAAGACAGGGCGGCTCGATTATCTCGTGCAGAAGGCGGTGGAGATGGGTGCCGGCGTCCTGCAACCTGTCATAACGCAGCATGTACAGGGGAAGATCGGCAGCCTCGAACGCATTCGCGCCAATGCCATCGAAGCGGCCGAGCAGTGCGGCGTCCTCGGCATCCCGGCTGTCGAGGAGCCGCGTAGGCTCGAAGACCTTCTTGCGGCCTGGCCGCGCGACCGGCGCATCGTGTTTTGTGACGAGGGAAACGAGAGTCAGAATCCCTTGCCTATCCTCAACGAATTAGCCGAGCACCGGCTGGCACTTCTGATCGGCCCGGAGGGCGGTTTTTCCGAGACGGAGCGAGATCTTCTGCGAAGCCTCGACTTCGTGACGGCAATCCCTCTCGGGCCGCGCATCCTGCGCGCCGACACGGCGGCCGTGGCAGCAATGGCCGTCATTCAGGCTACGCTCGGGGACTGGCGTTGAGCTGACGCTTGAAGCACGGAGTTTTTTTGACGGCATCTTGAAAGAAATTGACTTGCGCCGCACTTGATTACGGTTCAAGCACTCCATCCACTCCTGCTAAACTGCCCTCCTGCTGAACTGCCAACTCCTGCTGAATGCATGAGCCGCTGAGACAAAGAAGACGAACATGGCCCGAGATACCACCGACCAGACGCCGGTTACCTCTGTCGCTGAACTGACCGCCTATCTGGCATCGGGATCGAAGCCAAAGGAAAATTTCCGGATCGGCACAGAGCACGAGAAGTTCGCCTTCTTCAAGGCGGACAACAGTCCGGTCCCCTATTTCGGCGAGGCCAGCATTCAGGCGCTTCTGAACGGGATGGCCCAGCGGAACGGCTGGGAACCGATCATGGACGAGGGGAACGTCATCGGCCTGGCCGAACCCTCGGGCAACGGAGCGATCTCACTCGAACCCGGCGGGCAGTTCGAGCTTTCCGGGGCGCCACTCGAGAACCTGCATCAGACCTGCAAGGAATCCAATCAGCACCTGGCCGTCCTTCGGGAAATCGCCGAGCCGCTTGGCATTCGTTTCCTCGGCATCGGCGGCAGCCCTAAGTGGACCTTCGCCGAGACGCCGCGCATGCCGAAGTCGCGCTACGCGATCATGACGCGCTACATGCCGAAGGTGGGCACTCAGGGCCTGGATATGATGTACCGCACCTGCACGATCCAGGTTAACCTCGACTTCTCCTCGGAAGAGGATATGCGACGGAAGATGCAGGTCTCCTTGAAACTGCAGCCACTCGCGACCGCTCTCTTTGCAAGTTCCCCCTTCACCGAGGGTAAGCCGAACGGCCTGCTCTCCTGGCGGGGAGACATCTGGCGTGACACCGACAACCAGCGCGCAGGCCTGTTGCCGACGGCATTCAAGCCGGATTTCGGGTTCGGCGACTACGTCGAATGGGCGCTCGAAGTCCCCATGTATTTCGTCGTGCGCGACGGGCATTATCATGATTGTACCCATGTCACCTTCCGTCAATTCATGAACGGAGCGCTAAAGGGTGAGATCGCCGAGTGGCAGCCGACGATGGGCGACTGGACCAATCACCTGTCTACTCTCTTTCCCGACGTCCGCCTGAAGCGCTTTCTGGAAATGCGCGGGGCCGACGGCGGACCCTGGCGGCGGATCTGCGCCCTGCCGGCGTTCTGGGTCGGCCTGCTCTACGATGACGAAGCCCTGTCGGCGGCGGAGGAATTGACGCGCGACTGGAGCTACGAGGAAGTTCTGGCGCTCAGAAATGCCGTTCCAGCAAAGGCGCTAGCAGCCGAGTTCCGGTCGAAGTCGCTCTTCGATGTCGCCCGCGAGGTTCTCGCCATTTCGCGCAACGGCCTCAAGCGCCGCAATCGGCTGAACGGGGACGGCATCGACGAAAGCCAGTTCCTGGCACCGCTCGATGAGGTGCTGGCGAAGAAGGCGACGCTCGCGGAAGACATGCTCGCGCTCTACCATGGCCGCTGGAAGGAATCGGTCGAGCCGGTATTCGCCGATTACCAGTATTGATCGGCCGGCGTATACCCTCCTGCCGGACACGTTATAAAAAGCGGTTCTCAGCCCTTCAATTCCCGTTATAGTGCAAGGACATGCGTCGCTTGCCCGGGAAGGAACGCCAATGGCACCGCTTTTTGACATGTTCGCGCAGGCGCAGAACGGCAACGCCATCGAACTGATGGCGAAGCAATTCGGGCTCGCACAGGAGCAGATGGCCAAGGCCACGGCGGCCTTGATGCCCGCCTTCTCCACCGGCTTCAAGCACAACACCGCTAACCCCTATGACTTCGGCGCGCTCCTGACCGCGCTTTCGACCGGCAATTACGCCAGGTATTTCGAAGACATGCGCCAGGCGTTCACACCCCAGGGAGTCGCCGACGGCAATGGCGTTCTCGGCCAGCTTTTCGGCTCAAAGGAAATGTCGCGTGCGATCGCGGCGCAGGCCGAACAGATGACGGGAATCGGTCAGGAGATCTACAAGCAGATGCTGCCGGTGATGGCGAGCACGCTGATGGGCGGGCTCTTCAAGCAGACCACGGGGCAGATGAGCGGCGGCCTGGCCGACAATCCGATGATGACGCTGATGCGGCAATGGATGGAGGCGACGGGCCTCGCAAAGAAGGCCGAGCCGCAGCCCAACCCCTTCGATAACCCCTTTACCCAGGCGATGCAGGGATTTTTCGGCATAGGCAAGGGGGAAACGGGCAAGGCAGGCGAAACGGGCAAAGCGGACGAGAAGAATGCGGCCGACATGTTCGCCGCCAATCCGTTCTTCAAGGCCTATCAGGAGATGATGAGCAACGCCGGCAGCGCGCAGAAAGCGTCGGCCGACAACCCGGCATTTGCCCAATTTTCGCAGGCGATGAACAGCCTGTTCGATAGCGGATTGGAGATGCAGAAGGAATACCAGAAGAACATCGACGCGCTGTTCGAAAGCTACAAGGGCGGCCCGGGCGGCAAGGCATAGCCGCGAAATTCTGCCTGCAAAGCATTGGCAGCTTTGATGGCGCGGCGCTTGCCGGTGTCCCTTCGCCCCACTTGCGGGGGAGGTGCCGGAAGGCGGATGAGGGCGGCCCCGCCACGCTACAAAAAAGCCCGGTACATGTCTTGGCATGTACCGGGCAAGCAGCAGGGTCTATTGGCTCATACCCTGCGGGGAACGCTCGGTGCCGTGCGCACCATCAGAATTTCGCGACATGATCCGCACGAGGGCGAAAGCAGATCATGTCGCGATGGCGCATCCGAGGCGGCCGGATGCGCCATGGAGAAGTCAGTCGTGACGTACTCCCCTGTAGAAGAGACTTGCCCGGTTGCGCGACGCGCGCGTCAGGTAAGTGCCTGGATTCTCGAAGGATGCCGATGTCAGTGCCTCGTGCAGGTCTTCACGTTTCAGCCCCATGTCGAGTAGCTGGCGGTCGTCAAGATCGTGCAGACGGGCGATCTGGCGGCGGTTTCGGTACAGATGCCAGACGGCCGACAGCATGCTGGCGATTCCCGTTGCGCGGAATGCAGGCGATTGCCCCCTTGCAACCAAGCCGCAGCCGGAGACGTGTTCGGTCCTGTGCATGACGGAACTCCTTTTCGCAGGCACGAAGAAACCTTCTCTCGCGCAAAAGTCTACGCGGGAGCAGGTCGAGAAAATCTGGCAGAACGGCGACTGTTTCGCCGAGAAGATTGACGTGATTTGCGGATTATCATTCGCAAATCCTTATTGATCAGTCCAACGAATGTTTTTAATGGTATTCATCAAACAATTTTATAGGTATTCCGGCCATGTCCGCACCGCTCGATATTGACCAGCTGCAAACCTTCGTAGCAATCGCAGATACGGGCAGCTTCACGAAGGCGGCCGACCGAGTCTTCAAGACTCAATCCGCCGTGTCGATGCAGATGCGCCGCCTGGAAGAGCGGATCGGCAAGCCGCTTTTCATGAAGGACGGCCGGGGCAACCGGCTGACCGTCGAGGGTGACAGGCTCCTCAACTTCGCCCGGAGGATGATTCGCCTCAACAACGAGGCGATTGCCTCCTTCGACGACAACCGACTCGAGGGAACGCTGCGGATCGGCACGCCGGACGACTACGCGGACCGCTACATGCCGGAGATCATCGTCCGCTTCGCCAAGACACATCCGAATGTCGAACTCTACATCGTATGCGAGCCTTCGGTCGACCTCGCCGAAAAGCTGGCGAAGGGCGACCTCGATATCGCGCTCGTCACGCACAATCCGCGCGCGCGTGCCTCGGACGTCGTCCGCACCGAGCCGCTCTGCTGGGTGAGCTCCATCAACCATCCGCTGCCCGAGAACGCGCCGATCCCGCTCGCGGTCGGCCGGCGCGACTGTCAGTGGAGGCAGGCTGCCTGCGCGGCACTCGACGCGACGGGCAAGGAATATCAGATCCTGTTCACAAGCTGGTCGTCGACGGTGGTTGCGGCCGCGGTGCTGGCCGGCATGGCGGTTTCCGTACTTCCGGAATCGGCGCTGCGCCCGGGTATGAAAGTTCTGACGCTGGCGGACGGCTTTCCGGCACTGGCGCCGGTTCAGATCGGCATCATGAAGCGCCCGGGCCTGTCGCCTTCGCTGTCGAATGCGATTACCAACCACATTTGCGCCTGCCTGGACAACATCACGCCGATCACAGTCAATGATGACCTCGAAGGCGATCTCAAGAGCTATCCGCGTTATCCGCGCCTGAGACAGAGCCATATGCTGCCGGGCTGGTGACCTCCCTACCTGCCTCCTCTCCTCAATGACGAAGGCCACGTCCTGCATGGGCGTGGCCTTCGTTTTTCGCCGACCGGCGCCTTTTACTCGGCAGCCGTACTGATCGTATCCGCCCCGTAGCCGTGGGCGGCCTTCAGCGCCGCGCGAACGCCTGTCTCATAGTCCGGATGAATCCGGGCGAAATGAATAAGCTGCCGCTCGATGATCTCGCTCGGAACGCCGCCCATCGCAGCTGCGATGTTGGAGAAGAGGCGCGACTTCTGCCCTTCGTCGAAGAGGTTGAACAAGGCGCGCACCTGGACATAATCGTCATTGCCCACGCGGTGATCGTAGCGCGACATGTCGCCGTCCACCTTTAGCGGCGGTTCCTTGGCAAGCGGTTGTTCCGCCGGACCATCGAAGGAGTTCGGCTCGTAATAGGCCTCCGGGTTGCCGGTGCGAATGCCGCCATGGGTGTTCATCTGACCATCGCGATGATAATGGTGAACCGGGCAGCGCGGCTGGTTGACCGGGATGTTTTCGTAATGGGTGCCGAGGCGATAGCGGTGGGCGTCCGCATAGGAGAACAGTCGCGCCTGCAGCACTTTGTCCGGCGAGAAGCCGATGCCCGGAACGATGTTGGAAGGCGAGAAGGCCGCGTTTTCGATCTCGGCGAAGTAATTTTCGGGGTTGCGGTTGAGTTCCAGCACGCCGATCTCGATCGGCGGGAAATCGGCGTGCGGCCAAACCTTCGTCAGGTCGAACGGGTTGTACGGCGTCTTTTCGGCATCGAGCTCCGGCATGATCTGGACCTGCACGGTCCAGCGCGGAAACGCGCCGTTCTCTATGGCGTAAAACAGCGCCTCCTGATAGCCCTCGCGGGTCTTGCCTATGACCGCTTCGCCTTCTTCATTGGTAAAGAACTTGTGGCCCTGCTGTGTCTTGAAGTGGAACTTGACCCAATAGCGCTCGCCCGCGTCGTTCCAGAAGGAGTAGGTGTGCGAGCCATAGCCGTTCATATGCATCGGCGTCTGCGGCAGGCCGCGATCGGACATCAGGATCGTCACCTGATGCAAGCTTTCCGGCGAGAGTGACCAGTAGTCCCACATGGCGGTGGCGGAGCGAAGATTGGTCTTCGGATGCCGCTTCTGCGTATGGATGAAGTCCGGGAACTTGTAGGGATCCCGGATGAAGAAGACGGGCGTGTTGTTGCCGACGAGATCCCAGTTCCCCTCCCCGGTATAGAACTTCAGCGCGAAACCGCGGACGTCACGCTCGTGATCGGCGGCGCCCTGCTCGCCGGCCACGGTCGAGAAGCGGGCAAGCATCGGCGTTTCGGCGCCGGGCTGGAGACACATTGCCTTTGTATATTCCGAGATGTCGCCCGTGATCTTCAACGTCCCGAAGGCACCCCAGCCCTTGGCATGCACGACGCGTTCCGGAATGCGCTCGCGGTTCTGGTGCGCCAGCTTCTCGATGAGCTGGTAGTCCTGCATCATGATGCCGCCGCGCGGCCCCGCAGTCAGCGCGTTCTGGTTGTCCGGCACCGGTGCACCGGCGGTCGTGGTCATCGTCGGACGATCTGTCATTACATCCCTCATCTTTCAACGTTTCGGCACGGCAAATGCCTTGCGTCGTTTTCTCCCACCCGTCGGCAATAATCTCCAATTGTATTTTCTGCTATATACGATAGGTTTTTCTTATCATGTTGACACTCAGGCAGATGCGCTATTTCGATGCCCTCGCGACCACGCGCCATTTCGGCAAGGCCGCCGAACTCACCCATGTCAGCCAGCCGGCCCTGTCCGCGCAGATTATGGAAATGGAAGCGCATCTCGGCGTGAAACTGGTGGAACGGAGCCGTTCCGGGGTTTTCCTGACCGGCAAAGGCGAGGAGGCGCTGGAGCAGGTTCGCTCGATCCTTGCGGATGTCGGCAGACTGGAAGAGAGCACCCGGATAAATTCGGGCACCCTGGAAGGACGCGTGCGCCTCGGTGTCATCCCCACTCTCGCGCCCTACCTCGTTCCGCGGCTCATCCCCTATCTGCGCGAACGATACAGGACGATCGAAATCGAGTTGAGGGAATCTGTTACAGACCGGCTCCTCGTCAATCTCGGCGACGGCAGGCTCGACGCGGTCGTGGCGGCGCTGCCGGTCGAGGCCGACGGCATCGCCACCCGATCGCTGTTTTCCGATCGTTTCTATATGGCCGTAGCGGAGAACGACCGGACCGTACTCCTGTCGCCGATTACCGAAAAGCAGATGGATATTTCCCAGCTCCTGCTCCTCGAGGAAGGCCATTGTCTGCGCGACCAGGCTCTTGCCGTCTGCAGTAGCGCCGGCAGGCGGCAACTTTTAAGCTTCGGCGCAACATCCATGGCGACGCTCCTGCAAATGGTTGCAAACGGCATGGGAATGACGCTCATCCCGGAGATTGCGATCCCGAGCGAAGCCGCGCGCAACGCGATCCGCATCGTGCCCTTCGCCGCCCCTGAGCCCTCTCGCGAGATCGGTCTTATCTGGCGGGCAAGCAATCCGCGCCCACGCGACATGGACGCGCTTGCAGACGCCATATCGACCTGTGCCCGCGAGGTTTCGCAGGGCGCTATCCCGGCCGATAGAGGCGCAGTGAAATCTGCGCCCAAACCGGCCGTATGACTAAGCGAGCTTCGCCTTCAGGAATTCGACGGTCCGCTGCCAGGCAAGGTCGGCCGCCTCCTTGTCGTAACGGGCTGCCGAGGTGTCGTTGTTGAAAGCGTGGTTCACGCCCTCATAGACGTGAATCGTGGCGTCCTTGCCGTTTTCCGTCAACGCCTTGCGATAGGCCTCGATGCCGGCATTGATGCGCTCATCGAGCCCGGCATAATGCAGCAGCAGCGCAGCCTTGATCTTCGGCACGTCCTCGGCTTTCGGCTGGGCGCCGTAATAGGCGACGCCGGCCTTGAGGTCAGGCGCGTTCACGGCAAGCCTGTTGACGAGACCGCCGCCCCAGCAAAAGCCGATCGCCCCCACATTGGCGGTGCTTTCCGCATGACCCTTCAGGAAGGCCACTGTGGCGACGGCGTTGGCATTCGTAGCGCTTGCATCGAGCGCGCCGATCATCTCGCGCGCCTTGTCCTCATCGCCCGGGGTTCCCCCCTCCGGCGAGAGGAAATCGGGAGCAAGTGCCAGAAAACCTTCGAGCGCCATGCGGCGTGCAACGTCTCTGATGTGCGGATTGAGGCCGCGATTCTCGTGGATGACGATGACGGCGGGAAGCTTGCCGGACATTTCGGCGGGCTTCACGAGATAACCCTTCATTTCGCCATCGCCGCCAGGATAGGTGATGTCCTCGCCTTTGATTCGCTCGTCCGTTTCGGCGATTATTTCGGCTTTGGCGCTGTTGGCAGCCAGCATCGGCGCGATTGCAGCGGCGGCGGCAGCCGTCCCGGCAAGCGCCGTCAGTTTCTCCATGAAGCGGCGGCGGTCCAAGGTGAGATGCGTATACTCGTCATAGGCATCGATCATCGCCTGGGTAATGACAGGTTTGTTCATGACGCTCTCCTGGGCTGTGGCAGATGAAAGCCGCTGGACAGAATAGGTCAGCGGCGCGGTCACGGACTTACAAAACTGCGTTACCTCAGCTCATCGCCATCCAAACGGAAAGCCAGGTCCACATCGCGACGAGCACAAGGAACCCCGCCATGAAGAGCGGCCGGCGATAACGCAGCCGATTGCCGGTGACATGGATTACCGCGTGCGCGTAGCGGAGCGCCACGAAGAGCCAGGCGAGACCAAGCGAGAGAATGTTGTCTGCCTCGGTCACGTAAAGCAGCACACAGCAGAGGTGGAACAGCACCGGCAACTCGAACTGGTTCGCGATGCTGTTTCGCACAACGAGGCTCTCGTCCGGCTCGTCGCGGTTTTCCCGGAATACGGAAGCCTCGATCTTCCCCGCCTTGACGAGCGCAACCCGACGGGCAGAGAGGAGCGCATAGAGCGCGAAAACAAGCGCGACATGGGCCACCATCGGCCAGAAGATTTCAAAGCCCGTCATCGGTGCTCTTCAGAAATTGAGGGAGAAGGCACAGGGCGCGCAGGTTCCCCGCAGGAAAGGCGCCCTGCAAAATAGCATCAGGCGCCGCCCGGATAGTTCGGGCTCTCGCGGGTGATCGTTACGTCATGGGCGTGGCTTTCGCGCAGACCCGCGCCGGAAATGCGCACGAAGCTGGCGCGCTCCTGATAGTCCTTGATCGTCGCACCGCCGACATAGCCCATGGAGGCGCGGAGGCCGCCGGCGAGCTGGTGCAGGACGCCGGAGACCGGGCCCTTGTAGGGCACCTGGCCTTCGATACCTTCCGGAACGAGCTTCAGCGTGTCGCGGACTTCAGCCTGGAAATAGCGGTCGGCCGAACCGCGGGCCATGGCGCCGACGGAGCCCATGCCGCGATAAGCCTTGAAGGAGCGGCCCTGGTAGAGGAATACCTCGCCCGGGCTTTCCTCGGTGCCGGCGAGGAGAGAGCCGATCATCACGGCCGAAGCGCCAGCGGCGATGGCCTTGGCGAGATCGCCCGAATATTTGATGCCGCCATCGGCGATGATCGGGATGCCGGCGGCCTGCGCGGCCTCGACGGCCGACATGATCGCGGCGAGCTGCGGCACGCCGACGCCGGCGACGATGCGGGTCGTGCAGATAGAGCCCGGTCCGATGCCGACCTTGACGGCGTCCGCACCGGCATCGATCAGCGCCTTGGTGCCGTCGCCGGTCGCGACATTGCCCGCCATGATGCGCACCGAATTGGAGAGCTTCTTCACCCGGCCGACCGCATCGAGCACGCGCTGCGAATGACCGTGGGCGGTATCGACGACGATCATGTCCACGCCCGCATCGATCAGCCGCTCGGCGCGTTCGAAGCCGTCGTCACCGACGCTGACGGCGGCGGCGGCGCGAAGCCTGCCCTGGGCGTCCTTGGAGGCGTTCGGGTTCAGCTGCGACTTCTCCATGTCCTTGACCGTGATCAGGCCGACGCAGCGCCCATCCTGATCCACGACGAGGAGCTTCTCGATCCGGTGCTTGTGCAGCAAGCGCTTGGCTTCCTGCTGATCGACGCTCTCCTTCACGGTGATGAGGTTTTCCCGCGTCATCAGTTCATAGATCTTCTGGGAAGGATCGGAAGCGAAGCGGACGTCGCGGTTGGTGAGGATGCCGACGAGGCGACCCTGCGTCTGCCCCCCCAACCCGCCGTTTTCAACGACCGGGATGCCGGAAATGCCGTGCGTCTTCATCAGGCTCAGAGCATCCGCAAGCGTCGCATCCGGTCCGATCGTCACCGGATTGACGACCATGCCGCTTTCGAATTTCTTGACCTGCCGGACTTCTTCCGCCTGTTCGGCGGGTGTCAGATTGCGATGGATGACGCCGATGCCGCCGGCCTGCGCCATGGCGATCGCGAGCCGCGCCTCGGTAACGGTGTCCATGGCGGCCGAGAGGATAGGAAGGTTGAGGTCGATGTCCTGCGCGATGCGGGTGGCGATGTTCGTCTGGCCGGGCATGACTTCGGAATGCCCCGGCTGGAGCAGAACGTCGTCGAAGGTCAATGCCTCCAGACCGGTTGCCGTCTCAATGATGCGCGCCATGGCCAATTCCTCTTCAAATATACGAAAATCCCCGGGGACGTTCAGCGACTTGTCCGGCCGGGTGACTTCAAGGCTTGTCTTGGAAGTTGGCGAGGGCTGGTAACACGGATATGTCGGAATGGAAATAGCCGGAGGCCCGAATCTGTCAGGGCCCCGGCGAAATGTTGTCGCAGCGCAACAAGCCGCTTCGTCAGATGTCGAACTGATAGCTCGCCGGTACGAAGCGATAGCCCTGATCCTGACGCTCGGCAAAGCCGACGGCCGGGAAAGGCATGTGATAGCCGATGAAGGGCAGCCGGTCGGTCGCGATCATGTCGAAGACCTTTTTCCGGCTCGCGCTTGCGCCCGACTTGTCCATATCGAAGCGAACCTCCCAATCGGGCCGCTGCAGCGACAGCACATAATGGTTCGCGGTGTCGGCAGTCAGGATCATCGCCCTGCCGTCAGACTCGAGCCGATAGATCATATGCCCGGGAGAATGGCCGAAAGCGGCCATCGCTGAGATACCCGGAACCACTTCCCCGCCATCCGCGATGAAGGTGATCTTTTCCGCCAGCGGCACGACCTTCGCCAGCACCGCCTTGTGTCCGTTTTCGGCAGCTGTGCCGACGCGTGCGGCGTCCTTCCAGAAGTCGTACTCCACCTGACCGGTGACATAGCGGGCATTGGCAAAGGCCGGCTTTCCGCCCTCTGTCAGTCCGCCGATATGATCGCCGTGCATGTGGGTGAGGACGACGACGGTCACCTGATCGGGAGCATAGCCTGCCGTCTTCAGTCCTTCGGCAAGTTTGCCCATCCCGGCCTCGCGGCCACCCTCGCCAAGCCCCGTATCGAAGAGAACGACCTCGGATCCGGTATCGACCAGGACCGGGGCAAAGCCGTTGACGAAGCCGTTTGTCGGCAGGAAATTCTGCTCCAGAAGGGTAGCGACCGACTCTGCGGGCTGATTGGTGCCGAATATCTCATGCGGATTATCCGAGGCACGCGTCCCGTCGCTGATCACCGTCACCTTGAAACTTCCAAGTTTCAATGTCTTGAAGTCCACGCCTTTGGCCATACCGTCCTTTTCCATCGTCTCCTGAGCACCGGCAAAGCCCGCCAAGAGGCTTGGCGCCGCCAAGGCGCCCGCACCTGCCGAAAACAATGTCCGCCGCTTCAATTGAAAAGCCATCGTAATTCCCTCCGTTTGATGGCCCTGCCCTCGCGCCGGCCACAACAGGCGAGAAGTAGCGCCTTGACGGAAATAGACAGGAGGGATCACACGCTTTTGATCTTCAATCTACGGCTTCGCCCTGACAAAACCACAGGAAGCCCTTAACGGCGCGCCAGCGCGCATTCCGAGTTGCCCCATGATTTTGTTCTCAGATCGTTTCCCGATGCGGCGAACGCCCGCTGTGCTAGAGCAATTCCAGGAAAAGTGTGTAACGGTTTTCCGTCCGGAATTGCGGCAATACAAAGGGTTAGAGAGTTTCCGCGATTCGGAGAAAAGCGGAAGTGCTCTAACCCCCAGGCATCATTCATGAACCGCATCGTCCCGATGATTCTCGCCATCGCCCTGTTCATGGAGCAGATGGATTCCACCGTCATCGCGACATCGTTGCCGGCGATCGCGCGCGACATAGGCGTCGGTCCGATCACGCTCAAGCTCGCGCTCACCTCCTATATGGTGGCGCTCGCGATCTTCATTCCCTTGAGCGGCTGGATGGCGGATCGGTTCGGCGCCAAACGCATCTTCCGCGCGGCCATCCTTGTCTTCGTCGCAGGCTCGGTCTTCTGCGCGGTCGCGGACAGCCTCTCCGCCTTCGTCCTCTCACGCTTTTTGCAGGGCGTCGGCGGCGCCATGATGACGCCGGTGGCGCGTCTCGTTCTCGTCCGCAGCGCGCCGCGAAGCGAACTTGTCTCGGCGATGGCGCTGTTGACCATTCCGGCGCTGGTCGGCCCGCTTGCAGGCCCGCCGCTCGGCGGCTTTATCACCACCTATTTTTCGTGGCACTGGATCTTTCTGATCAACGTGCCGGTCGGAATCGTCGGTTATTTTCTCTCCGGCATCTACCTTCCCGAGATGGAAAGGCGAAACCCCCCGCCCGTGGATATTGTCGGTTTCCTGCTCGGAGGGACCGCTGCCGCCGGTGTCATCTTCGGACTTTCGGTCATCAGTCTGCCGGCCCTGCCGCCGGCAATCGGCATCGGATCCGTCTCAGCCGGCATAGCCGCCTCGTTCCTTTATATCTTCCATGCGCGCAGGCATCCGGCGCCCGTGCTCGACCTCAAGCTGTTCCGCGACGGTGCCTTCCGCGCCGCGTCGATCGGCGGCACCATCTTCCGCATATCCGTCGGCGCGGTGCCATTCCTGATGCCGCTGATGCTGCAGGTCGGCTTCGGTCTGGACCCGTTCCAGTCCGGCCTCATCACCTTCGTCGGCGCCGTCGGCGCCATCACGACGAAATTCCTCGCGCGCCGCGTGCTCGCTTTCGCCGGCTTCCGCACGACGCTGCTCGTTGCGGCCGTGATCGCCGCCGTCACGACATTCGCCAACGGCTTCTTCACGCCCGCGACACCCTATCTCGTGCTGATCTCGGTCCTGCTGATCGCCGGTTTCGCGCGCTCCTTCTTCTTCACCGGCGTCAACGCGCTCTCATTCGCCGATATCGACGATGCGGATGCGAGCAAGGCAACATCGATGAGCGCCGTGCTACAGCAGATCAGCCTCGCATTGGGGGTCGCGGTCGCAGGCGCCATTCTCGAGATCGAGACGGCAATCAGCGGCAAGCCGCTGGAGCTTGGAGACTTCCACACGGCCTTCATGATCATCGCCATCGCCAACCTGCTGGCCGCGATCCCCTTCATCGCCATGGCGAAGAACGCCGGCGCCTCCGTTTCGGGCCACCGTCTGGCGATCCGGGAAGTGGAGACGAGGGCAGCAGGCAAGTGAGGGCTCACGAGGCGCCGCGTTCTTCTACTCTCCCCTCAGCAAGTCAGTTTAAGCGTGAATTTCTGTTGTTTCGTTTTGCTGATTTAAAGCGTCCCTGATGCGGCGTTTGCGATGGTGATGATCTTACGCATGATGGCGGTAAGCGCGACGCGTTTCGGTTTTGCGGTGTTAAGCAGTGCGTTGTAGGCGATGGCGAGATGATTGTCGCCACGGCAGGCGGCGAGAGCGGCGATAAAGAGTGCCGGTCTGATCTGGCGGCGTCCGCCGGTGGTACTGCGGTGCCAACTGGCCTTGCCGCTGTCCTTGGGATGGGGGGCGCAGCCGGCAAGGCTTGCGGCCTGCCTGCGGTTGAGGCTGCCGAGTTCGGGCATGACGGCCAAGAGCAGCGACACCAGCACCGGTCCGATGCCGGGCACCGAGCGCAACGCCTTGGCTCGCAGCGCCAGGTTATGGCTTTCGGCGATCAGGGTGCCGATCTGTGCATTGAGAGTTTCTATAGGGCGGTCCGGTTCGGCGAGACGGGCCGCGATATTGTCGGCGATCAGGCGGCTGCGCGGGGCTTTCATTCGGTTTTTCTCCTGCACTCGCATGGCGACGAGGTCGAGACGGCGGGCGACGAAGAGCGCAAATTGCTGCTGGCAGGGATCGGCCGGCTGCCAGCGCGGCAGGACTGCGGCACCGTCTCGGCCATAATGGGACAGCCAGCGGGCATCGATCGGATCGGTCTTGGCGCGCTTGCCGAAGGATTCGATATAAGCCTTGATCTTGGCGGGATCCGCGCGATGGGCGGGAATAGCCAGTTCCAGCAGCGCGCCGAGCAGGGTGTCCTCATGGCCGCCGGTCGCTTCGCACACCGCGAGCGTGGCGGTGCCCCTGGTACGGTTGCAGTGCTGTGCGCAGTGCATCGGCGTCGTTGGGGACGGTCAGGGTGCAGCGGCTGTGGTCGTCATACAGGGTGACGATGTTGCAGGAAACGTCCAGGCCGAGGACGAACTGGATTTCGGTGTGTTCTGCCGTCATAATCGGGTTCCATGCTTCGAATTGTCTGCGGGCGTGTCCAACGGATAGCCCATTCAAGTCAGCAAGCGATGCGAAGCTGGAGCGGCAAAGTCCCTTCATGAGGTCGGTCGTTGAAACCTATTCCTGTACGGGCGCCTTGCCGCGCCAGCCCCGGAATGGCCATTCCGGGCTCGCGCCCAGCTTCCCCAACAGTAAACCATAAATTTGAGAGACAATTCCTGTGCTCGTCACAGGAATCCTGTGTGTCGAAACTGTGCTTATATGGGTGCGGGCGGAAGGCCGTCGGAATCCTGGTCTTTAAAGACCGTGTGCTGGCTCTGGTCCTCCGCCCGCTTCGAATC
>Ga0315915_1000692_pt1 | contig 36657 bp, 28 predicted proteins | sample MpolbnodulesMG_FD_207738 | JGI IMG/M metagenome (GOLD analysis project Ga0315915, IMG submission 207738) | Medicago polymorpha root nodule microbial communities from Los Angeles, California, United States - branched nodules | ecosystem: Host-associated > Plants > Roots > Nodule | place: USA...
GGTTGACAATATGGGTGATAGAACCTTAACTTATTTAGAAAATCAGTTTAAAACATTTTTTAAATTTTTTTGGTTTTATTAAACTCAATATCATGTCGCAAAAGGGACTAACTTATTCCAACGTGAGCAACGTTTGGACCAACTTGAAACTTTTAAAATGTAAGGGACCAACTTGAAACTTTTAAAACATAAGAGACCAACTTAAAAACTAAAATAAACATTAGGAATCAAACATGCAATTAAGCGATGTTTTTTTTATGAAATTTATATTTTCTTAATGTTAATAATAAATGTTAAAATGAATCAATTGGTTGAGCTCAAACGATTAATAAGTTTTGCCAAAGAAACAAACCGTTTGGGAGAACCCGAACTTAAATTCACGGGTTGAACAAATATTAGTCAAACTTCACTTCTATCAGAGCCGAACTTCAAATAAATAGGATCTTTCTGGTATGGGCAGTGTCGCTTCGTTTTTGAAGAAGTCTGTCAAAACAAATGAATGCAGTCAAACGACTGTGCACATTCACACGGTCAATGTCGATATATAAGTGGTCATTGGATTATCGATTTTACGACCATTGATATACCGATTACGTTAATGAAGTTGATTTGTCCCAAATATTATAGTACTAGATAGTTTGTGGTAAATGTAATGGTGTTCTTCCCGTAATATGCGTTGGCATAGCATTTCTCGGAGCATATGGTGTCCGAAACAAGCAATTGGTGTAATTGGGTCTCAAATATCATATCTCATTCTATATGTATGATAAAAGCTACTCATCAATTCGAATGTCGCATTCAATTCAATGAGTTATATTGTCCTTGAAACAAATATCAATTTGAGTATAACTGTAAAATGCTAAATTGAATCACTAAAAGTAGTAGTAGTCCCAGATAAACCCATATATTGTCAATTTAATCCTATGAATCATCCACTTACTTTTGAGCTTTGATGACTTAATTCATATCAATCTCTAATATAGGAAATTGTACCCAAAACTTCAACCGGACGTAACCATATTTGTTTTTGTTACTCTAAAATTCCAATTAATTTTTCAGTTTATTTAGGAACATAATAGCATGTACATCATCCTAAAATACATAACTTAGTTATAGGCTCATAGGATTATAGGTAGTCAATTTTTTTTTTTTTTGAGAGATAAGTAGTCAAAAATAAAAGTTAACTTGATGACACTTTAATCAATCTGCTATAACAGTAAGCTAAAACTGATAAGCCATGTCATAATAAGTTTTTCCTATAAAGGAAATGCTAACAAGTGTCTTAGGATATTATTTAAGCAATTAAAAAAGTGGCAACTTTTGCACAGAAAGTTATGCAATAATTACTTTTACATTTGTTTGACGTATGTTTTTAAGATAAAATTTCTTATATTGAATTCCTTAAATAATATTCTCAGGGTACTTTTTAGCATAACTCTTTTCATAATAAGGCGTAAATTCCAAGCATTGTCTTGACTTCCTTAAAAAAATCATTGTCTTGACTTCACAAATGGGGCACCACTTTTCATCATCTTTTCCCGTGTTATATTCTTCATCAACATTTATTTGTGATTGTTTCAAAAAATTTTTTTATGATATTTAGGGTTGCAAATGATGGAGACTTTCTTAAAGGAGGAGAGAAAAGAGAAGACACGAGAACAAAGAGTTAATGAATTGTTTACATTTTAATTTAAATAGAAATGGTCCCTCTTCCTTAAAAAAAAACAAAAGAAAAGAAAAAGAAATGGTCCCTCTAATTTTCGAATGAGTTTGGTTCCTCTGAGGTGCATGCATCCTCATGTGAACATAACATGATTAATAATTTTCAACTTTTTTTGCCTAAAATAATTTTGAATTAAGATTCAAAAACTACTTTGCCATTTTATATATTTCAAGAACTAATCTATCCAAATCGTATAGTTTTAATAAACAATTATTCGTATGAAAAGAGTATATAAAATAAACATTTCCTCTTTTTCCAAGAATCAACTTTTTTATTTTTTACGAGTTTCACAAGAATCAACCGTAAACTTTATATCATTGTCTTGTCTATTCATTTTTTTTTCTTCCGAAATAACCTAGTGGTTAAGTGAGGTGTTTGAAGTTTGATCTCTATCTCTACATATATTATGCAATGTCCTTATCAACTGAGTTAAACTACAATTTGTAGTTAAAAGCCAACCCTTAAATAGAATAACATTCGGTATATTATTATATAATAAGTTATTGGTGAACACTCTATACATTGAACTTGGGTATAAGTACTCAACAAAACTCTAACATAAAAAAAATTGCCTAAATTATTTCCACTACTATAAATATAAACCAAAAATACGAATGGCTATAATGCTGCTCAAATAAGAAGAAAACCTATTGAGAAGAAGAGAATAAAAGGCAAAAAAGAAAAAACGCTAGACAACTTTATACGTCATACTATGGCATTTATTTATTTTTGGTGAGCTCACATTACTTTATCTATCAACATTTAGCAGCCAATACTCGATCAATCAATTTACGTTTCTTTCCTATCATCATCATATATAAAGTTAGTTTGTTACAAAACCTATTTTGTCTTTGTTAGTAAAAATCATTTTTAACAGCAGATCTAATTTTTTTTATAAGTTTTTATAAATAAGTTGGCTCTATAAGCTATTGATCGTTTGGTGGCTTTTGAACTCAAGTTAAGGTTAAAGCTCCAAAGTTGATGATGTTAATTTTTTTTACAAGCAAATATTTTCGTGAAAAAGGTCATTACTATTCTTATTTTGAAACAAATTCTAATAATTTACTTTAGACCAAGTACATCCGGCTGTTATTAAGTTAAATATTTGTAACAAGTTAATCCATTAAGTTTTTTAAGTTATGAAATGTTTGCACCATTTTCCTCTACTCAGTTAAAAAATAATTGTGACGGTTTAATATTAAGTTGGTAGGTCTAAATTTACCGCTCTTAAAATTATGGTTCATAGGTGTATTATTTAATCCTGGATTGAACAAAATCGATATTACTTTATTTATAATGCGTTTGATAAAATATTTATATGTAAAATTAAGTTTGAATTCTAAAAGATAAAGAAAACGTGTTTGTATGTAAATAGTGTCATAAATATTTTTTCAATCTGTCACCTTAATTTTAAATAGTCACTTATGCATGTTTTAATGGAGATTGATGAAAAATGATAACCGTGTCAACATTTTGACTTAAAAAGATAAACTTGTCACAAACATCTAAAATGAAGGTATTTTGCCTTTAATTTATATTGTCATAAAAAAAGTACTAATAATTTAATCATGATTGAGACAACAATTTAGCTAAAGAAATTCAGTTGGTTTCCGGTGTAAAACCCGCCACATGATGAGTAGTAAATCATTATTTAATTCCATACGGTATTACCTATGTCATATGTATATATGGATGGATGTGTTAGGAATATGAATAGTAAAGATATTTCAATAACTAGCTGCTGAAACCTGCGGAAAAAGCAAAAAACAAACCATGGTAGATTCTTCCACTTCCCATGTTGAAGCCAACACACATGTTTCTGACTTCTTGCTTGAGGATGTTCCTCACTTGTCTGCTTACATACCTGATCTCCCTGTATGTAGTAACTTCTTCTCCTTTTGTTGTTTGTTTACATCACTTTGCTTTATTCATGTTTGGTTTAATTTCCATAGTTTAGTGTTGATATAATGAATACTTATATTTATGATTGTGTTTCATGTTTTTCTTGCTTCTGGTTGATCATGCAGACATATCCTGATCCATTACAAGATAATCCTTCCTATTCAGTTGTTAAGTAAGTGATCAATTTTATTCAAATGCATTTGTGAGAATATTTTATATGATAAACATTTGTATCAATATTTGAGTGATAATTTTGGCTTTGTTTGGATAAACAACTTACTTTACAGGTTATAGCATAAGCGAGAGCTTATAGGATTAGCGCTTATGAATTAGCTAATTATATAACACAAGATAAAATAAAGTCAAACTGTTTTTGTATAATCTATAAGTTGTTTTCATAAGCTAATCCTGGTGAGCTCATGAAAATAAGCTAAAATTGGTTTATAAACATGTCATAAGTTGGTTTTACAAGTTGTCTCAAACAGTGTCACAAGCGTTTATTGTTGGAACAATAATGTTCTAACATTTATGTCACTAGATAAGCTCAAAGACGTCAATCTAAACCGGCCCTCAGTAGAAAGACATGTGCATAAGCTGTTTTCAATCAATTTCATAGCCTAATTTAGAAAGAAACACTTAACAATCTAAAATAACGTATAGAATAAGGGCGTAATTGAAAAGTTTGATTCTTTCTTGTGTTTGTTTACCATAACAATTTTTATTCGGTGATTAAGTTGGTTAATTTATGTTTCCACAGACAGTATTATGTGCATCCAGATGATACAGTTGCGCAACAGGTAAGTCATTTTAACATTTTTATTATGTTTCTTCTCTTTAATTCTGGAATTCTTTCCGTGTTTCTGAGTTAGTTATTCTAACTATTTTCCTTTTTGTAGATAGTTGTGCATAAAAATAGTCCAAGAGGGACTCTTTTTCGGCGTGCTGGGCCTGCTCAGAAGGTTAATTTGGCTTTTTCTTGTGTTCAAAATTGAAACATTTGATTCCTTCCACATATGTAATGTGAAGTGAATGTATTGCAGGTATATTTTGATTCAGAGGAAGTGTATGCTTGTGTTGTTACATGTGGTGGTCTTTGTCCTGGTCTAAATACAGTGATAAGAGAATTAGTTTGTGGCTTATACCATATGTATGGAGTGCAAAAAGTTTTGGGAATAGGGGTATGTATAAATATTTATGTAACAATGTCCAATTAAACACCTTTACTTATTTATGTAACTTTGTTTCATTGAAATATGATCTAGATTCTAGTGGTTTGATTGGATGTAGGGTGGATATAGAGGATTTTACTCTAGAAATACAATTCCTTTAACACCAAAGATTGTCAACGATATTCACAAACGTGGTGGAACAGTTTTGGGGACATCATATGGAGGCCATGATACTTCAAAGATTGTTGACAGCATTCAGGATCGAGGCATTAATCAGGTTTATATACTTGGAGGATTTGGAACTCAAAATGAAGCAGCTATGATTTTTGAGGTAGCAATTAATTTATGTAATTTGAGTGCTTATTATGATCTATTATGAGAACATATGTTTTAAATGATAGTAAAATTTGTAGTAATGTAACCAGTTGGTTGGACTCAAGTGTTAATGAACTTCAGTTATGGTTGAATCAATCTGAAACAGCTGAGTTCGATCTCTGACCAAAACATTTTTTATCATACTGTACTTACCTCGCAAACTCTGGAAACCGGAGGTTAAGACTGGAAAAGACTTGTACTCATGAGGTTTGGTTATTTGCTCAGGAAATTAGAAGACGTGGCTTGAAAGTTGCAGTGGTCGGAATTCCAAAGACAATCGATAATGATATTCCTGTAAGGATGCTTTGATTGTATATGTGAAATCCTAAATGCTTTTCATGCCATTCAACTGAAAAATGAAAATGGATTAGTATTTAAACATAGTTAATGAAGGTTGTTATGTATCTGAATTAGGTTATTGACAAGTCAATTGGTTTTGACACTGCTGTTGAAGAGGCACAAAGAGCCATTAATTCTGCCCATGTGGAAGCAGAGAGCGCTGAGAATGGTATTGGTGTTGTGAAGCTAATGGGACGTTGCAGTGGTAAGCTTCATTCATTCTTACAGTAATGTACAACCTTAGCCTAATGGTATAGACAGTGTTGAAATTTATGTGTAAGTGGTTAGTTTCACATCGATTACGAACGAACTAAATGAATTATATGTACGAGTATTAACCCAGTTCAATATGATTCAATGAGACTGCAGTATAATTGAAATCAAACCAACTGACAAAGTAGTGTCGATTTCTAGTTCAACCTGTGAACCAACCCGATCGGCCAGATTTTTCAAATACTGTTTGGCAGTTGCTAGCTCAACCAGTTGAACTAGCTAGTTCGACCAGGTTTTTAAAACACTCAGTGCCACTAATGATTAGTTGTTATGGTGACATATTTGTGCAGGATTTATTGCCATGTATGCAACTCTTGCCAGCCGAGATGTGGACTGTTGTTTGATTCCCGAGTCACCCTTTTACCTTGAGGGACCTGGTGGACTTCTGGAGTTCATTGAGAAAAGACTGAGAGAACAAGGACACATGGTTATAGTAATAGCTGAAGGTGCAGGTCAGGAGCTTATTCCTCGTAATGACACATCTAATAAGAACAAGTCCGATGCTTCTCCTGATGACTTGGTTCAAGATGTCGGTCTGTGGTTATCTCAGAAAATTAAGGTGAAAAATCACAAAGTTTTCCCTTACTGTTATGGTCAATGTGTTTTTTCTTTTTCTTGCACGGTAATCCTAAGAATCTAAGTTAAAATCATGCTTATACGAAAAAGCCGTTCAATTTAATTAGTAAATTTTCAAGCTGTAGGATTTTCCTTTAGTTTTGTTACGTTTAAATGTTTGTTTCTATTGTAGGATCACTTTGAAAGAAGTAAAAAAATTATAAATCTGAAGTACATTGGTGAGTTCCCTATTTAGAACTGTATGTGTTTACTCATTAAAAGAACAAAATGCTGTGAACTAAAAAAATAATTGTATTGCAGATCCTACTTACATGATCCGTGCAATTCCAAGTAATGCATCTGATAATGTATTCTGCACCCTACTTGCTCAAAGTGCCGTGCATGGTGCAATGGCTGGATACACAGGCTTCACAGTCGGCCCAGTTAATGGAAGAAATTGTTACATTCCTTTTCATGTAAGTTATTGTGACTCTTCGCTATTACATCAATATAGTTTTTAGTATCAGAGTGAAACATAAGTTCTGATTTAAGCCACAGTTTGTAGCTTTTAATATGCCCCCACATTGTATCCGTTTAGACCGACAAATTCATGGTGATAGCGTAATTTTGTTGAAGGTCTAAAGACTAAAGTGTAGCGTTAGCCAAATAATTGTGACAGTCTACCTAAACTCACCATCAATCCAAACATGCACAAAGTAGACATACAAGAAACATACATTTGATATCTCAAATTCTCCCTTTACTTTGATTGAACTACAACATAATTTTGTTTGTTATAGGTACTTTTCTTGTCATATTATATCGTTAATTTTCCTTACGCAAAAATGTTCTTTTGTATGTGCAGCTTATAAATGAGGGACCGAAGAACGTTGTGATAACAGACCGGATGTGGGCAAGGTTACTATCCTCAACCCATCAGCCCAGCTTTGTGAATCCTCAACATATCACAGAAGAAGCAAAAGTAGAATGAACAAAACACAGAACATCAGAAGTAGAACAAAGTGTTTTGTGTCTTAGTTATAAATTATAATAATGCCTTTAAAGTTTAAAATTGGCGAGTTGCTTCAGCAAATTTAATGCTTCTAACAGCAAGTTACATAATTGACACAAACATAAAAAATGAGTACATCTTTATTTACAAACTTCTGAAAGTGTCAAATTGTAGATCTTACAAATAAATAGAGAGAGATTTGCACAATATTAGGAGCTTCTTTCAATTGTCTTTATCTACTGAATACTATGTTAATAAACTCCTTCAGATTCTTGCAACCTACTACTTTACTATTTTCTAGACCTTCAGTTCATAAAACTTTTACAACTTGCTTCGGCACTACATATATTTTATCGGTTAGAATCCTCTCCATTTAGCGTCCTTTTCTTTTCTTCCATTTGGGTGCACTCTTTCGAGTTCAAGGTTTTACCATTAGACCAAATTTTTGTTTATATAATTGCAGTTATTATATAAATTCAATTTTTCTTTACATATTTTAAAAATAAACGTTTATGTTAAACATAGGTGAAACTATTGTAATTTAGGCTTAATTGTTGAGTTGGTCTCTTTATGTTCATTATTTTATCAAATGGGTCCTCTTATTTTAAAATTTGACAGTTTTGGTGTCTCTATCGAATATTTTGTTTAAATTATGATGATACGTCTTGTTTTAAATGAAGTTTTTAAAGATTTTTTTTATGATTTAATCGACATTGATCTTACGCATTTTACCAAAACAAACTTAACTTATATAATTAATTAAACAATGTTTAATACAAGAAGGATAACCATAAAAAATACGGTGACTAGCTCAATAACAGGCCGCCCTAGCTAGTGTATGATCAACCGTGTTCACTTGTCGTCTAATAAACTTCACCTTGAAGTTGGAATGTAAAGATAATTGAGCAATAATAGAGGAAACAATAACGTAAAATTCAAATTCTCGATGGCGACGAGACGACTATACCACGACAATTAAAACATATCAAATCATTTAACAAATATTATTTTGCAATTTTTTTTAGAAGTATTGAAAAAAAATAAAAAAATTCTTAGGTTTGACCAAAAATAAAAAAAAAAAACAATTTTCATAAAAAAATTAATAATAAGGCTTAAATATGTCTATAGTCATAAATTTTACTTCTGCAATTTGAGTTTTAGTCCTAAATCAAAATAATTATTGATGTGGCACATAATTAGATGTGTGGCTGTGACATGGCTAGGATGGTGCTGACTCAACAAACACAACACGAGTTGACCATTTTACCCTTAATGTTCTTAGACCATTACGAAAAGACCAATACATCCCTGCCTTCTTTCTTCACCCTCTCTGTCTTTCCTCCACCGATTACATCCTCCTTCTTCCCTGAACTCCGCCGCACAAAACACCTCTCTGCCTCCAAAAACGAAAGGCTTCTCCGACGTCAAGAACAATAACACATCCACCGGGGGCATGACGCAAAACCTTATTTGGTATGTTGTGCCTTATTCTATTTTGTTGTTTAGGTTTTGAATTGATTTGTTGTGTTGGGTCCAGTTGCAATCCTGGATTTCTACTGTTTTCATTACAGTAGCAGGTGTGCGTATAATTGCTTAGTTTATCTTGAATAGCTTTAAGGTAACCTGCTTTGTGTTGAGCCTTCATGTTTGGGTGTTGTATTTGTGGTTTGCTTGCACCTCAGTTTTTTTTGTATAAAATTAGATCTGTGAGTTAGTATTACAACTGAATTTTACATGCTAGAGAAAATGCGTTGTAATTTTTGTCTATAACCAGATCCAAAATAATGCCATTTTCGCTGCTAAATTTGCTGGTCGGACTGAGAAAAGGGAAGAAAGAAGCCAAGGGTAATTGTCAGGGGTATTTTGGTCTTTTCTCACGTGTCTGGTTTTATTAAGCGTAAAATGGTCGTTTCGTTTCGGGGGATAAATGTTGAGTCATCAAAGTCCTTACCCAGTCAGCTAGTGCCACGTACGTGATCACTTGCCACATGGGCGTTCAAATGTAATTAGGATCAAATTTGGGAGGATTAGTAAGTACAGGGTCTAAAATTCAACTGAGCCCTATTTGCAGGGACTATAGACATATTTAAGCCAAATAATAATAATCCTTAGTTGATTTGTGTTGGTACTCGTCTCATTGCTAGCAAACGCCAACAACGACCAGTCTACCACACGACAAGATGGATGGTGCGCCGCTATCCTCATTCGACGGCGGCGGAAACGGAGGAAATCCGGCGCCGTTTGTTCAAAAGACGTATGACATGGTGGATGATTCTGTGACAGACGATATCATCTCGTGGAGCTCTAATAACACCAGCTTCATCGTTTGGAACCCTCCTGAATTCGCCAGGGTTCTCCTCCCGACCTATTTCAAACACAACAATTTCTCCAGCTTCATTCGTCAGCTCAATACCTATGTATGTATCTTATTTTCAACTCTCTTCCTTCTTAATTCATTTATTCTCCATTGATTGTGTCTTAATCGAATTTCGGTTATTTTTATTCATGATTATTGGATATGGATTGTGATAATCGTTACTCGATTGATGAATCAAATGAATTAAGAAGGAAGTGATAATCCGGAAATTTAGTCTCTAACATCTTAATAGCAGGGACTAAATTGACGGATGCCATATACTTTAGAGATTGGTTATTATATTTATGTAGTTAAGGGACTAAGTTGAAGAGGGGGTGATAGTTTAGAGACTAAATTGATGGTTTACATTGAGATTGATATCTAAGTTTTAGACAGGGACATAGGGTTGAAAAATAGAAATCATGTACTTATGGCAATGATTGAAAACTAGGGCCCAATGCAAGATTTGCTTCCTGAAGTTTGTATGTGTGTAATAAAGAATATTCTTTTAATGATTTAATGGTAAATCATTCAAAGAAGGTTGTGGATCTTATGGCTTAAACGATAAATAGTTGTTTATGGGTGTAGGTTTTAATTTGTTATTGTTTATTTATGTGTGCTTTATTATCAGGGATTTCGAAAAAAAGTTTCGGAGCGTTGGGAGTTTGCTAATGAGGAATTTATAAAAGATCAAAAACATCTTTTGAAGAATATACACCGTAGGAAACCTATCCACAGTCACAGTCATCCTCCGGGTTCTGCTGTTGATCCCGAAAGGGCAGCTTTAGAGAAAGAAATAGAGAAGCTTTCCCACGAGAAAAATTCTCTCGAGTCCAGTGTCTTAAACTACAAGCATCATCAGTCAACAGCAAAGTTTCAGCTGGATAATTTCCAGCAGCTATTGGATGGCATGGAGATTAGGCAGACACGTTTGGTAAACTACTTTGAGAAGGCTCTTCAGAATCCTACTTTTGTTGATCGTCTTAAGCGCAAAATCGAATCCATGGATGCGGCGGCATGTAATAAGAAAAGGCGGTTGCCTCATGTTGATCGTGTGCAGCCTGTTGCTGCAGGTAGCTTGATTGACAATCATAGCAATTTCAGTCTGGGATTTGAAAATGTTTTCCATCTAGATTTCTCGAATAAACTCAGACTGGAATTTTCACCATCTGCCTCAGATATGAACTTGGTATCAGGTAGCACACATGTTTCAAATGAAAACGAGGAAAGCCTGCAGAAAAATTTGTCTGAAGGAGAACTGACAGAAATGCAGACAAGAACTGACCTTGCTTTTGCACCTGAAATATTAGAGCTTGCAGATCCTGGGGCATCTTTTGCTTTTAACATGGATTCATGTTTATCACGACGAGCAACAACTACTGAGATCCCAAATCTTCAATCTTTAGAGCCAAGTAGTGAAGAAGGTGATAGTTATATATCCTGCCAACTAAATTTGACTCTGGCATCCTGCACATTAGAATTCAACAGGAATTCATACTCGGCCAGGTCACCCCAGATAGACTGTCAAGAAATTGGCAATATGGCAGAATCAAGGGTCAACGCCAGTGGTAAAGAATCTGAAATTGGAGTTCACTCAAACCGAAATGTGGCTAACGGGGTTCTCAATTTAGCTTCCCCGCAGGAGGTTTCAGGTAGCATCCAAGTCAAACCAGCTGCTCCACAAAGAGTGAATGACTTGTTTTGGGAACAGTTCCTCACTGAATGACTTGTTTTGCAACACTTGTTATACTACTGGTATGTGAGACTCTCACATTTAATAACATGAATGTGACTTGAAACTTGTTAACAAGTTGTGTTGCAAGGAGGCTGAAACTATTTCATGCAAAAATATGTTTAACCTTTTTAGACTGAAGCATGCATTGTCAGTTAGCTGTTTGACAGTATTCTAGATATTCAAGCTTTTAATTGTTTTCGCAACAGTTTTGAATATGTACAAGTATTGTAAGTTCATATATATTCAAGTTTTGAATGGTTTTCACTGGTATTGTGAACTTAAAACGTCTTTGACTATGCAGTTCTTAGTCATGTTTGCTCAAATAGCTATACAGTTGTTGGGCCTTTTAGTTTAGATTTTAAAAAAGTAAGTTTTAATGTTTTACATGTTTGGTTGTAAGCTTCTTTCAACTTATGCTGAAAATCTTTTTGTTAAAAAATTATTTTTATGCTGAAAATTTGAAAATGAAATAACCATTTTGATTAGATTTTGAAAAAAATATTTTTTTTTTATAGAAAATAGTGAAAATTGGAATTTATGGTGTCTGTTTTTTCAACCTTTTTAAAAAATAAACTGTTTTGACATCCACAGTTTTTCAACTTGAATACCTTTTCAACTATAGTCTATGTTTTTCTTAAAATCTCTAAAGAATCCTTCAAATTATTTAGGTTTTTTCGTCTCAATAATATAACAAATTTTGATTTTAGTCCCTAAAATATAAAATGAGATTTTTTCGTCCTCACATTTTTTTTTGTTTTTGGTCCTTAATGGATATAATTTTGACTCGTTCTTGACATTTTTGGAACATTATAATATGCACATACAAAGGTTGAACGTAATAAAGGGACATAACGTGAGCATATCTTGAACATAAAATAGTCACAATCTTGACATTATTTTAAACATAAATTGGTCATTAGGGACCAAAAACAAAACGAAAAATTTTGTGAGACGAAAACATTCTGTTTTATTTTTTAGGATTGAAGTCAAAATTCACTATATTTGTAGGGATGAAAAACTTATTTAACCCAATTATTTATATCAAAATCACTTTTATTTTAATCTATAACAAGAGTATTGGTCCAGTTCAAATCAGACTGCAATACAATTGAAATAAAACCAATTGATGAAGTGGTCAATTTCTAGTTCAACCGGTTGGAACCAACCGGACCTGCCAGATTTCTCAAACACTGCTTTGCTGTTGCTAGTTCAACCGCATGAACTAGCTGGTTCGACCAGGTTTTTAAACACTGCTTATCACTAATGGTTAGTTGTTTCGCTGACATTTTGTGCAGGATTTATAGCCATGTATGCAACTCTTGTCAGCCGAGCTGTGGATTGATTCCAGAGTCACCCTTTTACCTTGAAGGACCAGGTGGGCTATTGGAGGTCATTCATTCAGAAAAGATTGAGAAAACAAGGACACATCTATTAAGAATAAGCCAGATGCTTCATTGAACGACTTGTTTCAAGATGTTGGTCTGTGGTTATCTCATAAAATTAAGGTAAAAATCTCAAGTTTATCCTTACCATTATGGTCAAATATGTTGTTTCTTTTTCTTGCACGATTATACAAAAAAGTAATTTAATTTAATTAGTAGATTTTCATGCTGTAAAATTTTCAATTAGTTTTTTATATTTAGATGTTTGTTTCTGTTGTAGGATCATTTTGCAATATGTAAAAAATTTATTTGGTCTTCTTTTTTATTTTTTAACAAATTATTCCTTTAATTTTCTTTTTTGTAACAAACCGATCATTTATGTCATACAATATTTACATTGTTATCCGATTTTCATTCAACTTCATTAAAAAGTCTTTACATTAACCTTGATAGATCCAAGAGTGTTTATGACACCAAACATGATTCTTTACTCACATTTCTTCTGTTTGTTTCTAAATTCAAATGTAATTTTTTGGATAAATGTTTCATAAACAACATTATAAATCAAATAATCGATCAATTTCGTTTCAAACCAGAACCGAATAAACACCTATGAATTCTAGTTTGAAGAGGAGTGAATTTAGACCTAATAACTCATCATTAAACGTCGACATAAATACTTTTTGACTGACTTTAATGAAAAGAGAGTAATGGTGAAAATATTCTATTACTTAAAAGATCAACTTATCGCAAAAAAAAAAAAAAAAGTTGACCTAAAATAATCCTTAGTTGATTTTTGTCTGGCAGTTGTCTCATTGCTAGCAAACGCCAACAACCAGAGACAAGAGACAGCCTTTGAGTCAAATGGATGCTGCACAGCCATCCTCATCCACCGCCGCTGAAAATGAAGGAGGTCCGGCGCCGTTTGTTCAGAAGACGTATGACATGGTGGATGATTCCGCGACGGACGATATCGTCTCATGGAGCTCTTCCAACAACAGCTTTGTGGTTTGGAACCCTCCGGAATTCGCTTACGTTCTCCTTCCAACCTATTTCGAACACAACAATTTTTCCAGCTTCATCCATCAGCTTGATACCTATGTATGTCAATTCTCTTCCGTGTTAATTTATTCGCCAGTTCATCATATGCGCTTCTTTCACTGTGTTTTTATTTGATTTGATTGTTTGTTGTATTTTTGTATTTGCATAATTTGATTGTGTCTTAATCGAATTTCGGTTATTTTTAATCACAATTATTGGATATGGATTGCAATAATCGTTACTGGATTGAGGAATAAACTGCTTCTTGAGATAAGAATTAGGAAGGCCTTCAAATTTGGAGTCTATCTAGGGCAAAAACTTAGTTGGGGGTTAAAAATATTGCAACTTGAGAATCTTGAAAGATGGAGTGATATGAGATATAGGGCCTGTTTGGATAAACAGCTTATTTGCAGTTTATAACGCAAGCACTTATCATGATAAGCGCTAGTTTCTAAGCTTGCATAAGCTATTTTTATAGCAAAAGATAAAATAACGCGAAATTGTTTTTGTATGCTATAAGTTGTTTTTATAAGCTATATTGGAGAACTTGTGAAAATAAGTTGAAAAAATCTTATGAAAATTGTCATAAGCTGTTTTCATAAATTCTCTCCCAAACAGTCTCACAAAACTTATGCTAGTAGATAAGCTAAATAATGCGTCAATCCAAACATGCCATAATCTTATTTTTGGGTGGGTGTGTGTGTGTGTGTGTGTGTGTGAATTGGTGGGTGATATAGGACTCTATTCACAGAAGAAAGCGATCAATAAAATTTCCGCAGCATCCTGATCTTGGTAGTGGTATATCCGGTGAATAAACCATCAGTTTAGTATTTGAACTATCACCCTATCTTTAGTTTAGTCCCAAAACAATATGAATATAATAAGTAGTTCTTGAAGTATTTGAAATGCTTCAATTTAGTCCCTTGAGTATATGAAATCTTATCAATTTAGTCTCTAACATCTTAATAGCAAGGACTAAATTGACGGATGCCATATACTTTAGAGATTGGTTATTATATTTATGTAGTTAAGGGACTAAGTTGGAGAGGGAGTGATAGTTTAGAGACTAAATTGATGGTTTACATTGAGATTGATATCTAAGTTTTAGATAGGGACATAGGGTTGAAAAATAGAAATCATGTACTTATGGCAATGATTGAAAACTAGGGCCCAATGCAAGATCTGCTTCCTGAAGTTTGTATGTGTGTAATAAAGAATATTCTTTTAAAGATTAAATGGTAAATCATTCAAAGAAGGTTGTGGATCTTATGGCTTAAATGATAAATATTGTTTATGGGTGTAGGTTTTAATCTGTTATGGTTTATTTATGTGTGCTTTATTATCAGGGATTTCGAAAAATTGATTCAGAACATTGCGAGTTTGCTAATGAAGAATTTATAAAAGATCAAAAACATCTCCTGAAGAATATACACTGTAGGAAACCTATCCACAGTCATAGTCATCCTCTGGGTTCTGCTGTTGATCCAGAAAAGGCAGCTTTAGAGGAAGAAATAGAGAAGCTTTCCCAACAGAAAAATTTGCTCGAGTCCAGGTTATTAAACGCCACGGTTGATGTTGAATCAACACAGTTTCAGCTGGATGTTTTCGAGCAGCTACTGGATAGCATGGAGAAGAGGCAGACAAGTTTGTCAAACTTCTTTGAGAAGGCTCTTCAGAATCCTACTTTACTTGATCATGTTAGGCGCAATATCGAATCCATGGATGCGGCGGCATATAATAGCTTGATTGCCAATCATTACAATTTCCTTATGGAATTTGAAAATGCTTTCCATCAAGAATTTTCGAATAAACTTAGACTGGAATTGTCACCATCTATCTCAGATATGAACTTTGCATCAGGTAGCACACATGTTTCAAATGAAGATGAGGAAAGCCTGCAGAAACATTTGTCTGAAGGAGAACTGACAGAAATGCAGACAAGAACTGAAAGACCAGGCTGTTCAGAAAATGAAGAGGCAATATCCTACTATCAAGCAAATCCAAATAATGACATAGTTGAAAGTTGACTTGAACGTGACTTGAAACTTGTTAACAAGTTGTGTTGCAAGGTGGCTGAAACTATTTGTAAAAATATATTTAACATTTTTAGACTGAAGCATGCATTGCAAGTTAGCTGTTTGACAGTGTTCTAGATATTCAAGCTTTTAATTGTTTTCACAACAGTTTTGAATATATACAAGTTCGTATATATTCAAGTTTCGAATGGTTCTCACAGGTATTGTGAACTTAAAAAGCCTTTGACTATGTAGTTTTTATTCATGTTTGCTTAAATAGCTATACAGACGTTGGGCCGTTTAGTTTAGATTTAAAAAAGTAAGTTTTAATGTTTTACATATCTGTTTCAAAGGTAAACCGCATCCAATTTCAGGTTATTCAATATGGTCAACAGCTGGAGTTTGTTAAAATTCTAACAGTTCAATTCCATCGACTTCTCGTCTAATCTTCTTGAAGGACAAATACCAGAGATGCTGATGGACTTCAAAGCACTTTATGTTCTCAACTTTTTAAACAATCATTTCTCAGGTGAAATCCCACCTTCTATAGGGAAATTGAAATAGCTGTGAAGATTGTTAGAATTTTAACCAACATCTTTTAAACCAGTTTGACAAAGTTCAATTTTGTTTAGTTGTACGAGTTTCACCAGTTCAATGACAGTAAAGATTTGAGCAAAATATTCACTAATGCTTAGCTAAATTTAGATCGGAAACAAAGTAGCCATAAGCATGTATCCTTTAACTTAAACACTAAAAGGAGCTTATAACAGTTTAACCGCTATAATTGAAGGATACTCTGCCATGAAAATATAATATAACAAATCTTAGTGGTAGTTATCACTATATCTAGTACAGAAGCTCACTCAACCCTGCTAATAAAATCAAATACTTCTCTATATGTATTATATGACAATGTCAATCTCTAAATCTTTACTGTCACTAGGACAAAAATGCGATGGAGCCATTATCTTTCTCAATGATGGCCTTGAAAACACCATCGTCATCCAAAAATCAACATCAGCCACCACTTTATGACAACGCAACCAATTTATTTCTCTCAGCCGCGTGCAGTTTTCTACTACCTGCTTCACTCCCTTCTTTGTGACATGACAACACTGTTCCAAATCTAATTGTAGTAGGCCACAACAACTCTTCTTTGAGATCACATAGAGTGTTTCATCATCAGTTTTTGTCATTGACAAACTCAACATCTCTAATTAGGAACTTGGAAGTTCATCCCTAGTAGGTTCACTCTTGGACAAGATGTCAAGTTCAAATGCGTAATTTTACAACATCTCCTTAAAACTTCAACAATACCTTCAGATGTGCCCCAACAAGAGCTAGTAGCTACAAATTTGGGAAGATGGAAGCAAACGTTTTTATGTTTTCATCATTCAACCGTGGATTGGTAGACAAATTGAGAGACTTCATTGGAGCTTTACAACAAAATCTATCAAATAACTATACTTCTGCATCTCTACACTCAGCTTTCCAATAAACGTGTCTTCCATTCTTATCTCATACACGAAAGGACACCAAAATTTGATATTTATATATTTTTTCTTATAGGTTGATATCATATTTGTATAGATATAGTGTGTGTATACCTACCATACTTGTATTATTATCTTATCTACTATTATATTTTTGACGAAACATAAATATAATAGTAGATAAGAAATTATTTTTGACGAAACATTATTTTATTACTTTAAAATTATTTGAATATTTAAAGTGAGTAGGGTATAAAGTGAGAAATATAAAGAATTAAGTTAGGCTGACTTTCCTTAAATTTATGGGACCCTAAATGGGTGGTAAATTTCCATAAGAGTTTTAGCCATGTTGTTTGTCTAAAGATGAATTCAAACTCTAAAAAGAAATATATGTGATCACATATGCGTCGTTAGATATATAAAGAGTAATAAAACAAAATCCATTTAATAAATAAATAAAAAGAATCACTAACAGAACCCTGCAGTTGGGTTTGAGGATCAGACACAATCTCGTATCCCATCATCATCATCATGCTCTTCCTTAACTATTCATGTTCTGTCATTCACATTTCTTCTTCTTCAAACAACAACAACAACAACCTTAATCACAACAAACCCAATTCCCTTTCAATTCCCAACAACGATGATGATAATGTTTCTATCAAATTCAAATCCCCAACACCTCCATGGATTAAGGCTCCTCTTCTTCTCCAACCCCACCAACTTCTCAATTCCAACGTTGAACCAAGACAACGTGACCATTCTGATAAATCTTTAACCGGTAAAGAACTCAGAGGCAAAAAAGCCTTAAAGAAAATAGCCCACAAACTTGAAAGCCTTCACAAGACTCAAACTCAAATGGGTTCTCAAAAAGTTGAAAACTTTGGATCTTCTTTGAAAAATTTGATGGAGAATGACAAGGTTGTGAGAAAAGAAAGAATGCCATGGGAGAGAGATGAGAAGGTTAATTTTTTGAAGGTGAAAAAGGAAAAAATTGTCACTGCTGCGGATTTGACTCTTGATAAGGTGTTGCTTCAAAGGTTGAGGAGCGAGGCTGCAATAATGAGAATTTGGGTCAAGGTTAAGAAAGCTGGTGTTACACAAGAGGTTGTGAATCAAATTAAAAGGACTTGGAGGACTAATGAGCTTGCCATGGTTAAATTTAATATCCCTTTATGTCAAAATATGGATAGAGCAAGAGAAATTGTTGAGGTTAGACTTCTTTCTCTCTACTCTTATCTTCTAACAAGTGTCAAAACCGACTTATATACATTTGGAGCATGATCAAAGTGACTTGATAGCATAGGGGAAAGCTGATAGCGGATTGCCCAACATATGTCGGATAGGCTCTGATACCATGTTAAACTTTGGGTTAGACCTAACTGAACCTTAGAAAGTCGACTTGTAAGGTGAAGACTGCCCTCACTCATAAACACATTGTTAGACCATTACTCATCTAATGTGGGGACTCTTTAAAACCAATTGCAAACCAGCATTTGTATGACTTCTAAGGTAGATATGATTAACGTCAAATATTTTTAGTGATCCAACATTATGATTAATTGAATTTAGTTTTTAAAACCAAACTAGTTTTGCTAGTATATCTATAAATGTTGAATATTGAATTTTGAGGTCAGCAGCTATAAGTAACTCGTTGAATGTCAATCTCTTGATACTGCTATTGTGAAGTTTCACATTAAATGGGATATGGGCTGGAAACATGTATATAAATGGGAGACATCCCTCAACCTAAATTTTAAGATGGTATCACTATCAGAATCCATCCAAGATTCGTTGGACTATCTGCTATCGGGCCACTTTGGTCATGCTCTTTATGCATAATTAGCTGTATGATTAATCTTCTAATATCAAATATCAATCAAATTGCTTTGACTTGTAGATAGTTATTCGGTTTTGTGCTATATGTATCATCCTTCCATATTATGTGATGGATATATTAGTGTTCATTTCATGTGTGAATAGACGAAGACTGGAGGCTTGGTTGTATGGAGTAAGAAGGATGCTCTTGTGGTTTACAGAGGATGCAACTATAAGTTGACCTCTAAAGGTTCTACGAAGATTGATACTGATTATATTCCTAGTCGAAAAACAAATTCTTATGAAATGAATGGGGTGAAGTTGGCCACCAAAGGTGATCTTTACCGGGCTGAATCCGACCGAAGTACAAGCGAGCTACTGAGCTGGAATGCTGATCATAAGCATTCTCTGTCAGCTGACATCCATGATATGAACTATCAACCAGCCAACAGATCATTGTATGAGAGGGAATGTGATAGATTATTGGATGGTTTAGGACCTCGCTTCATTGATTGGTGGATGCACAAACCGCTTCCGGTAGATGCTGACTTACTTCCAGAAGTGGTTCCTGGATTTGAGCCACCACTTAGGATTTGTCCACCTCATGCTAGTGCAAAACTAACGGATGGTGAACTAACATACTTCAGGAGGATTTCTCACCCTTTACCAACTCATTTTGTCCTTGGTAGTACCCTCCTTCTTGGTGCAGTTCTTCAATTTCTTTCAGTCTAAGAATACATTATAGATATTAATTCTCTTGTTTTATGCTTGATGCTGAAAAAAGGGTTCAATTTTTATCAAATAGTTACCAATATACATCATCTTAAAAAGGGTATAATATCAATCTACAACGCATACATGTCCTAGAAGTATCGGTATCAAGAATAATTGATTTAAGAAGGATGACTCAATCAGTAACTTTAATAAGGAAATCATAATTAGTTGGTTGTAAATTAATAAATGCTTTGGAGTATGGAAAAGAAAACTTCTAGCAGAACTGCTTCCATGCTTATCCTTCCCTGTATGCATATGGCTAATTAATTCATTTTCTATCTTTAATATGAAGGAAGAAACAGAGGACTTCAAGGCTTAGCAGCTGCTATCTTAAAGCTGTGGGACAAGAGTCATATAGCAAAAATTGCAATCAAGTATGGAGTTCAAAATACTGACAATGAAACAATGGCCAATGAACTGAAGGCAAGTCTCGTAGAAATTTTACTTTTCATTGTGTGTGAGGTGCAAGATATCCTAGACTTAGGGTGTAGTTTTAGTCAATGATATTATGTATCGGCTTGTGTTTTCATGTTGTGTTGAGTTGGATTGCATTAATTTCAAATGATTGGTAAAGATTTCAGAATCCCTGTAGCAAGCTAAAGTCACTCGTTGAACCAACAATATTTTTTTAGATTAGCTTGTATACATGTTTTATGTTCAATTGTCGCGGAAGACTCATAGACTGCGCTTCTCTTTTGGCCTGTATATTAGTTCATGTACTGGTTTCAGTTTATGCATCGAGCATCCAATACAAATAACTTTGATGTTTTACAATACAGCGTCTCACCGGAGGAGTTCTATTGTTGCGGAACAAGTTTTACATACTACTATATAGGGGAAAAGATTTCCTTCCTAGAAGAGTTGCAAATTTGGTAGAAAGGAGAGAGTTGGAGCTTAAAAGTTGTCAACTTGACGAAGAAGATGCGCGGATGAAAGCAATTCAAGCATTTTCTTCTATTGATGAATTTCCACTGCCACAAGGCACTAGTACAAGTGGAACTTTAACAGAATTTAGGAACATCCAAAATAAGCTTGACGAAATGAAAGAAGTCAATGTAGATTTAAGCATTCCACTGGAAGCAGAAATATATAGATTGGAAAAGGAGTTGAAAGAGCAACAGCGTAAAGCTTTCATTGTGAGATTTGGTTTATCAACTTTTTCCCTTTGCATTTGTTATATTCTGTCACACTCTTAAATTAAATAATATATGGTTCTGCAGCTTAACAAGAAAATAGAGAGATCAACAATGGAATTATCAAAGTTAAATGCTGCATGGAAACCTTCTGGGGAGGATATAGACTTGGAAATAATGACCGATGAGGAGAGGGAATGTTTCCGAAAGATGGGATTGAAGATGAGAAGTTGTCTAGTTCTTGGTAAGGCAATTTCAGTATTCACTTCTTGAGTTTCGATTGGACGCTGTATATGTTTGTCTGTGTGACCTTTTTTGTTGTGTTTTTTTGGTTTTAAGCATAATCAAATGCTTTGTTTCTTAGCAATTCAATGTTATGGTCATATGATTTCATTTAGTTAAATAACCTAATTATTGAGAAAATTTTACAAGGTTTTTCCTTTGATAATTACAAACTACCACTTAGTTACAATGTGGAGGGTGTAAATCCGGGTAGATTAAATACCCATTTTGGTCCCTAAAATTATATGACCATCAACCTATTCCTCTTCATTATCAATATTATAAAATGATCCCTGAATCTGTAAAAATTATTAATTAATCAAGTTTCTCTCTCTGTTGATATTTGTAGGAGCTATAATGACATTAAATTTGTAAGTCAAGATGTATTTAATAACAGATACAACCAGAGAGACATGCCTGATTAAAAGTTTGTAATTTTAGGGATCATTTTGAGAATATTGATAATGCAGAGGATTAGGTTGAGGCGATCCTACAATAATAAGGATGAAATTGGATATTTGCTCAATCCCGCAGTGCCGCTTTGGAGAAACCTTTACCTAACCAACGACTCCAGAGGGAATTATGAATGATCTGATTCTTTTAAAATTGAATCAAAAGAAAATATTCATGTATTTGGGCTTAACCACAATGGAGCAAGTATAACTTTTTCTAAACCGTGTTGACAACTAAATCGATATTTAATACAAAAGCACAATCTCAGTTCCAATTTTACGATTAATACTTATCTTTCCAAAATGCTGCTATTATATTTAAGTACTCACCTGTAATATTTCCCACTCTAAGAAGCTACATTCAACAACGAGTGCAGGAAGGCGAGGAGTTTTCGACGGTGTATTGGAAGGACTACATCAGCATTGGAAACACAGGGAAGTAGCAAAGGTTATTACGATGCAGAGACTAATCAGTCGGGTCATCTACACTTCACAATTTTTGGAGAGAGAGAGCGGCGGAATTTTAGTTTCAGTTGATCAACTAAAAGAGGGATATGCTATTATTATCTACCGCGGAAAAAACTATAGTCGGCCTTCAGAAAAGATAGCGAAAAATCTTCTAACCAAAAGAAAAGCACTGCGCAGGTCTCTTGAAATGCAGAGAATTGGAGTAAGTGATTTTCGCTCTTTTGCATTCATGATTCTCCTAGTTTTGATTGAAAATTCACATCCTATTTCCTTTATACGTATTTTTCATTAATTAAATTTCTTTTCCCATTAGAGACTGATTTGCCTACTGTTGTTGCAGTCGTTGAAGTTTTTTGCTCATCAGAGAGAGAAGACAATCTCTGATTTGAAGCTGAAACTGGTAAGTTCCGATAATCTATGCTTGAAAATGACATTCATATATAAACTGTAACAAATACTATCTGTTCCAAAATAGCTGTCGTCCTAGGTTTTTTCACAGGTTAAAAAACACTCTAAATAAATTATAGAATGTAGCAATTTTACAAAATTAACCTTATAGTTATCACCCATCGTCATAAATATATAGTGAAATATAATGACTTGAAAGTAGTGCAGACAATATTCATTTAAAGGTAGAATTGCAAAAAATAATTAATGTCACATTGAAAAAGAAACACGGCACTTATATTTTGGAACGGAAGGAGTAACAAAGTTGTCAGTTCAATTTTGCCCTTTTCATTTGACCAGAAAACTTGGGCTTCAAGATAAATTTATTCGTCCTACTGTATAACTGAGATTCTTTTTGCAATTTTAGGAAACCCTTCAGAACAGAAAGGAAGCTGAGACCAGACAATATGAAAATTAATGCATGTCTAAGACGTCTATCAAGCAGCAACTGCTCTTCAATTGTTTACTCATCCATGTTTGACGAGATAAGACATATGAAAAATTCGACGAGCTTCAGCAAGCAGCATATTTTGGCAGTAAGCTTTCAATATAAGAGCATTGTAAAGATTTTTTGTTTGAACTCAAATGCGTAAACAAAAAATTTCTTCCTATATTAAAATGTTAATCCAATATCAATCTTTTACCTTTGGATAGAAATATTGGTTCTGAATAATAATTTGCATACATGTCTAATTAAATGATTGATTACTTTTAACTTGTTTTCTAGAGAAATGAAGCGGCATTTCTTGCTGCTGTTTGGAAAACTTCAAAAGCTATTCTGCAATGAGAAAAAGTACAGACATACATATATCCTGCAAGTTTACTAAAGGTAGATTGAAGAACTTGTTTGTAGAGAAATGAATGTGTTTGTTTATAAGAGTGGAGCAATTGAAGTGGGGTTTCACTTTCAGAGTGGTTAAAGAGTAGTCAAAACTTTTGATTAGTCTTTAACTGCCAGCAAATTTATGTAAGATGAAGTTGAATCATTAGAAAATGTATAGTTTGCATTTAGAAGGTCATAAATATTTTTTACCTAGTGGTTAATTGCGTTGTAAGATTGCCTTCATTATACTCTTTATGTCTCACGATAAGGTGTTTTTTATATAGTTTTTTTCGCACAGATCAAGAAAAATGATAAATAAATGAAAGAGTGAAATGATTTTACGAAATTATCATGAGTAAATTGAGTATTTGCTGATAATGGAGTTTTCTCTAGTAAAAATTGTAATTCTGCTCCAAAAACATCATTTTCGTTTTTCCAGGAAAATAAAAAAGAGAGAAAAGAGATGAATATGAAATGTATGATCTTCTAGTCAAAAAATTAAACGTATGATCTAAGATGCAAGTCACAAGGTCCACACAATCTTAATTGACTTCTTTTAAGAATGGCTTTTGTGTTAGAGAATGATAGGAATAAGTTGCAGTCATACTATTAAAAGCAAGGGTTGAGATTATAACATAACCTAAGTGAGTCATGTGTCAATCATGCGCCAATTCCCTCACTCCATTCCATTGAGTCGTTCACGCGTTCCTTTTTCTGTTTTGACTTACAAAGTGTTAGACATAGACTTTCTCTATAAGGGATATTGGTCGGAACATTTGTGAATGTTAGTAGCAAGACATCATGCTAGATTTACAATCACATGCGCTTCTAATCTTAATGCAATTGTATTTATTAACTAAAATAGACATAGGAAGTTAATAAGAATAATAGATCTTGCTTTATTTGTAAGACATGGAAACGTACCAATGAGGGACAAGTGAAGGTATATATAATTGTAATAGGAGGAGTATATGATCAATTAAGGAAGGCTATGCGACAAAAACTTAATCCATACAAAATACTATCTCTATTTTTGTTTCATTATTTAACTGCAAAGACAAATATATGTACAAAAAATCCATCTTTTTATACCCTCAAAACATTATATTAGTGCATACTCAGTTGTATATCACCTTCATTGACTTGATGTGATCTACTTCCTTTATGCCATGGTTTCCTCGCTTTATTTGTACACAATGGTTCAACCAAGATCAGCATAGTACATAACGTTACTAGAACTTCCCCACCAAAATCTAAAAAGTAGTAAGCTTGTTACCCAATAATATTTGACAATATTAATAAAAAGTTGGCATGGTCTCGATTACATTACGTAAAAGTCCCAATCAAGTTAGCAAAGCAAAGAACAAGGAAATATGTTGAGTTGTAGTAGTATCCTTTCCTTGAGCAAAATTTTTTATGTCCAAATGTCAATTTGCTTCATCCACGCAAGAAAACTACTAAAATTTAGCTTTGCTACGCAATTTTTGTGGCTAGTGCGCGATTCTTCCCGTTGTGATAGTCCTTCACGGCGTTTTCTCTTTCCTCCATCACACGTATATTCTTTGCTTGTAACATACATACATACATACCTATGTGAACTTGAACTTGAGAAATGCTCGGTTGTCTCACATTTAATAGTTTTCAACTTGACTGACCTTCGTTCACTAAAGAGAATTTGACTCCTTGCCATTCTCGGCTAACAACTAATTAATCTTTTGATATGAACATATATGTGTGAGCGCACATGTGTATCTAGTCTAGTGAGGATATTTTGTTATTGGTAAAAACGAGAACAAATAATCTTAATAACTAGAGTATAATTAAATAAGATTAACAACCTAGAATTTACTTTTATGTAAATGCATTCAAATAAATCATTTTACATTCAAACTCACTATTAAGTAAAATCAAGTCTATAAATTAATTTATTTAAAATCAATTTTTATCGGAACCAAATATACAAATGATATAATCCTTCTACTTCTCTTTCCCCTCTCCAACCGTAAAACCTATTTCATGCACTATGTGAATTTGGAGCTGGAATATAAATTTCCATTCATGATGTAAATTATATGCTAATTTCCAAAATCATATATACTAAACGGTTGAGTAATTGGAGGATCTTATTGAGATCGAACCAAAATGTAACAACAATAAAAAAAGGTCCAGACTAATCTTGCATGTCCCTCCGTTGCAGGGATAACACTTGGGTGACATAGAGTTGAGTGACTGGTCAATCACAATGTTACAATGCTTGTGAAAGAGAGAGAAACACAAGCATTGTGACATTGTGATTGGTCAATGTCGCCAATGTCACTCAACTCTATGTCACCCAAGTGTTATTCCCGTTGCAGCCCTAGACCCAACACAAGTCGTAATCTCACATTTATAGAAACTTAAAAACCCTAACAAAGAACAGCAGATACTCCTAAAGCTTTCCCAAAGATTCACATTCTTTGGTCAGACAAACGCTTTCATGAATTTGGTTTATCTACAGCCTGTAGTTTCCAGGTATGCAAGCATTTTCACTTCTTCATTAAATCTTTTTCATTTGTCCTTGTTATTCTAAAATCTGATAAATCTTGATTTGCAATGCAGTTTCATTGAAAATGTTGAAGATCTAATCTTATATCAATGATGATGATTTCTATTTCATCCTTGAGACCTCTTAACATTACACCAAGACACCGAACCTTCAACCTCTGAGGTTCTCCGCCGTTGAATTGTGCATGAACGTCGATCCACCCGGCCATTGTTTCAAATCTACACAATAAAAAATTAAAAACAATCAATGAAAAACTCATTCAAACATTTCATCAAACACTTGGAGTGTAAATTATACATAAACCCTAAAAATCATAAAAATAACCCTAAAAAATATATATAATTCGAAAAAAATTATAAATTTAAACAATATAACTCCATTATAACAAGTATTCATAATATTTGTTAATAGCATTTCATATCTACAACATAACTATATTAAAAAAAAAATCAAAATTAAAAATTAAACGACAACTAAAACTATAAACATATTACGAAATAAAATTCATGGCAATAGAATAAGTGATAACTTGTGATTTAGTGGGAAAAATTTGGATGATTTGGTAGATTTATTTTTAGAGAGAGTGAAAGAAAATTGAAATTCTGAGAGTGAGTGATGAAAGAGTGGCCGGTGGAAGTTGGGTTCTGACTTGAATATGTTACGAACACAACAGTAGTTAACTACCGTTGGCACCAGCGGCAGTTAACTGCTGCCGGTTTGCAGAACAGTAGTTAACTACCCAGGGGGGTTTATGGGAATTTCCATGTGTTATTGTGAAGTTATCAATATTCATTGTAATAAAAGTGATAAAAAAAAAAAAATCATAATTTATTACAAAATTTCCTCAGTTAACTATTGTTGTTAACAGTACTTAAATGTGCTTTTTCAATCTCGATCCCTAGCAGCTTCCACCCTGGCAAGCCAAGTTAAATAGTCAGAAGTTGAATGAAATGTGTTCTAAGTTTGTTCTGCTTTCTCTCAGTAGTAAAGCAAGTGCAAACAAGAGGAAGATTATAATCGGCAAACTCAAAAGAGAACACCTTGGAAGCTACTTCTGCTGTGCAAGGACGAAGGGTAACGTGGTCCTGAACAGGACATAGCCCTCCGAGATAATAATGATGTTTTTAACGAATTTTTCTTAAAAAGATCATATACCACATCATTTAAAAAAATTCAAATCACCAACTTTCAGTTCAAAAATATGATCGTTTCAAAAATATTAGTTTACCATAAGTGAAAATGTTCTTTTGTATGTGCAGCTTATAAATGAAGAACAGAGGGTTGTGATAACAGACAGGATGTGGGCAAGGTTACTATCCACAACCCATCAGCCCAGCTTTGTGAATCCTCAACATATCACAGAAGAAACAAAAATAGAAATATAGAATGAACAAAACACATAATATTAGTTATAAATTATAAATTATAATAATGCCTTTAAAACTGGCGAGTTACTTCAGCAAATTTATACTTGTAACAACAAATTACATAATTGACACAAGACAACCAAAATTATAGTACACCTATATTTACAAACATCTGAAAGTGTCAAGTTGTACATCTTACAAACAGAGAGAGAGAGAGAGAGCTTTGCACAGCACTAGCAGCCTCTTTTAACTGTGTTTATCTACTGAATACTGCGTTAATAAACTCCTTCAGATTCTTGCAGCCTACTACTTTAATATTTTCTAGACCTTCAGTTCCTAAAGCTTTTACAGCTTGCTTCGGTACTACACATGTTTTGTAACCCAACTTTGCCAATGCATGCACTCTTTTGTCGATTCTAGGAACCTGCATCATTAAATAATCAAACAGCTAGGCTAAGGCTCGATAAAATAAATAAACAAACAAAAAAAGTTTTACAACTTGGCTTGAAACATAGAGCGGTTCTAAACAACCATATCAATAGAAATGCAACGCATCCAAGATGATGTCTTAGGTTTTACTCTAGATTGCAAGGTTTCAATCAAGCTCAGTGAACAAGGTGAGATTGCATTAAAGATAAAATACGAGCACATAGTAATGATTTGTAAGAGCAGTGCTCTTGTTCAAGGAAAACCCCTTTGGCCCTATAAACTGAAAATTGAATGAAAAAAAGCACAAAATCCCCAATTTAAACAGATCCTATATATGCATCAGAATAATTATTCCCTCTTATTTCGTCTTTCGCATATGAAAGTAGACTTGTACAGCATTTTCGGAACCAGCTTTAGTCTTTAGCAGCAACTAGGTCCCCAGTTCTATCACAACCTTTAACACAGTGTGAGGGTGAAGCAATAAAATGCTTGACTCCACCGTATCATGCTGTAATACTATTAAACTGTATAATAAATAACAAGTATACAGCTATATTGAGGACATGAAACCTGTCTTTAAATATTATAGTAGCAAGTAGGAACTTTAATATCAGAAAGAACATGCTCACCGTGCGAAGCTCTCCGCTAAGGCCAATTTCACCGATGAATGCAATGCCCTTTGGAATAGGGTATTCCAGGAAGCTGGACAAAAAAAAAGACAATAACTAGACGAAACAAAAAAGATCTAGAATATTATATTGGAAAAGGAAGCACACATGCCCCGTCAATTCTCATGCTACATTAGCCATTTCAAACAAATTAGAATACAAACCTGCTGCAAATTGCAGCTGCTATTGCAAGATCTCCAGCAGTCTCGGACATTTTCAATCCACTAACAACATTCAAATGCACAGACTGTTGTACAAAGAGAAGATAAGGAAAAAAATATAAGAATAATAAAACATATCAAAAACTAAATATTCCTACCAGTTATATTTTAAGAATTAAAGAGACATAAGGCAGACAACTATTTGGAAGATGAGAGAATTCACGCAATTTTTTGCTGTAAATTAAAAATGAACTTGTACATGTTAGAAAGTCAAGCTAGACTATTTGTTGGAGTTCCAGCCAATTAAATGCATTTTAAGTTTATTGAAATCACCTAAAATCACACACTGCACCTGTCTTTATTCTCAAAGCAAAGAAGCAAAACATACTCATGAGCATGTCGAAAAAAGGTGCGCAAGATAGGACGGGAATACGACGTTTAAGTATTTAGGCAACAAAACCCCTTTGCAAGTCTTTTTCTTCTATAGCACTATTAGATTACAAGGCCAAACAAAACAAACAAAAACCAGCCATTTGCTTCCCATTATTATTCTAGAAACCAAAAGAAAGTATCAGTAAATCAAGATATGGAAAAAAAAAATATGGGCATATGTGTCTTGACATTCCCATATTTGACAACATCTTTCTCGTGTTATATTCACAGTTTAACTTTTCATTATCTAATTTTGTTTAATCGATTTAGTTATGTAAAAACACCAATATTTACACGATATGGATATATTATGGTGAAATAGAAACACATAAAACCCACTCTCAGGCAATACATTGAGAGAGGTAACTCAAACTTGAAAGAATATATCAAATTTATTAATCAACTTACGTTTACTGGGATATGAAGACCTGCTTGCTTTATAAGAACCTGCAGATCAAGGAACAGAGCAATAATCAAGGCACAGCTGAACAAGTTCCAATGCAGCAGATTATATTTTTAACAAGAAAATCAGTATCCCACTCAAGAATTCGTTTCATTCATTTTCTCATTACGAAGATAAAGGGAAAAAATATTAACCATACACATTCAGTATAATTCTCAAAGCAATAAAATATTGTATTTTCTCATTACGAAGATAAAGGAAAAAAATATTAACGATACACATATAGTAAATTTTCCAGGCAATAAAAGATTGTAAAAATCATCAACAATAACTTACACATTTGATCATGTTAGCTCTATCTGTGTCAATTCCATTAACTACTCTTGAAGTTGATCCTCCTACCGGGGATTGTGAAAGGCAGAGTGCCTGCAAAGTAAGTTTGAAAGTTAGTCTAAATAATCTCTTTAAAGGACCCCAGAGAATAAATAACAAAAGTGAAGATGAGCACAATACACAGAATCAAAGATGAAGAAATTTCAGGTATATGCGGAGATAGATACATTATCACAGTGATGTGATCAGAGCTTTGAGGAAAAGTGTTGGGGTGAAAAGTAAGGATTCTTCAAAGCCCTCACCAGTCACCACCATGAACTGAAGCCAAGTGCCAGTACAGATCAGTTCTTACACTGGCTTGCGATGTATCCACAATCAACGATTAGGGTAATAGTAATGGTCATGTTTCATGAGAAAATTGTCCGAAAAAGAACAAAATCCCTTGAAAACTTGACAGCTTATTGTTTTTTATACAACTATGAACCAGCCCCGTAAATCAGAGATGCTTGAGATGATAAAAACTTAAATGTTACTAACAGATTATTTTAAAATATTACTGCATAAAATAAAAAAGAGCGATAAATTCTAGAGATTTTGCCGATTAATTATTAAAAACACGAAGGCTTTATTAGAATATAAATAACTCTCCCCCTCCCCTGCAAGCTTCGTGGGAGAGTCAAGCCCACTGTGTTTGCAAGAGGTTGATTCCATGGCTCGCACTCATGACATTGTCACATTACATGACAACAACTCAACCCATTGTGGCAAAAAACATCATTATTTTTTGATACAATGATAATTCAAAAATTACCTGAACTTCAATTATGAAAGTTCTTGAACCATCCATTATTACGGTAAAAGCTAACCCAACTAAAACATCTGAATCAGGGTCTTGTTCAGTGAGAAACATTTCAGTTGCATTGGAAACTGCCTTAAATCCTGATTCTGACATCTCAAAAACTCCAAGCTGTTGACATAAATCAAAGACAACACATGCCAAACGTCAATTTTCTCAGATAATCGTGATTAAAGAAAACAAATTGAAGCCCAGATAATGTTAACAAATTGTCATAATAATACATAAAAAGTAATTCTTTTTGTGGTTAAATTGACAGAGACTGGAAAAATTGACAAGTAAAACCCATAAAATTAAATATTGTTATAAATTTCAGTCACTCGCGCATCAGAAAAACCGAAACATCACCCATGCCTTTGTAATATACTCCCTCCGTCCCGAATTATGTCATTCTAGCAAAATTTGTTTTTCCCAAATTATGTCATTTTACAATATCAATGAATCATTAATGCTTATTTTACCATTAATGAAGGATAATTTTGCAAAACAATTCATAATTATTCTTTTCTACACAACATTAGTTGCATTTATTAGTATATGCGAAATTGCTAGAATGACATATAATTTGGCACGAAGGAGTAATGATTTAAACTTAATTCCAAATATGGAGGATAAGGACACAAATTGATATATCCACATTCTCAATTATTAAACATCTCACAAAATACTGATACATACATACTATAAGAAAAGAGCAACACATCCATGCTATTATACACCGTACAAGATATCAAGAGGATTATGGATAGATAGTTTCTCACAAATCCTGATAGAAATAAATCAGTAATTATCAAGAACAGTTCCTTATTTCAATAGAAATTAGTTCAGGCATTTACCTCATCAGTGGATCCAAACCGATTTTTCACAGCACGGAGCATTCGATATGAAGTGAACCTCTCACCCTATGCATTAATATAAGCACATGAACAAAGCTGTCAGATTTTAGTTTAGTAACATACACATAAACAAAGCTGTCAGATTTTAGTTTAAATTCAATATCATAAAAACAAATATCGATTATATATAAAAAAATCATCGGGTAATTGCAAAAACCATAAGCTTTACCATAACAAATTTCAGAAAGGAATGAAAAAAAAATGTTCTCGATGACTGTTTCTGAGACAGTTTTTTGCAGCATATTGTTTCACTTCATATCACCATCTTTCTACTCACTATGATTGTGGCTTTTTGTTATGTCTTCTAATACTATTTCATCACTATTTGAGAAAGTTGGCATCTTACATGCAAAGGCAGAATTCAAAAAGCTATCTTTAAAAAACATAACAGTTTTCTTTGAACATCACCAAGGATATTTCTCCCATATTATAGTGTGATTTAGCATAAAATTTTTGTCACTCAGCTAAACTGAAAATAAATGGCGCTCATCAAAACTTCATTATCTGAACATGTACTGATAAAAAACTATAATCATGGGAAGAAATCAGCTTTACTAACTATACAAAGAAAGATAAATGTTACAGGGACAAACTTCCAAGTACAAGACGACATCAACAATATGCTCCAGAACACGAGGCCCAGCTATGTCTCCAGATTTTGTCACATGTCCAATCTGAAACATGAAACAAAAAAGAAAAGTAAAAGATTATCATGAATGCTAATAAAGTAAAAGACCATACTGAAATACATGCCCACAGAAAAATTATAAATGAAGTATAGACAAGCAACACAAATCACATGACCAAGCTCTTTTAGGCTCACAAGAAAAACAGTTATACTTTTATCATACCGGTACATTTGAATATATTTCGAGTGACTAAGGGGATTAAATCTTTGGTTGGACAAGATGGAAATGTCCACTATTGTCTTTAAAAAAAGTACATAGTATGATGCAAAACAAGATGTAAATAGATACAAATAACCACTTAAATATGATCTATGAAACTGATAGAGGCTATGCTCACCAAAAGTACGGGGATGTTAGTCGTTTTAGCAAATCGCATCAAAGCTGAAGTACATTCTTTCACCTGTCACACACCTATACAACGTCATGTACCAATAACCAGCATTTGACTTCACGGAGAAACAAAAAGGTATATTATTGCATTTGATGCTTTTGGTTGAGGAGGAGATTAAAACAATAAGATACCACAAAAGAAAGTAAACCATTCATCTCAGCAACTAAATTAACCAATTAGTCAATTACACAATTTAAGCAACGGAAAATTACTATATCATTAGTTCATCCTGGCATCGAGAATCCTTTATTTTTACAATGATCAATATTAGAAAGATGAAGTTAGTGCCATTAAGAAGGGATGACGTTAATTAAAAGAAGTTCCAAACTATATCATATGACATATCATTTTAAAACAATCCCACCTGATATTCGTAGCATATTAATGCTAAAAAAATTTAAGATGAATTAAAATTTTTTAGAATGATCAAATCTGGTAGATTCAAAACCTGCACAATCCCTCCAGCACTTCCTGCTATTCCTTTCAAATAAACAGTCTGTATTGAATCAACAACCAGGGCTCTAATGGGGAAAGACTGAGCTATCCTTATTATGTCCTGACAACATGTAAAATGGGCAATAAAAAATAAGACAATTATTGAGACTTCTTTACACAAAGCTCCATGCTGGTCAATTTCAGAACATTATACGAACAAACTTCTTGATAGTGGAAGATAATAAATATCAGAATACAAGGCAATACCTCAATATCAGTACTTGAATACAAATAAATATCAGAATTAATTCCAAGGCGGCCTGCTCTGTGACCAATTTGCTGAAGGCTCTGCAAATGATGAAACAGAAATACACACTAAGTCAGAGTGCCATAGACCCAAAAGAAATTTGGAGATCAAAAGCAGTGAAATAAATTACCATTTTTGTCCACAATACAAAGTACAATATTTAGAAAGATAAGATGAATAGGCAAAGAAGTAAATAAACTTATAAATGGCATATACAAATAATATTATTCCATTAACATAGTAATAATTCAACATTTCAACCTCCTCAAAAAAGAAACTCCCAAATTGCGCTATAAAGTAACAATTGCAGAGCGGAAAAAATTATGGGAATAGTGAATAGAAGTATGAAATTGATTCAAATTCATATTAAAAGGTGATTGGTTTAAAATAAGCTATACCAGCAATTTTCTATAGATTAACATAAATTCAATGTCCAATGGTTTTCATTTCGAAAACCGTTATATAGAATTTTTAATCTTCTTTTTGGCATTGCACAACAAATCCTTAAAAAATAGTTTATTATTAGTAGTACATTTTGGTTTACAGAATCTGTCCCTTTTTTTCTCAATAGGCCTTATTTTACATTAGTTATGTTCAGAAAATTTCAAACTTGTTCTATATTATACGGGAGCTATCAATGCAGTATGAAAATATTTTGGCAGAAAAATATAAATATAAAGAATATATAATTTGTACGTTTAAAACTTCAAATGTTTAATATGAGTGTGATGACACAAGGCTTGTTAAAGGCAAACCTCTTCACCAGAGACATATACAACTGGAAGGGCCTCACCGTCCCTGCCATTGCATCCGTCTGCTATCAATGCAGCCATCTTCCAATTCAACATTGCAAATAAACCAAGCATTAATTATAATTCGCAAGTTCATTCAAAGAAAAATGATCATCAAACTTTTGAAAAAATAATGCATACCTGCAACAACAGTGTACTCTTCCCAACACCGGGATCACCACTAACTAAATTCAAAGACCCTTCAAAACCACAATAATAGATAAAAATTATTCATGAAAAAACAAATTCAGCAAGTGCCAAAGCATCAAGTAAACTTGAATTGTGAAACATATAACGATTTCTCAAATAATCCAGCTGGAGGCATTTTTATACAACGACAATAATCAAGTCTTACCCCACTAAATAGGGTTTGCTACATGGATCAAACGACACCATAAAACTATGTCATTATCTATTAACTCGTTAATCTTAAGCCTTTGCTTAATACTTTCTCTTATAGTTTTTCTAGACTTTCCTCTTCTAGCGATTTGACTACCCTCCATCTGATCTACTCTCCTTACTATAGAATCTACGAGTCTTTTCTCCACATGCCCAAACTACCTAAGCCTAGTTGCAATCAAATGTCATGCTAATTGAGAAGAAAAAATTAAAACAGAAACAGTTCTACAGAAATGATCCATTGGCCAAGATCAATCACCAAATGCAGAGATTCTTTTGAATTAGTCCCCCCCACAAAACAAACTTAGTTAAGGCAAAATGGCAAATAAGAAAATTGGACCAAACCTGGCACAAGACCACCGCCAAGCACAATAGAAACTTCATCACCAAAAGGGCCAGACCTGATATTTAAAGAGAACAACAAAGTATAACAATTGAGAAACACCACATCAAAATAGCGTATGTTCTCATACAACGAAGGCATAGTATTATAATCAAGTCGAACTAGTTTACTCAACTATTTTACAAAGATTCGCTAGTCAGTTGTTAAGTACTTGCAAAATCCTCAAGATTAGTCCATCAAAATTTCAATCAATCCTAAAAGCCCCAAATAGTAATGGATTGTTTGGATTGGCTTATTTGAACTTATCTACTAGCATAAGCACTCGTGACACTGTTTGGGATAACTTATGAAAACAACTTATGACATGTTCATAAGCTGCTTTCAGCTTATTTCCATAAGCTCTCCAAGATACCTTATGAAAACAGCTTATAGATTATACAAAAACTACTTGACTTTATTTTATCTTGTATTATAGAAATAGCTTACTTATAAGTGTTTATATGATAAATGATTATGCTATAAGCTGTTTATTCAAACAGGGCCTAAATGATCTAAAATCCACAGAGTTCCATATAAACAAACACAAAATCTAAAACATTAACAAAAAAAAACAAAAAAACTTACAAAGGAAATCTCCAACCCTTTTCGTCGAACCCACGATTAACCTCACTCAATTTAACAGGATGCAATTGATCACCTCTCTGTGGAAGCCAAGCACCCATTACATCTTCAGAAATAGATAAACCAGTTCTAACCTTATTACTATCAACACCATCACCAAGTTTAGCTTCATGAAACTCCTTCATTGTTCCAACCATAGTACAAGAAGGACAAGTACCCCACCATTGTCCTGCAGTATACCCACAATTACAACAAACCCACTGAGTCTTCACCTTCTTAGTACTTCTTTTGTCCACCATCGCCGCCGTTTTAAAAATAGTTTTGTTCTTCAAATTCATCATGCTTCCATTTTCACTTTCACTTGGTTTTTCTTCCTCGGCTTCGTCGTCGTCGCTGTGACTGTTGATTTTCTGTTTAGTTGCAATAACGTTACCGTACATACTCCAAGTATTGGTTGGTTTTTGGGTTTTTTCATTGGAATGTAGGGTTTCTGTGTTTTCAGGTGTTGTTGTTGAAGAAGGGTTTGGTGAAACTAGAGATGAAAAGACACGTTTGGGTTTGAAGAAATGGTGGTGTTTGTGGTGGATGAAGATTGTTCTGAGGAGTTTCATAGTGATGTGAAGTGCGGAAACTGAATTTGAAAGTGATTTATGTCATTTTTTATGTCATTTTTGTAGAGTGAACCATCAAATTAGTCCCGAATTTTCACGCGTCGGCCAACTTAGTCCCTCAATTATGCGAAATATCAACTTAGTCCCTGAATTTGTCAGACGTTCATCAAAAAGGTCCCTCCGTCCAAGTGCTCCTTAGTCATGCTGAGCTGTCGCCCTGCATGCTGTGTTGTCCTGTACGCGTGGCAAGAACGAAGCCACGTGTGCAGGGACTAATTTGATTGAATTGGAATGTTTATTTTTTTTCTGCTTTTCCCATTTTGCCCCTGCATTACCATACTTCCTTCTTCACATTTCTGAAACATCAAATTAGTCCTTGACTCTTCTCCTTCCCGCTAAAACTTTCTCCATTC
>Ga0315915_1000693_pt1 | contig 36609 bp, 21 predicted proteins | sample MpolbnodulesMG_FD_207738 | JGI IMG/M metagenome (GOLD analysis project Ga0315915, IMG submission 207738) | Medicago polymorpha root nodule microbial communities from Los Angeles, California, United States - branched nodules | ecosystem: Host-associated > Plants > Roots > Nodule | place: USA...
AACAAGAGCTTCAGGCAGGTTCAGTCGGTGCATGACAGGAACAGGGCAATAATTCAACAGGTGAATGAGAATCAACAATCTAGAATGCCTGATAATATGGTGAAGAACGTGGGTTTGATTCAAGAGCTGAATGGGAATATTTCTAAGGTTGCTTCTTTTTATTCTGATCTTAATTCTGATTTTACTAATATTTGTCACCAGCAACAACGTTCTTCTCATAACCGTGGCAAGTGAAGAAAAAAACAGTGTTGTTGTTATGTTGATGTGTTCTGTGTTGGTGTTGAAGTTGAACAATTGTTGTGATGGTAGTTTTGAGGTTTGTTTTGTCATCATTCTGTTACAATAAGGACGATGAAGATGAAACATTGTATCGTCTCTCTTGAACTTCTACTTCTAAATTAACAGTGTCTAAGGTGTCTCTATGGTATTTTTCTTTTTTATTGATGGTCTCTTGTGTTGTGTCCTTGTAATTCTTGTTGTTATTGGTGTACTTGAGAATCAATAAAGTTGGTATTTGGAAATCCTCTTGTGAAGTTTGTGTTATCTTTGTTTATTAGAATTATTATGGCAGAAGTTTTAACAATCCTGTTGAGTTGCGAAACGGGTTCAATTTCAAATGAATGGTTTGAGATTGTGTGCTTTTGAATCGTTCAATCTCAAATGAATGGTTTGAGATTGTGTGCTTCTCTTACAACGGGAAATCTCCGTCCGTTACATACTTGCTTTTTGAGACATGATGTTAGGACTTAAGGACTTGTTTCTAGGTGAATAACCATAAAATTTTAAGATAAAAGTGCCAAAATTGCAGTGAAAACTTGCTGTGAACCGGAATCTACAAATACAATCTTTATGTGTTCATGGTGAAAACTGTTTTGGACAGCGAGAATTGGATGCCCACAGCACATCCAAACAGAGGCTTAATTTAGAAACTATTCTAAATTCTAATCTGGTCTAAAAGGTGCATAATGCAACACTCTGCAATGCAATATCATATTTGTGCACAATCTGGATAATTATGGTCACTTATTTTTTCACGTGACAGAGAGAAAGAGAATAACCTTCACTACAGTATGCTCTATTTGTAGTTGGGGGATTCAAAATGATTAACAGAGGACATGATATGATGCACTTGAATACTATATTCTTGTAACCATTAGGAAAGATAAAAAAATAGTCTTGAAATTCAGAGGATAACATTGTTCACTCTGATTTCTATTGTTAATGATTACAATCTCCAGCAATCCCTTCCCCTTTAGCAAGACCGATTTAGAAAAGAAAAACAATAAATAAAATACAGCTTTAAATTACACGAATATGAGCCTGTAATCTGCAAATATTGTTCATTTACTTAATGGTAAAGTATACACAAGGAGCTGTGAATCATGAAATAAACTGACTAGTTACCATGGTAGAATCAGTCTTAACTTATATTAAACCATGTATATCATGAAGTTAATTCCCCACTGTCTAATATGACAACCGTACGTTTGGGAGAGCCACTTTCACTTCCTTCTGCTTCAATCTTGTACAAAACATCCATACCAGAAAGTACCTTGCCGAATACAACATGGCGTCCATCCAGCCTTCCAGAAAACATATGAATGCATGTTAGGTTGTGAGATTAAAGAAAGGCATTGTTGATAAATGATTATAAATTGAGAACTCGAGATTTTCTTCTTAGTTAAAAAATGTATATGTTAATGAAGTATACATAAAGTTCTGCCTTTACTTATATGTTAATGAACTTTTCCAACTATGATTCACCATGTGTAAACAATGGAATATATCTAAGTAAACATTTGATCTATATACAGAACAAGCAGCATGAGTAAATAATATTTACCAGCTAGTTTTTACTGTTGTTATGAAAAACTGGGAGCCATTGGTATCTTGCCCAGAATTTGCCATTGATAAGTATCCTGGCAATCATTCAAAGGTGAAAGGATGAAATAACATAAACATACAATACAACATTATCTTGTTTATAGATGGATACACATGCATGGAATGATATCAGTGACAATAACACATAATCTCACCTGGACCAGTATGCTTCAGCTTGAAGTTTTCATCAGCAAACTTATCACCATAGATTGATTCTCCACCTCTTCCATCACCACTGGTGAAATCACCACCCTGAACCATGAAGCTTGGTATTATCCTATGGAATGCGCTCCCTTTATAATGAAGAGGCTTCCCACTTTTTCCTACCCCTTTCTCTCCTGAAATGTGATTCTGTTCAATTTGTAGTATGTACAACCTAGAAATTTCAAGATTGATCCTAAATTATAGTTGGTTGCTCCAATTCAAAGCAAAGCTACCTGTACAAAGCGCACGGAAGTTTTCTGCACAAAAGGGTTGTTAAGATTAGTAACCAAACTTTCACATGAAACCAAAACATGTGTAAACAAATATTTTTACCATATATTCATATACTATGGCATGGCATACCTGCAGTTTTCGGTACTGTGGTCCCAAAAAGGCCCATGACTATGCGACCTGAAGCAAGAAACTTCATTTTTTAGTGTTTTGAGTTAGCCAGTTTCGGTATCATAATACATTGGCACCATACTATAATGACATGATATGCACTATTTTCTCAACTTGCTATGAAGTATGAACAAAGAATGTAAACACTAAGACAAAACAAAATTTAAACTCTGATCTGCCTTCTTCACTGTAGTGGAAATCATGTGACTTGCGACACATGCCGCCAAGCTGGCTGCGCAAATTTCTCTTAAAAAAGTCATATTAGTGCTACACAACCCTAAAAATATTATTTCTACACAACAATCGAGGGTCTGTTTGGGAGGGGATTTATAAGGGTATTGGAGGGCTAGGTCCATATTTTAATATACATTTGAGATTTTAAAAAAACAAAAATTTGAAAGAATACAATGATATATGATCATATAACAATTCAATCACACCTCATTCATTTTATAAATGTTTTATAGCTTTTTAACAATGGAAAAGAAAAACATGCCCTCCCCTCCAAAATCTCCCTCCCAGACACAAGGGTTTGTTTTGGAGAAGCTTTTAGAAGGGAAATGATTATTATAAATCGGTCTATTGTTGGGAGCATTTTATAACAAGAGAAAGAGTTTGAAGTTCTCCTTCCCCCCCAAATTCAAATGGCAGTCTATCATCCATTCTTCACCCCTATTTCCCCCAAACTTTTCTTTTTTTATCCCTAACCAATTGCAAAACAAAGCTTAAAAGGAAACATATTAAGATCACGTGCCAGTGTTAGATAAATCATTCTTCAGGGAGATGGCAGCATGGCTTGACTTAGTGTATGTTTGGATTTGAAGGGGATCGCCCATTATCGCTTTGTGATGCATGTGTGCCGTGATTTTGTGAAACTTCAAAGTTTAGCTTTTGCCCTATCGTGATTCTATCAAATCCATTGTGATTTCGCACTACGATTTGGTCAAAGAGGAATGCTAGGGACACTCTTTGGTCAAATCCACTGCTAATCCAAACATACACTTATGTCGTAGAAGTTTGCATTGGTCATTGGAAAACTTTGAAATAGGCACTACTTGAGGAATCTATTTAGTATTTACCACTTCCTACGATGTAGGTTGAAAAACGATATCTTATACACAAATTGGAAAACAGCACTCACTCAGCTCATAATGACACAAATCCATTTGCCACGTTTTCAAATCCATTACAGAATAAAAACAACCCTTATTTCCCTTCTATGCAAACTCAAAGTGTAGTTTTTGGGCTACCGTGATTTTGCACCATGATTTTGCCAAATTCATCAATAATCCAAAAATACACCAAGGTTGTAAAAATTTGCATTAGTCATTAGACTGCTTCAAAATAGGTACCATGCACTATGGAGGAATATATTATCTTATCTATTTCCCATGATGTAGGTTGGAATATAACACAATTGCAAAAAGCACTCACTTAGTCTTAAAATGACACAAATCCCATTGCCATCATGTTCAATTCCATTTCAGAATAAAATAACCCTTATTTCCCTTCCATCGTCATTCACTACACACTCACAACAACAAGGTTTGCATCATTCCCAGAGGAGTACCTCATGGAACAAATAAACTTCTAAAATCTGTGTGTATGGCACCGATGCATCAAGCTAAACTATCTAAAACCCCTTCTTTAAACTTAATTTGAAATCACATTCCAAATCACCATCCAAAAACTAATTCCCAAAACCCGGAATAATCAAATAAATAACCAAATCAAAACTTTGTTATAAGAAATAGAAGTAAAAGTATAATACCCACTAATTTTCCATCTATCTCTACATCAAAATACACCTTTTTGGTCACACCCTCCAAATCATCTTCCAAAAGGGTATCCTTAAAAACAAAGAAAAAAGTGGAAAAAACAGAACTTTGTTAAATAATATCTTTCAACGATGATTTAGGAAGAAAACCCAGAAATGAATCAATAAACTTACTGAGTGATGATGGTTTTGAGTTTTGTCATCATCAGAAGAAGCTTGATGGGTTCCGTTTTCAACCAATTTGAGCTGAAAGAAAGCAATGGTTGCGCAGAGGAAGAAAATCCAAATGAGACAAGCCAAAATCAGTGTTCCACTTGCTCTGAACGCCATTTTCTTTTGGATGATGCTGCAAAAAATCAAAGAACACACTCAACAGTTGTTAAACATGTTCTTCATATGTGTCAGCACTTAGGAACCAGTTTTTGTTTTAGATCGGATTAATAATTAACTTTGATTGGTCGATTGGAGGAAAAAAAACACAATTTAGGTTCTTTTTACGTCAAAAATGAAACCTAGACTTATTTAACAATTATTGTATTTATGAATGTTATAAAAAAAATTGTATTTATAAAAATTTCATTAACAAAAATTTGCGTTAAGAGAATAAAAGAGTAATTTAATTTTTTTATGGAATTAAAAATAAAAGATAGTAGTATTGATTGAAAAATATTTTTAAAAACATCATTAAATAAAAAAATGTTTTTTAAGAGAAAAAAATATTTAGTTAAATTTGCTTACATTTGAGATCAATAAACTCAGTTATATATTTGAGACTCCAGAGCGTTGTTGCTTTGTTAGCAAGCGGCAGACAGGAGAGATAAAACAATGGATTCATTGGTGATTTAGTGGATCACACTAAACTATTAATTGTGTCTATTACTCTCATGTAAAAAGATTAACCAGTTCTAGACTTTAGTTAAGCATTAAAATTAGGTCATATGTTATTTTTTTTTAAGAAAGGTCATATGTTTTTATATATAAGGGAGAGTGCAAACATTACTTTAAGGGTATTGATTGACAAAAAAAAATAGTTTTTATTAATAAATGGTGTAATTATTTAATAAAAAATAACATCTTATATTTTTAAAACAAAAATTTTATTTTTAAATTCATTAACCAATGCTCCGTTAACAAACAAGTCTGCCTATCTCTAAATTAAGTTTAGTTAACATTTCTTGACCAAAAAAGTTTAGTTAACATTTGTCGATGGATAAGAGCACACACACTCCAAATTTGGATACTAAATTTAACCTCGTGAGTTCAGATAATTCTTTTTCTATTTCAACTTCAATATCTTATAACTCTAACCTAACACCTCCCTTAAACAAAACAAAATAAAAACTCTAACCTAACACATATTTCCTTTTTAGTCAATAAACTTACCAAAAATTTTACATTCTTACTTTAGAAAAATAATTCAAATTCGATTATTATAGAGTTTATAAAGAAAAATAGATCTCATTTTAATCTAGTGATTCCATTAAATTAAAATCTAATGATTCCATTAAAAAAAATTAATCAAGTGATTGAATTTACCTCTCAACCAAACTTTAGATTACCAAATTAACATGAAATATGTCACTTAAAAAATGGTTTTGTATAGATGAATTTAAATATAATACAATATTATAGATGAAATTGATTAGATTATCCATCACTTATATCCACCAATACGTCAACCCAATAGTGTTTATATAATTACTTGTTGAACCCGTCTTTTCGCTCTTTTTAGTGAGTTGGCGTTTGTAAATTATGAATGTGTTTTGTTTTTTTATGAAATTTTGATTAAAAGTATAAATACAGATGTAGATGTATGTTACTTTCAAGTTATAACAAACCCAAAAAAAACTATGTTTATCTATTTCAATGGCACTAACAATATAACATATATATTATAAATTTTTATCTCTTTTTTAATAACCTCAACAATAAAAATTAGGCTTAATTACACTTTTTGTCCTCGCATTTTGATCAGCTCGCGAAAATGGTCCTGCCTCTTTCAAATCGAACAAAACCGTCCTTAAACTATCATATTTTTGCAGTTTTAGTCCTACCTCATATTTTCACCTCCAGAAACGTAAAGAAATGACAATTTTAGACCTACCCCCTATGCTCAACCATGAGATAAACAAGGAATAAAACATGTGGGTACAAGAAATCTACTTTATTCATCACACTAACCAAAAAAACTCTAATTTGAAACATATCTTAGAAATTAGGATTCTTTTGTTAGTGTGTTAAATAAAGTGGATTCCTTGTACCCACGATGTACCCACATGCTTTATTCTTTGTTTATTTCATGGTTGAGCATAGGGGATAGGTCTAAAACTGTCATTTCTCTGCGTTTCTGGAATTGAAAATAGGAAGTAGGACTAAAACTACAAAAATATGATATTTAGGGACGGTTTTGTTCGATTTGAAAGAGGCATGACCATTTTCGTGAGCTGGTGAAAATGCGAGGACCAAAAGTGTAATTAAACCTAAAAGTTATTATTGGAAAATTTGTTTAAAAGTATAATTTAGATAATAAAAAAGTCATCCCTGTCTATTCCCTTTATATACGACTAACATTCATAAAGACATTGTGTCCACCTTCATGCTTTATTTCGCTGTGGTTTTTTAATCCTAATGACATTTCTACTACCCTGTTCGAGATTCTTGACCGAGTGCAGCAAGCAAAGCATTCACTCTTTGGTACTCTTGTGGAGTATATGTAAAAACCGAAACAACAAGATTTGGAATGATGTCTCGGATACCTGTTAATCCATTTGTGACAGAGCTTCTATTTTCTTAGCTAGCTGGAAGAATGCCAAGAATGTTAAGGTTGTGACTCCTACAAACAATATAAGCAACATGATTGAAACTTTGGTAAAGCCAACCCAAGGTAGGTATAAAAATGTCGATACCTCTTTTTTGGAGATTATGGACAAAGTGAGTATATGCTTTTGTATCAGAGACACAAATGGTGCTTTTGTGCTAGTTCGGACTGAATGGTTGTTGATACTGGAGAAGCACTTGGTCTACTACAGGCTATGGAATGGGCAACGAATTTGTGAATATGGATTTTGAGGTGGGTTCTAAGACGGTAGCAGATAACATTTAGAGAAGGCAATCTGGTGTATCAGAATTTAGTGTGATGCTCCCTCCGATTCTATCTATAAGAAACATTTGACTTTTTTAGTTCATTACATATATGATGTATTTGATCAGATGGAGTAATTGGCAAGTGTATACACTTGTCAGACACTTTAAACCCTGATGTGAATTAGAAGACAAACGAACAAAGTTGCTCATAACGGCGGCTCTATTGGAAGCTAATTTCCGTATGCATTATATCATCCCATCATATATTGATTTTTTTATTGTAAATGAAATGTATTAAGCTTGTTCCTCTTAAAAATAAAATAAAAAGTATAGTTAAACGAGAACTTGAGAATTGAGAGACCCATTCACTCCGAACCTATTTCTCTCTCTATTTTGCTTACTTGTGATTTGTGACGGCAGTGAGGTTTGTTTTGCCATAATTCTTCTAATTAACATACAAGTGTCTCTTTTATTGATGGTCTTCTGTCATGCCCTTGTAGAATAAGAAGTAATGTAACGTTGTTGTTGTTATTGGTATGCATTTGTGAAGCATGTATCTTTGTTTATTAGAATCGTTTTAGCAGAATTTGAACAATGTTGCTTCAAACATTGCATGCAACAGTTGAGTGATACCATTTTTAATCACAATCGATCTAAATCAATGGACAGAAATCATTTAAAAAGATTGTTATTATGAACATACTATGAACCATTCAATCTCCAATAACGACCGAAAGTTTCATATAATTGCCTGCTCTCTTAGATCTTTCTACCAAGGAAGGGAAACCATTACATAACCATTTTTTAAAACCTGATATTTTGACTTGGGAGGGACTAGCAAACAAAAACAAAAGTGACAACACAACTAACATAAACTTTTAAAAGCAGGAGTCATACCATTAAACCATTTATATCATGAAGTTAATTCCCCAGTTATAATATGAGAGACTTACAATTGAAGAAACACTCTCAAAGCAAACTAAAGATATAACGCAAAATTAAAATATAGGCAGTTGTCTTCATATTGTCTCACAGCTCTAACTTTAGTCCCAATGCCACCAACAAAATAATGTAAGCCATTAATACAAAATTTGGTCCGTTGGGTAACAAGAGCTCTTACACTATGAAGACATGTCACATACATAACTTCCTTTTACATTGTCAACGAGATCTTGTTACCCAACAAACCAAATATTAGTGGTAAATGTGCGTATAAAGGAACTCACAGATAAACTATAAACTAGATTATTCATTCCAAAGGTATGAATCGAGCCGAATCAAATTAAATAAAAAACCATAAAAATGAGAATAAAAGGTTTTTCCTAAATAAATTCAGTAACTACTAATGTTCATTACATAAAGTTCATGTAATTCTCAACAAATTAAACAGAAAAACAACAAGATCACATGGCATGATAATTATAACATATGCAAGTGTGCAATAAACAATTAAAGGGCCTCAGAGATCTTGGTGGATAAAAATATCATCAAGTGGGAGTTTTTCCCATCAAGAGTAGCAAATATTTTACTGCATCACTGGCCCAAAATTTACCATTAGACAATAATTTATAACAAGGTAAAATTCACAATAAAAAGCATAAATAAAACGAAAATTAAAAATTAAATATGATGTTGTCAGAAGTAGCTGGTTGTAATCTCATCTATGATAATATCAATGGGAATCCGATTGATTTGTTTCATCATTCAACATCATTATATAATAAATCAACGTAAAAAAGCAAAACAGAGTACTTCAAAATTTTAAGTATATAGTGTTGAGAAAATGAAAAACAAGTTGAAATGACAATAACAAAAAAGAAGAATCGAAATTATTTGTAACTAAAAATGAAAAGTTATTAGAAGAAGAGAATCGGCTGCTGGAAAAATTTAGGGTTTGAGATATTAGTTGCAAAAGCATGGTGAAACATATTTATAAGCATGGATTTACGTAATGGGCTTTGCTCATTTTTAGATAACGGGCTTTGGTCCAAGTGTATTTGATTATACCCATTTATTCTAATATATTTACTTTTACCACCCCACCAACTTCTCACGCGCCTCCCAATATTTTTGTTATGATTTTTCTTGCTAATTTCTTGTAAATAATTGTATATTTATAGTGACTTATTGATAATAGATTGAAGAGATGCTCTTTCTCTCAGATGGCGGTCATTGTTGGACCAAAATGAGTAAATAAATCTGTGGTGTGTTGTTCCTCGATCCTATGATCTTTTATCTTTGTTTGTTGGTTTGATTGTGATTTTGATTTAAATTTGATTTCTAAATTAGATTTAGATTCGTTGATGTTGCTTGAAACTATTTTGATTGATAGTTTTTATTGATACCTGCTGCTCACATCAAAATTTATTGGTGTTATTTGAGTATGAATTCACAACATAAGCTTAATATGAAATTCTTTTTTGAAGGAACTTAATATGAAATTGATAAAACCTTGTTTATATGTTCTGCAAATACATGTTATAATAGATGGGAGAAAAAAACATTTTATATGTCGGAACTCAAGTTCAAATTTGCAATTTTGTATTTTTCTATGTTTAGTATGAGTTTCACGCTATGAAGCCTGGATACATGTACGCATGCGGGTACGATACGATACAGGTACGTGGATACGTAAAGTTTTTAAAATATATACGGCTAGGATACATTAACAAATTTTTAATAATAAAACTTATATGCATGTAAAATACTTGAAGAAAATAAATATTGATTACTCTTCATTATTATATTATTATAAAAATCACGATTTTTTTAAAAAAATACATGTGATCAAAATAAAAAAATGCAAAGTTTTCTTATAAGCCATATTATATTTTCAAATGTTGGGATATCAAGAGAGGCATCGTTAAAAAAATTTAACACAAATTTTATCTAATGTTGAATAACTAAATCACTTCTCTCTCGTTACCTTCATCTATAAGAAGTATAATTTTAAGTGGTTTATCGATAAACAATTCTATTGATGCTATTTAAAATTGAATCATATACATCTCAACTGAATTTTTACAACATTGTCTCACTTTTTACCCTTCATCTCTTTCTAGGATACATATCTCAGAAGTATCTCAGAAGTATCGTTGTGTATCCGTGTAGTATCATATAAGTATTCGATAAAATATTTTTTTCAAAATAAAATAATTAATTTTGATACTTCGTAGATACGTATCCGCGAATATCCGTAGAGTATCGATATGCAATACGAATACATCTTTATTTTGTAGAATACGAGCTTCATAGATTTCATGGCTTGATTATTTAAAACTAAAAATTAACATTTAGCTCATATGTTTTTGATGAAATAATCTAGCTTATATTATACTATGCCACATAATATATTATTTCGATACAAAAATACATAATCACGTATTTGTTTGATCAAACATAAATTATAAGTAAATTTTCTTTTATAAAACTATTATTATACAAACTCAACGGTTTCCTCTCAAACCTTTGATGCTTTACCACGACCAATGACTTGCTACTATCATTATTTATTTATTTTCAGGATTCCATCCCAACATCCTCACATGATACACTGTGAATGTGAAAACAAAAAATTCACACTACCAGAAGTTACCTGGCAATATAGTACGGATATATGTTTTGAGCAAAATGTTAATCGATGACACTACTTAAAAAATTAAATATAATACTATTATATTAGAAGTTTTGCAGTCAATTCTTTAAAAGTTTAAAAGATGTGTTTTTCAACTTAAAATTTCCTTTTTTAGCTTTCTTAATTGGTGCTTCGGAGACATTGGTTATCATAACCATTTTTTAATTCATATTGTTGTTCTCAAGAAATTTAGCATAACTAACATTTTTTGTTTGGCCGGACATACAATGCATGCAGCTTGTATTAAAATTATTTTTCCAATAATTGTCAACTATACATTAATACATTTTATATGCAGGTCTTCATGACTACATTTTTTTCCAATCACCTAACCCCTAGAAAAGAAAAAAAAAACATTTATTGTGTGTGAACTAAGATTACTTTGTTTTCTTTGACCTCGATCTCATGCATAAATATGTTTCTTAAGTATTACTCAATCAAGATCTAGCACATACAACAACACTTTCATAGGTGTTAGCCATTGAAAACCAAAATCATTTTCTTTTCAATTTTCTTGTGTTTTCTGTCTGTAAACTCTCTTCCTCAAAAGGGTGTGAGGAATTATTTTCTCATTCAAAACAGAGGAAAACAGAGAAAAACAGAGGATCTCTGTTCTAAGGGAAATTGAGAATGAAAAAAAAGATCATCAAGTTGTTAAGTTTTTTGACCAAAAAAGGTAAAGTGAATAAGGAAGAACCACCTTTAGATCTTAAGGAAGCTTTTTCCAAGTTTGCAAATGGTGAGAATCACATGTCAAAGGATCAACTACTTAGATTCATGGTGGAGTATCAGGGAGAACAAAATTGCACCTTATCGGATTTGGAGCCAATCATTGAAAAGGTTTTGAAAATGGAAAGTTCTAACACTGAAACTAGCAGTATTGTTGGATTCAGTTTGGATGACTTCATAAATTTTCTGCTTCTAGATGATTTCAATGGTCCATTAAAAGATGAGGTATGCACTTTCTAGTCAGTATATATTTTTATGCTAATGTGGTTCATGATGATTTTCTGCTTCTTGTTTTTATTGATAATTTTTTAGTTTTTATGTTGAGTTTATGAATAAAAAACCATTTGAGCAATGTGGCCTGCACTTTCTGGCTAGTATATGTTTTTATTTGCCAAATCTGATTGTGTTGCACTTACATTAGAAAACAAATTGAGAAATTCAACATTCATTGGTAGCCAAACAGCTGATGACTTAGAACAATGATTAAGCACTTCCACTTTTTTGTTTCATTTTTTTTTTCTCTCTAACAACTTCCATGTACCCCACCTGAGAATTGTGATTGGTCATTTGGCGGTTCATGAACCAATTTTCCAAATCAATTTGCATGTACCGCGCATGCCCCACGGTTTCTCTGACGTAAATTAGTCTTTACTTAGTCGCGGGGAAACTTTATACAAGTATGACGGTAACCAAAAAGAAAAATGAAAATGCAAACAAGTGCGGCACTCTTTTTAGAGTTTAAAATAGTAAGATTTTATGAAAATGTATGCATTCAATGCTTTGGATGTTTAACCTTTTAAATAAATACATTTAATTAGTTTCTTTTTGTGTAATCTTTAAAGAGTGCTCTAAAGACACTTGTTAACAAGATCCAAAGAAAAATAGAATAATACTTGGGTGACATTGTGCTTGATGACATTGACCAACCACAATGTCACAAGTCGCTTTTTTCTTTCTCTCTCATAAGGATGTTATGTTGGTTTGTACAGTTGTGACATTGTGGTTGACCAATGTCACCAACCATAATGTTACTCAAGTGCTACCCAGAAAAAAATATTCCTTCCATCCCATTATCATAGTATCTTTTCGACTAAAAATTTGTCTTTAAATATAATCCTCTTTTCAAATTAATAGATTTATTTATTATTTTTTCTTAAATATACCCCTAATTAATACCACTAACTTGTCTTAAAATATGAAAAGTTAAACTTAATACACATACAAACAAATGACAATTTGATAATATTACCACATAAAATAGACACATTAATTGCACTAACAATTTTTCTTAATAAATATGAAAAATGCAAAAGGTGCTTACATACAAGGACGGATGGAGTACTCCCTCCGTCCGGAAATAACTGTGTTATTTACAAAAAAAAATTGTCCTAAAATAACTACCAATTTCACTTTCCAATGCAATATTAACGACCCTTTTTCTTCTAATTATAACTTTAATTAATATTGCTTTTTTTTTTAGGAACTTTAATTAATATTGCTTTTATCACTCTAATTCAATATATTCAACTTTGCATTTATGATAATGAAAAATGCACTAATACTTGACAAAACATTTAAAATCATTTTTCTCTTTCTTTTACATATATTTTTTCTTAATAAGTGTGAAATGAGCAAAAGTCTCGTTTATTATGAGTATTTTAACATTTCCCTTTTGTAAAAGATAAATTTGATATCATGAAAGAGCCAAGATGATTCTTTTTGATAACAAAAAACCAAGAGTTTTATTGAAATAAAGTCTACTTTTCTTATTTTATATGTCTTATACTGTCTTATATATTTTACTGTATTTTCGTAATATTTTGTTTTGTCCTCTAATAAAAATTTGAAGGTTTTGTTTGGGAGTTTGAAGGGGAGGAGGAGGGGAGGTTTCGGAGGGTTGGAAATGCAGGGGAAAAAGATAAAATCTTTCACATTTTTTGAAAGAGTAATTTTTTAAAGAATGTTAAATTAATGCTTATGATTAATATATTTTTAATTTTAAGAATATCATAACTACATGGATTAAATCTGAAGAATTCATTTTAACCCTCCAAAACCCCTTAAAACCTACCTTCAATACAATTTTTGAGTTCTCCCAAATGAAAAGGATTTTTATTATGAAGAAAAACGAACCCCCAAAAGCTTCTCATCTCAATGTCTTCTATTTCCCTTTCCCTCTGAACTCACAATCAAAGCTTACATGTATGCATATGTAAATTAGAGATTCTTCTTAATACAAAATGAGATGATTTTTATTCGGTATGTAAGTTCTCAATGGAGGTTGAAACCTTTGATTAGATTAAATGATACATATTCTAATAACACAGCTAACAAATTATTAAAACGATGAAGAGGAGAATGTAAAATTTTATTAAAAATTCTAACACTTTTTTTTTCGACAGAAAAATCTAACAGCTTAACTTTTAGTCCTGACTAATAATATGAAAAAATTTATGTATCTCATTGCAGGTACATCATGATATGAAAGCTCCTTTGTCACATTATTTCATGTATACAGGACACAATTCCTACCTTACTGGAAATCAATTTACCAGTGAGAGCAGTGATAAACCAATAATAGAGGCTTTGAAACAAGGTGTTCGAGTAATTGAACTTGATTTATGGCCATCTTCAACTAAAGATGGTGGTATTAAAGTAGTTCATGGAAAGTATGTACTATTAAAGTAGTCCATTAAGTTGGATGATTGCTTTCTTATATCTTATGGTCTTATTTCTTGAAATCAATGCAGGACTCTTACCACTCCAGTTGCACTCACCAAATGTTTGGAAGCCATAAAAGAATATGCTTTTGTCAAATCTGAATTTCCGGTGATTCTAACTTTAGAAGAGCACCTAACACCAAAACTTCAGGATAACTTTGCAAAAGTAAGCATTTTTTTTGTCAACAATCACTTTCAACCATAAAGCACTGATAATAATTTGAGAAATAGAAGTGATTGAATGTAATATACGTATCGTTGTCAGACACCATCAGGTGTCGGACAACATACATGTCTTCAATCTTAAACGTCAACTCTATGAATCTAAAGCGTCATCATGATTTTTTCTATTCATGCAGATAGCAATTCAAATATTTGGAAAAATGCTTTATCGTCCTGGGACAGATTGTTCAACAGAATTTCCCTCGCCAGCATCACTCAAAAATATGGTACTTATATCAACTAAATCACCAAAAGAATATAATCAATCTGATAGTGTCAGCAATCAGGTGTTAAATGGATGTGAATCATCTGAAGACGAATCATTGGAATTGCAAGATTCTATGGTTAAACTGAAAACTGAAGAAAAGGTGAGGGAATCATATATTCCATTATTTCATTCTTCAAAAAGGAAAACAAAATGTGAATTATTCGTTCTTGCACTATGTGACTCATATTTAGATTTGATACAAAATAGAACATAATTGATATGAACTCGTGCATCTATTTTTGGACATGAATCCGATCCATTATGTTGAATCCCGATTCACTATAAGATGAATCCCAATTCTCGATTCATTCCAATGAATAATTGCCTAAACTTTGTGTAGTCAGCCACTTTTTCTTTGTGAACTTTATACGGCCAGTAACTTTTTTTTATTAGCAATGTATCTTACCATTAATAATAAGATTCAGTTTGCAATTTAGAAAATAAGTTTTTTCAGATTCACAATATGAATCTCGATTTGATAACCGTGTATTTAAATATTTCTCATTTTATGGATGGCAGAGTGTAAATGATGAAGACAAGGAAGATATAAATACAAATGCTTACAAATCAAACCAGCAAGTTGCACTTCAATACAAACATTTGATTGCAATTCATGGTGGAAAATCAGAAGGTAACATGAAGGATATACTAAAAGTTGATGGTGGTAAAGTCAGAAGGCTAAGTTTAAGTGAGAAGAAACTCAAAACTGCTTCTAAATCTCATGGTCCTGACCTAATTAGGTGCCTATCAAACTTACTTGAAGATTAACATTTCTACAGTTTGAGTGAGAAGAAATTCAGAACTTCTTCTTAATTCACATGTATATTTTTTTCAGGTTCACACAGAAAAATATCCTCAGAATTTATCCTAAAGGAGAACGTGTCCGATCCTCAAATTTTAGGCCACTTTTAGGGTGGATGTATGGAGCCCAGATGGTTGCATGCAATATGCAGGTTGGAATTGTGTTTTTCGTATTTGATTATTGACATTTTATCCCAAAATTTGATAGCAAGTTCGATTACAATTTACATGGTTAATAATACAGTTCAAATACTTGGTTAACCATCCATCAAACCTATTTAACCATGATTTTCAGACATCGACATATTGCATGGTCTGTCTTACTCTAAGGGACTTTTTTTTTTTCTTTCTATGACAGGGGCATGGCAAACCACTCCGGTTGATGCAAGGGATGTTCAAAGCGAATGGAGGGTGCGGTTATGTGAAAAAACCTGAATTTCTAATTCAAGAAGTTGCAAATAATGAGGCTTTTGATCCTAAAAGAAGGTTGCCAGTGAAGCAGCTATTTAAAGTGAGTGTACCTTTAACCACTTTACTAAAAGAAAATAAGTTGTTTCATTACATATGAATATTTTTCATATTCAACAACAGGTAAAAGTATACAAAGGAGTTGGTTGGAGTTCAGATTTTAGTCGAAGGCACTTCGATCAATTCTCTCCACCAGACTTTTACACAAAGGTATTAAAAAAACTACTCAAACTCAATTACAAAAGGAGATAAATCGAACTAGAATTCGACATGGACTCAAACATTATACCACATTAAGATTAAAATACACCAATTTGATAGCAGACTACATGAATCTTTAACCCCTTATAGTATACCATAACTATGAAAGAGATTTAAAAGTATATGCTTTAACCCCTTACTGCCTGATCATATAAAACTATCTGACAGGTTTCTATTGTTGGAGTGAGAGCTGATTGTGCCAAGAAGAAAACAAGTGTAAAGATGGACAACTGGTATCCTATTTGGGGCGAAGAGTTTGAATTCCGTTTGACAGTTCCGGAGCTTGCATTGCTCCGGATCGAAGTAAAGGATAAAGATCAGGCAAAAGATGATTTTGCTGGACAGACTTGTTTGCCTGTATCAGAGCTAAGACATGGATTTCGGTCTGTTGCTTTGTGTGACAGAAAGGGAAAGAAATATAACTCTGTCAAGCTTTTACTTGGCTTCCACCTAGAAACTTTGAAAATGTTGTAACAATTTGGTTAGTCTAAGTATTTATATTAGAGTTGTGCTATATAGCACGACACTCTTGATACACGAACAAGCACGACGCGCGTTAAACAACCTACAATTTGCCCGGTAAACAAAAAAAACACAGTAAAGCATTACATACTATTGGACTGCTAGTATTTTCATAAAATAAGATGTATACTAGTTACCAGTTATTAAGAAGACAAATAAGAGAAAAGAGAAAAGACAAAACAAAGACGTGAGTGAATTGAATTTCTTTTCCTTGGTCATATTCCATGCAAAATTAAAGAACCATGAAAAGAAGATGAAGTGAATATAGAAACCAAGCAAAAGCTACGATATTGAGTTGGTAACCACCGTCAATGGAAGGTGGAAAGATAGTCATAAATATTGTTAGGCAAATAAGAATTAAAAAACACAGTAATTCAATGGCAAACTCCCTCTTTTACGGATTCGTGTGATTTGCACGATTTTTCTCGTGCACATTATCATTTTTCTTTATATTATAAGATCTTTTTGTTCAGAGCATAATGATTATATGTTGAGCTGCTTGAAATAGTATTGTGGGTTTTGATTACCATGTCAATGTTACCTATTTTGTCCGTAAAATCCAACTCAACTTACAAATATCAATATTGTTAGACTAAACACTTTCAACTGTGTTTGAACATAAGATCTTGCAATTATGTGTGGATTTCAGGTGGTGATTGTCAATTTGTCTATAGACAACAAGAAAAGAAGTACCAATATTTTACCAGGGATATTTATTTAGATTTAAAAAATAATTATTAGCATACAAGTTTGTTAATATGGTGCGCATTGATGCTAGACCTGAGACCAGAAAGCCATTATATATAGGTTCGAATGTGATGCCATACCCTCTAAATAAGGAAACTGGTGCATGGATGTAGGTGGGTCCAACATTGTCCTTCAGCAAAATATTTCATACTTAATTTAGTGCAATAATTTTCATATGAAAAGATTAATACAACAAAAATGTTAAACGGTAGAATTGGTATAGTGCTCTTTTTTTTTCTTTTTCCTGTAGTGTTTTATTTAATTTGTTCGATACACTGTCAGGTGCTAAACATAGACATTTCTCTCCGCATATATTGATTTATCAGGTTGTAAGAGTGAAATGTTTTCTATTAGACCTAACTCCATTGATGAATAGTACTTTTTCGACTATCATTCAAATTGTGCATGTTTAAAATCATGATGAGTTTGACAAAATCATGATCACATGTAATTTTGTTGAAACATACATTATATAAATTTACTTTGGTTCAGAATGATTTTGTCACATTTATATCAAATCCAATCATACTTAGTGTATATTTAGTTTTACTTTTAGATGTTCCAAAATTAAATACTAATATGTTTGACTTGCTTTTGTCAAAAATCGATTATATTTAAAATTAGGTTTTGTAACTTTTAATTCTTGAATTAATATTTATATCCAAATTTAAAGTTCAACTCATGTTTAATCAGAATTATTTTAATCACAAATAATATTACAAAATCAATTTTTGTCAACCTAAAATTAATTATATACTTAAATGAACTCCATTTGATGCGGCCACGTACAAAGTAGTTCAGCAATCATACATATTAACAGAGGATTTGGAAGCACGTTTTGCAGCATATACATGAATGCAGGACAATACAACATAGAAATAGAAATGATATTTGTACAACCATTTTGATACAATTTTGGTATAACGTTCTCTCATAGTCACCTTATCTTTTTATTCTTTCTTCCTTTTTTGTTTTTCTATTGTTTTTGACCAATGAGAAGATAAAACAACAAAATTGTCTCAAAAGTTATACCAAAATAATTGTTAAATCATCATTACTCATGCAATAAGTACCGGATTAGTGTACTAATCTTTGCCATTAAAAAATATCTAGTTCTAACAATCCAAAAATAACAACTCATGACATGACATGCTACTTCATTCAATCCAAGGATGCCATGTGCCATGTCCAACATTTTCATTTTCATTGAATTGAAAGTAGGTTGCAACGTGGGTCCCAAACAGGTCCCAACAACATTATTTCTTAAGAATTTTCTTGTACCATCTGTCTCTTTTTCTTTCTTTCATCGATTGCCAACAAAACAAGAAACGTATCCATTCCCCTTAAAAATAAAATAAAAAGATTATCCTCTAAACAAAAAACTCACACGTACTAACCAAAACACGATCACACGAACACCACGCGCTTATAGCTAGTTAGTTAATCAGTTATTCTTATCTTAAAACACAGAGAGTGGTTTTTGTGTTTGTGTTTCTTAGTGAAACAAACAACACAAACAAAGATATCAAAAAATGTCTTCTAAACCGAAAAAACAAACATACAGCGTATGTTTCTGCTGCCGGCGCCGGTTTAAACTCGGCGTATCGGAGGCACCGCCGGAGATAAAGGAGCTTTATGATCGTTACTCTGATGAAGGCGGGATCATGACAGCATCTCACCTCAGAAGCTTTCTGATTGAAGTGCAGAAAGAAGAGAAGATTACAGAAGAAGAAACACAAGCAATCATTGATGGTCATAAACATTTGAGTATCTTTCATCGTAGAGGTCTTAATCTTGAAAGTTTCTTCAAGTTTCTCTTCGGTGATAGTAACCCTCCTCTCTTACCTTCCACTGGGGTAATCTTTTTTCTTTTACTTTTTTGGTTAATTTTAGTTGAATTTATAGTTGTTCAATTTCTTTTTGGTGTTATGGATTTTCTTTTAATCATTAAAGTTTATATTAATTAACCTTGTTGGCTATTAAATTAAATTTGTAAATGGTAGGTTTGTAACTCATAATAATATTGGGTTATCATCATAATTTCTATAATTGGAATAACTTGATTAACCTATGTTTGGCTCTAGTTTGGAGCATACAAAATTGATTTTAGAGATGTAAAATTGATTGTGACATGTTTCGATGCTCTTGAGTATAATTAATTTTGACTTTAGAATTGATTCTAAATTGAAGCTAGGACTCGTAGCCTTTGTTTTTACAATAAAATTTGTTGTTCAACTCACTTTTACGTAAATGTATCCAAACATATACCACTTTACATGTAACTCACTTTTAAGTGTATGCTTGATTATGCTTTGGCAAGAATTGATTCTGACTAAGAGTGAGTTGTAAATAAAGTGATTTGTGTTTGGATGCATTCATGTAAAAGTGAGTTGAATTCTAAATTTGTGTGTTAGAATCAATTCTAGAATCAAAGGTTACAAATAGTAGCTTCAAGTAGAATTGCTTTTAGTCCCCAAAATTGATTTCTCAAAAAATGCCAAACATAATTTATATAGTTAGAGTTGCTTTTGGCACTTGAAAAGCACTTCTAAGGCATCTTGAAGTGAAACAAAACAACTAAAATCAATTCATTCAAATATTTTTGTCACCCCAAATCCAAACATGCACTTCGGTGTTGAATTATTGATATTATATTGTGTGTAATTTTTATGAACTATGTTGGTGTGATAATGGTGTTTGTTTACTTAATGCTGTTTCTTTGTGTGATTTCAGGTGCACCAAGATATGAGTTTACCATTGTCACATTATTACATATTCACTGGTCATAATTCATATCTAACTGGAAATCAGCTTAGTAGTGATTGCAGTGATGCCCCCATCATCGAAGCACTTCAGAGAGGTGTTAGAGTGATTGAATTGGATATATGGCCTAATGACTCTAAGGATGATGTTGATGTCCTTCATGGAATGTAAGTTTACGGTTTGAATTATATCTCCAACAATTTGACGAAGATTCATCCATGTATTTTACTAATGACAACAAAATGATGCAATCTTACAGGACATTGACGACTCCTGTGGCACTTATCAAATGTTTGACGTCTATTAAGGAGTATGCCTTCGTTGCGTCTGAATATCCGGTTGTAATAACCTTGGAAGACCACCTTACTCCTGATCTGCAGGCCAAAGTGGCTCAGGTTAGTTAGTTGGAATTGATACTATGATTTATTGTTAAACGTTGTTTTTGTTCAATAGTTGAACACAACAAATTATAGTAGCTGACAGTTGATAGCCCTGTTCAAATTTTAGATGGTTACTCAAACATTTGGAGACATACTGTTTTGTCCTACCTCAGAAACCTTGAAGGAATTTCTTTCACCTGATTCACTTAAAAAAAGGATTATCATATCAACCAAGCCGCCTAAGGAGTACCTTGAAGCTAAAGAAGAAAAGGAAAAGGAGGAATCACAGAAGGGAAAGCCTTTAGGTGATGAAGAAGCTTGGGGCACAGAAGTCCCTAGTTTGAGAGGCGGTACTATAGCTGATTACAAGGTCTGATATTTGCTCAATGTTGTATATAAATTGCAAGGACATCTAATTTTGTATGTGAGATTGGTTGGTTCATTTTTATTGCTTTCTATCTTTAGCAAAACAGTGGTGTCGATGAAGATGATCTTAAGGAGGAGGAAGATTCCGATGAAGCGGAAAAGGCACGCCAAAATGCATCAGATGACTACAGACGCTTAATTGCTATTCATGCTGGGAAGCCTAAAGGTGGAATAGTGGAATGTCTCAAAGTGGAGCCTGATAAAGTGAGACGTCTAAGTTTAAGTGAGTCACAGCTCGAAAAGGCTGCTGAAACATATGGAAAAGAAATTGTCAGGTATTAGTATGATATTGAACTTTCTACAAGTCTTTGTAATGAAAATGCAGTATAATTTTACCTGTTGCATTGGCTCTTGATTCAATCCTTTTATTCTTACCGGATTAAAGAAATATGAGATAAATATTTGTCCTTGACAATGGTTTCACCAACTGTCTTCTTAGATGGCATATCGAACGGTTTTTTCATTCGTTTAAAATTGAAACAAATATTAAGTATTTATATTCAATTAACTTTGGAACAAACACATTGCAGGATGTGTTCTTTATTTGCAAATGAAATGTGAGTTATTGATCCTTTGATTGTTGACAGGTTCACTCAGCAGAATATATTGCGAGTGTATCCGAAAGGTACACGCATTACCTCATCAAATTATAATCCATTAATTGGGTGGATGCATGGAGCTCAGATGGTTGCATTTAACATGCAGGTATTTTTTTTATTTTTTTAGCAAGCTTCAATATATAACAAGAAACCTGTGAGGTCTAGCACGGCTACTAATTGAAAATTTGGGGCAATACTTTTTAAGCATGATTTATAATCGTTGTTTAATAGATGTGTGTTTCTGTCTTGACTTTCTCTGTCGTGAGGATGTGAGAATTGATTAATACTTCCTTTCAGCTGTATCAAGACATTGTTAAGACATCTATTATTTACTTATGATATATTATTTTTGCTGTGGGTGGTTCTTTGGCAGGGTTATGGGAGATCTCTTTGGTTGATGCAAGGGATGTTTAAAGCCAATGGAGGACGCGGTTTTGTTAAAAAACCTGATTTTCTATTGAAAACTGGTCCCAATAATGAGGTTTTCGATCCTAAAGCTCATTTGCCATCGAAAACTACTTTGAAGGTGAGGCCTTTACGGCTTTGAGATTTGAGTAGTGACTTTTACAAGGGCTATGTGACATGTCCGTCATTCAAGTGTCTCTAAACTTGATTATAACAAGGTCATGCTTTTCTTACTCTTAATTAGGTGACTGTATATATGGGAGAAGGGTGGTATTCTGATTTCAAGCATACACATTTTGATCAATTCTCATCTCCAGACTTCTATGCAAGGGTATGCTAAGATTTAAGATGATTTATGGGCCTGTATGAATTATTATATTTGAACTTAACTACTAACATAAGAACTTGTGAGTGTGTTTGTGAAAGCTTATAGAAACAACTTATGACATGTCCATAAGCTGTTTTCAGCTTAATTCCATAAGCTCTCTAAGATAGGTTACAAAAACAGCTTATAAGCAAGGAGTTTTACTTTGTTTTATCCTTTGTTATTGAAATAATTTATACATAAGCACATATATGATAAATGCTTATGTTATAAGTACTTAATTAAGCTTTATCCAAACAGTTGTGTTCCAGTTATAACATCCATATTTTTTCTTTCTAATTCTTCCTTGCAGTCTATTAGATATGAATATAATAAGTGATAACTTCCCTTCGACGCTTCTATCATTTCTATTCTAATTAATAAACTCTTATGCAGGTTGGAATTGCTGGAGTTCCTTTTGATACTGTTATGAAAAAAACAAAGTCAATAGATAATAGTTGGTTGCCTTCTTGGAATGAGGTATTCGAATTCCCTCTTTCTGTTCCGGAGCTGGCACTGCTTCGCATAGAAGTTCATGAATATGACATGTCTGAGAAGGATGATTTTGGTGGACAAACATGCTTACCTGTGTGGGAACTAAGAAACGGAATTCGAGCAGTTCCATTACATTCCCGCGAAGGAGATAAATACAACAATGTAAAGCTTCTCATGCGCTTTGAATTCATCTGATTTTGAGCTTGGAAGTTTAGCTACTAGGTACTTGCCTCATCATTCCTCCCTCAATCTTGTAGGTTGACGAGTAGTCAACACAGCACTCTTAAGTTCCATAACACATATTTGTACTCGTGTTCTTATAATTTAAATCATAATAGATAATAAAGTGGCAAATGCATGCCTTAACTTTCCAAGCATGATTTACATTTGACATTCAGATAGAATCTTTCAATTCTCCTTGTTCAGAAATAAGAGTGTCGTTGCCTTTTCAAGAGTTTTGTGTTTTTTGTTTGTTTTTCAACTTAACCCCATTTTTCCACAACACATTAAAGAACTGGCTCGATTATTCCCTCTGTCTTTTTATTCTTTCCCAATGTTTATGTATGTTTGCACTTGTGCCATACCTCTTATTGCTAAATGCCATTGGACTTCTACTTTTGAGATTGTGAGTATTTTCCATGAGCGATCGAGCAAATATTTTTTTAAAAGGTGAAGAAGAAATACAAATACAAAAAACAAACTTACTATTTTTGTAGCAATAAATCTTCCTGCCTTTTCAATCCATTGTGGGAATAGATATTTGTTAGTTGATTCAGAATGAAATCAACATAACTCTCAAAGAAAATTTAGTAGATGAAAAAACTAAAGGACAAGATAAGTGGAATGTAGGATCAGATATAGTAAAGGTGAAATTGCACCAAAATATCGATAGTTAAACAAAGCTCATGAAAATATTTGGTTACATAGAGTTTGAATGATTGGACTGAGTTGGGTGACAATGGAAGGATTTTATATATTTGTATAGGTAAAGACAATGACAATTGCAGCTAATGAGGGATTGTGCATAATTTAAAACCATATATCTAATTAATCAAGAGAGTATGTGAGAGTGGTTAAGAGAGAAAAAGAGGTGATATGTAACAATGATATTCCCCTATTTAAATACCCTTTATATTCCTACACTCATTCAACACCATATTTTATCTATATCTAACTCTTCCTATCACATCATCCATTTATTACATCTAAATCTATGTGTAGCTAGGCCAATTACTTTAGAAAACAAAATATCCAAATTAGGTTACAAAATCCAATGATAATATCTATGTATAACCTAGAATCATTTAACAGATGATCAAACAATTAAAAACAATAAGATTTGTACCCATAAAAAAACAATAAGATCAAGATATACCAAATAAACATAATTCATATTGCATTGAAAAATGACTTCATAGATTGCATGATTCAAACAATTCTATAAAAGTTCATCATTCAATCATAATCTAAAGAGTTTAGTTACACATGATAATGGTCAATAACATAATCAAAAGATAAAAGAATGATACATGCAAAGACAGTGACACAAGTCTTCAACCTTGTTTCCAATGGTTGAAAAATGCCACTTCAGGATCACTAGATCACATTTATTTCTTTAGATCCTTCGAAATTCGGATCCTCGCTTTTGAATTAAATTAGGGCTTAATAGACACTTTTCTCGTTTGCACATGCGCGCCACATGATGTGTTCATTAATGTGTTGACATTCTATGATTGGCCAGATGTGTGCACCGCGCCTTGCTCCACGCGCACATCTCCCTTGACAAGAGATTTAGGGCTTTTTACTTTAGTGATATGTGTCATGCCATGACCCATGAGCATTGTGTCTCTTGACTAGGACTGCAAATGAACCGAACTAACTCGAAAATAGTTGGAGACTTGATTTGATAATTGATTGGTTGGTTCACGAACTAAATGCGTTAAACTTGAATTATGTATAGTTCGACTCGTTTGATTCATAAACTATATAACCAGATGAAGGCAACATCACGTAGAACTTAAAAGAACCCAAACAAACCTAGAGACATAAATCAGAGTCGATGCAACAAAACCCAAGCAAGCAGAGTCAATTCGAAATGAACCCAAAGGAGAATTTTAGAATAAACAACACGATGAAAGTCATGAAAGATGATCCAGATCAAGGACTAGCCTATATTTAAGAAAACAATCAATCTGCACATAACAATCAACCACCGTTGTATCAAGGCGGTGTCGATGACAAAACTAACTAGAATGAGTTAAACAGGAACCCATAAATGTGAAACCGTAGGGAACAAATTCTGACGACACAAATAATGGAACATTACCACCGAACATTAAGAACAACCCCGACGGCATAGGCTGAAACCACCGTAGATAGCGGCGACCATCAAATCCATTTGGGTTACTATTTTGTGAACCCTCTATCAAATCTGACCATTGAAAGTCAATATTGTTCTTCTAATCACCTTGTTCTCAATCTAAAAAGCCCTAGAAGGAGACAGACATACCAAGTGCGACTTTCGAAACTACCGCATATGGGGTTAAAGGGTGGTGTTGCTAAGAATTAGAGGTGTTCAAAATATTTGGTTAACATGAACCAATTCAGTAACCAAACCTGATCCATAGTTTAATTCCCAACACAATTAATGAAAAACCATACCGGCCCATATAATTTTAGAAAAGTTAAACAGGTTTAGCAATTCTTTGAACGGATTCAAAACCAATTTATTTTTGAAGGCACAAATCAATTCACAATCAAAATCGATTTTCTCAAACAATATCATCAATCACTTCAATCTGACACATGCATTAACTGACTCACTTCATAAACACACTCTTTGGACTGGTTTATTGGTAAACGATTTAAAACGGATCGAAACCAAACCTTGACAAGTATATCAAAGGGTTTTTAGAAATAAAACTGAACCATCAATTTAGTTTGGTTTGGTTGGGTTCGTAAACTATGCACCACCTGCTTCCAGAGAGAGTGAATCACGTGAGAAGAGAGAGATTAATAAAAGAGAGAAATGTAATTTTCTCTACATCATCACGACATAATAACAAGAGGGAGCAGAACATATATTCTGAAATAACTGTACCATAATTTTATCAAAACATAATAATAAAAGGGACTAGATTATTTGTCAAAGAAAAAAGAGAGACTGATTATAATACCATAAAATTAGATAAGAGATTGAGCGTGAAACTTACATAATTTAGACTATAAATCGCTGTTTCAAAAAATAAATGTCACGTGTGATCGCAACTATCTCACTCTCTCATTTTATCAATAATTTCTTTACAAAATCACAGTTGAATTCAAATCCATAAAAGTTAAGACTTAGATCTTGCAATTTTATTTCTTTGATAATCAAAGAATAGTTCACCGTTAAGACATAGACACCTTGTAACATAAATAATCCAATGATATGTGCAACATTAGATCTCTAACAGATGCATTGATATTGCATGGCTCATCGATTCAAGCAGAGAAGTGATTTGCGGGAATACTCAGAAAGATAGGTGTTATACATAGGAGTTGGGAATCACTAATGTGTGACATGGGTTTATATGAAAAAAATAACAAAGGGCTGTTGCAGCAACTAGATTGCTCGTGCAACCTAATATAATATTCTGATGTAATTTTTTTAGGCAAATCCGATGTATTATTATTATTGAAGGGATTATTGTTGTTGTTGTGAAAAATTATAAAAATGTACATTGTAATTATCCTCTACGTTTTTCTAAACATAAAAATGCTAGGGAATAATGTATTTTTTTTATTTTAAAATTAAAATATTACATGTGTGGCCTACACTACTTAAAATTTTTGGGTTGCACTGTCCATGTATTATTTCTCTACAAACAATTATAGTCAAATGTCCACATAATTTTTCACCGACATGCTTTGAATAAAAGACTTCACCTTCTTTTTCTGCAACTCACAAAATAATACATGTTTAATTTTTCAATGAATTTGTCATCAAAAAGTATAGAATAAACATATTTGGCTTCATCATTACCCTCTAATTAGCCTCTTTTTTTTTTTTTTTTAAAGATTCTCAAAACCCAAATTCACCATCAAAGTACTACAATTTTGCACCATTTCTTTACAATTAAATTATCTCCAAATTACCACTTTCTCTACAACGTCTCAAAAACGTGGTTTCATTTTCATCGGTGAACCATGCAAGTGGAATTAAATGAAACTTATCTAGTGATGCATGCTGATAAACGTAATGATCTGTTGAAGCGTTAAGAAAATCTTTGCAACTCAATTTGATTTTGCAAAAATAAGCCATTGAAAATGTTACAACATTTCCCACAATATCAAGCAATAACTCATTTGGAAGATCCAATAGAAGGCTTGTGGGTTTCTCGTTGATTTCTTTCCTGGCTCTTAACAAAGCCAATAGAAGAAATCTTAGAGCTTCCACAATGGTGAGTGTTTCACCTATTTAGCACCGGAATTAACAAACACTCTCATTGTGGAGAGAAAATGTTTGGTGCCTATAGAGAATGGTGTTTATATAAGCACCCTCTCTCTCTCTTTAATTTTCGTGGGCCATATGTAATAAATTGTACACAAATCAATAAACTTTGTTGAAATACAATGACATCGAGTTATTAATAGGATCTATTTTCTGAGGTTGCTGGGTTGGAGAGATTGGGTGCTTAGTAAGTAATATCATTGAAAATTAAAGAAATAGATGATGTGTACATGCATGGTCCACTTAAGCACCCAAAATGAAGTGCTCTGTTGTAGGTCTTAGTTTTTTTTTTCTTCAATGTTTCATTTATTATATTGGTAATTTCTATATAAAGGGGACAATCCTGAATATAAAAAATATTAATTTTACCGAGTAAAGAGCCAAGAAATCGAAAATAAGATACTGCCATAGAATAAAATAAGAATTTCTCCAAATAACAAACTATCGTTGACATGAGTAAAAAAATAATTTTGAGAAAAAAGTAAACATTTAATTTGGAGATATTTTCCCTTCAAAAGAAAAAATTATTAGGAGATTATTTTAACATTTGAGATTCACATTAAAAAGTCAAAAATATATTATGGGATATAATTATCTCTTTTTTATTTAACCAAAAAAACATTATCTTTTCTATAAATGTGTATATATATATTATAGACCGCCTCATCGTGTCTTATCTAAATACCCTCCAAAATCCAAAGGCCTTCCATTCAAATGTAGATCCGACAACAGGTGGTGCTTGCGTCATTTTACGACAGCATCACCTCAACTTTCCGTTCTAATCCAAAATGATCCGTGTTCAACCCTCGACATCGACGAAAGGTTTGTTGTCAATTTCTGTCCGAGCAGCCGTCATCTCTGGTGGCGGTTGTGTGTTTGGTTTTAAACGGGCCTAGCCTTTTAGATTCATAGAGATTCACTCTGATTCTCCTCTTGTCCTTCTTGGTTCACCAGACGTGACGAGTTTTGATTTGTTCCGAGATGTTGTTTCACGGTGATGTCTAAAACGCATGAGGGTTTGTTCTTGTTAATGTTTTGATTTTAGGTTCTGCTTCAAAACCTCGTCAATGTCACGCTGGTTTCTGTTTTTCAAATTTGGTATGCTTTGTGTCGCGGGGTTCGTTTGGCTCAAAAGGGTTGTTGACAGGCGCTGTGATTTTCAAGGGTTTTTGGTTCGTGAATTTTTTCGTGCTGATGGTAAGTTCGTAAACCATACTTCAAAAAAATGAGTTTAATTTTGTCAGGTTTGTTTCTGGTTCGTGTTATGATTCTTTCAATGCTTGCGACTTTTTACACATTAATTTCTTTTTCAAACTAGTTTGGGCTCCGCGTTGGGCTTGCTAGTTTGTGTTTTGATGTGTGTATATTTGTGACACATTTGGGTTTATCACTGAATTTACGTCTAGTTGTTTATCTTATACCACTTTTGTTAATCATTGTTGCATTGAATTACCGTTTTAGGGTTGATGTGTCGTTGCTGGGTTAGGTTATTGTCCCAACAGCTTTTGTACTATCTTTTTTATTTAATATATTCTCCTTGCTTAACAAAAAATATATCCTATAATATTTTTTTGATTTTTTAATGAGAATCTCAAATGTAAAAATAAGCTGCAATTTTTTTTGAAGGGAAAATATCTCCAAATTAATCAAAATTAATTTTTCACCCATATCAAGGATAGTTTGTTATTGTATCCTTTATTTGGACAAATTCTTATTTATTTTTTGCTAATATCTTATTATCTTATTTTTTATTTTTTGGCTCTTATATTTGATTTAATCAATATTTTTTTAAACAGGATTGTCCCCTATATATAGACATTACCAATATTTAATTTAATACACCATACTTTGAAGAAAAACAAAAAAATAATAAGGTTTATTCTCATGGCTTTGTTAAGAGCCAAAGAAATCAACGAGACACCCACAAGCCTCGTAGAGGCTCTTCCAAAAGAGTTATTGGTTGATATTGTGGGAAAATTTTCAACAATTTCAATGGCCGATTTATGCAAAATCAAATTGTATTGCAAAGATTTACTTAACGCTTCAGTAGATCGTTACGTTTATCAACATGCGTCACTAGATAAGTTTTCTTTGATTCCACACTCATAGTTCACCGATGAAAATGAAATCACGTTTTTTAGACGTTGTATGGAAAGTGATAATTTGGAGATTATATATTGTGAAGGAATGGTGCAATATTTTTATATTTTGATGGTAAATTTGGGATTTGAGAATCTAAAAAAGGATGCATTAAGGGGTCATCATGAAGTCAAATATGTTTATTCTATGATTTTGATTGCTAATTCTGAAGATGGAGAAGGAAAAAATTGGGTTTTGATCTCTTTGGTGATTTGAAAAATTAAACGTGCATTATCTTGTAAGTTGTAGAAAGAGGGTGAAGTCTTTTAATCAAAGCATGTGGGTGAAAAATCCCGTGGTTGTTGAAAATTAAGAATTGTCTTTTTGGTAGGCCACACATGTAACATTTCAATTTTAAAATTATAAATGTACATTATAATTATTCTCTAGGTTTTTCTAAGTATTAAAATGCTAGTGAATAATGTATATTTATTATAATTTAAAATTGAAATATTTGTGGCCTACACTACTTAAATTTTCTAGGTCTGCACTGTTCATGTATCGTTTCTCTACAAATAATTATAGTCAAATGTCCACAAAGACAATTTTTGATTTCGAACAGTCGAATGCTTTGAATAAAAGACTTCACCCTTTTCTGCAACTCACAAGATAATGCATGTTTAATTTTTCAATTCACCAAAGAGATCAAAACCCAAATTTATTCCTTCTATGTCTTTAAAATTAGCCCTCAAAAGTATAGAATAAACATATTTAGCTTCATGATGACCCTCTAATGCCGCCTTTTTCAGATTCTCAAAACCCAAATTCATCATTAAAGTACTAAAATATTGCATCATTCCTTCACAATAAAGAATCTCCAAATTACCACTTTCCCTACAACGACTCAAAAATGTGGTTTCCTTTTCATCGGTGAACCATGCAAGTGGTATCAAAGGAAACTTATCTAGTGATGCATGTTGATTAACATAACGATCCGCTGAAGCGCTAAGAAAGTCTTTGCAACCCAATTTGATTTTGGATAAATCAGCATTGAAAATGTTGCAACTTTTCCCACAATATCAATCAATCACTCATTTGGAAGAGCCAATACAAGGCTTGTGCGTGTCTCGTTGATTTCTTTCTTAGCTCTTAACAATGCCATGAGAATAAACTTTAGTTTTGTTTTTCTTCAATGTATCATTTATTATATTGGTAATGTCTTTTTTTTTGGGTAGTGATATTGGTAATGTCTATATAAAGGGGACAATATCCTGAATATAAAAAATATTCATTTAACCAAATACAGAGCCAAGAAATCGAAAATAAGATAATTGCAAACTAAATATTACCATAAAATAAAATAAGAACTTGTCCAAATAAAGGATACAATAACAACTACCCTTGACATGAGTGAAAATTTAATTTTGTGAAAAGAAGTTAACATTGAATTTGGAGATATTTTCCCTTCAAAAAGAAATTAATTTGGAGATTATTTCAACATTTGAGATTCACATTAAAAAATAAAAAAGATATTATAGGATATATTTATGTCTTTTTTATTTAACTAAAAAACATTATTTTTTCTATAAATGCGTCTCTCTCACTCACTCTCTCTCTCTCTCTCTCTCTCTCTCTCTCTCTCTCTCTATATATATATATATATATATATAGGGTTTTGCTAGAAGACACCTTTTATGAAGGTGTCTTTTAGCAAAGTTATAACTAAAAAGTGGAAATCACACCTTGAGATGTGGGTTGTCAAAAGACACCTTCATAGGTGGCTTCTAGCAAAACCCTATCTTTTTTATTTTTTTAATTAGAATTTCAAATGTAAAAATAATCTCCAAATAAATTATTTTTGAAGGGAAAAATCTACAAATTAAATGTTCACTTTTTTCTCAAAATTAATTTTTCACCAATGTGAATGATAGTTTGTTATTTTATCCTTTATGTGGACAAATTCTTATTTAATTTTTTTGGAAATATCTTATTTGCAATTATCTTATTATATCTTATTTTTTATTTCTTGGCGCTTTATTTGGTTCAATCAATATTTTTTTTTCTTCAGGATTGTCCCCAATATATATAGACATTACCAAAATCTAATTTAATACACCATAATTTGAAGAAAAATAAAAATAAAGGTTTATTTTTATGGCTTTATTAAGAGCCAAGAAAAGAAAGAAATCAAGGAGCTACCCACAATCCTTGTACAGGCTATTCCAAATGAGTTATTGGCTAATATTGTGGGAAAAGTGTCAACAATTTCATTGGTTGATTTATGCAAAATTCAAATCGAGTTGCAATGATTTTCGTAACGCTTCAGTAGATCGTTATATTTATCAACATGTGTCACTAGATAAGTTTGCTTTGATTCCACACTCATGGTTCACCAATGTAAAGAAACCACGTTTTGAGACATTGTAGGGAGAGTGGTAACTTGGAGATTATTTATCGTGAAGGAATGGTGCAATATTTTTGTACTTTGATGGTGAATTTGGGATTTGAGAATCTGAAAAAGGCTGCATTAAAGGTCATCATGAAGCCAAATATGTTTATTCTATGCTTTTGATGGCTAATTCTGAATATGGAGAAGGAAGAAAATTAGGTTTTGATGATCTCTCTGATGACTTGAAACATTAAACACACATTATCTTGTAAGTTGTAGAAAGAGGGTGAAGTCTTTTTCAAAGCATGTGAGTGATTTTTTTTAATTATAATGTATATTTATAATTTTAAAATTGAAATATTACATTATAATTAAAAAAAAATTCACCCACATGCTTTAAATAAATGACTTCACCCTCTTTCTGCAACTCACAAGATAATGTGCGTTTAATTTTTCAATTCACCAAATAGATCAAAAACCCAATTTACTTCCTTCTCCATCTTCAAAATTAGCCATAAAAAACATAGATTAAAAATATTTGTCTACATGATGACCCTCAAATGCAGTCCTTTTCAGATTCTCAAAATTCAAATTCACCATCAAAGTACAAAAATATTGCACCATTCCTTCACGATAAAGAATCTACGAATTACCACTGTCCATAAAACGTCTCAAAACGTGGTTTCCTTTTCATATGTGAACCATGATGGTGAAATCAAAGCAAACTTATCTAGTGATGCATGTTGATAAACCTAACGATCTACTGAAGCGTTAAGAAAATCTTTACAACTCAATTTGATTTTGCATAAATCAGCCATTGAAATTGTTGCAATTTTTCCCATAATATCAACCAATAACTCATTTGGAAGAGCCTCTACAAGGCTTGTGGGTGTCTCGTTGATTTCTTTCTTGAATCTTAATAAATCTTTGAGAACAAACCTTTGTTTTTTGTTTTTCCGTCAAAGTATGGTATATTAAATTAGATATTAGTAATGTTTATAAAAAAAAATCGATAATCCTGAATAAAAAAATATCGATTTAACCAAATAAAGACCCAAAAATCGAAAATAAGATATAATAAGATAATTGATGTAGTATCAAAAGTAAGTATTTATATTATCGTCTCCACAGGGACTGGTGCGATATTCTAAGCCGTTCAACAATCTATATTGTTCTGAGCTAGGGTTGTCGGGTATTTTGTTGTTTCATACACTATCAAACTAAGAATTTATAAAGGGGATGAGATTTAACAGGGAAAACAATATAGATTTATAAACTGGTGCGAATACGTACGAGTTGTCCTTTGCATTTCTTCATGTTTTCTTGCTTCTAAAGTGTCCAGGCGTGCATTTTCCTACAAAGAGTTGGCATTAGATGTGAAAAGCATAATTAAATGATTCTTCAGTATTTATGAGCTTTTCGCAGGATAACTTGGAAACCAAGTAATCAAAGTGCATAAAATATATAGTCTATTTAACTCCTTTTTGACACTTATCAATAATTGCAAATAAGATATTATCAAAAAATAAAATAAGAATTTGTCAAAATAAAGGATACAATAACAAATTCCATGACATAAGTGAAAAATTAATTTTTAGAAAAAGAAAATCAATTTGGAGATTATTTTAACATTTGAGATTCTCGTTAAAAAAATCAAAAAGATATTATAGGATATATTTATCTCTTTTTTTAACTAAAAAATCATTATCTTTTCTATAAATGTGTGTGTATGTGTGTACATACATACAGGGCCGGTCCTAAGATTTTTGGTGCTCTGGGCGAAATAATAAAAGTGTGCCCTTTTTATTATTTTCAATATTTTCTTGCATTTTTTGTTGCAAAAGATTCATTTATAATCAAAGTTCTCTAAAAATATATTTTCAATAGAATTAATGATCAGAGTCAATTAAAAAAAATATATCTATATAGTACTGACTACTATGTAAAAATAATAATTTTATTGCCCTTAAAAAAATGGTGCCCTGGGCTACTAACCATCCCGCCCACCCTCTGGGCACCCCTTCAACGGTACCTTGGTGTGAAACCGTTAAGTAAAGTTTAAGAGTTAAGTATGCTTTGAGAGGAACCTAATAGTTTACGGGAAGGTGACGAAATTCAAGGTCGGACGAGATGATATTTGGAGATTTAACAACATACAGTGTGTACCAGAAATTTGTGAATCTTAAGAAGGTAACTTTAGGATGAAGTCTATGAGATTAAGATCAGAGGTGATGGAGGAGCTAAGAAGTGTATCCACGATGGTAACTAGGAATTTTGAATAGGAGAGAGATTCTTTTGGGATAAAAGGATGCCACAGTCTTTGGATAGTCTTAAGGACTAAAGTGAAATTGAAAAATTGAAAGACTATAACACTAAGACATTAATCATTGCAGAATGGAGAATTTCGGATGTCGTACGTTAAGGAAATAACCCAGACAATTGTGTATTGATTGAGGTTGTGGATTTGACCAGGGAGCCAAGAAGTATGAAGTTGTAAAATCTGTAAATTAGTGTCATTAGAAGGTTGGTATTCTACATGGACGAGGAAGTGAAAATGTAGTCTAATAATTCGGGTATTGTCTCAATTGAAAAGAAATTTAAATGACTTTGGTGATAGAATTCGCCAAGGTTCGAGATGTGTTCTGAGTATCAATGGAAAGATACAACTTGCAAGATTGAGGACTTGTGAACGGATTGTTGCACGCAAGATTTAGAACTTGCTACTACAGTATTAAACTAATGACTTATAGGCATTGTTTCATGGACATTAACCAAAAAGAGTGAGTGCTTGTGAGGAGAAGATCTCGAGTATGGTAAGGAATGATTGCAGGAAATCCATGAGGATGTTGAAATCGGACTTACAAGTTAGGGAGAGGTAGGACAAAGGAATTCTTCGTGAAGTTGTGGGGTTTTTGTTTATATTAAAATGGTTAGTGAAGTATACCAAGGCGTGATGGCAACACGTTAAGAAATCAAAGATTTGGGTTATTGGAAACGTTGATAGTTGGACAACGATAAGAATGGAAGTGTTTGAAGATATTTTTGGATATGGAATTTCATGAGAAGCCTGGAAGTTGAATTAGATTAAGATTTGAATGGACCATTAAAAATAGACTAAGAGTGTCCGTGACGACAAACTTGTTCGGGACTTGACGTGGTGATTGAAGGAAAGTTCGAACAGTTCTAGTGAGAACGGGTGTTGGTCTGAAGAAGGAAACATTTTGTTAAGGTATGGTTCTATGAGTTAAGTATTGAATTAAAACTTAAGATGCTATGGAATGGTGTGAACATTGGTAAACTTGAAAGAATAATCAAGGGAGATGTTGTTAGAGTTAAACTTTAAAGGTAAAACAATGTATTGGTAAACATTGTGTAGGAAGTCAGTTGTAACATTTTAGTCTATTGTAAGAGGGTGTTTGTGAAGTTGTGAATTTTGAATGGATTTATTATGTGAAAAGATTCAGATAAGTACAGTTACGTGACTAGAGTAAGTCAAAGAGTTAGGGATATTTATAAGGGATATAAATTCTCTATTGAGGCAGCAACTTCATAGTCCTTGTATCAACTTCGTGCTCAGAGTATCAATGAACGTTTGGGTGTTCTGTTTTTAAAGTCAAGAATATCTATACTAGATAGCCATTTGAAAGGTTTGTGTATTTCTGAGGCCTGAATTGAGAGAAAAGCAAGTGGGTGATAAAGCTTGGAGAAAATTGAAGAGAATTTTCGTCAAAAGTTGTGATTAAAATGATAAATCTGTAAGGCATGGGAGTCTTACGCTGAAATGAGGATCCTAACCCGGTACGAGGGATGATAAAGTGCTTTTGTGGATGTTGGTAGGTTCGTAACCAAGCATTAGAGGTTTGGACTTCATCTGGAAGTGCCAATATAATCGGCTAGACTGATGGAAATTGATGGTGTATAGGAATTTCAGATTCCTTGTGGCTTTGGATAGTCCTCAATGCGAGTTTCAAAAAAGGTGGGCTTCCATTAACAACAAGATTGAGTTGCAGCATACTCAGATACAAGCCTCGTTTTATAAGAACATGATTTTAATGGAACACCAATTCAAAGGAAATGTGTTGTCGTTAAAGCTGGTTAGAAAAATATCAAGGAACACAATGCATTTTATTACAGACCAGGCGGATCGAGGATTGAGTTGTGGTATGAATAAATCCCAAGTAATTAAGGTAACATGCAAATTTCCATCTGCAAGTACAATTGCCAAGAAGATAAAGCTCGGTGCGCTGATGAGCAAAATCGCAAGTGTACGGTTTTACCGAAGTAGTAAAAAGAGAGTATCGTTCCAATAGGGAGTTGTTCAATTTGATTTACTTTTAAGAGATGATTAGAAGAAAGTTTGATTGTAAAGATTGGGTTTTTAAAGGTTAAAAACAATAATAATAAAAAGCGCCTTGGGATTATTGGTTCATCGTAGTGACGAATCCTTCACAAACAAACCCTAAACCATGACTTTATATTCGACCTACTTTCTAA